>Ga0187777_10000740_pt1 | contig 21426 bp, 16 predicted proteins | sample 1015_Q2_SP5_10_M_FD_132416 | JGI IMG/M metagenome (GOLD analysis project Ga0187777, IMG submission 132416) | Tropical peat soil microbial communities from peatlands in Department of Meta, Colombia - 1015_Q2_SP5_10_MG | ecosystem: Environmental > Terrestrial > Soil > Wetlands > Peat | place... | reverse complement strand
TCATCGACGAACATGGGAATATCAAGCCAGGCGCAAAGCTATCTATGCCTCGGGTGATGCGAGTGCATCAACCTCTTTTTGCGGCACGTGAGTGATGCCGCGCTACGCTGCTCGATGCTGCCATGCACGCCGTAATGCGTTCTTGCCTATGCTCCGACTGAAGGCGATACCCGGGCCAATATCGTTCAACGAAAACAGTGCATCATCGGCTGCTGACCACGATTGCATCCATTGCCAAAAGTGAAGGCCATTTTCACAGTTCGGATCGCGGTAGGCGTGAACGTCATGGGGTAGAAATGTGCAGCTCCGCCCAATTTTATACTGCTCCGTAGGCTCAACAACTAATTCCAACGCATCAGAGTAAGCCATGCTGCAAACATCAACTCCGCATCGCGCCGCGAACTCGATAAACCACCAGGGCCGCGCATTTACTTCCAGCAGCTTAAACAAGCCATCACGAGAATCGTGTTTGAATTCAGCACTAAAAATTCCACGATAGGCAACCTTCTCTAACAAATGGTCCAATCTGGCAATTGCATTAGCAACTTGTGTTAGTGCAATGCTAACCGTAAGGCTGCTGTTGCCGAGATCCCTGGGGTACATGCGAATGCGCTGCCGTGCGAAACGAGCGCAGACACGCCCGGTGCGGTCCACAAAGCCATCGACAAAATAGCTTTCTGTCGGAGGTCCCGGAATGTACTCCTGGAGCAGGATGGGATAATCGACTTTCTCTCCCACTGCCAGGGCTTCAGCTCGGCTGTGAACCAGGTATCCTTTAACGCCATGCTTGGCTGCGAACTCTATGGACGATTCCGGTTTAAAGATTCGATCTCCGAAGTAGGGTTCGGCCAGACTTAGCACATCTTCAGGTGATTGCAGCAGAATGGTCTCTGGATGCGGAGTTCCGACGAGCGTCAGGAGTTGTGCAAACTTCCACTTGTCGAGCATGCCGTCCACAACCTGCTGCGCCGGTACGCTGGCGTGATACCGACGTGTTAGCGCCGGCGGTAGGTTGATTGTGGCTCGTAACCAATCGTCCGAACATGGCATGAGCACCGCTTCTTCACAATCCAGCGACCGTAGGAATGTCTCGAGTTCAAGAGGTTTCAGGTTCGAGCAGCCATGCAGAGGAGGTTCACGGTACCACTTGGAATGCACCACGAAATCATTGCTGGGGCAGACACAATACACGGTTAACCCTGCACGTCCCAAAATCCGGATTACTCCGGTCAGGGTCAATCCGCTGCCCATCGCGATGATTGGCACACGTGGAGCACTGACGGTCGCGCTTGTGAAAGGCTTGGGGAAAGCTATCGTTTTTGCCACTGTTTCAATTCCATTCTGGCTAGTGCGGATCGGCAGTCGGAGCCCGCCGATCGAGCGGCGTATGAGACCGACCGGTCTCAATATGGGCGGTAGATCGCCGCTCCAGTAGCTGCTTGAATCATTGCCTCAAGGCTTCTGCGCAGGGCCGCCTTACCCTCGCTACGTGGAATAAAAACTATGTCCTCGGGTTGCAGGGGCATGTCGGAAGCCTTGGCGGAAAGGATCTTTGGCAGCGGGAGCGGAATCTGCTGCGGGCCCGCGGATGTTTTACGGATTAGCACTGCTTTGTCCAGTTTTGCGGTCGTATTCGTTCCCTGCGCCATGGCGATGGCCTGCAAAACGGTCAGGCGAGAGTTTTCCATAACGAAACCACTAGGCATGTGTACGTCACCCACAACATAGACAATGCCCGCTTTCGAAACCAGGACGGTATCGCCCGGAGAGACCGGAACGTTGTTCGCCGGAGTAAAAGACAAATTCGGCGCCAACGTGACCGTCTGTGCTTCTTTCGGATTGTTACGATGAGTGATGCTAATCGTATTGCCGGCTTTGGGGGTGAGCCCACCCGCGGCCGAAACTGCGTCAAATAGCGTATGCTTCCCCGGCAGCGGATACGTCCCCGGCTTCTGCACTTCGCCTAAGACGGAGATGCCCTGGGTGGCGTACTCTTTCTCAAAAATCGAGACCTGTGGATCCTTGAAAAAGTGCCCGTCGGCAAGCTTTTTCTGTACGAGTGTTTCGGACTGCTCAAGCGTCAGCCCAGCAATGTGCACCGATCCGATGAAGGGCAAAGTGATTTCTCCGGAGTCCGCCACTCGCACTTCATTGTTGAAATCCGGAGCGCCATAGACGCTGACCGCCAGCAGGTCGCCGGTTCCGATGATGAGACCCTCGCTGGTTCCAGGTACATCGCCGGCAGGTTTCGGTTCTTCTGTATTCGGTGTTACGGCGGTGGCGCTCCGCGGCGCGTCATACGGTGGAACCGTCAGTTGGGCCAGCGTTACGGAACTGCTAATCAGCAACACGAGAACGATCACGGCCGTACGAGTAAGTGGATGTAAATGCATAAGCTACTCCTGAACTCAGATTGAATTAGCAGCGGACGATGTTGGAGGAGATGATGCCGCGGGTTGCGTTACGAGTATCGACGACCAGCGTCGATTCGCGCACAATGCGCGCGTAGTCGTAATCCGAATGATCGGTAATGATGACAACACAGTCGTACTTCCACAAATTATCCAGGGACACTGCGCTCATCTTCAGATCGTATTTGCGTCCTCTTCCGATCGTGGGGAAGTAGGGATCGTGATAGCTTACTTTCGCTCCTTCTTTTTGTAGTAGTTCGATAACGGTCAGCGCCGGCGCTTCGCGCAGATCATCAATGTCCTTCTTGTAGGAGATACCCAGTACAAGAACTTCAGAGCCGCGCAAAGTCTGGGAGCGTTGGTTGAGTGCCGACCCAATCGATTCCACCACATGGTATGGCATTGATGAATTGATCTCTCCGGCGAGCTCAATGAACCGTGTATGGAAATCCCATTCTTTTGCTTTCCAGGAAAGATAGAACGGATCTACAGGAATGCAGTGCCCGCCTAAACCGGGCCCAGGATAAAACGGATGGAATCCGAACGGCTTCGTGCTGGCGGCATCGATCACCTCCCAGATGTCGATTCCCATGCGCAAGCAGAGCTGCTTCAATTCATTCACCAACGCGATGTTCACGCAACGATAGATGTTCTCTAGCAGTTTGGTCATCTCAGCCGTTGCAGGACCCGAGACCGGCACAGTCCGGTTGAAAATCGAACCATAAAGAGCGCACGCCAGCTCGGTCGCCCGTATGCTGATCCCACCCACGACTTTGGGAATATCGCGCCGGGCCACATCGTTGTTGCCGGGATCCTCACGCTCTGGTGAGAAGGACACGTAAAAAACTTTTTCCCCCTCATCGCCGTTGCGATGTACCTTTAACCCCTGGTGATTGCCGTCCTCCAGGGCCGGGACCATGATTTCCTCAGTAGTTCCCGGGTAAGTTGTGCTTTCGAGCACCACAAGTTGTCCCGGCCGTATATATGGCGCGATGGACTCCAGCGTGTTCGTAATGCAGGAAAGATCGGGTTCGCGGTGTTCATTGATCGGCGTTGGCACGCAGATGATAATTGCGTCCATCTCGGCAACTTGGGAGTAGTCAGAAGTGGCAGCGAACCCGCGATCATGTGCACGCTGAATCTCAGTTGCTGGTATGCGGCATATGTAGGACTTGCCTTTTGAGAGCAAATCAATTTTGTGCGCATCGATGTCAAAACCAGTGACAGGAAACTCCTGTTCACTGAACAAAAGCGCAAGCGGCAAACCTACATAACCTAGGCCAATAATACCAACCCGGGCCGTCCGATCCTGGATGCGAGACTCCAGTTGTGAGCTCAGCTGAGTCGAAATATTGAGTGCGGTCTCAAACATGATTTCCTCCTGAATGTTGTGGGTCTGTTGAGGGAGGAATCTTGAATTCTGCTGGTGCAGAGTTATGCTGCCATGCTGTGGATTTCTTCTATTAACAGCGGCGGCTGATGCAGGTATGCGGTTGCCTTGCGCTTCGAGTCGATGGAATGAAGCACTGTTCCCACTTCCGCCACGCTTAGCCCTGCCAACCGTGCGATTTCTTCGTGAGGCATATCGTGGTTCTTGCCATAGAGACAAAGATCGAGAATGTGCAGTGGCACCGAGAAATAGAATTCTTCCTGAGACTGCGGCATGGAGAACGTGTCGGTGGTTGATGGCCGTTCACGAATCTCTTTGGGTAACGCCAAATATGCTGCCAATTGATATACCTGCGACTTGTAAAGATGTGCAATCGGCTTAAGATCGGCCGCCCCATCGCCGTTCTTTACGAAGAATCCCTGCTCGTACTCCAGACGATTGGGTGTGCCGGCGACAGCATACTGCAGCCGGTCCGCATGGTGATATTCAAACATTTTTCTTACGCGCTGCTTGAAGTTTGTCGCAGCAACAATCTCCAGATACACGTCGGCATTCAAGCGCAATTTTTGTAGATTGCCATTTCCCGACTCAATCACCAGAGACGGAATCGCATAGTGGGCTCCGCTCGCGATCCCCGGCACGACAAGCTTGCACTTGCAGCTTGCGTTGAATTCTGGAACGAGCTTCCGAATAGCATCGTCGCGGCGTCGATAGCAGCCTGTGGCCTCCAGCACACCTGTAATGTCCTCAATTACTGTCTCCATTCCTAATGCATCTGCCAGTCTGGTAGCTAAATGCACGCTGTCATCGGAACACTCGCGTTCCGGCATCATCACGCCAACCACTTGCTTACTGCCTAAGGCCCGCACGCAAAGCGCAGCAACTACGCTGCTGTCCACCCCGCCGGATAGTCCCACCACGATACCTTTGCGTCGCAATTTTCTGAGCACAATATCGCAGATAGCGGATTCAATCTCCTGTGCTGTTTCTGCCGCATTAATTGCCAGGCAGGTGGCAATGCTCACTTCAGTGGAGTTCATGCAACCTCCTCTGGTACTTCCACTTCAATCCTGAGCTCCCGTTTGGCGATTTTTCCGTTGGCCGATTTCGGCAACGTCGGACGAAGCTGGACCATCTGCGGCACCATGAAATCTTCCAAATGCTCCGCACAAAATCCTCGTAACTCCATTTCCGAAACTACTTCCCCTGGTTTTGGACTGACAAACGCACAAATTGCATTCCCCAAAACCTCGTCAGGAATCCCGATGACTGCCGCTTCGCCAACTTTCGGATGCGAATATAGAACGTTCTCCACCTCGCGCGGACTGACTTTTTCTCCGCGGGTCTTGATCATGTCATCTTTGCGACCGATGAAATACAAATAACCCTCGTCGTCGGTTCGAAATAAATCCCCGCTATAAAGTACCTTCTCATCCGGGAAAGGTCCGGGACGGAGAACTTTTGCGGTCTCTTCGGGGAGTCCCCAGTAACCTTTCATTACATTGGCACCACGTATGACCAGCTCTCCCACGATGTCCGGACCGACCCGGTTCCCAAGCTCATCGACGACATACACTTCTTCATTGGGCATGCCCCGACCGACGGACTCCGGTCGTATGTCGAGCTGATCCGGAGGCAGATAGGAGACGCGCTTGCATTCGGTGAGTCCGTACATGGAGAAGATCTTTACGTTCGGAAAAGCCTCGCGCAATTTGCGGATATGAGTGACTGGCAAAGCCGCTGCCGTATTCGTGATGTAACGTAAGTCCGGGAAGCTGTAGCTGGCCAGATCCATTTGCAAAAGGATGGACGCGATTGTCGGCACCATGGGAAATCCCGTGACATGCTCGTGAGCCAGCGTATTCAGGATCGTACGCCGGTAGGTAAACGACTGCTCGAGCACGAGCGTCCCTCCGATTTTGAATGCCATCAGGAGCTGATACAGGCCATAATCGAAAGAAAGCGGCAAGACGTTCAAAATTACGTCGTCAGGCGCGTTCTCGAGATAGGTGGTGATGGAAGTTGCCGCCGAAACTATGTTGTAGTGCGTCAGCATCACGCCTTTGGCTTGCCCGGTAGAACCGGAGGTGTAGATTAGGGCGGCTAGATCGATGTCGATGTTCTTCTGCCTCACACGCTCCGCGGATTGTCCCTCAACGGCGGCGCCCAGAGACACAACTTCCTTGCCGGGAATCTCAGAAATATCCAAATGCCCGATTGGGTTCGCCACGATCGCAGCCCTTAAATACGGGGCCGCTGCAGCACTTGCAGCCGCCGTGCGTATCAGACTCCCGGTCGTAATCAGCGCAGCCGCCCCGCAATTGTTCAAGATATAGGCAAGTTTGTCCTGCTTGGTCGTGGGATTGACCAGAACGAAGATTCCGCGGGCTTTCAGCACTGCAAAGATCGCAAATACAGTTTCCACAGAATTGCTGGCGTAGATAACGACTCGGTCCCATCGTTCGACGCCGCGGGCGATCAAAGCGCGGGCCAGCTGGTTGGCAGCTATTTCGATTTCACCGTAGGTCAAGCGCCGGGAGCCACACACCAGGGCTACCTTGTCCGGATAAACATCTGCGCTGCGCTCAAGAAACTCTTCAACCTGCATAATGGTTTTCCTTCAGAGTGTGTGCGAGTTCAGCAACACCTAAATCGCTTGCGTTTCCAATATCGACGAAGCCATTGTGGGGCAATGATTCTCGACTTTTCGCTCCACAAACCGGCATAGCTGGTCAATGGAATCAAGGTTCTCTGGAATCAAGTCGGCGTCTTCAACTCTTATGCGGTAGCGTTTTTCGAGGAAATTGATCAATTCGAGCAAGCCGGTGGAGTCGATGATTCCCATCTCCAGGAAGGATTCGTCGTCGCGAAACCCGCAATCCCGTCCATATAAGAAGTTGTTGGTTATGAAACGGCGCAATTCTGCATGTGTTCGTTGCATAAGGATCCTCCGCGTTGAAAATTGGAGATGAACTGGTCCAGGACCAGTTGAGTGGACAAGATTCCGATCAGCGCCATGTCATCTTTGACCCCGACGGCATCTCCAGCCCTGAATTTCTCTATCAGCTTAGACACTGCCCATGAATCAAAAATGCCGTCCGCCGTGATGCGTTCAGGAGCAAGTATCTGACTCGTGTAGTCCTCGCCGATGCCTGTGAAGAAGCTTCTACCGTCAGGGGATCGATACGGTTGTTTGGGCCGCTGCAAAATCGTGGCGGGCAGCAGATGCCCTAAGGCACGCTTTAGAATGTATTTTTCCTTCAGGGCTCTCATCTTGATGCGCGACGGCAACGCGCTGGCAAACTCGACCACTCGATAATCTAAGAAAGGATGACGGGCCTCGACCGCATGGGCCAATGCGACTCGGTCACCTTGCGATGACAAAATGTAACCGGGCAGCAGATACTTGGTCTCCAAATATTGCGCTTGGGAAAAGCCATCCCAGCTGAAATATTCGACGGGAAGCTGGCCAAATAACTCTGAGATCGCGTCAAGGCCTGCCAGTTCCGATTTCACATCGTCAGAAAAAAATGTCTTTAACCGCGCCGTCAGTTCCCAGCGCGGCATGTGCGAGAAAAACGGGTCATTGAGATCGGCAGCCGTTGCTCGGAAGAATCGTCGTAAATAAGCGTCGGGCGTTTTCTGTAAGTTGCTCTGATAAGGGTAGAGGCGGTGCAACAGTTGTGCGCGACGCGGTGAGTTCGGCTGAGCGGCCAAAAATCGGCGAATCTTGGCTTCCTTATAAATGTCGTAGCCACCGAGAATCTCGTCGGCTCCTTCTCCGGTCAGCACCACTTTGTAGCCGGCGTCGTGGACCTGCTGTGAAAGCAAATACAGTGGCGTGGGTGCTGTACGGATCACAGGCTGTTCGGTGTGCCAGATCACATCCGGGAAGGCCACTAGAATGTCGTCATACCCGCACTCGATCTGCTCGTGTGCGGTATGGAGAAACTGGACTGCCTCGTGCTGAAACGCTCTTTCATCGTGGTCTTCGGATGTGAAAGCCACCGAGAATGAGCGCAGCTTCTTCCCGCTGAACTGATTAATCAGCGCCGTGATGATGGTGGAATCCAATCCTCCGCTGAGGTATGCCCCGACCGGAACGTCGGAGCGCAGACGCATGCGCACGGCATCGGTCACAAGTGCCGCCAATTGCTCTATGTAGACACCATCAGCAAGTATTTCCGCGGGCTGACTAAAGCGGAGGTGCCAATACGGATGGACCTCGATGTTGCCGCGGGCGAACACCAACGTGTGTCCCGGTGGAAGCTCGAAAATGTTCTTGAAGATCGTGCGCGGCGGCAGCGTGCACCAGAAGGTGAAAATCTGATCCAAGCCGGCCAAATCCAGTTCTCGCCCGACCTCAGGATGCGTGAACAGCGCCTTGATTTCCGAACCGAAGATCAGGCTTTTCCCGACTTGCGTGTAAAACACCGGCCGCACGCCCATGCGGTCGCGAGAAAGCAGCAATTTGCGTTCACGTTGATCCCAAATTGCCAACCCCCATTGCCCATTCAGATCACGAAAACAGTCCTCGCCTTTTTCTTCATACAAATGAAGAATGACTTCCGTATCCGTATGAGTTGAGAATATGTGACCGCGTGAAATCAGTTCTTTCCTTAGCTCGAGGTAGTTGAAAATTTCGCCGTTGAAGGTGATCCAAACGCTGCCGTCTTCGTTGCAGAGTGGCTGATGACCGCGGTTGAGATCGATGATACTCAGCCGTGCATTCCCCAACCCGATACCGTTACCCGTGTGAATCCCCCATTCATCGGGCCCGCGATGTCGCAGCATTCCGATCATCTCTTTCAGCAAGGGGACACTTACAGGCGCATCGACCGAATTGCAGATTCCCGCAATCGCACACATAGCGGCGTGACCTCTTTTGAGTTATCGATCAGTGGTGGTCCGGGGAAGACCGCAATCAGGAAAACAGGCGTCTGGGGGCCAGTTACGTTTCTCCACGGCACCGGATTGGTACGGGCCTATGTCCCACGAAATGTGCCCAGGCCTTATGTAACCTTGAATATCAAAGGTGGGTGCGCCATTCCTGCTCGCCTTGCCAATGCCCGGACTGTTGCTTGAAAGGTGATAGTCTCCGCTGCCGTCCTCTCGATAAGCAATGAACTTGGGATCTGCGTCAATGGTTCCGAACTGCTGCCCAGCTTGTAATTTCCAATCCGCGAATTGATTGCGGTATACCAGGTTGTTGACGAAGGTATTATTCGGTCCAGTCACACCCAATTCCTCGATGCCATATCGGTTTTGGTTATAGACCACAATGTTATTCACGACGACGACATGATCTGCAGGATTCGTTGGCGAACCGTTAAACGGTGCGTCGCCGGCCCCAACTACGATTCCGCCATGCCGGTTATTGAAAATGAGATTGTTGGCGATGGTGACTTCAGTCGCGCCATGCCAGAGGTGGATACCATAGCCCTCGTTGTTGTAGCTGATGTTATTCAGAATGCGACCGCGCATATTCGAGTGATAGATTCCATGCACGCGCGCACAACTTTTATTCGGTTCGCCGATGTCGTGAACCACATTCCCAATAACGTCATCATCGCTTGCACTGTAGTTTCCATTCAAAATTCCAGCGCCTCCATTGCCATCGCAGCCACCGGCGGAAATGTGGTGCACGTGATTGCCGATAATTCGCACATTCGATCCGCGATTCAGTATCCCAATCGCGCCATCGCCGCTGATATCGAATCCGACGATGTCCACAAAATCGCCATCGTTCGTCCACGTGACGCGTGAGCCGCTGCTCCGGACGACTGCGCCCCATTGTCTTTCGGAGACAAAGCGAACGCGCGCAAATGGCATACCGCTCCGGGACGTCCTGACAGGTCCAGAATAGTTTCCGGCGGCGACATGTATCACACTGCCTGCGATTGCCTTATCTGCCGCGTGTTGCAGTGTGGCCCACGGACGCGTTGCGGAACCATCGGAGTGATCACTTCCGTGCGGTGCGACGTAGTAGTCGATGCAAGGTGCATTCTTAGTATCACGCGATCGGAAATCTTTTGCAGTCATTCCTTGGATTGTTGCAAAACACAACATCGCAGACGCCAGTCCTCGAGCGACTGGCAATTTGTTTCCGAGCAATCGCTTGCGTGAAATCAGTACGAAGTCCATGTACTTCCGATTGTGAGAAGAGGCAAATTCTCGCGTTTGAACCGTTGACGCTCTTCGATCCGAGATGGTATCCCTACTTTCACGAAGTTATCTGCTCGTCAGCAGCAACCGCATAATCGTAAGTTTTCCTAAGCAATAAGCAGCTTCAGCGCAGTTCCAGCAGTAAGAAGTTTTGGTCAGGTAGTACACGCCACTTCCGAGATGTACCGCGGCACGCGCAAACGTCTGACACTAGACGAGTCCGCTCAGTTGAGAAATCCAAAACCGGAGAAGAACGTTGAAAACTCGCCTCCCTCGTGTCTCTCGAATCGGCAGCTTTGCATTGCCGCTGCTCACTATGATTTTGTCCGGATGTGGCACGTCAAACCCGCAAGCCAACCATCAGACTCCTAATGCACAGCCGGCTTTGGCGATCTCGCCTTCCTCGATTTCTTTTGGTAGCGAGACGGTCAACAGTACAGCTTCGAAGATCATCACAGTCCAAAATACTGGTAGCGCCGACCTGGTGCTTACATCAGCTTCTGTGAGCGGATCTGCAGCCTTCCAAATTAAGAACTGGAACGGCACGACCACGGTTCCTGTTTCCGGGAAGTTGCAATTGACCCTGGACTTCACTCCTGTTCAAGCCGGGCCAGCACAAGCCACGTTGAGCCTCGCGACGAATGCGTCTGTCAACCCATCGGTCACTCTCTCCGGTTCCGGCACGGCTGCCGCGATCAGCATTTCGCCAACCCAGGTGACGCTCCAGACAGCGCAGTCTCAACAATTCAGCGTCACTGTGAGTGGAACGAATAATTCCGCTGTAACTTGGCTGGTCAATGGGGTGTCAGGGGGCAACAGCAAAGTCGGCACAATCACATCAACGGGCTTATACCTCGCTCCCCTGACTGCGCCTGCATCTCCCGTGACGGTGGCAGCACAAAGTGCGGCAGACCCGTCATTAGCTGCTGACGCGCAAGTTACTGTATCGACCACGTCCGGACCGATCGCCGTTTCCATTTCACCTCAAAGCGTTTCACTCAGTGGTATGCGCACGCAACAATTTTCGGCAACAGTCAGTGGTACGAGTAACACCGCGGTTAGCTGGTCTGTAAATGGAATCTCCGGCGGGAACGCAACCGTGGGCACGATTTCTTCTGTTGGTTTGTATTCCGCTCCGGCATGTTCCTCGCAGAGCGGTGTCACCGTCTCTGCCAGGAGCGAATACGAGAGTTCGGTGGCTGATAGCGCAAGCGTGAAATTGTCGCCCGCAGGTCCGGCCAATGGCCAATACTACGTTTCCAACTCCGGAAATGATGGGAATGATGGTTCTGCTTGCCATCCCTGGGCATCGATCGCGCACGCAGACAGCAAGGTCGGTCCGGGTTCCACCGTCTGGGTAGAACCGGGAACTTATGCCGGTCCTGTTTCCACCAGCGCGAGCGGCACGGCATCGTCGCCTGTCCAATATATTTCTCAAACGCAGTTTGGCGCGGTGATTGAATGCACGGGAACTTGCGATATGGTTTGGACGCAGACCGGCAGCTATGTAGCCGTAAAGGGTTTCAGCATCACTTCTTCCGATCCCAACACTCGCATCGGCATCGAGTGGCTCGGCGGTCACGGATTGATCCAGGGCAACAGAGTTCATGACATTCAATGCTCGGGATGCGTGGGCAACGGTGGCGCCGGCATTAATGTGGACAACGGTTCCGCCTATACCACTGCTGATGCCAACATCGTCAACAACATTGATTTCACCGGCAAGGGAGGTGCGGCTTCCTTGTACGTGCATGGAATCTATGTGCATACGTTCTACAATGTGATCAGCAACAACCTCGTCTACAATTGCGCCGGTTGGGGTGTCGAGCAGGGCCACGAAGTCAGCAACTCCACAATCGTTAACAACACAATCTTCGAATGTGGTGGCGGAGTGATGCTCGGCACCGGCGGAAGTTCCGGTACCAGTGACAACAACATCATCAACAACAATATCTTGGTATACAACGGGCCCGGTTACAGCGGACATGGTTATGGGATCGATGCCATCCAGAACTACGGAAACAACAATTCCATCACCGACAATTTGCTTTACGGAAATAAGCCCTCCAATATCAGCTCTGCTTTGAACAGCGCTGCGAATATTTCCGGAGGCATCACAAATATTGATCCAAATTCCGGCACGGTTTTTGTCGACTGGCTGTCTAACGGCGAAGGCAACTACGAATTGAAGGCTGGCAGCCCTGCTATTCATGCCGGTACGAATGTCGGCGCTCCATCACTGGATATCGACGGGGATCCACGACCGTGGCCTTCCGGAGGTCGCTGGGACATCGGTGCCTACCAGTATGGATCGCCGGACCAACCCTGGCCTTGGTAGTAAACCCGGTCACTCGTTTTGTCTCTCGATGTCAACAACGGGCGGCGAACCGCTTGCTAGCAGCCCGCACATCCTTCACACGCGGGCATAGCCCTGGCGTCTCCCGAGCGGTGTGCGCTGCGATACTGTCTCAGCGTGCTGCTGTTCCAAAGCTCCAGGATGGAGTCGCGGTTAACATTCCCCAACATTAGTTTCCCTTGGCTATCGAGTTTGCTCCCGGACACCTGACACAATGGAACATCTCCATTGGCCCGTACCTGCAAATTGCGAAACGGCAACGTGCAGCGTGGGTATGCGCCCGGCTCCGCATACTTAGAAATATAGACATCTTCCTGCGCCGGAACATCATTCGGTTGCAGCACATATTGAGGCATCATGCTATCGCAGTAGGACTTCCAACATTTCTTTTCGTAAGCTTCTCGAAGTTTTTGTGAAGGGCGCATCATCAGGCGAATATTGATCAAGGCGCGCGATTGCAAAGCTTTCCGCAATTGCAACAGGGATGTGAGATTGTTCTGCAACCTTTCAAAACTCGCGCCCACTCGCGACCGTTCATAACCCGATTTTCCTCCCGCATCTACTGAGACTTCGATCAGATCAAATGGCGTTCTGAGCATGACTTCAGCCGTTTCCCGCTTTGTCCATTGGCCGTTGGTGACGATAGTAAGAATTTTGCATAATGTTCTGATCGCGGAGGCGAATTCGGCAAACCTGGGATGTAGTGTCGGTTCGCCACCACCGACACAGATCCGGCCAATGGTCACCCCGTCCAATGATCTCAAAAGCGCCTGCAGGGTGGCCCTTGTCATGACCTTGCGTGGATACGGGAAATACGGGTTGTTGCAATACACGCATGTCAAATTGCAGGCGTCGGTTAACTCAATATGCATGCTGGGTGGTTTCGGCCAGTCTGCAAATAGGAATGGGAAGCGGCTAGCCAACAACTCCACCGGTGTGATCCCTCTCTCGATGGCTTTCAGGGCGAGCACACTGTTTGCCCGAAACTTATAAACAAACTTGGCCCACTGGTTTGCATTGTCCCAATAGGGCATGCCGGGACGACAAGAGTTCCGAATTTCGGCTGTCAGTCGCATGGCTTGGAATCTACATCTTATGTCTGCTGACTAAATACAACTTCAGCCATAGCGGAAACTTCATGATCCAGTTGTAGGGGACCTGCGACGCTCCGAAACTGCGCAAGAACAATTCAACCGGTTGCAGCATCGAGCCAGCAAAATCGAGAACTGGAGAATGCTCCGCTGCCAGCCTGGCGAGATGCAGAGTAAGCAGTGAGTGTGCGCCGCTGTCGCGTAATTCCGGATCGGCGCCGCTGGCCACTGTGTAGGCGCGATTGTGGTCCCACACAATAAAGCAGGCACAGTGCATCCTGCCCTCGCGGTCGATTGCTCCAAAACACCCGCCAGCGTGATTTGTCTGTGCAGCATCATGCAAGCCCTTCAAGTACTCGATTGAATGAGGGACTTTCATCCCCTGGCGTGAAAAGCTTTTCTCCTCCGCCCGCCACAAGTCCTCGGGACTGCAAGGCTCGATTGTGATGCCTTCTCTTTCGGCTTTACGGATGTGGCGACGCGCGCCTTTTGCCATGTGCTCGCAAAGTTTCTCAGGAGCACTTAAATCAACCACCTGTGTCGCCCGACTGGTCTGGCTGAATCCATTCCAGTAGAACGGAGACCAGTTATGGAGCGAAGGGTGAAATGCTTGAAAGAAAATTCGAAATCGCGCCAGTTCCTTCGCAAACGCGGCTAAGACTTCCATCTCTTGCCAAATCGCAGCAACCTGCTTGCCTGTTGAGGGCGACAACACAGGTCCTAAGGTCTGTGTCAGCTTGGGCATCGTATAAAGAGTTATGCCGAATCTCCTCTCAGAAAAAAGAGGCATGCCCGCAATAAGACTTCCGCCTTTGAAGTACCCAAGGATTTCAACGGCTCCGCCCACCGCCTGCAGCCACCAGGAGCGCACAAATGGTGATCCCTGTGGTGAAATATCGATGAGCTTGTCCCAAATAGTGCCCCATTCGTCTCGTCGCAGGTAGCGCAACGTGCCGGGCCCACCGTTTAGATTGGTTTGATCGCCGAGGTTCCGGAGTAGTGCTGTCTTATCGGCTTGTGCCGACTGCTGCTCCTCAGCACTTGGCGCTTCGAGATTTTGTATTTCCGTTACGGAATTCATTGTGAACCTCGAGCAGGCAGCAAACCTGCACTCTGATAACGCGGCCACACTTCGTTCACGAAAGACGCACCACTTACCCATGCTTCGCGGTGATTTCGCGCGTCGTCGAGCAATTGCCAAAAGCGATCGCCGACGTTCAATGGATATTGCCCGCCTCCAAATGCCGTCGGATGCCAAACGACCGAGATCCCACCCCAGCCATAACGTCGGCTGGCGGTTAACGTTTCGGTAATCGGATCGGCGCCATTGCTGTCCCCCGGCTCCAGTGCCTCACGGTCCATTACCGCTAGTGGAATCTCCAGAAAATTTACGGGAGCTTCACGCTCGAAATCGTAGGGTGGAAATGCAAAACAGGCGCCGGCTCGAAAACCAGCATGATCTGGCCAGCCAAGAGAAGTATCATAGGCAGCGCCCGCACACTCGACATTGCGAACTAGCTGCGCAACCGTGAAACGTAACCAGTGTTGCCGTGTTCCTATTGGGCGGAATCCCAACCGGTGCATCTGGTCAAATTCCGTTCCTAACCCGTAGAGCCGTTCCATGCTGCGATATGACCCATGAACTCCCACTTCTACTCCCGCGTCTTGTAAGGAGCACATCACTTGCGAAGCCTGTTGAAGTGAGTAATTGCCGTCCCGCCGGTGTCCTCGCCGACAAAGGAAGTAATAGCTTGCACTCGCATTTCGTTTCCGTTCCTGCTCGGTCACGAAATCGATTTGGTCAAGGGGATCTGGCGCACCTAACGCAACCTGGACAGCCGCCTTGCTTTGCTGTGCCGCGACTCTGGGGCGCCGATAAAGCGCGAATGAGATGAAAGCGTTCTTTGCGATGCGGTAGCTGCTGCGAATTCGCTTGAGACCTAGCAGATCGACATCGTGAGTGTTGACCACCAGGTGCTCTGCCGACGCCACAGGCGATAGAGGTCTGATGGGAACCTGTGGCTTGACGCGTGCAATCGCGCGCTGCAAAAAAGCCATCGCCATCGCGGCATACGGCTTATGCGGATTCAATCCATGGCGCCCTATGTAGCACGCCTCAAACGGCACCCTCCCCACCGAATCGAGTTGCTGAGAAGCATATTCATCGGCGCAAGATACCCATTCGAAAACCTCCGAGAGCCAGTCTGGTTCGCATTCGCTGGCCGGAGCATGAAACACGACGGTTACATCATCCTGTTGCGTGTAAGGAATTGGTTCGGGGGCAGGCTCATGCAGAGGCCGCATAAAGTCCGCATTCGTAAGGCGAACAAAGTCAGGCCTGCAACAATCTGGAGCGTACGTCAATACGAGCTCCGATGAGTTGTTGTGCGGCTCGCCAATGATCGGTTCGTGGCCGTAGATCGCGCAGAACAGGCGGAATGCGTATTCTAGTCTTGCACGCGCTACCCGGCCTTGCTCTGGAGCGAATTCGAGCAATATTCGCATCTTTGAGATTTGCAAAAAGTTTAGGAATTGATAGGCCCAGGCGATTCTCGCAACGCAATGTGATCGCCAGTGGTTGGCGTCATGAGCTTGGAGCAGAATTCCACCAGTCGCTTACCTTCGCCTGCCCAGCTAAATTCAGTCAATGCCCGCTTGCGCGCCTGTAGCGACATCTGTCGAAGCATCGATTCGTCGCTGAGCAGAGTCGTAATCGCTCTGCGGATCTCGCCAACGTTCATCGGATCCACGCATATTCCGCAACCTTGAACCAGGCTTTGGTATTCTGGAAAATTGCTGGCGATAACGGGCAATCCGGCGCCCAAATACTCAAACAGCTTTACAGGAAGTGCACACCGGTGATTGGGCGTGGAGTGGAGCAACACAAGCCCGAGCTTTGCCTCCCGGTATAGCCTCAGCACATCGGTATGAGCCTTCCAGCCCATCCATTTCACATTGATTGGCAAATTCGAAACAACTTCATCGCAAAACGTAGAATCATCAAAATCACCGACCAGCCACAACTCGGCGCTGGCTAGGCCACGAAATGCTTCAACCAGTTCCGTGGTACCGCGGACCCGACTCAAGCCCCCGGTGTAAATCACCACGTCACGCCGCGCACTGAATTCCGCGCCTTCTCCCAACGTTTCCAGTGCCGCGGGGGTAGGAAAATTTCTGACGAGCACTGTCTTTTTCGCAGGAAACCGTGCCTGGATCGCCGGGACGGCGGCAATGATACCGTTGAGTGCCCGTGAGGCAATCCATTCAGTGGCTCTCGCAAGAGGGATTAGTAAGCTGCGAATCGGTTTGGGTATCCAATTTTTCTGTTGAATTTGCGCCGGCAGGTTCTCATGCGCGTCGTACACAACTCTCTTTCCGCTTGCTCGCAGGATGAGCGCCACAGCTATAAGTTCCGGGTCGTGAATGATGAAGACTCGCCCATCAAGTTCCAGTGCCCTCTTCAATATCGAAATCCCCAGCCAAAGTCGCTGCGTCCGGGTTCGCGCAGCTTTGATCGCGCAGATCTGAATTCCGTCCACGACCTCCGACGATGGGTGTTTCCCTGCAACGCACACGGAATGTCCTGCTTCGTTCAGAGTCTTGGCCTCACGATAGAAAATGCGGTCATCCAAAGCGGCATGAGCGCTGGTTAGCATCACAACATCGAAGGGCATTTTTCTCGTCCTTGCTGAATCAGACGTCGTTAGATCCGGAGAGCAGATGCCATGATGATGGCCGGCCGAATACATCTGCGAGGCGATGGTCGCTGCGCCAGTAACCCACAAGGGGAAACTCCGGGTAACCTCCCATGCTCGGCTTCATCTTGATGAAGCCAGCTGTCGCTAAGCGCTGGCTCAGCGCTGCAGAACTCAGGACTGGAATCCAAACCGTACTCGCGAGCGCACGACGGTCGTGACAGAAGCACAGCATGGCTTCTAGTTCGGTCAGTTGTCTGTGATCGGCCTGGCAGTCCGCAATCCAGATGCGTCCGCGTGAGCTGCGGATTACCAGATAAGCGCAAATCTCCTGGTCAGCGGACTCTATCGCAACCACGCTAAATGCGTTCATAGGCGCGCGCATGAACCGCCACTTCAGATACTCGCTGCTGGCAATAAGCCGCAATTCATGGGAAGGCGATGACCAATTTTCAAAGCTTGCTCGACTCAACTCGTTTTCTGATAATTCGACTACGCGAAAACCAGAATTCTTCGAGTCATGCCAATGAGAAAGTCGACGCTTCGCTGTCGCCGCCCAGTCGATCACTCGGCTGGCAAGCATTCCTGACCGTCCAAAATGAAAACTGAGTAAGTCGCGTGATTTTGCAACTTGAACATAGGTTGCCCAACGATCAATTGTCGTAAAACCGGAGCGAGAAAATATTGGTTGCGCCAGCTCATTTGGAATTCCCAACAGCACGTCGAGCTCGCGGGTATCAACCAGCGATTTGATTGCATTCACGAGCGAGAATGCGCCCAGGTAAGCTCCCCGGCTGCGATCTACCAGGAGGTTGCCTGCGACCCCTGCCCCTACCAGCGTTGTACCAAAACGCATCATGCGAATCGTGACCGAGCACACCCCCAAAAGCCGTCCCTTCATATCACGCAGGGCCCACGAGATCGGTGTCTGCTGTCCGTCATCCCGGTAATACCAGTCAAACTGCTTGGCAAATTCGGCTTTCCCATTCGCCTCGAACAATGAGATGACCTCTGTCCGGAACTCGCGCGCATCAATTCGCGCGACTGTACCGCTTTGCTTGAAATTCCTTCCAGCCGGTGAAGAGCTAGGCGTTCCGAGATCTAGCATGCTGGTGAACACGTCGTTTCTGTTTGACTACACCCGCTTATAAATCGGGTGTAGCGGTGTGGCGGTCTCGAATCTGTGGGTAGCATGACCGTTGCGCAGACGGTTGACCAAAATCCTGCCATCGAGCACTTCGTACGCCTGACTGCGATTGAAGGTGTGGGTACCGCGATTGCCCGGCAGCCAATCGGGTGAAATCTTCACAATAGGAGTTTCGTGGTAATCGTTTTCCGATAGCAGATCGATTCGATTGAGCACCACAGCATGCCCGTAGAGGGACGAGCAGTCCTGGGCAGGTCGAATTAGTTGCCCGTTCCAGTTTTGTATCTGTCCCGCCCCGCGACACTTGCGCACATCCGTGACGATGGGGTTCTTCGGATGTGGCTCCCAGGGGCCTTCCAGTGAATCTGCACAGAACAGGAAGAGTTCACTATCGCCGTTGAACCATGGGTCCTGGCTGTTTAGACCAGAAGTAAACAGCCAAAACTTGCCTCGGTGGTGCAGCAATGTCGAGTCGACCGCGGAGATATTCTCCTGCAATGCACTTACTAGTTCCCACTTATTCGGGAATTGCACAGCCCGATACAGTTGAATCGTTTTCTGATTCTTGGTCTCTGGCAACAAGTAAGTTTGGCCGTTCGTTTCGAACAAGCAAGGGTAGGCCAGGTGATAATTCTCCGCGAGAGCCACATCTGGAGCGCTGCACTCACCCTCGGGGTCGATCGTAACGAAAGAGATTACCGCCTTGTGTGCGGAGTAATTGTAGTCTTCAAAGAACACATATGTTCGGTCCGCTTTGTCGATGACAAACGGATCGGCATAAAAATGGCCGCTGGGCGGGTGAAGTAGCGTAAACTCGGCATTGCCAAACATCGAACTACTCATCGGAATACTTTTCCGAAAGGCAATGAACCATTCCTCGCGTTCGACAAGAGCAATACACTTATCGTGCACCAGCCGACCGAGAAGCCTAAGTAGCAGGCGAATGCATTCAAAATTTCCAGGAATGTTATGAGATGAGCCTGCCAGGGTGATCATCCCGTCGCAACGGCGATGATGGTTCTCTGATGTGACTTCATTCAGCCACCGATGCACCGGTTCCCATCGTCTCCAACAACTTTCCGTGAGGTTGCGAAATAGGGAATACTTGTCAGCTGCGGAGTAACAAACGGCAAGCGTGCCCGTGCCGTTATCACTCGAAGAGATATTGACTGTGTTTCGAAGGACCGAACCCTTTTCATACAGGAGCCAAAACAGATCAGCCAGCAAGTTCTCCTCATCGCCAAACCACAACATTCCATGTCTCGCGATCGCCTGTAATTCACGTGTGGGTTCGGTTGACGAGAGATTCAGCAGAATATCGAGCTGCATCGACCTTAGCTCAGCAAGTGTTTGCGCTGTGTACCCTCCCTCTACCCATGACACTTGAGGGAGAATTACCGCGCCATTCGCGGGAGTGAATCGCATCGTGGTTAGCGCATCATGGTGCGCCGATCGTCTGCAGAAGAACTTTATGTCCATGTCTCGCCAAACACGTAAGAGCGAAGGAGCATTCCTGTGTTCAGATCGCAGACTTGTTGACTTGCTATTGCCGAGTGTCGCGATAACAATAATTTCGACGTCGTTGAGCTGTTCTATTTCTTCGAGGATATGATGAGCCCAATGTGGAATCAGCAGAGAATTCAGCAGCACACCTACACGCAGGGGCTGCGGTCGAACAAAGCAGACCGGCGCCAGAGAGTCCAGAATGTGAGCGCTTGCCACCATTCCAATAGACCTCGCGATATTCAGTGGATCGACAACGAATGAAGAGGAGAATTCCGGTGAGTGGTTGCCGTTGCTGCGACAGTCCGGCTAACAACGTCGGTGTAGATTTCGGTCATCGCTGCTGCATTCGCATCCCATGTAAGCGATCGTTTCGCCCATTTCTGGGCGCAAGTTGCAATTCGGGATGCCTGTTCCTCGTCAGACAGCAAAGTTGTCAAAGCCTGAGCGAGCGCCGCAGTGTTCGCAGGTGGCACGAGCCATCCCGTCTCTTGATCGCGCACCGCTTCGGGAATACCGCCGACGGCGGTTGCAACGATAGGAACGCCGCAAAGCATCACTTCAGGCAGAATCGTCGGAAACCCTTCGCTCAAGCTGGGAAGCACAACGCAATCGGAGGCTGAAATCCAAAGCGGAATTTCCGAGTGACGACGCTGGCCCGCGAGAATGCAGTTCTCCAAAATTCCCACTCGCTTTGCTTGTGCGATCAGCTGATCCCGTAACGGCCCATCCCCCACCATGCACAACTGTGCATCTCCACGCCGCAACCTCGCGAAAGCTTCCAGCAGGTAGTCAATTCCTTTTTCGGCTCGCAAATATCCAATGAAGGTCACTATTCTTCCAGCCGCATCTAAGCCTAGCTTATTTCTTGCCTCAATTTTGGAATAGGGCCGGAAACTTGCGCTCGCCGCTCCGTTGCGAACGACGGTTACTTCACGAGCTGTTCCCAGCGCGAGTGCCTCATTCTTGAGATTCTCACTAACCGCGATTACATGGTCCAAATGCTGGAGAGTCCACTTGGTGGCCGCTCGTACGAGATTGCTATGCCGAGGATATACGTTCACATCGGACCCGTGGGCCGTACAAACAACCGGCACACCAAATTCGCGGCCCAGCAGCACTGCGCAAAAGCCATCCGGTAAAAGCGTGTGCGCATGAATCACGTCGATCCGCTTTTGCTGCATGAGTCTCGAAACCCATCCACGACAACTGAGGTAAAACAGCAGCCCAGATAGGGAGAATCCCATATTTCGTGGCAGCGTTGGCACCCGGGGGTATCGTACGACGAGGTCATCCACCATCCATGTCGGTGGTACGACCAAGTACTTCCGCACACTCGGATGGCAGCGCAACAGCCCTGGTGCCCACGGTGTTGGCGAGATGATGTGTACATCCGCTCCCGTTTCCCGCAACGCCTTTGCTTGTTCCAGCACAAACACGCCAGCGCACGCATCGAGAGGACTTGGAAACATGTGTGAGAGGACGAGCACGTTCATGTCGTGATCTCCGCATTTCGACTCGCACGCAAGCGCACAGCCATAGCCAGAACGATCCACGAAAACCAAAACGATTTCCGCCACACGATATCGAGGGTTATACCCATCACCACCATCGCCCAACAAGCGGCGGCGTAAGGCAGCAGGTCACGTGGCCTCGCTTCCCGGAGTT
>Ga0187777_10000739_pt1 | contig 21428 bp, 12 predicted proteins | sample 1015_Q2_SP5_10_M_FD_132416 | JGI IMG/M metagenome (GOLD analysis project Ga0187777, IMG submission 132416) | Tropical peat soil microbial communities from peatlands in Department of Meta, Colombia - 1015_Q2_SP5_10_MG | ecosystem: Environmental > Terrestrial > Soil > Wetlands > Peat | place... | reverse complement strand
CTAGGCCACGCCGAAAAGCCTGCGGTCCTTTACCGGGCGTTCATCAGAAGCTGGTACAGCTCAAATAATCCTCGAACTCTGCTATCATGGCCGACTATTGAGCCTCATACGTGAGTACTATGCAGCAGCCCTGACTCGGGCCATGAGCGAACGATGACGCCGAATAGTCCGATTAGATCGGATGTAGTAAGGCTGCTATCGTCGTGCGACGTTTTTAGTAATCTCGATGCCTCTGCACTCGGACCTTCCGAACTTGAAGCTCTGATCTCGGAAGTTGCCATGGTGAGTCTGAGACGTGGCGATGTTCTAGTAAATCAGGGTGATCCCGCGGACTGCATGTATACCGTGATCAAGGGTCGCCTCCATGTTTTTATCGAGGGTTCCGACGGAGAGCGAAACTTGGTTGGCGAACTTCGCTCCGGTGACACCGTCGGCGAACTCGGCCTCATCGACGGCAGCGCACGGATGGCGACGGTTATAGCAATCCGGGACAGCGAGCTCGTAAAGGTCAGCGAAGCCGGATTTAAACGACTGGTGCGCTCGAATCCGGAATCCCTGATACGGATAGCGCGAGCGGAAGCGGCGCGCATGCGAATCATGGGGCAACATCGCGCGCCGGCGCCAGCCGTGCGCACTGTCGCCGTGATCGGCGCCGGAGGAGATGCAGAGATTGAACGCTTCACAGCCGAACTCTGCACAGCGCTCGCCGAAGCCGGCTCGTTTCTGCATCTCAACAAAGCGCGGTTCGAACAGCTCTTCGGCCGTTCCTTTGACGCGACCGAGAGTATTGGCAGCTGGCTAGGAGAACTGGAGAACACATATCAGTTCGTTGTCTTCGAAGCCGAGCCTGGACCTACGGAGTGGACGGTGCACTCGCTACGGGAGGCTGATCGAATTCTGGCGGTGGGAAAAGCTTCTGGCTCCCCCGAGCTATCTACGACGGAAAAAAGCGCGCTCCAGCAGTGCCAACCTGGCAGCATGCCCTTGATGGAACTTGTACTCCTGCACGAATCTGCCGGGCGCGTCTTTCCTGGCACATCCAAATGGCTGGCACGACGTAGTGTACTCCGGCATCATCACGTCCGTTCAGGGGTAGCCGGGGACGTTCGCCGAGTAGCGCGACTCGTATCAGGTAGCGCTATCGGGCTCGCGCTGGGTGGCGGTGGTGCGCGAGGCTTCGCGCATATCGGAGTGCTGCAGGCCTTGGATGAAGCGGGTATTCCCATCGATATGGTCGGTGGCGTCAGCATGGGTTCCATAATTTCCGCGCTCTACGCAGTCGGCAACCGCTCGCAAGACATCATTCGAGTGTTCAAGGAAGAATGGAAACGCAATCTGAGCTCTGATATGACAATACCGGTTGTCGCGCTTACGAGCGGCCGCCGGTTACGTCGCGCCCTTCGGTCTGTCTTTGGTGAGACTAAAATTGAGGACTTAGGTCTGAATTACTTCTGTACCTGCTGCAATCTCTCCAAAGGCGAAATGATGATCCATCGCACTGGTTCGGTTGCAGACGCCCTGTACGCTAGTAGTGCGATTCCTGGCATTCTGCCTCCACATTCGCTCGCCGGTGAACTATTGATCGATGGCGGGATACTGAATAACCAGCCGGGGGATGTTTTGAAGAAACTGTGCGGCGGGTCAATTATCGTGTGCAACGTCAGCCCACGGAGGGAGGCCACAGTCGACCCTGGGTTGAGCGAGATGCCATCCGCATGGCGAATTCTTCGAAGCCGCTGGAACCCTCTTGAGCGCAAGATCAAGGTACCGATGATTTCAGAAACAATCATGCGCAGTATGATGATCGCCAGCGAAAGGAAATCGCGCGAAGTAGAGCAGATGGCAGATTTCTACCTTCGTCCGCCAGTCGAGGACTTCGGGTTGAACGATTTTTCGCGAATTCAAGATTTGGCGGAGGTTGGATTCAAACACACGGCGGATCAGATTCGTTTGTGGAAGGAGAAGGGGCGCCTTTTTCCGCGTGCGATCGCCACCGTAGCGTGAACTTATCAGCGGCTCAGAACGTTTTGAGGAACTCGATTAGCGCCTGACGTTCTTCATTGCTCAGTGATGCTTCGCCCTCCACCCCTTCCGCTCCGAAGAAGTGCCCCCGATTCACGACGTAGTCAGGACATTTACTCAACTTGAGTAATGGCTCCACCACCTCAGGGCTGAATACGATACGCTGGCTCTCGGTCTCGCTCTTGGAACGCGATTCCCGTATCGCAGAAACGAATTTGAGTACAGCGCTAACTAACTCCCGATCCATTTGCCACTGCGCCACAGTATTTGGTTCATCGAGTACCAATTGAAGGTTGGCTAGCAACCCAACCGGCATACCTTTGGGGATCGGACCAACCAGAACTCCACGCTGTGTTGGCTCCGCGTTGAAGATACTTGGCACAACGCTTGCGAAAACGCCGACAAACGGACGCACCGGGCCTGGGAGGTATCCGGCTGGGACGCGCAGATAGCTTGCCGTCGTAGTGCGGTCGATTTTGCCAGGAATTCTTGATCCGAGCAGTTCATCTTTTTCTCGTCGTTCGGGCCAGAGCATCTGAGTTATCGAAGCTTGAAATGACTCAAGTCGGGCAGCTATAGATGGGTTGGGATCAAAGGGACCGACTGAATTGTTGAGCAAGTAAGGCGCAGTAGACCAGAGGCTCACAAGGGAAGTGGGCCGAATATAACCCCGTCCCCCCGCTGGCATCTGATAGGTTCTTTTTTCGCCCGTGAAAGGCTGATAGTAAGTCACCTTACCGACAGACGGTAGGTTTTTATAGGTATCGGAACTAAAATTGTCCCAAATATTCCCTGCGATTGCGTTGGTTGCTAACGCGCTGCACGCGTTCGTCTGCAGCAGAGTAACGGGCACTCGCAAGTCCGTCGAGAGGTAATTGTCTTCAAGAAAATCAGACTGACTTACGATTTTGCGCGCCTCGTTCCGGTAGGCGTCGGTCTGAGTCCAGCGCCAGTAGCGGTTCCAGCAGTCGAGATAATTATCAGAGCACTTACCGGGATCGGCCTCAGCAGGAATATCGGGAAGTTTGCTCGAATGGCAACGCAAGCACCTATCGGCGAAGACCCTCCGACCTACATCCAGCGAGCCGGCCGATCCGCGCAACGCCACACCTGGAGGAAACTCCGCCCGTGCGACGTCGCTAAGATGATGCGGCTTGCCTGCCTTCAGCAGAAAGGTGGCCATGTCAAATGCCTGCGCTTCGGTAGCCTGCCAGTAAACCGAATTTCGGCGCACGTTTTTCAGTTCGATAGGAGTCGTTCGAGCCCCACCCAGGATAGGCCGGAAGTGCAGCAACCATTCCTCGCTGAATAATCCGATGTTAAGGTAGACCCGATTCAGACCGGCGATTATGCCCACAGAATCGGATCCGTCCTTCAGAACCCGCATCGTGTAAACCGTATCCGGAGGCTGAAAGTACGAAGCCAAGGGGCTGTCCGGGGATACATAATCGTTGAGCTGGAGGTTATACCGATTGACGTCGCTGAGCTTTTCCCTGCCAAAACGCTTAGCGATCTCCATTCTCGCACCAACGTTATAAACGGCATTCATGGAGCGTGGATTATCGATATTGTCCTGAGAGACGAACGAGACATCCACCGTCCCCGGCCGCCAGGTTTGGAAGAGCTGTACCACGAAGTTATCGGGTTGCGATTCCCAAGAGAAAATCCGATCCATCCAAATGTATTGTGCGCCCACCAACGAACTCAGGTTCTCCCAGGCTGGATTGTCGGGATTTGATGGCGCATGCAAAGGATTCGGTCCGACGTGGCAGAAGCCGCAAGACATCCCCACCCGGTAGGGCCTTATTACATCCTTCGACTTGTAATAGGAAGGATCGTTGTAGTAGCGAACAGGGTCCCATTTTTTCGCCGCTGCTGCGTCAAATGCCGGATTGGGGAAAAGACGAAGCCCCACAATTCCCGAAGCATAACCATAGTACGAACCCACCGGGATATTCCGTCCCCGCGCGCCAATCTTAACGCCCGGATACTTTTGTTCGTCCTCGAAAGGATCTGGAGGACACGAGGAAAGTCGCTGGTCGAGCCATAGCCCATATCGATGAGGGTCAGGACCCTCCGCCTCGCGGAAGCAAGGCTCGTTTACAACGCCCAGATATTCCCATCGGTTCGCCCGCTGGAACTTATACAGGGCCCTCAGTTGCTGTCTCTGAGGAGGATTGAGTGTCGCATCCTTGCCAGGGTTATAAGAGGAGACGGTTTTCAGCAGGTCCAGCGTGCCGGCGCTGAGAACTGCCGAGACATCCCAGAAGCGATCGTCGCCGCCAGTCCAAAGGAGCCACATGTTTCGGCCATTAATCTCGCGCTTAGAGTCGAGCGTGACTCCGCGATCCATATCGTGAAAATAGTCATGCGACACGTCGACTTGCTCGAGAGGCTTGAATGCCGCAGCCGTGAGCCCCGCCTGTTTGGCCTCGTCAACCACATGCCCAGGGTGTGGACCAGAGACCATGACCCAGACGATTAAGGCGACTAAAATTGCCAGCGCGATGTAACGTTTCCGGATTTTCACTTCACAACCTCGCTTAAATCGCTCTGCAGTCGTTCAGCTAGCTCTCAACCGTGTTCTCGTGATCCACACTTTTTTGCTGCACTGGCTAAGGCAGTTCTCGTACTCTCCATCAGCGAGCGTTCGAGAACAGGAAGATGTCCAACCAAAACTGTAAAGTCTTCACGTGCAATACTCAGCACCGCTGTATCCTCGAGTGCCCTGACCGTTGCAGTGCGGACCGAGTCCTGAAGCAAAGCCAGTTCCCCAAAGTACTTGCCGGGGCCCAGAATCGCCAATACCTCCTCATTCTGTCCAGCTTTGTGAACCACTTCGACGGTTCCGGTCTGCACAATGTAGAAGCGCCTCCCTGGTTTTCCCTGGCGTACGATTTCCTGACCCGCGGAGAAGCGGAGGGGAACAATCGTAGCACTGCGCGAAATCCGGAGCTGCGAGACATCCGTCGGAAATACTACAGATATAAACCAGTCCGACAACAAGCCGAGACGGCATCGCCAACTGGGCAGCACACAGAGGAAGACAGTGCGTACGATGAACGATGCAAGCAGCCCGGAGAACGGCATTCCCCAGCATTGCAGTAGACCAAAAGTATGATCAAGTTGAGCGACTTCTCCGAAACTGTTGAATTTGTAGGGCTGCTGCGCTTTTCCGCGAATGTCCGCGATGATATTGTCGGCTGCCCGCTGTCCCTGGGTGATCGCGTACAGAAACGTCGGGGGGCACGGTTGGCTTGTTCGGGAGTGCGGAATTGCCGCATCGTCGCCGACTGCGAAAACTCCGGGGAAGTCGGGGACGCGGCAATACTCGTCCGTTATGATGCGTCCGTGCTCCAGCTTGACCGGAAGCGTGCCGACCACGGGATTCGAGGCTACTCCAGTGGCTGCGATAATCGTACGTGTTTGCACACGTTCACCTGTCGATAATACCGCCTCGCCAGCGCTCGCACTCATAAGGACTGTGTTGAAACGTATGCGGACGCTCTTACTAGTGAGATAGCGAGTCGCGCGCTCTGCCAGGTTTTGGTGCATGCCTGGAAGAATGTGGTCTGTTTTGCAGAGAATTGAAATGTCCAGCTCATTCGAACGAATGTTGGGATAAAAGCGGAGAACCTCTCGGAGCAGGTTATTTGCCTCGGCGCCAAACTCAATGCCTGCATACCCCGCGCCGACAACGATGAAAGTGAGCAGGCGCCTGCGCTCATCAGGGTCATCCTCGACCGAGGCGCGCTCCAGGGTTTGCAATAGATGATCGTGAAGGTGCAAGACGTCGCCAATGGTCTTGGTTTGCAGACCGTGTTCCTGCAGTCCGGGAAATCGCGAGAGATCGGTCACAGAACCGAGAGCGATCACAAGATAGTCATAACTGATCTCGATCTTCGCGCGCTCATCAACCGGATCCAGGTAGACTCGGCGATTGAGTAAATCAATTCTCTCGACCGCATACTGATAGAAGATAACGCCCTCAAGATATTGTCGTAGCGGCACAAGAATGTGGTGCGCCTGGATCTTCCCGCCGACGATCTGGGGCATCAGGCCGTGATACACCTCCGAGCTCTCAACGCTCACGACTACGATCTCGAGATTGTCTGTCGATTTTCTGCAGTCCAGAAGCCGCCGGGCTGTCCGAAATCCCGCGTGCCCTCCACCCAAAATCACAACCCGCTTGATGTTACTCGACAAGATTTTCGCAGGACGCGTATACACGTCTTGGCCCATGAGTGTGTCCTCAGGTGACCGCTGCTGCAATCCCGCATCGGCAATCGATGTCGGTTTCCTCATAGCCCCGCGTTGTCACTAGGTTGGCCAGGTGCAGGCATGCGAGGTATGTTATGCGATAAAACTCTGGCATTCAACCCGAGAAGGGCTAAGGACAGGACCGGCTTAGAACGCAGTTGGTAGAAATTCGTTTGCGACCCGTCTGTATGCACAGAGCAAGATGCCAATGCCGAGTGTATTCAGCAGCGGTGGCGGCAGCAGAAATATCCGCCCGAGAAGCGTCAGCGACGGGGCTGAGACCACATAAGAAATATCGGTGAACAGATCGGAGAAACGCGCTGCTGCAACGATGACAAGCCAGATTGGCGCCCTGGGCCATCTCCACAGCGCAATCGCTTGGACGATAGCAAAGGCTAACCACTGTCCTCCGGCGCGTCGCAGAAGGGCAAGCGATAGCCCGACCGGAAGGGTTCCATGAAACACGCGGAACCAGAGATCCGGAACGAGCCAGCTCATCAGGAAAATACATGTATCTTCAAGCAAAGCTCCCCATAGAAAGACGAGCAGCAATATCTTCAGCGGGCGAGTGATCGTGGACATGTCTGACACCTATAGCCAGCAATAAACACCAACTCTTGCAGTCAGTCACGCGTTTCTTTGAGCCCGGAATCAGGGCAGCGGCCAGGGCCCCGGGTGAGTATTGTACCGATTGGAGAGAGCGGCAAGTCTTCGGTCGGGTATCATAGTCCACTTGCAGGCAGAAACCGACTTAATCCGTTGGCCGGCAAGCAGAGATGAGGCACGAGGGAATGGAAGATGAGTTCACGCATTGGGCCGTTCCTCAATGACGCTAGCCTTTGGCTGATGTCGCTGGAACACCGGTTCGATCCTTATTTTCGCGATGTTTTCGATGACATGTTTCAGCGCTCGCTGGTCGAAATCACACAGACCTTGCTGCGGTATTCCCACCCGAACCATGAGAAACATCTGTGCGAAGAAATTGCCATTCCTGATGAGGACAAGATTACAAGGCAGATTGTCGAGGAGATGTTCCGGTTTACGGAACGGGAATATCGCGGCCGCATTGCCGAGCGTGTGGGCAATACGAAAACCTACGGTGTCGTACATGCCGAGTTCGAAGTCCTGGATGGCTTACCTGTCCATTTGCGGAAGGGAATTTTTGCAACACCCCAGCGTTTCGCTGCATGGATCCGCTTCAGCGGATCAGGACCGTTTTCACCTCCAGACGTCAGTGATGCTGGGATAGTCAGCATTGGCATCAAGTTGACTGGTGTGCCGGGCGAGAAGTTATTAGCTGACGAGAAGGCTACTCAGGATTTTCTCGGCATCAGCTGTCCGACGTTTACCTCTCCGAACGTTGTCGAGAATCTGAAGCTGCAACGCCAGCTGAATGCGGGCACCCCCACATTCTATTTTCTAAACCCATTCGACTCGCACTACCTGGACCTAGTCATGCAGGCACTGTATGCCCGAATGAACAGAAGCCCGTTCGAGGTGCGCTACTGGAGTTGCGTTCCTTATCTATTGGGGGAAGGACAGGCGATGAAATACTCTGTAACTCCGCGCGCGTCGGCTAAAACAAAGATCCCCTGGAATCCCCCGGCGGACTGGCTCCGCCAAGCCATGACTCAAACGCTGCTCCGCCGGGAAGTGGAATTCGACTTTTCGGTGCAGGTGCAGAGCGATCAGTGCAGAATGCCTATTGAAGATGCTTCTATCGAGTGGCCAGAGTCCGTCTCTGCGTTTGTACCGCTGGCTAGGATCCGGATTCCCAAGCAAAGATTCGATTGGCCCGAGCAATTCAGGTTTGCGCGAGCACTATCGTACAACCCGTGGCACGCGATCGCGGAGCATCGACCGCTGGGAAATCTGAATCGTGCCCGGCGAGTGATCTACCATGAACTTTCCCGCTTACGCCAATCGATGAATAGGGAACCGCACGTCGAGCCAACCGGTGCGGAAGTCTTTTCAGAGCAAGCCGCAGTTTGACCTTAGCCTGGGGAGGGTGCAAGGCTTGTTCAGCCAGCAAGCAGATCTTCAGAGCGGGTCATTTCGGAGACGCTGCCAGTCCTGCTCGAGTTGCAGATGTTCCGCCCGGTTGCAGGAAGCAATTGACAAACGTGAGTGATACCCGAACCACCTGTTTGTTAGACGCACACGGAATCTTGTTGAAGCTTGCCGTTCGACTCGAGTGACGAGTCTTGCACGGGTCGGGCAGTCACTCGGATCGCTTGCTTTATTTTGACCCGGGAAAGATTCATCAACCGCTGCGTGAGATACAACTGATACCTCGGTTGTAGCCCCGCTCCTTCGCGGCCGAATAGCTTTCCGTGCCTCGCATGGTGTTTTACTCTCGCCGCCGGCAAAGCGAACAGATCACTTGCTAACTCAATCGGACAGATCAAGTGCTGACGAAGGTGCTGAGGTTTCCACTGTTGTTAGCAAGTGAAAATGTCCGCTTTTTGTAGCAAATAAAATGTCCGGTTTTTGGAAATCAGGACAGGTTATGAAGGAAGCGAATTAGCAAACCCTCGCTTGATCCGTGAACAGTTTCGCACAAAACCCGCTATCACGTGGGAAACTTTACCCTCAGATGTCGCCCAGGTGTGAGATGTTCAATTCCCCTAACGCTTTATTTGCCCATCCGACTCTGAGAGCCAGTCACGAATCTTTTGCGCCTTCAACTGTTCTCTATTCAGCGTGGCACCGGGTGCGGCCAATGCCTCAAACAGCGCCAGCGCTTGTTGATTGTTTTGTCTGGCCAAATCCCTTTGACCCTCAGTCCCGAGTACCAGCGCCAAGTTGTCGTAAAACTGCGCTAATTCCATTTTGTATTCTCGGTCGTCAGGTCGCGCGGCACATAGCTCCTTGTGGATGGTAATAGCGCGTTCAAGCAATTTCGATGCTTCCGGCAGCCGCTTTTCGTGGGCCAGCAGATTGGCAAGGTTATTGTAGACACGGGCCAAATCCTGAGAGGGCGGAGGATTATGGTTTCCGACGGGTGCATCCGTGCTCTTGCCGTCTAAGGCCTCAAGCAGTTGAATCGCATGGCGCATGTCCGATTCCGAACTGTTCGGGTCCCGATTCGAGTAGCGGAAAATGCCGCGGTTATAGAACGTCCGCGCCAATTCCTGCTGGTAGATGGTGTTCTCTGGTGCCTTGCTCACCAGCTGCTCTTGTAGGCGCAAAGCGTTGTCATATTCAGTTTCTGCGTCGGCAGGCCTATAATGCTTGGGCTTCTCGGGTTCCTGAAGCCAGGCCCTTAGAGTCTCCCCCAACCAGTTGTACGAATACGCCTGCGCTTTCCAATACAGGGGATTATTTGGATGTTGCCTTATCAGGCGATCTAACTCAGTGATAGCGGTTTGGTACTCATTCACCGCATCTTGATACTTCCCGAGCAACCGATTGATGTCTCCCAATCTGCTGTGCGTTCGCGCAGTTTCCAGGTAAAAACTCTCACCTTGAGGATTCTGTTTGCCTAGGTAATTAACGTAAAAATCTTCCGCCTTCGCAAGCAGGTTTTGACGGAGTTCTTCCATTTGCGGAGCATCAGCTGCTTCCCGCGCCTGCTCACTACCAGCCGACGATAAACTCTCGTCTACGGCAGTCTTGGCTAACTGCAGATTGGCCTCAGCGCGACTCTTTTCCTTCAATGCGACATAAGCCAGGGCGATTGCCATGATGAGCATGACTCCAAGCACAGTCGCTACCCATTGCACATGCCGCAGCTTCCTCTTTCGTTCTTGTTCCCACTCCGCCTCGACACGGGCGCGCTCCCGCTCGCTGCGGTCCAAAAACTCCATGGCCAGGCGGAAATTCTCATCGTACCGGGCAGCCCACTCGGCAGTCGGCTGTTCCTGACGCTTCCACCTGAGACCGAGCTCGAGTTCGGGATTTCGCCACAAACCAGCGGTTCCTTGCTCAAACCATGATGCGGCTTGCGAAACGCGCACATAGGTCGTCGCGGAAACTCTTTCTTCTTCTGCCCATGCGATCAGGCGAGTCCAGCATCGCATGAGGCTCTCGTGAGATATGTCAACAATGGATCGCGAACCCAGCTGGACCGTGCTTGGCATTAGAAAACTGCGCCCCGGATGCCGAAAGACGTCGATGATCTCAATCACCTGGGCTTCCGATGCCTGGCTGATGGCGGCAAGTTCTGTTATTGAGGTCGGGCACCGTATGCCGCGCGGGTCGGAAAAAGTATCAGTCAAGGCCTTGAATATGCGTTCCGTAATCCTGTGTTTGGCTTCCGATCCTGTCTCGGCATAGGCTTCTTCTGCATGGAGAGACAGGGCCCGGGCGAGGGTACCGACAGCCTCGTAATTAACTATGTCAATAGGTTCTCTTTGGCTTCGGTGCCGTGTCCAGTGGTCCCAAGTTCGCATTAAGGCGTGCTGCAAGACCGGAAGCTGATCTTGATCATCTCCCAGATCATTCAGCAAACGAACGACCAAGCGCTGACTGATTTCTCCACCTGCCACGGCGACGGGGCCGGTGATGGCGGAGCGAAGCTCGTCGCGAGTTAACCGCGGAACGAGATATTGACCGGCGTTGACGGCCTCCGGCAGGCCGGGGTACTCCATACAATCTCCGATGAAATCGGATCGCATAGTCAGTACAACGTAAATTGGGGCTTCGTGCTGTTGCTGGGCTTCTAGGAGCAGCTTCACGAAAGCTACGGCTTCATCTCGATGGTTGGCAAGCTGCATACTTCGCCGAAAGCGAAACAACTCCTCAAATTGATCGACGATCACGAGCAGGTTCTCGCTACGCGGAATTCGCGCCTGCCGTACAGCGTCGACCAGACCCACACTGCTTCGCCGTAAGGTTGCCTCCAGGAGTACCGGGTTTGTACTAGCGATCTCACCCTCGACCCCTAGAACGTCAGGTCGGTTGAGAGCCTCCGCCAAGTGACCGATGGGATCTTCCCCCGGCCGCATAGCGGCAATCCGCCAGGTCGAACCGGCGTCTACCATGAATCCACTGTAAAGGGACGGGATCAGACCGGACCGCACCAGTGAAGATTTTCCACTTCCGGAAGTGCCCACCACGGACAAAAATCGATTTTGGCGAAGTCGCCGTAATAGCTCATCTGTTTCTTTTTCGCGGCCGAAGAAAAGATGATCTTCGTCAGCCTGGAAGGGACGTAGACCGGGAAAGGGATTGAACAGCGGTCCAGGGGACATCACCCGCTCCTATTGGCGTCTCAAGCCGGAGATCAAGGGATATAGTGGTTCAGGGGAGAATCCATCCCACTGATCGATCACCAACGCCTCGTGGGTTCGGAAGCGCTCTTTGAAGGGAGTCCTGGGAGAAACCAGAGTAATGGCTACGAGTGGAAGTGCCTTGGTTCGACCATAACCGGGACTCTTCTGCAGTTCGCGCAGCTTGCGCCGTAACCAGCATTCATTGCCGGTCCCGTAAAAGATCAGCGCGCCGTCGCAACTGCGCAGATTCTCTTCATGATATTCGCGAATTTCCGCTTCCGTGCCCTCGAACACCGGTCTGATCACTTCCAGTTGCTGTTCAAACAGAAATTCTTCCCATTGAGTGGTAATCACCTCATCGCGCTGATCATAAATGAGATAAAGTCGAGGCAAGTCCTGGCCTATCGGCAAGCGATTAACCGGTAACGGTTCCGGCACCTTGGGCTTGTCAGCGTTTTTGAGTTGTTGCTGAATTATCGTTCTCAGGTCTTCAAGAGAGGTCTCCAGCAAATCGGCATCTTGTTGTATTCGGGAATCCGCACGCACCTCTTCAATGAGCGCGCGTTGACGCGCGTCATCCACCTGCAAATTAGGCGGTATCCACAAAAGACGCAGGAAGGCGCCGTGCCCAGCTCTTTCAATTGCGAGTTCATTCTGCATTTCCAGCAAAGACTGCAAGCCCCCTTCCGGGACAAGGCTGAAGGTTTTGCCAATCAAATGAATCGACATTTGACATTGCGCCAAATCGCGCCGCACCGCTTCTTCGACCTCGGACTCAACATGCGGTAATGGACTGTTGGGCAACACGGTGTAACCGTGTTGCTGCAAGTCGCGCTTTATAATTTCGCGCTGCTCCCTTAAGTCGAAGGTAGTCTCCGCAAGGTAAACCGCCCTTTCCTGTTCGTTGTACCGGGGCAAAACCGCGGTTCCCGAGCTGTGCACTGTCTCCAGCAAACAGCAGACATCATGGGCGAGGTCATCGAGTCGCATCCAGAAATCCCTTTGTGCCTCGGGCCCGAACACTTCGTTGAGCTCGCGTACTCTGCCTGTATCGGGGTCGATGTTAAAGAATTGGTACCCCAAGAAAGGCCTTAGTTCAGCGGGGTGCGCTTCTAAGGGGACCGGCGTCTTGAGCACCTTGAAGATGCGAGCCTTGTTTCCAACTTGAATGCCACCCTGTTCTTCCGCGGCTTTCCAGAATTCCGTTAGCTCCCTGCGCGCCCATTCGGACTTGACATAGCGAGGTGAGACCACCGAAACTAGCGAAGCCACGCGACGAAGTCGCTCGAGCAGGGTCTCGCCAAAGTCGTCATTGCCTTCTAGCTTGGGATCGCGCCAGATTTCTGCCGGCTTACCGAGCAGTTGCCCGACGCGAATTTCAAGTGCCCGATGCAGATTGGTCACCCACCCTTTGCGGCCTTCGACTAATTCCACGTCGTCCATATGCGCGTAGCTGATGAATGCGTCCCCTTGGAAGTTCATGCCCTTCTGCTCCTAGACGATTTGAGTGAGGAGGTGTTAGTCGGAAAGGCTAAATCGGCGACGATCGGCGCATCCGAAGACTGGCCGCTGTTAGATGGCATGAGCGTACTCACGGCTGAGTTTTAGTCTAAGCGGAAAAGATTAGCAAGTCTTTTCACTACCCGTTCACTACTCCGGCCCCGGTGCTTCGTTGAGCTGCCTCCGGCGCAAAACGATATAAGTTGGGAAGGTTCCATATTTCTTTGCCATCGCCGTTTGACCTACGTAATCACAGCGAAAGTCTCGCGTCCCTTCGGCGGCTGCAAGCGCGGCAAACGCCTCGCTAGCATAAACTTGACCTGCTGGGGTGACCGGCTCAATCCTAGCTGCCCGGCTAACATTGGCGCCGACATAGTTGGTCTGCAGGGTCACTGGATCACAGCAGCAGTAAACCGGTCCGGCGTGGAGGCCGATGCGAATCTTCAGGTTAGGCAGCCCGTGTTCAGACCAGTTGGTGTGTCCCACTGCGTCACACAAATCAAGTGCGAACTGGCCCGCATCGTTTACATTGGAGAACACCAAGAAAAGGCCGTCACCCCACGTATTCTTACTCAAGGGCTGGTGAACTGACTCATTTGCAAGTCGACCTGCGAGTCCGAGAAAGTGTGTCACAAACAAATGCACTTGCTCACCAGTCAATTTGCTGAACCCCTCCACATCGGCAAAGAGCAGGGCCCGGATCTCGGGAGAAAATTCAGATGGACGGCGGTTGCTACCAACCGAGCCCCAAGCCGGGGGCGTAGGTGTCGATTGTACAAGATCCGGACAGTGGCCAAGGAGAATCTTCGCCAGGTCGATGACCTCGACTTGAAGACCCTTTAGCTGCCAGCGCTTCACGGTAGCAGCGGTTCCTCCAGCTCCATCGCCCTCCCTGCCATCCCAAACGGCCAGCGGCACTAGCTTAGTTTCCAATTGCTGGGCGCGTATGCTTGCCAATCCGTGGAGCATAAGGTTGGAAAATTCATACGAGACTAAGTTACTCATCTCTGGTTCCTTTGACACCTCCTGCGTGTCGATGGCTTGGGCAATGGTTTTTTCGAATCGCTCTCCCCAATCGCTGCCGGGAATGATCCTCACGCACTCCCGAACGAATCGCTCCTTTTGATAAGGCAGGATTACGAAACTGTCCCCCTTCATTTCCTGAATGACTTCATGGAGAAGAATGTCAGAGCCACACGCTGCCGACGCGTAACCAAAGCCAGCATTGACTTTCTGGAGGTACTCCCGGATCGCATCCTTTACCACTGGCTCGATTCGAGGCGGAAATCGTGGCACGGTTCGCCCGGGTTGATCGATCATGTGGCCGACGAAGATCACCACGCTGGGGAATCGGAACAGATGCTCAATGCGAGCCTGGTCCTTATCGGAAGCGAGCGATCGCATCAACAAACGTGCATTACGGCGAGTAGATTGAAGGGTTCCCCAATCTCCCCGTCGCAGCTCGACTGCTTGGCCATAATAGTTTTCGGCTTCTTGCCAATCTCCCAGCAGAAGAGAGGCTTCGCCTAAGGTCGAAATCAGCCAATAGCGCTCCGCATCCGCCTCCGCAGCTCTTCTCAGCTTCTGCCGGCATTGCGCTCTAACTTGACCGGCTAAAGCCGTTGCATGATCTTTCTGTCCTAGCAGCAGCGCCAGCGTGGCAGCATTGATTCCGCTCCAGTACCCGCCACTTGTCTCATAAGCCTGGGCATAGAGCTCGTAGCCTCGGCGAAAATGCTGGTTGACTTTGGAGTCGTCTGTTTCCTTGCTACCAAGATCTTTGTAGGTGCGCGCCAATAATCCAAGGGTCTCCTCGTCCTGATGTCCCTCCTGATAGAGGCGCTCAAGCACGGCGTTTGCGGGTCCAGTTGCACCGCTTCGAGCCTGGGCGAGTGCTAGAAGTTGACGCAGGCGAATGTCTTGCGGAAACAACTTGATTCCCTCAGTAACCACATCATAGGCGATCAAGGGTTCGCCCAGGCCGAGCATCCTCTCGCCCATTACTTGGAACGGTTCTGGATCGGAAGACCAGACGTCCGGATTATGTGCACGCCAGAGCTGTAGTAAAGTATTGCGGTTCGCCATCGAGGAATCTGTGAGTAGCTGCAATACCGCGGTCGGCAGTTTTGGGAAAGCAGGAGTCAAGTTTGCAGACGACGTGCTCGTTGGCACCGGCTCGATCACATAGCCCATGGCTAATAGGGCTTTTACGGTTTCAAGAACGGTCTCCCGGTCGTATTGTTTTTCTGAATCGGAAAGCTCCTCGTACGGCAAAAGATTAGGGTGCTGTTTCCGCAGGTCGTCCCGACGCGGCCCATAGTGCCACCCTTCTTGTATCCTTAGCTTGGCCCAGTTGTCGTGCGCGTTTCTGGCCAGTTTCTCAATCAATTTTGCGATTTCAGGGTTGAGCGCGACATGCTTGGTGTCGATGGATGCTGGTTCGTATTTCGAAAAATAATCGCGCGTCGTCTGGCTCATGAAAGTTTGAGATTCCATCCTAAGAGCACGGGTGACAAACCCTTACCTACCCTGTACAGCGGTCGTCTCGGATCGTCGAAATCACCGGGCCTTCAATCCCGGCGAGGAACCATCCGCCCGTGCCACCTGTTCCTTACGGTGTGGCCCGAAGCTGGCGGGCATAGATAGCTTTCTTTAGAACGAAAAGCGGTATTCCACTCTCACGATGTCGTCATACCAATCAGCCGCCGTGAGGGACCGCCCATAGCCAACGTAAACGGAGCTCCTAGTGCCGAACGACATTCGCGCCCCAATCTTGATGTTAAGAATGTTAGTGCCACTTGCATCCGCAAAGCCGGGCAGCAACACTCCATGTGCGAGCACCGCAGTCTCAAATCCACTCAAAATTCGCCAAGCGAAGAATTCGATCACAGGTGTAAAACGGAAGCGCTCCCCATCGTATACGCGATAGCTGGGACCGAGACCGTACATGAAGATGTCACCAGCAAAGGTATCGGAGCTGGTCGTCGGCCCTCCATTGGGAACTTGAGGCTGTGTTGGAGACGCGAATGTAAAAGGCGGCGGTCTGGATCCTCCAATTGGATGCCAGTCTCGAGCCTGTGCCTCGATCGTTAGCCGTTCTGAAATCTTCTGGTAATACAGCACCCCAGGTTCGATCGAGTAGTGATTTGTCCCCAATCCTTTCGAGGCATTTCCGGAAGGAAAGTAGGTTCGAAACTGGAACGTAAGATAGTGATCAGCGGATGCGAAAGGGGCAACCTTGAAGCCGGCCATGACATCGCCGAGCCCGCTTTCATTGGGGAAAGGGACGGTCGGGAAAGGCGTTGATACGAAGCCCTGAGGTTGAAGCCAACGTATGGGGATTTCCGCAAAAACGGAAAAGCGGCGAACTGGAGCATATTCCCCATCAAAATAAAGCTGCTGAAAATTTACTTTCTTGGGAATACCTGTTCCCGGCCCTGCCGCATTGGGGTCGAAAGCCGGGGTGCCGACCAATTGCCGATAACAACTGCACTTTGCGTAGAAGAATTCCGAACGATCAGGAAACTGATCGCCGAAGGCGGCGTCGAATCGTACGCGAATTTCCGATCCGACAATCGCATTATCGATGTAGCCGACCATGCTGCCCTCAACCGGCGGTGGCGAGGGCTCTTTGTTTTTGGCTTTCGCCGATGTACTCCCCCGGGGTGGTGCAGGCGGTGGTGGTGCTGGTGCCGATGGACTTGTCCCACTTGCACCCGAAGTTAATGACGCATCGGCTGCCACGAATGAGGCTGATGACAGCGACGGGTCCGTCTCCAGCTGCTGTGTCACCGAACCGAAGCTCGTTTCTTGGGCCAGCAAGGCTGACGGCAGACAAAAGAGAACAGCTAGAGCCAGTCTTTTCATCGCTCTCCCCCCGCCAAAAGATCCTTCCCGCGCCAATTGCCGCAAAAGGTTATCACTTTTTGGACCCGAGTTCTACCTATTGGCCCGAATATCTTTGCGGAGCGTTCACTGGCTTCGGACCTGGTTCCGCTCCGCTACCTCGAGGTACAGCTGTCGGGCCTCCGCTGTCGGACTCGATCGCCTATGAAGGTTCGCGTTGAATGTTCCTGTTGAAAACAAATCATTTCTTGGAGTTCGTTTCGCGAAAATCCAGGAATTTGGCCGATGAAGGGAACTTCCTGGAAAAGGATCCCAAGATCACGCCGGAGTACACCTACACACAAGGAACATTACCAGCACGCGCCGAGAGGTGGTACTACTTTTCCCCAGTCACCCGAATAAGAATTGTATGTGGTCGAGAGTTGTCGGCGTGCATTGTCTAATCCTCATCGACCAACGCCGAAGCGACCGAGCATGTTATTAACGACATCGGTGATTCTAAATTGCCTGGCGAGATTCTCGATGTAGCTTAGCCCGGTGACTTGGGACAACCGCCGAACTAAGTCCGCCGCTTCGAATGCATGCTTAACACCTGCGATTTCGAATAAGTGTGGTCGACCAACACGCAAGAGTTCTGCGTCGAGCTGCTTCAAATGGTCGAATTCGGCCGGCTCCTGCAAAGACCAGACCCCGGCTCGAGAATCGCTCCGACCTTCGCGATCGAGTACCACATTCGCGGCGCGGCGGCCGGCTTCGCAGGCTGCTTCCATGGACGCTATATCGGTGTGCGTACGAACATAATCACCAGCAAAACAAAGATTTGGTACACCGCTCGATGCGTCCGGGCGAAGCGCCCAAGAGCCCGGCGGATGGACCAGTAGGCGCGATCCATTAAGCGGGGGCAACCCCGCAGAGTAATCTAGATCATCATCAAGATGCCAGGAGTGGAGATTGTCATCGGTTAGCGTTTGGCCATCCGTGCCGCTCATATTGAGCGCGAGCTTGAGCTGGCTCCATACCTCATGCTTGATCTCCTCTGGGGTACATTCCTTTGCCCTCTTTTCTACAAATTTGCCTGGGCGCTCCCATTCTGAAATGTCTACTGACAGAAGACCACCTACTTCTCCGTTGCCAAAATGACGCCGAAAATTGCCCAGAGTCTCGCTCCAGAACTGCGGCTGTGAGATGGCCGTCAAGGCCCAAGGTGCGTCTGGGAAAACCATGTGACCTCGCGCCAGTGGCACGTCTTCGTAAAGATAAAACTGAATGCCGACCATCCAAGATACAACCTGATCAACATTGGCTTCTCGTAGACGTTCGCATTGCGGATCGATCGACGCTAAATTTGGAGAAATTAGTGCCTTTGCACACTCGATGGGAACAGCCAAGATATAATGGTCAGCTTTAATCACTTGACCACCACCGAATCTTGCGCCCGATATCTCTCGGCCGGACAATTCGAACCCGACGCAGGTTTTTCCTGGGTGGAACTGAACGCCAAACGTCTTTAAATGGTCGGTCCACGGATTGATCCACATTTGGCTTGTAGGGCCACCCATGGTGCGATCATTTTGAATACCCGTAGTCGCGAAGTCGGCCAGCAGTTGCATCGACGTAGTGCCAATTGTTCGCGCGTTGCCATTGCGTGCGTCCATAGCGACCATCATTCGTGGAATGCCACTAGCGCATTCTTGGCACCTCTTTGAGTAGCCGTTCCCTCCGAGGTAGTCCCACCAGGAGATGCGTTCATAGTCTTGCAGACGGCGCTCTTCACTCGACGCAAGAAACTGCAAAACCTTCAGGCCGAATAGTCCCGCGTCTGAGCCCTCGAACCCGAGTTGTTGAAACAAAACGTCGATCCCTTCAAGAATTTCATACGGACGGATGAGCTTTCGGCGCTGAAACCGCAACCAGGGTCGGTTGTCAGCTAAAGCGACTCCTGCCTCGGTGCAGGGCCTGAGACGGCTTTCGACCGAAGCGCCAGAGCCGTCGCCGGTGGGAATACGAGCCATCGTGTCAATTACATGCCGGTAAAAACGTGGATAGAATCTGAATCCGTGTTCACCTGGTAAATCCCGCCGTCTGTCGGTACCAGTCCCGATTACCGGCTGCGTGCGTGCCTTGCCACCCCAGCTAGTTCTGCTTTCGTAAACGTGAACGTCGAAGCCACGTTCGGCGAGTTCATGCGCAACGGTTAGCCCAGCGACACCTCCACCAATTACAACGATCTTAGCCACAAGTTCACCTCCTCAGGTCAGCCCTCAACGGCCCCTGCCTTCGGCACTGGGTCGGCGTGACGCCCACACAAACTCCCACACCGTGACGATTGCGCACACTAGACCTAGCATGCCAAGGGTGACGGATGTCGCTGTGGAAATACGGGCTGAAAACATCGTCACGAGACTCGCGAGCATCGCGAATCCCGCGACGGACCCTAGTGTCAAGTGCCGAATTGTTACGCGGATCATGTCTTCCAGCGACGCCCACGCAATGTTGGCACCGAGTGATTGTTCGGCGGACCCCACTTCGATGCGTGCCAAAATCCGTTCGACCCGAAATTTTATTTTCTGTGCCTGATAGAAGAGGGATCTGCCGTCAAACAGGGATGCAGTTCGACCCATAAGTTTCCGCATCAAATACGCAGCAGCCACATCGAAGTGATCGACATCCGGATCCAGCTGAGCGGAAACCGTCTGAACCTCGGTTAGCGCCTTTGCAATAAGAGTTAATGGTGCCGGCAGGGTGACTCCGTGGCGGAACGAAATAGCGATGATGTCGTTCAACACGGGACCGAACTGCGCAGCATTCCGTGATGCCCCATGATACCTCTTCAGCAATTCATCCATTTCACATGCAAACGATTCACGGTTTAGGTCCCGCAGCTGTGAACCGGAAAGGGCGAGGATCACCTCCGAGACTACGCGCGCATCGGATTGCCAAAAAGCTAACAACAGGAGAATGAGAAGTTCGCGTGTTTCCGGCTCGAGCTTACCGATAAGCCCGAGATCGAGAAAATACAGACGTTCCTCGGTCGGCTGCCACATCAAATTACCAGCATGAGGGTCGGCGTGGAAGAAACCATCGATCAAAACCTGCTTGCACAGACTTTCCACTAGCTGCCGAGCAACCTCTCTTCTAAGTGCCCGAGGAATGTCATTTGCGGACATTCCACCGACATCCTGCATGACGAGTAACCGGGCCATCGAGAAACGATTGTGAATGCCGGGAACTCCTAGACGGGAAAACTCCAAGAGTGAGCTGCGCAAACGCTCAGCATTGCTTGCCTCAAGAAGGAAGTCCAGCTCTTGTTGCAAGGATTGCGCGAGATGCTCAAAAACGACTGGCACATCAAGTAAACGCCGCACACTAGCCCGCCTACCCACGCGTTCGGCGAACCATCTCAAGATCGCGAGATCTTCAGTAATTGCCTCTTTTGCTTGTGGGCGTTGCACCTTTACTACGACGCTAGCTCCATCTGCCAAGACCGCGCGATGCACCTGGGCGATACTACCCGCTGCGAGCGGGGTGCGATTTATAGTCTGAAACACGTCCTCCCATGGCACGCCTAACTCCTGCTCCATCACGCGAACAACGTCTTGTTCGCTGAGAGGTGTTACGCGATCCTGCAGTCGCGATAACTCGGTAATGAATTCGGCTGGGAGCAGGTCCGACCTGGTCGAGAGAAGCTGTCCGAGCTTCGCAAAGGTTGGGCCGAGTTCCTCGAGCGCGGCGCACAAACTCCTGGCCACACGGACACGAGCTCCACTAGCACCGTCTTGAACCCGGAGCATCGTCAAGATTCCGTGTTTCGCAAAAACTGCAATGATCTTACGCGCCCTTGCCTTAGCACCGACCCGCTCACGGCGTTTCCAATGGTCTGCAACCGCAGCCGTTTTTTTGCCTTTCCCATCAAACGTGTTCACGATTACAACCGTGCAGCGAGCGTTGTGGCTTATACGATTGGGAACGTTTCCTAAAAGAAATTCTTTTCGACCAGTCATGCCCGAACTACCGACCACAAGAACGTCTACAGCTTCTGCTTCTGCAGCACGAATGATAGCCATCGCTGGATCTTCTTCGATGAGAACTCTACCTGCTCCCCTTTCTCCGGCAAGGTCCCGGGCACGTTGGTTCAGTTGATGGTTGATGGCTTGCACACGATCTCCTGTCCAAGACTGGGCCGCGCAAGGCTCGGGTACGATGACTTGTACCAGGCGAAGTTCGGCGCCAAAACGATCCGCGAAATGCGCTGCCCATCGTACGGCTTTCTCGGCGTTCGCAGAGCCGTCGGTTCCTACCATCACGCGCCGCGGAGTCGTTATCGAATCCGTCGAGCTCATAAGAGTCCAAGGGCAGCTAATGGTCCTTGTAGGCGTGAAATTGTACTACGGACGTGGGCGCATCCCGCACCCAAAACGCTTCACTCACAACCGCAGGTTGCCACCCCGAAACCGAGTCATTCCTAAGCGCGAGGATCGCTGCTTTTTTATCTTTCAAGCTCACAACTTGTTGGGTGGCTGAAAAATGCGCCGCCGCACGGGTGCCAGCGGAGCTGCCATTGCTCTGCTGCAGAATGGGGAGTTT
>Ga0187777_10000738_pt1 | contig 21435 bp, 22 predicted proteins | sample 1015_Q2_SP5_10_M_FD_132416 | JGI IMG/M metagenome (GOLD analysis project Ga0187777, IMG submission 132416) | Tropical peat soil microbial communities from peatlands in Department of Meta, Colombia - 1015_Q2_SP5_10_MG | ecosystem: Environmental > Terrestrial > Soil > Wetlands > Peat | place... | reverse complement strand
GTTCACGTTGCCGGCCGAGACCGTGCTGATTCGCCGGATGCATGGGATTGTCGCGATCGTCCTATGGCAACTGCGCGCGGGCGCCGACTGGGGCGCGATCGCCGCCGAGTACCTGCACGGCGCGCCGCCCGCGACCGCGCTCGGCGAGGCCGAAGCCGGCTTCTTCGGGCGCCCGAGCGGGTCGCAGGGTAGGCCCGCTCAAACGTACGTCCCGTGACGCGGCGCGCAGCTGAGGGGACCTGAGCCGGACCGGCGGCCGCGCGCACGCCAGCGCATCGGACGCACGAAAAAGAAGAACGCGAGCGGGATCGCCAGCCAGAGCAGATGCCCATGGCTGAGCGCGACGATCGCGATCAGCAGCAGCGGCACGAACGCGAACCGCGGCCACGGCCACGGCCACGGCCACCGAGAGCGCGCGCGGCTTGGCTGCGGTTGCTCGCGTGGAAGGTCGGCGACGACGGCGTCGAGGTCGGCGTAGGTCTTGGCCGAGTAGCAGCGATCGATGCGCTCCTGCAGTTCGTCGCTGTCGAGCCTGCCCGCGACATGCTGCTCGCGGAGGATGTCCGCGACCGTCTCACGGTCGCTGTCGGCGGCGCGCAGGCTCCGGTCATAAGGTCCGTAATGAGCCATCTCTACTTCCCTTCCATCGCGATTGACATACTCGTACACTTTACTCAAGTGTCTTATACAGTCAAGTACTCTTGAGGACTATTTATCTTGGCTCCGGCAAGCATCCGTATTCACATTGCCAGGCTCGCACCGCTTCTCCCGCAGCTGGGACTTGCTCTCCGGCAGCGGCGGGGCGAGCTGCCGGCGGCCCTCAAGCAGGCCGGCGGCCTCGGAGAGCGCCACGTCGGCGCACTCATCTCGCTCGCGATCGCAGGCCCCGCCACCGTGTCGGAGCTCGCCGAGAGGATGGACATGAGCCTCGCGCATGCGAGCCTGGTCGTCGGCGATCTCGCCGGCGCGGGGCTCGTCGACCGCGACCACGACGAGCACGACCGCCGGCGCATCATCGTGTCGCTGTCGGACACGGCTAAGCCCGCCGTCGCACAGATGCGCGACCGCCACGCGGGCGCGCTGCGCCGGTTCCTATCCGAGCTCGACGACGATCAGGCCGAGCGGTTCATCGACCAGCTGAGTAGGCTCGTCGAGTGCCTGCGCGACGGGGATGGCGAGTGACATGACCGCCCCAGGCCCAAGCCTGCTCGTGCTGCAGCACATCGCCTGCGAGCCACCGGGTGCCTACGAGGACGAGCTGCTTGATCGCGGCGGGCGGCTGCGCCGGGTAATCGTCGATCAAGGCGAGCGATTGCCCGACTGGCGCGCGTTCGACGGGATCGTCGCGATGGGTGGGCCGATGGGCGCGTACGAGGACGATCGGTTGCCGTGGCTAAGGGAGGAGAAGCGGCTGATCGCCGAGGCCGTTTCCGCCGGAACGCCAGTGTGGGGCGTGTGTCTGGGGGCGCAGCTGCTCGCGGCCAGCCTCGGCGCCCGCGTCGCGCCCGGCCCGGCGGCGGAGGTTGGCGTGCTGCCCGTGTACCGAACCGCCGCCGGCGCCGCTGATCCGGTGTTCTCCGTGATGCCGGACAAGTTCGCGGCGCTGCAATGGCACGCCGACACGTTTGAGCTCCCCGCCGCTGGTGTTCAGCTGGCGCGGTCGGACGCCTATGAACAGCAGGCGTTCGTCGTCGCTCGTGCGTACGGAGTGCAGTTCCATATCGAGGTCGGGATCGGGCTCGCCGCGGAGTGGGGCGAGGTACCGGCGTATGCCCAGAGCCTGGAGGCGCTGATGGGCGAGGGCGCGCTGCCGGGTCTGCTCGATCAGATCGCCGCGGCCGAGGACGGGATGACGAGTCTCGCCCGCGCGCTGTTCGCGGCCTGGCTCGAGCGTGTCGTCGGCGCGGACACGCGCGGCGGTCAGGCGCCGAGCGCCACCGCCGCCGCGACGAGGTCGGCGTTGTCCTGAGCCCGACTCCCGTCGGGCAACACGAGCACGTCCTCGAGGCCGACGCGCACCGCATGCCCGACGGGGATCGCGGCGGACAGCACGTCCCACGTGCGCTCGCCGTACCCGTGCCACAGCTGCGGGATCTCGTCGGGAATACGCTCGGCGATCGCACCGGCTTCGTCGGCTCCACCTTCGACCTCGACCAACGCCCGCACGACCTGATGCGCGAATGGGCTGCTCGCCAGCTCCTCAGCGCCGGCCGGCGTGCTCAGCCCGGCCTCGACCGCGATCCCGGCGTGCAACGCGGCGCGGACGATGCCGGCCCAGCCGAGCTCGGACAGGTTCACCGAGACGAATTCGGGGGCTTGCCGCCACGCTCGCACTGCGGCGGCGCGCGCGAACGGGTCGGGATCGACCTCCGCGGACGTCGTGAGCCCGACCGGCAGTCCCGGGGCGGCGCGCCGGATTGCGGCGATCGCGGCGTCGCAGGCGGCCGCGGCCATCGTCTGGCGACCGCGGGCGTCGCGAGCGTGGATGTGGACGGCGAACGCGCCGGCCCGGCGCACAGCGACCGCGTCCGCCGCCAGCTCGGCCGGCGTCTGCGGGACCGCGGGGTGCTCGTTCCGCGTGCGGCCGCCGTTCAGACATGCCATCACGAGTAGGTCCGCCACCGAGGCAGACGGTATCTGAGAAGCTCCAGCACGCAATGACCATCGATCTGACCGTTCCCGCCGTCGAGGCGATGCACGAGCGCGCCGGCGCGAAGTGGTCCGCGTACGACGCCGACGTGCTCAGCGCGACGATCGCCGAGATGGACTTTCCGCTGGCGCCGCCGGTCGCGGACGCGTTGCGACACGCGATCGATCGGTCGGACCTCGGCTACCCGAAGCCGGCCACCTCGTCGCTGCGGCGATCGTTCACCCGCTTCGCCGCCCGGCGCCTGAATTGGACTGTGGATGAGGAGCAGATCGTCCTGGTTCCGGACGTGATGATCGGGCTGGTCGAGCTGTGCCGGGTGATCGCCGCGCCCGGTGAGGCTGTCGCGTTCGCGACCCCTTGTTACCCGCCGTTCTTCAGCATGCTGCCAGAGGCGGGCGCGGAGCTGGTCGAGATCGGCCTACTGCCCGACGGCTCGCTCGATCTGAACGGACTCGATGCGGCACTCGCCGCCGGCGCCCGAGCGCTGGTACTGGCCAATCCCCACAACCCGACCGGCCGCGTTCTGGGCCTCAGCGAGCTCGAGGCGATAGCCGATCGGTGCGCCGAACACGAGGCGTGGGTGCTCGCCGACGAGATCCACGCGCCGCTGGTCTTCCCCGGCGCGACGCACATCCCGTGGCTGGAGGTCTCGGACGCCGCCCGCCGCTGGGGCATCTCGGTGACCTCCGCGTCGAAGGCGTTCAACCTGGCGGCGCTCAAGGCCGCGCTGGTGGTGACCGCCGATCCGGCGGCCCGCGATCTCGTCGAGCGCATGCCGTCGCTGCACGAGCACGCAGGTCTGCTCGGGGTGATCGCCGCCGAGGCGGCGTTCGAGCACGGGGACGCATGGCTCGACGCAGTGATCGAGCAACTCGCCGTTAATCGAGACCAGCTAGGCCGCGACCTCGCGGCCCAGCTCCCCGAGATCGCCTGGCGACCGCCGCAGGCGACCTATCTCGCATGGCTCGACTGCACCGGGCTCGGGCTCGGCGACGATCCCGCGGACGTGTTCTTGGCGCACGGGCGCGTCGCGCTTGGCCGCGGCCTCGACTACGGCGCGCCCGGCGCCGGTCACGTCCGCTTGAACTTCGCCACGAGCTCAGGGCACCTGTCGGAGGCGGTCGCGCGGATGGCCCAGGCGTTTGAGATGAGAGCTCAGTAGATCAGCACGCTCATCGCTTGTAGGTTGCAACACCGTGCTCGCCCTGCGCCCCAACTGTGAACTGTGCGACGTCGACCTCCCCCCGACGGCGCTGAACGCGCGGATCTGCAGCTACGAGTGCACGTTCTGCGCCGACTGCGTCGAGAGCACGCTGCGCAACGTGTGTCCCAACTGCGGCGGCGGATTCGTGCCGCGCCCGATCCGTCCGGCGCGCGCCTGGCGCGAGGGAACCGGCCTCGTGAACGATCCACCCGACCCGCGCCGGCGCAACCTCCGGTACTCGATGGAGCAGGTGCAGGAACTGGTGCAGAAGCTTTGCGACGTCGTCCCGGAGGGACGCTGACGTAACGTCAGCTCCCGCGTCCGACCTTCACGAGGTGTCCGTACCGTCCGCGGAACGCGTTCTTCAACCGCCGCGATGAGGCTTTGATCTCGCGAACCCCTCTTCTCAGGGGCGGCCGCGCCAGCCCTCCGAGGACCGCGAGCCCGATCAGCGTGCTGCCTAGCGGCGTGTCTTGCGAAGCCGGTCCGGCGACGCCGGAGATCGTTTCCCTGAGCACACCGACCCCGATCGTCAGGTTGGCGACCGCCGTCGGCGGCTTGGGGGGCGACGGTCGGTGCGCCCGCTCATAGACGGCGTTGGCAAGCATCAGCAGCCCCATCGTGGTGGCGAGATTCGCGTCCTGACGCCGGATCCCGAACGCCTCGAGCGCCCGGTAACGAGCCTCGTTGGCGAGCAGGAACGCGCCCGTCGCGTCGCCGAGGAGCAGCCTGGCGCTACCGGCGGGTTCGGCCGTGCGGCTCCGTGGGGCTACCTGCGCTCCGCCCACCGGCGCATCGGCTGTCGCGCCGCCAGCCTGAACGAGCGTGCGGGACGAGGATCCGGTCTTGGTCCGGGGGGCCACCGCGGTACAGAATCCCGCTCGGTCAGACCCCGAGCAATCGTGCCCACAGGTCAACTCAGGGGGCGGCACACCACCCTTCGGGTCTGAAGATGGGGGCTCGACCCCATTAACCGATGCCGCGTCCCTGCGTAGGTTCTCGGCGTGCTAAGGCGTGGGCAGACACGCTTAGCCGGAGACCGGGGGCAATCGCTCCCTCGAAGACCGGGGGCAATTGGGTCCTCCACCGCGCGGAAGGTTGATCGCGCGGTGGAGGACCAATATCGCCGCGCGACGCGCGTCCGGTAAACGCGTCTCGGGGCGGCCGAAGCTGCGTCACCGGTCATCTGCGTCCTGGTCCGGCTTGCGGCCAGGGCATGGGGCGGCGCCCAACGACAGCGGCGAGCACGCGCCGCACCCGACGACTCCGGTGAGGTGCACGCGGCGGCGCCCAACGACAGCGCCGCCGCGTCATCGCACCCCTCGCATCGCTCGGGAAAGGCTGTTAGGCAGCAACCTACCAGGCTCGCATCACCCCCGTCAATGCGGGGCGACGAGTTCTCGCGGCGGTCAGAGTCCTGGCGCGTGAATCCACTTCCAAGGACGCCCGCATTGAGCACAATCAAGAACCGACTCGCTGATGATCGTCGAGTAGAGACGCACCGTCTGGGGGGACCTCACCACCTACGGCTCTTGAACCGTGGCGACGGGCCGATCCGGTTGTTTGCCCGCGCCGCGTAGCCGATCGCGATCCCCTCGTCGAAGATCCCCGATGGGGCGTAATGCGCCGAGCGCCCCGGACACGTCGGAGCGGCGCTCTCGCCCGGGGTGGTGACCCACACGAACCCGTCGAGGTGCGGCGAGTACATCCCGTAGGACTGGCCGTTGCTCGCGCCCGGCGTTGGCCCGATTCCGCGACCGGGCGGGTTGCACAGCTGCTCGGTCCCCTGGGTAACCGGGTGCGGGCTGAGCAGCGGGCCGTTGCCGTTGCCGCGGGTGTCGACCACGAAGTGCAGACCATGGGTCAACGCCGAGACCCTGTTCCCGTACTGGATCTCCTTATAGGTCCAGTTGAAGTGCGTGTCGTTCGTGAAAAAGCCGCGGATCTTGTAGGCGTCGCTCGCGTTCAGCACGCGCGCCGCCTTGGCGGGCGAGTTCGCATCGGACGTGCCGCCCTCGACATACAGCAGCGCATGCGGCAGCTGCGACAGCTGGTCGATCTCGTACTTCAGCAGCGACGCCCGTCCGCTGACAGCCGCCGGGTTCGGCCAGCAGATCGTGTCGATCGCATCCTCCTCGACGAAGATCAGCGCAGGGAAGTTCCCGACGGCGGCCTTGAGCCCGTTGACCTCGGCCTCGAAGTTGGGCTGGTCGCCAGCATCGCAGCCTCCGTCGTGGGCGATGAAGTACGTCGTGATGTCTGCAGCGGCGCCCGGATCGGTCTGCTGCATCCGGCACAGGTAGTACTGCACCTGCGTGAAGATCGCCGAGCCCGAGCCGCCGGCCGTGTAAAGGCTGAACTGGTGAGCCTGCGGGTAGTTCCCGATCTTCTCGAGCTCGTGCACTCGATAGGACACCGCTCGGGACATGTGCATCCTGTTGACCCGCGCCTTGAACCGGGCCCACGGGATCGGCCTGCCGCTCTCCTCACTGCTGAGATACCCGAGGCCAACCTCGTTGGCGATCGCGTCAGCGGCGTCTCCTCCGTACTGCCACGGGCTCTCGACGAACAGGTGCGCGTTGTCGAGCGGATCGGTGCCCGTGAACCCGGCGGTGTCGAGCGGGTTGGCCGGGTTCCGCGGGCCTCTGTCTCGCGACGTGCACTGGCCCGCCGCGTGTGCCTTCGGCGGGACTCCCGACGCGCCAGAGGCACCTGTCCAGGCCGCGAGCGCCAGCACGAGAACCAGCCCGATCGTGATCACAAATCTGCTCGTGGCGCGCGAATGCATACCTAGCTCCTACCTCGTCGACGTACCGCTGGATCGAAGGTCAGCTCCAAGGCGCTCCCCTAGCGCCATTGGCCAGGGTAGGACACCTTTCAATCACGCGCAACGGGGAGGCGCACTGGGTGTGCGCCTCTCCGGTCTTCTCCGCAGTCCTCCGCTGCCCTTCATGTCCTGCCTAGCAGGAGCGACTTCCGTCCGCCGTAGTTGCGTTAGGTAGGAGCTTTCCTTACGATCGGCGGCGCCCATGGACCAGTCCGTTGTCGCCGCGCCGGATGGGCTCCTCGAGCGCGAGCGCGAGGTGGAGCGGATTCGCGCAGCGCTACGACGCGTCGGGCGCCGCGAAGGCGTCGTCGTCGTGATCGAGGGAACCGGTGGCATCGGCAAGTCGCGGCTGCTCGAGGTGGCTCGCACCCGGGGATCCGACCTGGGGTTCCGGGTCCTCAACGCGCGCGCGACCGAACTGGAGCAGGCCTTTCCGTACGGGGTGGTTCGCCAGTTGTTCGAGCGGCTGCTCAGCGAAGCCGACGCTGGTGACCGCGACCGCTGGCTGTCCGGAGCCGCCGGTCTGGCGGCTGACGTACTGACCGGTGCGCCGACGGTCGTACGGCCAGCCCAAGCGCTCGGTCCGGCTCCGGACGACCCGAGCTACGCCTGGCAGCACGGGCTCTACTGGCTCGCGTCAAACCTCTCAGCCGACTCGCCGGTGGTGCTCGCGCTGGACGATCTGCAGTGGTCCGACGCGCCGTCGGTCCGGGCACTCTCCTTCATCGCCCGCCGCCTTGGCGGTCAGCCACTGGCGCTGATCCTCGCCACAAGGCCCCTCGATCCGGTGTTGATGGCCGATGCCGCGTCGTTCGCCGCCGATCCGGCGGTCGAGCTGCTGCGACCGGCGCCGTTGACAGACCACGCCGTGGCGGTTGTGGTGGCCGGTCGGCTCGGGAGCGAACCCGCTCCTGCATTCGTGCGCGCGTGCCTCGAGGTAACCGGCGGGAACCCGTTCCTGCTCGGAGAGCTGCTCGACGAGGCGTTGGCGCGAGATCTCGACCCGACCGCGGCCGCGGCGGCCGAGGTCACCTCGCTCGTCCCGCGGGGCGTCGCCAACACCGTGCTGCTTCGGCTGGCGCGGCTCGCCGCGCCGGCCGCCGGGCTCGCCCGGACGCTGAGCGTCCTCGGCGACGGCGCGTTGGTCACCGACGCGGCGCGCGTGTCCAGCCTCGACGGCGCCGATATGGAGGCGGGCATGACCGCGCTGATCACCGCCGGGGTCATCCAGCCGGGCGGGACGGTTCGCTTCGCCCACCCGATCCTGCGCGCGGCGATCTACGGCGATCTCTCGCCCGCCGAGCGCGAACGTCTGCACCGCTCGGCCTCGAGGATCCTCAGCGAGCGCGGCGCACCGCCCGGACAGGTCGCCGCGCACGTCATGCACACCGAGCCCGGCGCGGACGCGGAGGCGGTTTGCCTCCTGCGGGAGGGCGCCCGCAACGCGCTCGCGCTGGGCGACTCCGAGCGCGCGGCGACCTTTCTGACCCGCGCCCTCGACGAGCCGCCGATGCCCGAGGAGCGTCCCGCCCTCGTCCTCGAGCTCGGCCTAGCCCGTGCTCGGGCCGGCGCGCCCGAGGCGATCGCCCCGCTCACCGAGATCGTCACGCGCGCCGACGACGAGAACGCGATCGTGACGGCGGCGATCGAGCTGAGCGGCATGTACTTCATGGCCGGGCGAGCGCGCGAAGGGGCGCCGATCCTGCGATGTGCGCGGGAGCGTCTGGAGCCCGGCGCGGCCGGCCGGGAGCGTCTCGCCGTGGCCCTGCTCGGCGCCAGTTACACGTCCGCCTCGGCCCGGCGCGAAGCAGATTCGACGATCGCAGCGCTGCGGGATCCCGGTGGTCCGGCGAGCAGCGTGCTCGAGGCGACGACGCTGGCCACCCTCGCCATGGACGAGCTGATGTATGTACGCTCCGCCGCCAGGGCGATGGATTTCGCCCACCGCGCGCTGGCTGCCGATCTCCCGCTCGACGCGCACCGCGGCGAGTTGTGGGCAATCGTCGCACTGGCGGTGCTGGCCCTCACCGACGAGCTCGACGCGTCGGTCCGCGGCATCGACGAGATGCTCTCGAAGGCCCGCGGACGCGGCGCGCCCGTGACGGTGGTGATGCTCCTCTCCTTGCGCGCGTTCATGAACTGGCGCCGAGGCGAGCTGGCGAGCGCGCAGGCCGACGCCTACAACGCGATCGAGCTCTCGCGGGATCTTCTGGGCACGGAATTCGTCGCACTGTCGGTCGCGGCGGCGGTAATGGCCGGCCTGGAGCGCGACGAGACTCCGGAGTCGCTGCGCCGGCTCATCGACCGTGTGGGCGTCCGATACGACACCGAGTTCTCGCCCAGCACGCAGATGCGCCAGGCGTCGGCCGCCGCGCGCGCCGCGGCCGGCAACCACGAAGCCGCGGTCGAGGAGCTTCGCAGCTGCGCGCTGGACCATCCCGCCATGGGCGTCCAGAATCCGGCGGTGTTGGCCTGGCGCTCGGCGGCCGCGCTGTCGCTGGCCGAGCTCGGCCGCGACGAGGAGGCTCGTTCCCTGGCCGAGGACGAGCTCCGACTCGCCCGCTCGTTCGGCGCCCGGCGCGCGATCGGCATCGCGCTACGGGCGCGCGCGATGGTCGGCCCCGCTTCAGAGCGGGCCGAGAGCCTCGAGGCTGCCGTCGACGTGCTGGGATCCTCTCCCGCGCGGTTGGAGCATGCACGTGCGCTGGTCGACCTCGGAGCCACGCTTCGGGCCGCCAGGCAGCGAAGCGTCGCGCGCGAGCCGCTCCTCGAAGGTCTGACCCTGGCCTCGCGATGCGGATCGCACAGCCTCGAGCGCAGGGCGCGCGCCGAGCTAGCGGCCATCGGCGTGCGACCGAGGACCGTTGAGCGCGCCGGCGCGGATTCGCTGACCCCGAGCGAGCGGCGCGTGGCCGAGCTGGCAGCGTCGGGTCAGACCAACCGCGAGATCGCCCAGACCCTGTTCGTGACCGAGAAGACGGTCGAGACGCATCTCGGCCGTGCGTTCCGCAAGCTCGACGTCACCTCACGCCGCCAGCTACCGAGCGTCTTCGTGGGCGCAACGAGCTAGCACACGTCAGGCAACCTTCGCCTGCGAGAGAGTTGGCCTCGCTCACGCGGGCGTTGTCTGAGCCCCGGCAGGATCACCCGCCGCCTCGGCCGCGAGGCAACGCCTTGATGTCGGCGATCAGCTCGTCCCAGGCGACGCCCGAGGGTCCTACGCCCTGCTTGTTGAGCATCTCCTGGGTGACCACGACGTGGCCCTCCTGCGCGTAGTCCTGGTGGAAGGGGACGGTGAGCAGCAGCTCCGCGCCCCACGTGACGCACTTGAACGTCTCCGCGTCGTACTCCCGGTAGGGGATGCCGTGGCCGCCCCATGAGCCCGGTGCGCTGTTGCCGGTCTTGCCGTCGCCGACGACCGTCCACTCCGTCTGCCCCTGCGCCGTGATCGGCAGCGCGATGCCGATTTGCAGATCGACGAACTCGTCGATCGCGATCCGGCACTCGTTGAGGTTGCTCGGATCGACCGCCACCGTCGCGACGATCGTGTGGGTGCCGTTGTCGGTGGTCTGCAGGCCGGGATGCTCCCAGTGGAGCATGGCCGCGCTCTCGTCGGTCCCACGATCGCTCGACGGATCGTTCGGGTTGTAACCGGTGATCGCCGAGTAGATCGTGATCGCGTCAGCATCCGTGAACGCCGGCGGCGGCGCGCCGGCGTCGAGATGGAAGTCCTCGATCGAGTGCAGCATCATCGCGATCACGCAGTCGCCGATCTTGTCGTTGGCGAGCATGCCCCATTGAAAGCCGGGGTGCGGGCGCGAGATCGCCGCGGGCGGATTCGCGAGCTCGCTGCGGATGTAGTCCGACAGCTTCAGCGCCGGCTTGTGAAGGGTCGCGAGGTTCAGCCCGGTCTTCGGCAATGCCGGCAGCGTCGGCGGCGTGTACTGGTCGCGCAGGCGGAAGTCCGGGTCGGTTATGCGGGTCATGCGCTGGTGCTCCTCGAGTCGACGGTGGTACGCGACAAGATAAGCCCGCACGTCCGGGCTGAAAACCCACCCATGGTGAGCATCCGCACACCTTGTGGGCGGTGGGGCCGCCTCTGGACGGTGCTGACCGGATCGCCCAGATCGGTTACGGTCGGCAGCAAGCATGCCGAGCACCGTCCGCAAGCGCCGGGCCCGATCCGCCACCGCCAGCCCCGTCAAGCCGCACCGCTCGTTCGACCCTCGTCTGGTGGGCGGACTCGAGGCGGGCGTGTGGGTCGCGTACTACCGCCACGAATGGTTCTCGTTCCTGCGGGGGGCGGTCAGGGTGACCCGCCACACCTTCGGTCTCTCCTGGCCGGCCACCGTCTATGGCGCCTGGCTGGTGCTCCGCGCCAACCAGCTCTGGGCTCCGTATCCGGACAACGACCCCGACGGCGCTCGGCGGGCGATGGAGCGCTTCTACCGGCTGGTCGCCGAGCGCCACGACGACACGTTCGATCCCCGCCGGGCGTCCGAGCTCGAGGTCGAGTGGTGGCGGGTGCACCGTCAGCATCAGCACGACGGCTCTACCGTCGGCGGCGACGGTGAGCGTCCGCTGATCGCCGCGCTCTCGGCCCTGTACGCGTACGTGTACGGCGTTGACCAGGCCCGGGTCGCCACCGCCGCCGAGCAGCGGGCACTGGCGATGCGCCACTCCGACCAGTGGGTCCGCGAGGGCTGCGACCTCGCCAGCCCGCTGATCGAGGAGGAGCGGGCCGCGCTCGTCCGCGCCTACGCCGGCTTGCTGTCAGCGGTCCACCGGGCCTGAAACCGGCCACCGGCGCACCGCGAAAACGTCTGGCCACGGAACCCCGATCGGCACAAGTTTGCGGCCGATCGGCCGAACACCAGCCAAACGGCGACTTTCACAGGACCCGAATGAGACCAGCACCGGGAGAACGGCACGCAGTGACCGGCAACCACACGGAGGCCTCGCTTCGCGCTGCGCTGCATCACCGACGCCGCGCGGTCGATCGCACACACACGTACGTATGGGCCGCGTTCGCGGTCCTCGCGGCGCTGGTGATCGGTTACGTCGTCATCGACGCATTCGGCATCGAGTGGTCGTGGCTGGACAGCTGGGGCGTCGACGCGTTCGAGATCGCCACCGGAGCGCTGTGCATCCTGAAGGCCGCCGACCTCAAGCAAGGCCGCGCCGTGCCCGTCCTCCTCGGAGTCGGCCTCCTGTGCTGGGCGGCGGGCGACATCGTCTTGACGATCCAGTCGCTCGGCGGCGCGACGCCGCCCTCACCGTCGATCGCCGACGGCTTCTACCTGATGTTCTACCCGGTCACGTACGTCGCGCTGATGCTGCTGCTCCGCCGCAGCGTCAGGCGGTTCAGCCTCGCCAGCTGGCTCGACGGCGCGGTGGCGGGCCTCGGCGCCGCCGCCGTCTGCGCCACGTTCGCGTTCGAGGAAGTGCTTCACCACGCCGGCGGAAGTGCCGCCGGAGTCGCGGTCAACCTGGCCTACCCGGTCGGCGACGTGCTGCTGCTCGGGCTCGTCGTCGGCGGCGCCGCGATCGTGACCGGCAGGCGGAAGCTCCCGTGGCTGCTACTGGCCGCCGGCTATGCGCTGAACACGGTTGGCGACATCTTCAACGTGCTCGGCACGACCTCGCACATCGGCACGGTGTTCAACGACATCGCGTGGCCGGTGGCGATCCTGCTGGTCGCGGCCGCGGCGTGGGTCAGGACTCCCACGAGTAGGCCCTTGCTCAGCGAGGAGCCTCCGGGCTTCGTGCTCCCCGCGCTCGCCGCGGCCTCGGCGCTGTTGATCCTGTTCATCGGCTCGCTGCACCACGTCAGCGGGGTCTCGCTCGGCCTGGCGGCGGCCACGCTCGTCATTGCCGGCGTGCGCTCCGCTCTCTCGCTCGTCGGCCTGCGAAATCTCACCGAACAGCGCCGGCGCGATTCCATCACCGACCAGCTGACCGGGCTCGGCAACCGCCGGCTGCTGTTCGAGCTTCTCGACAACGTCGCTGCCGAGCACACAGACCCGGACGCCGAGGCTCGCAGCGTCGCGTTCATGTTCGTCGACCTCAATCGCTTCAAGGAGGTCAACGACTCCTTTGGTCACCCCACCGGCGACGAGCTCCTCAGGCAGCTTGGCGCGCGGTTCAAAGACTCGCTGCGCAGCACCGATCTGGTCGTTCGCTTCGGCGGCGATGAGTTCGCGGTGGCCCTGATGGACGCCGACGCCGACTACGCCGCGACGGTGGCGGGACGGCTCGCGGCCGAGCTCGAGCAGCCGTTCGCGCTCGACGCGGTCCGCGCGCAGATCGGCGCGGCGATCGGGATCGCGGTCCTTCCCGGCGACGCCACCAACGCAGCGGATCTCGTGCGCTGCGCTGACCTCGCGATGTACCGCGCCAAGGTTGCCGGCAAGCGGTTTGCGATCTACCAGGAGGATCTCGACGGGGCCGCCAACCGCGTGCAGCTCGTCGAGGAGCTGCAGGCTGCGATCCAGGAGCGTGAGCTCGCGCTCCACTACCAGCCCCAGGTCGACCTCTCGACGGGCGAGATCGGCTCGGTCGAGGCGCTCGTCCGTTGGATCCATCCGCGCCTCGGGTTCGTCCCGCCGCTCGAGTTCATCGCACTCGCCGAGGATGCCGGGCTGATGGGCGCGCTCACCGCGTTCGTGCTCGACGAAGCGCTGGCCCAGTGCGCGGCGTGGCGCGCCGGCGGCAGGGCGCTCGCGGTGTCGGTCAACATCTCGGCGTCCGATCTGCTCGACCCGAACTTCCCCGGCCTCGTCGAACAGCTGCTCTCGGAGCACGAGCTGACCTCGGACGCGCTGGTGCTGGAGATGACGGAGACGACTGCGATCGCCGACTTCGAGCGATCGCAGCTGGCGATCCAGAAGCTCCACGATCTCGGGCTCGTCGTCTCGGTGGACGACTTCGGCGCCGGGTTCACGTCGCTCGCGTATCTGGGCAGCCTGGCCGTCGGTGAGCTCAAGCTCGACCGCAGCTTCATCACGCGGCTCGCCGAGGCAGGCGACGGGCGGGACCTCGCGCTCGTGCGCGCGACGGTCGAACTCGCCCACGCGCTCGGGTTGCGCGTCGTCGCCGAGGGCGTCGAGGACAACCACTGTCTGGGCCTGCTCACCGGGCTCCGGTGCGATCTCGTCCAGGGGTACGTGATCTCGAAGCCGAAGCCGGCCGACGAGCTCGAACTGGCCCGTCACACCCTCCCTGCCGTCGCCCCGCGCCGGGCGGCCTGACCCAACCCTCATAATTCGGGTGGATGCCCGAGTCATTCATCACCGGCCTCGTGCTCGCGGCCGGCGGCTCGAAGCGGCTGGGGACGCCCAAGCAGCTGCTCCCCTACGGTGACGGGACGCTCCTCGATCACGTGCTCGCCACCGCACGCGACTGCCACTTCGAGCAGCTGCTGTGCGTGATTGGTGCAGGCGCCGACGACGTCCGCGACCGCGTCGACCTGACCGACGCGACCGTGGTCGAGAACGAGCACTTCGGCGAAGGCTGCTCCTCGTCGATTGCGGCCGCGCTGCAAACGGTCGACTCGCGCTCCGACGTAATCATCTTGATGCTCGGCGACCAGCCCGGCGTTACCGCAGCGACCGTGAAGACGCTGATCGACAACCGCGGCGACAGCGCCATTGCCGCGTGCGCGTACGACAACGGCCGCGGGCACCCACTCGCATTCGGGCGCGCGATGTTCGACGAGCTCGCGGCCTTACATGGCGACAAGGGAGTGTGGAAGCTGCTCGACCGCCACGCCGCCGTCGTCGTCGACGTGCCGGTCCGCGGGCCGATTCCGCGCGACGTTGACACCGACGAGGACTACCGCGCGGTCATCGCCGGGAACGAAGGTCCGAGGCCGCTATCCCGTTTTTCTGGTTGACGGGCAAACGATTGCGCGGCAAAGTTCCCCCGGGAGGAAGGTCGCCGACCGGTCGAGCGTCCTCCAGGGATAGACGAGGAGAGAACAACACAGGAGGTGTGAGTTGAGCTTGATCGGTGCTTCCACCGGTTGGTACATCGGGCTCGTGCTCGGAATCGTCGTGGCGGCGGTCGCGGCGGCGATCGTGATCACGATCGTGATGCTGGCGAGGAAGATCGCCGGCCAGGCACGGACCGCCGTGGAGGGTGTCGAGAAGGTGCGCGCACAGACCGACGGGCTCGCCGGGATCGCGCGGATCAACGACTCCGGCGTCAGGATCCTCCACTCGGCCCGAGCGCTAAGAAAGGTGGCGGTCGGGAAATGATTGCGTTCGCCACCCTCACCAACCATGACGTCTGGGCGATCTCGCTAGTGATCGGCCTCGTTGTGGCGCTCGCAGTCGCCGGCCTGCTGCTCGTCCTGATCAGGACTGTGGGCGATATCAAGAACTCCGCCGCCGCCCTGCTCGACGTGGCCGGCAAGGTGGCCGGCAACACCGCAAATATTCCTCAGCTCGAGGCAACGGCGCCCGTGCTGGGACTCATCGTGGAGGAGGCCGTGATCCAGGACGGCTACATGAACGCGCTCACCGACGGATTCGGCAACGGGACGGTGGATCAATGACCACGCTCATCATCCTCAGCGTCGTGCTCGCGGTCGTCATCATCGCGGTGGTCGCAGCGGCGCTGATCAAGGTGCGCCAGGACCTCGAGGCGACCTCCGAAAGCCTGGCGACGCTCGCGGGCGCGCTCAAGATGGTCGAGTCCGACCACCTGAAGCCGCTCGAGCCGGCGGTCAAGGCGATCAACGGCCAGTTCGACGTGATCCTGAGCGCGCTCCCCGGAATCGCGGGCAAGGCCAAGATCGTGGCCGAGAGGAGGCCTCGATGACGCTCGAATGGATCGGCGACGCGATTCTGCTGCTCGTCGTGCTGCCGGTGGTCGTCTACCTGCTGCGCGGCGTTCTGAACGCCGCGAACAGCATCGTCCCGAGCGTCCAGCAGATCGCGGTCGCCGCGGCCGCCGGCTCGAAGGACCTCGACGCGACCGCGCTCCTGCTCACCACGCAGGACCAGGTACAGAAGACGATCGAGACTGCCGCCGACTACGGCGGCTCGCTCGACGTGATCCTCGACGACGCCCGATAGGAGGCAAGAATGCCAGCAGCTGGTGTAGTCATGATCATCGCGGTCCTGCTGATCGTGTTGGCGCTCGTCTACTACCTGGTGTCGACGATCGTCGCGCTCCAGCGGATCACGAACGCTCTCGACGAGGCGATCACCGGCGTGGTCGGGATCATCGAGAAGAGCGCGCCCGTCGACGAGGTAGTGACCTCAATCAACACGAACCTCGACGCAGGGGTGAGCCTACTCGAGGGCCTGCTCGTCAAGAAGGCGGGCATGGAGGACGCCGTCGGCCTGGTCGAAGGGCTGTACCCGGGCGCCGCCGGCGAAGGCTTCCGCGACTTCCCGGAGAGCAAGGAGACCAAGGCCCCGCGGATCAGCGAGGTGTACACGAAGGGGACGCTGACGCTCGCGCGGCTGGGGCGGGAGGCTCCGATCGCCGCCGCCAGCCCAAACGGGCCGGCGCTTCGCAACCCGTCGTACGGCAGCCTTGCCGCGCGCGGACTCTACCCGGAGCAAAGGCAGACACGACCAAGCTCGATGCCGCGCTCGCCGGTGATCGGCACCGATTCGCCCGTCCAGTACGTGCCGAGCGAGTCCCCCGGCGTTCGCGCGCGCATGCCGGTGGCGGTCGGCGCGGCGTCAGCGTCGAGCACGAGCGAACCGTCCGACGCGAGCGCGAGCGCGAGCGAGGGCGAGGGCGGAGTGGTGAAGTCGAGCCTCGCCTTCCTGCGACGTCTGAAGAACGACGACCGATAAGGAGATCCGGTGCAGACCCCCGCTCCGTTTGAGTACGAACGCGCGACCAGCGTCGAGGGCGCGATCGCCACGCTCGCCAAGCTCGGTCCCGAGGCGCGGCTGATCGCCGGCGGCCACAGCCTGCTGCCGATGATGAAGCTGCGGCTCGCGAACCCTGAGCACCTGATCGACATCAACGACCTCGAGGAGCTCTCGTACATCGAGGAGCGCCAGAACGAGATCCGCATCGGGGCACTGACGCGCCACGCCGAGCTGCTCGAGGCCGAGCTGCTCGCCCGGCGTGCGCCGGTGTTCCGGGACGCAGAGGAGGTGATCGCCGATCCCGTTGTCCGCAATCGCGGCACGATCGGGGGATCGCTGTGCCAGGCGGATGCGGCCGAGGACCTGTCGGCGGTGTGCGCGGCTCTGAAGGCGCAGGTTGTGATCCGTGGACCGTCGGGCGAGCGAATCGTCGGTATGGACGGGTTCTACATCGGGCCGTTCACGACCGCGGTCGGCGCCGATGAGATGCTGACCGAAGTCCGGATCCCACTGAGGGCCGGAGCCGGAAGCGCGCACGAGAAGGTCGAGCGGCGCGCCGGCGACTTCGCGATAGCAGCGGTATCGGCGGCGGTGTGGCTCGAGGGTGGCGTGATCGCCGACGCCGGGCTGGCGCTCGGCGCGCTCGGGCCCACGACGATCATCGCCAGCCGCGGCGAGGAGGCCCTGAAGGGTAAGCCGCCTTCGGAGGAGCTGTTCGCGGAGGCCGGCGAGATCGCCAAGGAGGACTGCGCGCCGGTGCCCGACGGCCGGGGACCGGTCGACTACAAGCGCCACCTCGCGAGCGTCCTCACCGTTCGGGCGCTCCGCCACGCGACCGCCCGCGCCCTGCAACAGGAGGCCTAGTGACATGGAAGTGAAGATCACGATCAACGGGCAGGAGGTATCCCGCGACGTCGAGCCGCGCACGCTGCTCGTGCACTTCATCCGCGACACCCCGGGGCTGACCGGCACGCACTGGGGGTGCGACACGTCCAACTGCGGCGCGTGTGTCGTGCTGATGGACGGCAAGCCGATCAAGTCGTGCACGACGCTCGCGGCGATGTGCGTGGGCCACGAGATCCGGACCGTCGAATCGCTGGAGCAGAACGGACGGCTCGACCCGATACAGATGGCCTTTCACGAGAAGCACGGCCTGCACTGCGGCTTCTGCACGCCGGGCATGCTTATGACCACCCGCGCGCTGCTCGACTCGAATCCAAACCCGACCGAGGCAGAGATCCGGACCGCTATCTCCGGGGCGATCTGCCGGTGCACGGGCTACAAGAACATCGTCAGCGCGGTGCGCTGGGCGGCCGAGCACGAGGCCGCGACGAGACAGGAGGCGTGAGCATGGCAACTATGGAAACCGCCACGACCGAACGCCCAATCGGCTTCGGCCGGCTGCGACGCAAGGAAGACGCGCGGTTCATCCGCGGCAAGGGGACCTACCTCGACGACATCCGGCTTCCGGGAATGGTCCACGGCGTGATGCTGCGGAGCCCCTACGCTCACGCGAAGATCCTCTCGATCGACACCTCAAAGGCGCTCGCGCACCCGGGCGTCGCGGCGGTCGTGACCGCCAAGGACCTCGAGACGCTCGGGCTGGCGTGGATGCCCACGATCTCCTACGACACGCAGGCCGTGCTCGCGGGCGACAAGGTCCGCTTCCAGGGGCAGGAGGTCGCGTTCGTTATAGCCGTCGACGAGTACAGGGCCAGGGACGCCCTTTCGCTGATCGACGTCGAGTACGAGCCACTCCCGGCGGTCGTCAACGCCCGGAAGGCGCTCGACCCCGACGCGCCGCTGATCCGCGACGACAAGGAGAGCCAGGTCGACAACCTGGCGAGCCCCCTGTGGGAGGCCGGCGATGAGGAGGCGACCGATCGCGCCTTCGCCGAGGCCGACACGATCGTCACGCGGGACATCATCTACCCACGCTGCCACCCGGCGCCGCTCGAGACTTGCGGGATGATCGCGGACTTCAATCCGAAGACCGGCCAGCTCGACATCTACAACGGCAACCAGGCGCCGAACGCGCACCGCACGGTGTATGCGCACGTCGCCGGGCTGGCCGAACACATGATCCGGATCCGCTGCAACGACATCGGCGGTGGCTTCGGCAACAAAGTTCCCGTGTATCCCGGCTACGTGTGCGCGATCGCCGGCTCGATCGTGGCGGGTGTGCCGGTCAAGTGGATCGAGGACCGCTCGGAGAACCTGATGTCGACCGGGTTCGCGCGTGACTACGTGATGCATGCCGAGATGTGCTCGAAGGACGGCAAGATCACCGGTCTGCGCGTCGACGTGATCGCCGACCACGGCGCGTTCGACTCGACCGCGCAGCCGACCAAGTTCCCGGCCGGCTTCTTCCACATCGTGTGCGGCTCGTATGACCTCGAGGCCGCTCACGTCCAGGTCAAGGCGGTCTACACGAACAAGGCGCCCGGCGGCGTCGCCTATCGCTGCTCGTTCCGGATCACGGAGGCCGTGTACCTGGTCGAGCGGATGGTCGACGCGCTGGCGTTGGAGATGAAGGTCGACCCAATCGAGCTGCGCATGCGGAGCTTCATAAAGCCCGAGCAATTCCCGTACGAGACGACCACCGGCTGGACGTACGACTCGGGCGAGTACGCAAAGACGATGCGCGAGGCGATGCGGATCGCCGGCTACGACGAGCTTCGCAAAGAGCAGGCCTCCAAGCGCGCCCGCGGCGAGCTGATGGGGATCGGTGTGTCGTTCTTCACCGAAGGGGTGGGCGCCGGCCCGCGCAAGCACATGGACATCCTCGGCCTCGCGATGAACGACGGCGCCGACCTCCGGGTGCACCCTTCGGGCAAGGCAATGGTGAGCATCTCCGCACAGACGCAGGGTCAGGGGCATGAGACGACGTTTGCCCAGATCGTCGCCGAGGAGCTCGGGATCCCGCCCGAGGACGTTCAGGTTCGCCACGGCGACACCGATCGCACGCCGTACGGGCTTGGCACGTACGGCTCTCGATCGACGCCGGTTTCAGGTGCAGCCGTCGCGGTCGTCTCGCGCAAGGTGCGCGACAAGGCCCGGCTAATCGCGGCGACGATGCTCGAGACCCGGGCCGAGGACCTCGCCTGGGAGAAGGGCCGCTGGTACGTCAAGGGCGATCCCGAGAAGGGCGCAATGATCGAGGAGATCGCGCAGTACGCCTACAGTGGCGAGGCGATGCCCGAGGGCATGGAGGGCGGGCTTGACGCGCAGGTGATCTACGACCCGCCAAACCTCACCTACCCGTGCGGCGCCTACATCGCGGTCGTCGACGTCGACCCGGACACCGCCGCGGTCGAGGTACGGCGATTCATCGCGGTCGACGACTGCGGGGTTCGGATCAACCCAATGATCGTCGAGGGCCAGATCCACGGCGGCCTCGCCGAGGGAATCGGGATCGCGCTGATGGAGGTGATCACGTTCGACGACGAGGGCAACTGCCTGAACGGATCGTTCATGGACTACCTGATCCCGACCGCGCTCGAGTGCCCGGACTTCGAGCTCGGCGAGACGATCACGCCGTGCCCGCACCACCCGCTCGGAGCCAAGGGCGTCGGCGAATCGCCGAACGTCGGCTCGCCGCCGGCGATCGTCAACGCGGTGATCGATGCGGTGCACGCGACCCACGGCGTCGACCACATCGACATGCCGTGCACCCCAGCCCGCGTGTGGGCCGCGATGCAGGGTCGCCCCGAGCCACCGCAATGATCACCGGCCCGCTTAGCATCCGCGCGCGCGAGCTCTCCGAGCGGGGCGCCGCGTTCGTCACGGCCACCGTGGTGCGTGTCGAGCACCCGACCAGCGTCGAGCCCGGCAACGTGGCGCTGGTCCACCAGGACGGCGAGATCGAAGGGTTCGTGGGCGGCGTATGTGCCCAGAACAGTGTTCGCTTGTATTCGCTCCGAGCGATCGAGCGAGGCGAGCCGCTGCTGTTGCGGATCCTCCCGGACGGCCCCGGCGGGTCGGGAGGCGAGGACGTCGGCACGGAGGTCGGACACGATGACGGCTCGGTCACCGTGCAGAACCCCTGCCTGTCCGGCGGTGCGATCGAGGTGTTCCTTGAGCCATTCCTGCCCGCGCCGCGGATGATCGTCGCCGGCGACACGCCGATCGCCGCCGCCCTGCTGCGGCTGGGGCCGGAGCTGGGGCTCGAGGCGGTCGACTCACGGGGCGGAGACAGCGGCGCGCTGGTGCCGTCCGAAGACGACCTCGCCCTGGTTGTGGCCGCTCACGGGCGCGATGAGCGCGCGATCCTGCGCGCCGCGCTCGAGGCTGGCGTCCGCTACGTCGGCCTGGTGGCCAGCCGCAAGCGCGGTGCGGCCGTGCTCGACGAGCTGCGCGAGGACGGCGTGTCCGAGGAGCTGCTCGAGCGGATCGATACGCCGGCCGGGCTCGATATCGGCGCCCGTTCGCCGGCGGAGATAGCGCTCTCGATCCTGGCCTCGATCATCGAGGTTCGCCGGCGGTCGAGCACCACTCCGCGCTCGTGGGCCGCCGCCCCGCCCACCGCGACCGACCCGATCTGCGGCATGACGGTGCTCGTCGGAGCGGACGCGCTGTCGGCCGATCACGACGGCGAGACCCACTACTTCTGCGGCGAGGGGTGCAAGCAGGCGTTCGAGCGCCAGCACGCAGCATGACGCGGATTACCGGCGAGGCAGCCGAAGAGATCCGGCATCTCGTGCCAGACGTCGAGACCCTCGCCCGACGTCTGGCCGCGGTCGACTACCTCGTCGACGAGGGCCTCGCGACCTCGATGTTCCTGAGCCTCCGCCTGCCGCAGCCGTTGCTGCTCGAGGGCGAGGCCGGCGTCGGCAAGACAGAGGCTGGCAAGTCGCTCGCGGCGGTGCTTGACACGCCGCTGATCCGCCTCCAGTGCTACGACGGAATCGACGCGGCC
>Ga0187777_10000736_pt1 | contig 21492 bp, 23 predicted proteins | sample 1015_Q2_SP5_10_M_FD_132416 | JGI IMG/M metagenome (GOLD analysis project Ga0187777, IMG submission 132416) | Tropical peat soil microbial communities from peatlands in Department of Meta, Colombia - 1015_Q2_SP5_10_MG | ecosystem: Environmental > Terrestrial > Soil > Wetlands > Peat | place... | reverse complement strand
CGGGGGTCGTGAGGACCGAAACTCTCGAGGAGATGTTCGAGGTTGCCGCGTTTCTTGCAACTCAGCCGGTCCCGAAGGGACCGAAGGTCGCAATAGTCACCAACGCGGGCGGGCCTGGGATTCTCGCCGCCGACGCTTGCGAAGGTCTCGGGCTCTCCGTGCCAGAGCTCACTGATGAAACCAAGCGAGAGCTGCAGTCCTTCCTGCTCCCCATCGCAGGGACCAAGAACCCTGTAGACATGACCTCGGTCGCATCTGCCGCAGACTATGCTCGTGTAATATCCACAGTCTCTCAGGACCCGAACGTCGACGCCCTGATCGTCATATTCATTCCACCAATCGCGGTCAGGACCGAGGATGTGTCGGCGGCGATATTGCAGGCGGCGGGCAGACTTGGGGGGAAGATTCCAGTCATAGCCACATTCATGGCTGCGAAGGGGGTGACCGGCGAGCTAAGCGGCGAGAAGGTCCGCATCCCCGCCTACCCGTTCCCTGAGTCCGCGGCCCGGGTCCTCTCGCGTGCTGTCCAGTACGGCAAGTGGCTCTCCGAGCCGAGGGGCCGGGCAGTACGGTTCGTGGACCTGAGGAAGCTCGAGGCCGCCTCGATCGTGTCCGGAGCACTGGTCGCGGGAAGGGGATGGCTGACGCAGACGGAGACGGGAGCACTCCTGAGCTGCTATGGAATCCCGACGGCCAGGAGCTCATACGCGAAGACGCCGGATGATGCGGAAGCGGCTGCTGAGGCCCTGGGAGGGAAGATCGTGCTGAAGGGAGTCGCTCCGTCGCTGGTCCACAAGTCTGATGTCGGCGGGGTGACGCTGGGCCTAGGACCGGAGCAGGTCGCCCAGGCCGCCAGGGGGATGGCGGCGCGGCTTTCAGACCAGGGGATTGGAGACGTTTCCTTCCTGGTGCAGGAGCTGGTCCCCGACGCCGTCGAGATGTTTGTGGGTGTTACAAACGACGTGAACTTCGGGCCCCTCCTCGCGTGCGGGGCGGGGGGTGCGCTAGTCGAGCTGTTGAGAGACGTTTCCGTTAAGCTGACACCACTCACGGACAAGGACGCCCACCAGTTGGTCAGGTCTCTGAAGACCTACCCGCTGCTCGAGGGATACCGGGGTGGTGCGGTCAGGGACGTAGGGGCCCTCGAGGAGATAATCCTCCGCCTTAGCGAGCTTGTCGAGGACCTCCCAGAGGTGGACGAGCTCGACCTTAACCCGGTCATGGTTCTAACCAAAGGAAAGGGGGCGGTTGTCGTGGACGCCCGGGTGCACGTCACCGAAGGAGCCCCCGAGCTCCCTCTGGGAGCGAAGAAATAGCTCGATAGGGAACGGCGGTCCCTCCAGAAAACCGAATCATTTCGGGAGAAACTGTATATTAGCCTCGAAGGCGCGCAGATTTCACATGTCTTCTCCTGATACAAAGGCCGAAGCAAAGATTGACGTCCATTGGAAGGAAGAACCCCTTGTTCCTGCACCGGCGAGTTTCGTCAAGCAGGCAAACATGGCGGACAAGGACCTCTACGGAAGGTTTGGGGAGGCGAACTTCCCTGACTGTTTCACAGACTATGCGAACATGCTGGTCTGGGACAAGAAGTGGGAGAAGACCCTGGACACCAGCAACCCACCGTTCTGGAAGTGGTTCGTCGGAGGGAAGCTGAACGTTTCTTACAACTGTGTCGACAGGCACGTGGCGAAGTACGGCAAGAAGCCGGCCATCATCTTCGTCGGGGAGCCCGAAAGCGAGCCCGTCAGATACATCACCTATGACGAGCTCTACCACCAGGTTAACGAGTTCGCCCTGGTGTTGAAGTCGCTGGGGCTGAAGGCAGGGGACAGGGTCACCTTCCACCTCCCGATGATTCCTGAGCTCCCGATCTCGATGCTGGCGTGCACGCGGCTCGGGATCATCCACAACGAAGTGTTCGGCGGTTTCAGCGCCAGCGCTGCCGCCACCAGGGTCGTCGACTCCGGGAGCACGGTGCTCGTCACCTGCGACGGCTACTACCGCAACGGACAGTTCCTTGACAAGAAAAAGGACGCCGACGCAACGGTCGAGGAGGCTGCAAAGGCTGGTCAGAAGATAGAAAAGGTTCTCGTATGGCAGAGGAATCCGGGCAAGTACGGCTCCGGCGCGCCGATGGTTCAGGGGAGGGACTTCTTCGTCCACGACCTGCTCGAGCAGCAGAAAGGGAAGACAGTCGCACCGGTATCAATGGACGCGGAGGCTCCGATGTTCCTGATGTACACCAGCGGCTCCACCGGCAAGCCCAAGGGGGTCCAGCACCGCACCGGGGGGTATCTGGCGTACGTTACTGGCACGGCGAAGTATGTCCTTGACATCCATCCGGAGGACGTCTACTGGTGCCTCGCGGACATAGGCTGGATCACGGGACATTCGTACATCGTCTACGCTCCCCTGGCCCTGGGAGGGACAACCGTCATCTATGAAGGGGTCCCGCTGTATCCGGACGGAGGCAGGCTCTGGAGGATTGCCGAGAAGCTGCACGTGAACATATTCCACACCGCCCCCACCATGATCAGGATGCTAAGACAGAGCGCGCCCGAAGAACCGAAGAAGTACAACTACCACTTCAAGAGCATGACAACGGTCGGGGAGCCCATCGAGCCCGAGACCTGGCACTGGTACTACGAAGTCGTCGGGAAAAAGGAGGCAGCGATCACGGACACCTACTGGCAAACCGAGACTGGGGGCTTCCTCTGCACTACGGTGCCCGCTGTTATGCCCATGAAGCCAGGGAGCGCCGGCCCAGGGGCTCCGGGGCTGTACCCCGCGGTGTACGATGACGATGGCATGGAAGTGAAAGCGGGCACGGGTGCCGCAGGAAACCTCTGCATAAGAAATCCGTGGCCGGGAATAATGCAGACCATCTGGAAGGACCCGGACCGGTTCGTGAAGTCCTACTACGACAAGTACTGCAAGAACAAGGCGAGCAAGGACTGGCGCGATTGGCCATACATGACCGGGGACGGGGCCGTTGAGAGCGATGACGGCTACTTCAGAATCCTCGGCAGGATAGACGACGTCATCAAGGTGGCAGGGCACAGGCTCGGCACGAAGGAGCTGGAGAACGCCGCGCTGACGACCCCAGAGGTGGCCGAGGCCGCGGCAGTCGCCGTTGTGGACGAGCTCAGGGGACACATCCCCGTGATCTTCGTCTCCCTCAAGCCAGGGTTCACCCCGAGCAAGGAGCTGGAGGACAAGGTGAAAGCAAACGTGTCCAAGGAGCTTGGGCCCATCGCTCGCCCGAAGAGCGTCTACATAGTGCCCGACCTCCCCAAGACGAGGTCCGGGAAGATAATGCGCAGGATCCTGGTGTCCATTTCGGAGAACAGGGACTTCGGCGACACCACGACCCTCGTCAACGCGGACGTCGTAGGGAAGATCAAGCAACAGGTGCAGGGCGAGAAATAAACAGGAGGGAGCCGGCTCCCCCTATCTGGGGAAGACCGGCAGTACCTGCCGCTTGTAGACGTCGTTGAGGAGTGTCGCTATGGATGCGTACATCGCACTGAGGCCGCAGATGATCCCCTCGTAGCCGGCCAGCTTGGTCACGTCTGCGTTGCTCGACCAGGCGCCTGCGGCGAGGAGGAAGAACAGGATGAATAGAGTCCCGAAGACCACCATGAGTGCGCCGTTTGCCTTGAGGGTCCCGAAGAACATCAGTAGTGTGAAGAGGCCCCAGATGAAGAGGTAGGTCCCGAGGGCCGCGGGGTCCGCATCGGCTGCCAGGTGCAACGACTGCAGAATGAAGATGAAGGCGAAGGAGAGCCAGAAGAATCCGTAGGAGGCGAAGGCGGTCATACCGAATATGTTCCCCTTCCTCCACTCCATGGCTCCGGCGACAACCTGTGCGAGGCCGCCGTAGAAGATACCCATCGCGAGGACGATGCTGTTGACCGAGTAGTAGCCAGCGTTTGCGACGTTGAGGAGTACTGTCGTCACCCCGAAGGCCATGAGCCCGAGGGGGGCAGGATTGGCTAGTATCGAGTCTCTTTGTGACTCTGCCATACGGACGGCCGCGCTCAATGTTATTTTAAGCGGATTCCCGAATGCGTTTGGAATTCGAAAGAAGTCTACCGCAACGGTTGTCGACCCATCTTCGGTTAAATACACGACAAGGCGGGCTGACCCGAACTCCGTCTTTGAGGGTAGATGCAAAACGAGGCATGAGCTCCGCGGGCATCGCCATCGTGTTGCTGGTGCTCGGGCTGGGAGCGGTTTCAATGGTGTACGTCGTATCCACGCAGTCGAACTCTGATCAGATTCAGAATCAGAACCAACAGATTGCAACCTTCAAGCAGGAATTGCAGCAGCTTTCATCGGAGGTTGCCTCGGGCAGGGCAGCTGCCAACCTTTCGCTCCCTGTAATGAATCAGACACCAACCATAAGGACGGTGAGAGAGACCTGGTACCTCTCGACTTCGGCCCACCAGGACAGGTTCGACCCCTCCTTCGTTGTGGTCAATCAGGGGGACACCATTGAAATGACTTTGATAGATAACGATACAGTCGCTCACGACCTGGTCATAGGCCCGCCGTACGACATAATCATCAACGCGACGGTGCCTGGTTTGGTCAACGATCTCACGCAGCAGGTCTTCACCACCCCGGCGAAGAACAACTCTCCAGGTGTCTTGGTCGTAGGGACGCCGGGGAATGTAACTGCCTCCTACTCGTTCATGGCGAAGTACTCTGGGATCTACGAGTTCGTCTGCACCTACCACGCCCAAGTGGGGATGATTGGGTACCTGGTTGTGCTTCCGAACGCTGCGTATTCTTCGCAGACTACACAGACGTCAGGCGGTCATTCTCCAGCTTCGGTGGCGGTTAGCATCGCTAAGGGGGCAGGGACAGACACGTCCGACAAGGGGTTCACGCCCAATACCATCACAGTTGTCCTGGGAGTTAACAGCACTATTGTATGGACGAACAACGACGGCTCACCCCACACTGTCACGTCCAACGGGGGAATCTTCGATTCGGGGAATATGGCTCCAGGCCAGTCGTTCACCTACACGTTCACCTCAACTGGGACATTCGCATATCACTGCACGTACCACCCCTGGATGACAGGGACGGTAGTCGTGAAAGCTGCGCCCTAGCGCAGAGCTTCTGCCTGAATCAGCTCGGAAAGCTTCTGAAAGTAGAGTCGGGTCGCCATGGGCATCTCGTCCAGGTTCCTGTCGATGGCCTCGATTACGTATTTGATGGCGCGCCTGGATGACTTGAATTCGAACTTCATCGGTAGGATGGGGTCCTGGATGACGTCGATGGAGTCTACGAGATGTGGGGGCGCTTCCGCCTTCGCGTCGCTGGCTATCCTCTGATACCAACCTGCCAGCACTGTAGGGTCGAGGCCCAGCTTCAGGTCCTCGATTTCCCGCAGCAGCTTGTTTAGCACCAGCATCTCCTCGTTCGCCATGCCCGCTACAAGCCTGGAATCCACCTGAGTCAGTTTAAGGAAAAGTGTGCAAAATTGTTGGTGCCAGGGTTAACTGCAGCGCATTTGGAAAATCTCGCTTTTCTCGTACTCTGCTTCCCAGAGATGAGTGCTGTTCCTCCCCCTGCGGACGGCCAGGAGCGTGTATCCTTCAGGGGCCTCCTTGTGCGCGCGCTCGAGTATCGAGATGGCAGGCTCGTTGTCTTCGTCAAAGCCCTGCACAATGTGCTGTCTGTACTTCTCCACCTCCTTCATGTAGTCGGACAGGCAGAGGGTCCTCCCTTGGAGCTTCGACGACGTTAGCAGCTTCACTTCGGTCCCACAGACCTCGCACTTCACCTTCGTCATCCCGTCGTCAAGGCAGACCCTGCCGACGCCGACGACCATGGGGAAGGTGCCCGGCTGTGACTCGACAGCTCCGCAGATTGAGCACTTGGCGGGCCCCCTGGAGGAAGAATGCTGCAAGATTGGAGCGAAGGATTCGCCAATCGATTTAAGGTTGCTCCGTCGGCGTGGAAGGTTGTGAAGGTAGAGTCAATCGAGGCGTTCCCAATCAGGATAAGGGCCAACGAGAGCCTCAGAGGAGGGACATTCAGCTACTCCCACTTTCAAACGGTCCTGGTGAAAGTCAGGGCTGACGGAGTTGAAGGGTGGGGGGAGGCGATGACCCGCTTCGACCCGAAGTCGACGGCGCTGATGGTGAAGTACCTTGGAAAGCAGGTCACCGGGAACGAGTTTGACGATGTCAGGTCTGCGTGGCTTCGAGGCTGGCGCGAGCTGCGCCTGCGTGGGCATACTCGCGGGACCGACGTTGAAGCCCTGAGCGGCATCGAGATCGCCCTCCAGGATTGCGCGGGAAAGCTGCTGAGGAAGCCCATCAACCGGCTCTACTCCGACAGGCCTGCCCCCGAGGTGCCCGTATTCGCCGGGTCCGTGTTCGCTTCGAGGGGTTCCTTGGAGGAGCAGGTAGTTGTCGCCAGAGAGAAAGGCCTCATCGGCGCGAAGGTGAAGATTGGGTTTGGAGTAAACGAAGACAAGGAGACGCTTGAATCGGTGAGGAGAGCCTGGGAAGACGGCATGCTGGTCGCAGACGCGAACGGCGCCTACGACGCTGGCACTGCAGCAAAGGCGTGCACCGCCTTCGCCCATCTGGGCTTGGCCTGGTTCGAGGAACCTGTCCCTTCGGACGACCTTAAGGGGTATACATCTCTGAAGCGGTCCGGGGTCCCCATCGGAGCGGGGGAGACCTGGTTCCTGGGCGACTTCGACGCTCCGATACAGGAGAGTCTCGTGACGGTGCTTGAGCCGAGCGTCAGCAGGTGCGGAGGGTTCGGCGTTGAGCTCGACGTGGCCCGCCGGGCCGGTAAGCGAGGAATCAGGTTCTCACCTATGACGGGAATGAACTCCGTTGTGTCCCTGGCCGCTTCGGTACACGCGGCTTCGGTCGTCAATTCAGCGGGCGTGGAGTACAACCCTTTTGTCAATCCATTGCAGACCGACCTCGCGTCAGGAATCGAAGAGCCGCGCAGCGGGAAGCTGAAGGTGCCTTCAGGGAACGGGCTGGGAATCGAAATAGACGGGCGTTTTGTGAGGTCTCACTCACACTGAAGGTCCCTCCTACAGCATCGGTACGATGTCGTCCACGGTCGGGATCACAGCGAGGGTCCTGTACGCCCCGCGGTCCCGATCCACCCCGCTGGTCACGAGGATGGCGTCAATCCCCGCATTGACAGCGCCTTCGATGTCGGTTTCCACCTGATCCCCGATCATCACCGCGTCCTCCTTCGCACAGCCCGCACGCTCGAGCGCGATCTGGAACATCAGTGGAGAGGGTTTGCCGATAACCGTTGCGCGGCTGCGGCTGGCATATTCGATCGCCTTGACGAGGGGCCCTGTGGCGATTGCAGGCCCTGTCTTGTACATGTAGAGCCTCGAGCTGTGGGTGGCCACGATCTTCGCTCCATGGCGAACCAGCCTCGCTGCGTGGTCCAACTTCTCGTAGGTTATTTTCCGGTCGAGCCCGATAACCACGAAGTCAGCCTCATCCCCCCGCACCCGTCGGTGGCCGAAACGCTTCATCTCGTGGTCGAGGCCGTCTTCCCCCACCAGAAAGTAGGAGACCCTGCCATGCTTCTGTCTCAGGTATTCTGCGGTGAGGAGACCGCTCGTGAGAACTTCCTTGCGCTTCACAGGGATGTCGAATTCCAGCAGTCGGCTGTGCACGGTCTCGGCGGAGTCAGTGGAGTTGTTCGTCAAAATGTAGAGTTTCTTGCCTGCTTCTCTGAGCGCCTCGATGGCCTCGGTTCCGCCAATCTTGACCCGGCTCTCCTTTCCCTTGTAGAACACGCCATCGAGGTCGAACAGGAAGAGCGTCTTGCCCGCCAGGAGCCTCTTCAACGCTCCACCCTCACCTCGCCGGTGCCCCCATCCACCCGGACCCGGTCCCGCGGCTTGACCTCGGTGTACGCGGTTCTTGGGACTCCTGAAACGACAGGGACGTCCTTGCCGTAGATGAGCTTCGCCATGACCGACCCAATCACAGCTGACAGGTCCACGCCCTCGGTAACTATGGCAGCAGGATGGTTCCCCAGCCTGACGGTCTCGAGGAACCAGGCTGATGCAGTGGTGGAACCCTTTCCGAAGGGGTAGAAGAGCACCTTCCCCCCGACGTTTGACCCCCTGACGTCGCTCCTCACGTCAGTGACTTTTCCGGTGGCCGGGTCGACCCCGTGAGCAAATGTGAATGCTTTGGTAGAGACTATGGCTTCGCCCTCCGCGTTCCCTTCCATCAATCCCCTCCCTGAAAGGATGAGAGGCTTCAATTTGTGACCTCCTCTATGATCTTCTTCTGAGAGGAGTAGCGAATCCTGACCTCCCCCTCGGAGGAAACTATCTCCGCGAGTTTGGCCGAGTTCGTCATCACAACGTTGAAACCAAGGCGCTTGAGAGGGGATATCTCCGCGTCGGTGCTGTGGGAGACGCGGGCCCCTGCGACTTCGATGGTTTCCAAGATTCCACTCCGCAGGGCCATGTCATAGGCCTGAGATGAAGTGTAAGCGTACATCTTCACTCCCGCTCTCAGCTTCCTCCCTTCGAGCATTTTGGCGAGCTCCCCAAGTTCGTTGACTGATAGATGAGGGACGCCGAAGGCGACCAGGTCGGGCGTTTCGTTGGTCTGGTCGAGGTCCGACTCAACCCCTTCGAGGTCGGACCGAGTGACATCCATCTCCTCGACCTTCTCTTCGCCGGACGCCTCTTCAGGGGTTCGCGACCCAGGCGTTATGCCTGGAAGGTGGATCATAGTGACAGGCCCTGCGGCGGCGGCGCCAGCGCCCAGGTGCTTGACCTGGTCGGAACTGACCCCGGCAGGTAGGCCTACCAGGACAGGGACGCGGGACCCGGAGTTTCTGCCAATGAAGAAGCCCAGGGACCTGTAGTCAAGATCGGAGGTGATCTTGGCCGATAGCTTGAACGAAACTTCCGCCTTGCGGTTCTCGTCGACGAGCATCCCAAACCTCGGAGTCTGCCCGAGGATGGCACATGCCAGGTCCATGCCTGAGGTGATCTTGTTGGACTTGCATCCGAGCACCGAGTTAGCGAAGACCACAGCGCTGGATTCTGCCCAGGCGACCGTGTCACCCTGCTTCGGGAAGTTGCAGACCTGGTACTGTACGCAGGTCCAGCACCTCATTCCCCCCAACCTCGCGTAGGCGTCACATAGCCTGAACTGCATCCGGGCGTAATCCTCAGGTATTCCGAAGGACCTCCAGTTCTGAAGGTCGATGCTTGCAGGGTCAACCGAAGTTGGTACGGCGAACTTCCCGCCAGAATCGGCGAAGCGCTCCAGCACCTCCACGCCTGCGTCGTGCAGGCTGCTGTAGTGGGCGAGGACATGGGCCGACTTTATGGGGACCAGCGAGTCTGCCCCGACGGCGTCTCCGACTTTCGTGACAACCTCCATGGCAAGTTGTTTGGCCTCGCCACCTTCGCCTCGGAGAAGTTTCTCCTGCGCCGAGTCAAGATGCAAACTCGGTGCTTCGCCACGGGAATTGGTTAAAAAGCCATTTCACAATATTCGAGTGTTGAAGTTCTCGTATTTCCTCCCCACCAAGCTTACGTTCGGGTTCGGAGCCATCGACGGGATCGGCTCTGAGGCGAAGGCGCTCGGAGCTTCAAGGGCTCTGGTCGTCACAGACAAGGTGATGGTGAAGACGGGCATTGTCAGGAGGGTGACCGAGCGCCTGGATGGGATGGAGTTCGATGTATTCGATGAAGTGGAAGCTGAGCCCCGTATCGAAGTGGCACAGGCCGTAGCAGATAGCGCGAGGTCTCAGCGTTACAATTTGGTCGTTGGCGTCGGCGGAGGGAGTTCAATGGACATGGCCAAGGTTGCCGCAGGGTTCGCAACCAACGAAGGGAAGGCCCAATCCTTTGTTGGGAACAATCTGTTCAGGATGAAGCCGCTCCCCTCGCTCATGGTGCCCACGACGGCGGGCACTGGGGCGGAGCTGACTGTCACTTCGATGGTGACGGTCGAAGGACACAAGCAGTGGATCAACAGCCCTCTCCTCCTGCCTTCCGTGGCCCTCGTGGACCCTGAGCTGACCATGTCCATGCCTCCGGGTGTGACGGCGGCTACAGGGATGGACGCCCTGTGCCACAACACAGAGGCTTACCTGTCCAGCCTGGCGAGCCCAATCACCGACTCGGCCGCTCTGGAGGGGATAGGACTGATCGTCAAGAACCTGGAGAAGGCCTACGCCCAGCCAGGCGACAGACTGGCTCGGGAGGCCATGAGCCTAGGAGCGTTGTTGGGAGGCATTGCCCTGCAGGCCAAGATGGTCTATGGACACTCCATTGGGTACACCATAGCAACGAGGTTCAGGCTCGCACATGGAGTCTCGTGTGGGCTCCCCCTTCCATACATAGTGTCAAACTACGCAGTCGCCAGCGGGCCCAAGATGAAGAAGCTCGCAGAAGCCTTCGAGGTCGAGTCATCCGGAGAGCCTAGCGCCCTGGGGCCTGCCGTGGCGGAGAGGGTGAAAGCGATCGCCATCAACTTGGGGATTCCCACCACGCTCCAGGAGCTGGGGGTCGCGGAAGAGGACCTCGGCGCACTCGCAGAGGAGTGTCTCGCTGTCTACCCCAGGCCCAACAGCCCACTCGTTTTCGACGTAAGAAGCATGACCGACCTGTATCGCAGGATGTGGGAAGGGAACCTAGAAGCCTAACGCGGGAATTTTATACAAGTGATGAGCGGGGAGGCAGGATACTTCCAGTGAAGATGCTCATTCAAGGCGAGATGGTCGACGCTGAAGGCGCGGGCACCATCAGGGTGGCCAACCCTGCGACGGGGGAGGCAGTGGACACTGTTCCAAAGGGGACGAGAGAAGATGCAAAGAGAGCCATCGACGCGGCTTTTGATGCATACAAGCTTTGGTCCGAGAGACCTGCCATCGAGCGTTCAAGGACTCTTCTGAAGATAGCGGAGACGGTCAGGGCCAACGTCGAAGACCTGGCGATGAGCCTCACCCTCGAGCAGGGGAAGCCTCTGGGAGAGTCGCGCAGCGAGATCAACTCCTTCGCAAACACCTGCGAATACTACGCCGGGTTGATCGGCAGGGAAAGGGGCGCACAGACGCCCTTCTCGACAGGCGAGGGCTTCTTCATAGTGACCAAGAGGCCGCTGGGGGTGGTGGGGGCGATACTGCCCTGGAACTTCCCTGTATCCCTGATGGGGTGGAAGGTGGCGCCTGGCCTGGCAGCGGGGAACACCTTCGTAGTCAAGCCTGCGAGCACGACCCCGATAACTGACATTAGGGTCGCAGCCCTGATGGTCAAGGCAGGCCTTCCTCCAGGGGCGGTAAACGTGGTCACAGGGCCGGGCAGCGTCGTCGGAGAGGAGCTGCTTGACAGCCCGAAGATAGCAAAGATCGCGTTCACAGGGGAGACGGCCACGGGAAGGCGGATAATGGAAGGGTCGGCCAAGTACATCAAACGCCTGACTCTCGAGCTGGGTGGTTCTGACCCCATGATAGTCTGTGACGACGCAGACATTCATCTCGCGGTGGAGGGGGCTGCCTGGGGAAGGTTCAGGAACTGCGGCCAGTCATGCACGTCTGTGAAGAGGCTCTTCCTCTTCTCGTCGATAGCCGACGAGTTCATCAAGAATTTCGTCGAGAAGGTGAAGACCATCAGGGTGGGGAACGGACTGGAGAAGACCACCCACATGGGACCCATACATACCAAAGAGCAGAGGGAGAAGGTGGAGTCCATGGTCGAGGACGCCGAGAACAGGGGCGCGAAGGACATAGTGAAGGGAGGAATCCCGAGCGAGGGGGGTCTGGCGCGGGGAACCTTCTACGTCCCGACAGTCCTGGGGGACGTCGACTACGACGCTCAGATTGCAAGGGAAGAGTGCTTCGGCCCGGCGCTCCCCATATTCGTGGTGAAGGACCTGGAGGAGGCAGTCGAGAGGGCGAACGACACGCCCTACGGGCTGGGCTCTTCTGTTTGGACCAAGGACATCGAGAGGGCGTACCATGCCGCCGAGAGGATCCAGGCGGGTACAACCTGGGTGAACTCGCCCCCCATCGCGAGGGCAGAGGTCCCCTTCGGCGGTTTCAAGCAGAGCGGGTTCGGGAGAGAGCTCGGCATAGAGGGCCTGGACCACTACTACGAAACGAAGAGCATCCAGATACTCGAGTACGGCAAAGGGAAGAAGTGGGCGTTCCCGATCGGCTAGCCACGCCAGGGGGGCCGTTCGAGAGCCCGTTCGAATTCGGCACGGGGGTGGACCGGCTCGGTGTCGCAGTGTGATATTATGACCCGCTCGAAGGGAAGCTGAAGCAGAGCCTTCAAGGCAGGCAGCTCCCGCTTTTCGTGGCCAGCCCTGCAGTCCCATACTCTCAGTTCCCCGTTGCGTTCAGTCAGGGCATCCCCGAACACTATGACCCGATGCTCTGGAGAGAATATCGGAGTTTCAAGCCGTCCTCGCCCGTCGTAAAGCACGACCAGGCCTCCGGGGAGTTTCATGTCAGCAATGATCGGCTCCAGCTTCGTGTGAGGCGCATCATCGGGGAAGAAGAACATGGGTCCGAACGCCCTGGCCTTGTACCGGCGCACGAAGAGGTCGATGTCGCGGACGTGATCCGGCATGGTGACAACGGCTGCGGTCGGAGGGCTCTTATCGAGCCTCTCCCACAGGCCGATCGGGTCCAGCAAAGGAGAGACGGGGTCGAGAACATACCTCTCGCCCCCCGATGCGACGAAAGTGGAGGTGACCACCTGTTGCCAATCGGCCCCGGATTCCCAAAAAGGGTGCCTGACGCGCCAGATCCAGAGTCCGGGCGCCAGCTCCTTGATTCCTACCTGTGAGATGGGGTCCATTCTGATTCTAGGTCAGGTTTGTGGTTGGGCTGTGATGTTGACCATCCAGTGGACGCCGAACTTGTCTGTAAGTTGTCCGTAGGTGTCTCCCCAGAACTGCTTCGCGAGGGGCATGTCGACCTTCCCTCCCTCGGAGAGGCCGTTGAAGACCTTGGTCAGCCATTCGCCGTTCTGGCCGCTTATGCTCATGTGTATGTTGTCGCCGAACTTCGCCAGTCGGCTCGGCATGGTGTCGCTGGCCATGAAGGTCAACCCCTCGTTCTTGAGAGCAGCGTGTATTATGAGGTCGTTCTCTTCTGGCTTCTGTGCCATCTTGGATTCGCCGAAGGTCTGCATGGTGAGCTCCCCACCCAGGACAGAGTGGTAGAACTTCATCGCAGCAGCAGCCTGGCCGTTGAAATTCAGGTAGGGTGTCAGTAATGGGTCCATATGGAGCCAAGGGACGCCTGAGTTTATGAAGGTAGCGAGATTCAGGCCGGGGGACGGCGGCGGCCGATGAGAAGTTGGGTCTCGCGGATCTGAGAAGCAAAGATTCTCTTGTCTTCGGCCCCGAGCCTTAGACTGTCTAGCTTCTTCCTGGCCATCTGGAGGAGCCTAGCCGCGTTCCGAAGGTCGCCCGCGACGGCGTAGGCTCTGGCCACGCCTTCCATCGCCGAGGGCAGCAGGTCGAGGAGGTGCTGCTTCTCGCACGTCCCAAGGCAGGACAGCGCGTACTGCAGAGACAGCTCGGAGTTCCCAAGCGCAGCGTATACCCTCCCGAGCTGCCAGTCCCCCACTGCCTGCTGCCTTGGCCTTTTCAGGACACCCCAGTGGTATCTTGACGCGTGTGCCAAGTTGAGCATCTCCTCCGTGGCCCAGGAGTCGCGCTTTTTCATGTCGAGGTAGTCCCAAGCCCTGTTGAAACAGGCAGCAGCGGTCTTTCTGTGGAATTCCCTCTCAGCCTTCGTAAGGGCCAATCGCCGAGTGTTCGCTAAGACGGCTGTTAAAGATTGGCACCTCTTTCAACTGGGTAATGTCTAAATAGACTCCTCAGAGCGCCGGGAAAAGAAAATGGCCCAGTTCGCCAGGATCAAGCTCACGAGCACAAATCTCCCCGAGTTGGAGAAGGTCGCCAACGACATCAGAGAGATAGCAGACAAGACAGGGGTCAAGGTAAAGGGACCGCAGCCGCTCCCCACCAAGAAGCTCAAAATCACCACGAGGAAGGCTCCGACAGGTGAAGGGAGCCACACATTCGACCACTGGCAGCTGAGGGTTCACCGCAGGATTCTGGACGTTCAGCCCGACGACAGGACCATGAGGCAGATAACGAAGCTCCGCATACCTGAGGACGTCAAGGTAGAGCTCATCCTGACTTCCTAGGCCTGTTTCTTTACCCACTCGATGGTGCGAAGGATCCCCTGCTCCAGAGTGATGTCGTGCTTGTAGCCGAGCTCGCTCCTGACCCTGTCGAGTGAGGGGTAGCTGATCTGCGGCTCGGCCTCGAGAGGTGTCCTCGGTGGTGCAAGGTTCAACTGAGACTTTGACCCGGTGAGCCTCTTGACCGTCTCCGCGAGCTCGTGAATGGCCACCGGTCTTTCGCCACCGAAGTTGTAGGACCTGCCGACTGCCTTGTCGTTCTCAAGGATTGTCAGGGCGAGCTTCGCGAAGTTCACTACGTGCGAGGGAGAGGTTACGTCCTTCCCTCCGTTGAAGAGGGTCAGCGGATCGTCCTTGAGGCAGGCCCTGATGAAGCGGATCGTCGCTCTGCTTGGTTGGTCATGTTCGCCGAATAGGAGCCAGCTCCTTGTCAACGAGACCGGCACCCCTTTGGTCTTGTAGTAGCTCAGGGCCATGTTTTCGCAGATCACTTTCGAGTAGTCATAGGGGACGCGGGGGTCGAATGGGGCATCTTCGGTGACAGGGTTGCTCTTCGGAGCTCCGTAGACGTTGGCTGATGACGTGATGAGGATGCGGGAGACCTTCCTGTGAAGGGCCAGCTCCAGCATGTTGAGAGTCCCGAAGCAGTTGACCTCGAAGCAGAGCCTGGGGTCCTCCACCGTCTTCTTGATCTCTGTGATCGCGGCCATGTGGATTATTGCATCGAAGTCCAGGTTGGCGAGCTTCTCGAACACAAAGCTCCTGTCAAGGAGGTTCCCCGAGACTTCCCAGCCAGAAAGGTCGGTGGGTATCGCATCCACTCCCTTCTCCTTGAAGTAGGCCAGGAGGTTCCTCCCGAGCATTCCTGAGGCTCCGGTGACTAGGACCTTCATCCGAAGTGGCCGCCTTTTGGATTCTATTTAAGCAGAGGAGGCGATTCCTGACTTCTTAGAGATCTCAGCTACGAGCTCAGGCTCGACGACTCCGTATCCCATCGACTCGCTCCCGTCTGCCATGGTCATCGGGACCCTGGAGACGTAGTACGGAATCTCGAAGGTCTCTGCCGTACTGGGGTCTGCCTCGAAGAGCCGCGTCCAGGCACCTGCCTTCTTCTCGTAGCAGTAAACGGCAGTGACCTTTCGCTCTCCGAAACCCCCACCCCTCCCTCCAGCGGCAAGTGAGCCCTCTCCAATCTTGAGGACAAAGAGCCTGTTGTCCGGCGAACCCGACCTGAGGTCAAGGTCCTTTTCCGAGATGACGATGGCCCGCGCACCGCCAGTCAAATGGGCCACGAGTTCAGAAAGGAAGTCCAAATCTGGGGTGCGCTCCGAGAGTGCCGTATAAAATCCCCAACGGCCGCAGTTATTCTCTTCCTCGCTCCAAGTAGCCCCTCAGGAGGATAACGGCGTCTGGCGTGACGTCGCTCCCATCAATGATGGACCTGAGCTCCTCCGGAGTGAACTCCGACACAGCGTCCAGCTCCACCGGGTCGATGGTGCACTTGGCGTCCGTGTGCGCGACGTAGAACGTGACCCACTCCCACTCCGTCAGGACCTCTGAACGGATAGGAGGGAGAAGGAATTTGCCAACTACCTCCAGCTTCGATTCGATACCAAGCTCCTCTTTGAGCTCCCTGTGGGCTGCCACTTCGTAGGACTCCGCTTCCCTGACGTGCCCAGTGCTAGATATCGTCCACAGACCAGGATGCCACATGTCGCTCTTGCTGCGTCGCTGAAGCACGAACTTCCCGCCGCTCCGGATCACCAGTACGGCGACTGCGCGGTGAAGCAACCCCTTCTCGAGGCACTCTCCGATGGTCCCGGTCCGGGTGACAAGGTCTCGTTCGTCAACGATGTCGACTGGTTCGTCCCAGGTCAATTGCGCTCGAAGAGCAAGATGGTCAGCTGGCGGCTGGCGTCCCGCCCTGGGCGGGGGTCGGGTTGGCTGCTGCCTCGTACATCCTGGGGCCCCGTCCAAGGTAGACGTTGATTATTATCAATGCCACGATGGCAAGCAGAACGAGCGCTATCGTGTAGTTCGCCGGGATGAAGTAGAAGAGCGAAAGCGCGGCGATTACAACGCCCCAGGCAGAGTAGTACATCCGGTCCCTCGCCTGGGCTATGACCAAGCCGGCAACGACCGTCCAGAGTCCACAGAGCAATAGGCCGAGCGAGATCATTCCGGTAAAACTCAGTATGTTGAGGAGCCAGAAGGCTATCGAAACAAGGACTGCTACCAGGATGCCGACGCCCAAGCCAGGCTTCAAAATGCGACCACTTCAACGGCCGAAGGCAGTTCGATATTAAGGAGTCGCCATAGACGACCCATGAAGAGGCGTTCTGGGGAAGGGCCTGAACTTCGTTTCGTACTCCTGAAGTAGGCCGAGCAGCCCTGCTTCATCGAACAGCTTCCCGACGAGCTGGACGCCGACCGGGAGCCCGCCCACGAATCCAGACGGCAAGGAAGCCACAGGACAACCGACATAGTTGAACGGTATCGAAGGCTTGATGAGCGCAGAGCGGACTGAAACCACCTTCCCACCGATTGACACCGTCTCCTGGTCGAGCTTCGGAGCTGGCACGGCCGTGCATGGAGCGGCGAGGAAGTCGAGGCCCTTCATGGTGTCGGCGAACTTCTCCATGAAGGAAGGCCTGGCATTTACGGCCGTCATGTATTCCACGCCGGTCACGCTCTTCCCTTCTTCGAGGAGCTCGCGCACGTCGGCTCCGTATAGGCCGGGGACGCTCTGAAGCCAGGGGAGGTGGAACGCCGTAGCTTCGACCTTCCTGATGGGTAGCCATCGCTCGAAAGCGCCGGGGACCCAGTCGAGGTCGACGTCCGAAAGTGTGCACCCAAGACCGGCCAGGCGAGTAACGAAGCCTTCGAAGTTCGCCCGGACATCCGGGTCGATGGCGTCGAAGAAGAAGTTCCGCACCACGCCCACCCGGACGGCGCCGAGGGGGCGCGAGACGGCAGCGACGAAGTTCTCGGCCTCCACATCCGCGGTTGTCATGTCTTCCTTGACGTGTCCAGACACGACGTTGAGCAGAGCGGCCGCGTCCCAGGCAGTCAGGGTCAGGGTCCCGACGGTGTCGAAGGAGGGAGCAAGCGGGACGACGCCGAGCCTGCTCACTCGCCCGTAGCTCGGCTTGAACCCGAGGACACCGCACAGCGCCGCAGGGATCCTAACCGAACCGCCCGTGTCCGTCCCGAGGGCTGCGGCCGAGAGTCCCGCCGCGACAGCCGCCGCGGACCCTCCGCTGGAACCGCCCGGCACCCGGCTTTGATCCCACGGGTTTCTGACGGGCCCAAAGTGCGGATTGATGCTTGTGACCCCGGCGGCGAACTCGTGCAGGTTCGTCGTGCCGAGGAGGACCGCCCCCGCCGACTTCAGTCGGCTTATCACCGGGGCGTCGTAGGCCGCCACGTTGTTCTCGAGGACCTTCGAACCAGCAGTGCACCTCACCCCCTCAATGTAGACCAGGTCCTTGATGGCAATGGGGACCCCGTCGAGCGGGCCTAGTGGGGCACCTTCCTTGAACCTGCGGTCGGACTCGGCGGCTGAAGCCCGCGCCCCGTCACTGAGAACTGTTATGAAGCAGTTGAGCCGGGAATTGAGGGCCTCGATCCTTCGCAGATACTCCCTGGTAGCAATGGATGGCTTTGTGGCTCCGGACCGATACGCGTCTCCCAATGCCCGGACCCCGTCAGGAATGGCGCTCTCATCTTTCGTCTTCATGCGACTCCCCTATCGCCAGCGATGGAAGGCAGGATGAGTTTCCCCGACTGCGACGAACAAGCCTGTCATCTCGGCCGTGACCGACCCGCCGACCCTGAGCTCTCCCGCTGCGTTCACTTTGTCGCCGTCGATCTTCGTCGCCCTGGCGGTCAGCTCCCACTTCTCGTTGATGGGGGAGGGTTTCAGGAACTTCACGGTGTACTCGGCCGTCACAGTACCGGGAGGGGCAGGGACACGCCTGGCTTTCATGAGGGCGTAGGTGGAAGCCCAGTTTCCCTGGCAGTCCATCAGGACGGAGATTATGCCTCCGCTCCCGAATTTACCGAAGGCGACGTGCTCGGCCCTTGGCTGCCAGTTGGAGAGGACACCGTCTCCAACGGGGACGCTCTTCAGCCTGAGGCCATGGCGGTTCTTCGGCCCGCAGCCAAAGCAGACGCCGTTGGGTGCGAACCTATCCTGAAGGCTCGTGGCCAACCTAGGTCACACAGACCTCACAAGATGCGTCATTGCGGGCCGGTCGCGGAGGGGTTCCGTTATAAGCAGGCGAGGAAGAAACGATCCGGACTGGTGCGGTGAAGACACGGGATTGAGGGCGCAGTTTCTGATAAAAGCGTTTGCGAGATGTTCGGAAACGATTGGGCTACGGGACGGGAGCGAGAGGAGGTAGGCCATGTCTGCGACGCCTCAGGGACAAGGCTCGATGCTGAACATCGGAGAAAGAGCCGAGGGGCCTTTCACAGTGGACGCCAATCTGATCGTGACCGGTAGGACCTGCGTGCTGGGGAGCAGCGGGAGCGGAAAGAGCTACACTGTGGGCGTGCTCTGCGAGGAGCTCTGCAGGAATGAAGTGCCCTTCGCCATCATCGACACCGAGGGGGAGCACACGGGGCTGAAGGAGAAGTACGAAGCAATCTGGGTAGGCGAGGAGCGGGACTCGGACCTCTCGTGGGACACCCTGGACCTCGTCGACCTTGCCAAGCAGGCCCCGGACATCTCGCCGCTGATCCTCGACGTCTCCGACCTGGCTGACCAGAGGGAGAAGGTGTCAGCTTTCGTAAGCGCCCTCTACGAGACTCTCACCGAGAGGCGGGTTCCGTACCTCATTGTGGTCGAGGAGGCTGACAAGTTCATCCCTCAGTATGGGCAAAGGGTTCCGATCTTCGCCGAGGTGGCGAGGAGGGGGAGAAAGCGTGGGATGGGAATGATGATCTGCTCGCAGCGCCCCTCCCTAGTCGACAAGAACGTGCTTAGTCAGTGTGGGAATCAGCTCATAGGGAAGCTCATCATCCAGAACGACCTTCAGTCGGTGGCGCAGTTCTTCCCGGGGAAGGGGCTCCCGAAGGAACTCACCACGCTCAGGGCAGGCCAGTTCTTCGCCATGGGTGGGTTCTCCCCGAGGCCGACTCTGGTCACAGTCAGAAAGAGGGTCACCAGGCCCGGAGGGGTTACCCCGGCGCTCTCGAAGAGGATACTGAAGAAGTACGTGAGCCCAGTCAGCGCTGGCATGGTGTCCAGGGAAGAGCAAGGAGTCGAAGGAAAGGTAAGCCCCGGCGAAGCGGCGCTTGGTCTCCTTCCATCGGTGAAGGAGGAGGAAGTGCCTACCATCGTCAGGCGAGAACGCAGCTTTGGGATCTTCGGGCCGAGGGAGACAGTGACGGGGGTGAGCCCACTCTTCAGGACCCTAGTGCAGCTTGGGATTAGAAAGAGGAGAGGGCTTCTAAAGAGGCGCTTCGAGACGGTCTACGCGTACCTCGACGGAGTGACCGGGAAGGAGGTGCAGGTCGGGAGGGGATTGGAGGTCGTCGAGGGGTTCGAGAAGCTACTCCGACTGAGTATGCTTCAGGTGGAGGTGCTGAGGGAGCTAAGGCCCGACAGCGACAGGAGCGCGCTAGACGTGGCCAGCGCCCTGGGGGAATCCAAGTCCACGGTCAGCCGGGTCCTCAACTTCCTCAGCGACAAGCGCCTGGCTCGCTCCATCGAGGTGAGGAAGAGGAAGCTCTACAGGCGGCTCACCGACCTTCCTGTGGAGCCATCTGAATTCGAACCCCTGGAGCTCTCGCGGGTAGACGTCCAGAGGGCGAGGGTAGTCCCGCCGAAGATCAAAGAAGCCGATGTGAGGGACGCGGTGAAGGGCCTATGGGACGGTGCCGATGTCGAGAGCTTTGAGCCTTTCCTGTATCCGGTGTACAGGGTAGAGCTTGTCGTCAGGAGGAAGCATCGAGAGGTGCTCGTCGATGGAAGAAGCGGAAAGGAACTGAAGTTTTAGGGCAGCGGGCCCTATCGTGGGAGTTCTTCGATAATCCGGGTTCCGGAGCTTGTGCCTATCCTGTCAGCGCCGGCTCTGACCATCTCGAGGGCCGCCGCCAGGGTCCCGATCCCACCTGCGGCCTTGACTTTCGTCCTTGGGCTCACCGACTTCCTGAGCAGCGCGACGTCCGCGACCGTCGCTCCCCCTGTTCCGTAGCCTGTGGAAGTCTTAACGAAATTGGCTCCGGCCTGCTCTGCTATTCGCGCCGCCTGCACCTTCTCGGCGTCGGTGAGATAGCAGCACTCGAGGATGACCTTGAGCAACGTCCCGGACCTGCCGCAATAGGCTGCGAGCTGGTTGATGTCTGAGAAGTAGGCCCCGGTATCTCCTGACTTCAGGGCCCCAAAGTTGGATACCATGTCGAGCTCTCCTGCGCCGTCGAGTATCGCGGCCCTAGCCTCCATGAGCTTGACCTCTGTAAGGCTCGAACCGAATGGGAAGCTTATGACTGAGCACACCTTCGTCTCGCTCCCCTCGAGCCTCCTCGCGCACTGTTTGACGTGGTCGGGGGTGACGCAGACGCTCCAGAAGTTGTACTTCAGGGCCTCGTCGCAGAGCCTGTCGATGTCCAGGGTCGTGGACATCGGCTTGAGAAGGGTGTGGTCAATGATCCGCGCGAGTTCAGACCTCGTATTGACGTGCGCAGGAGGGAGAAGACCGCCCATTCTCTTCGAGAACTGCGCCCGCTCCCCGCCTCATAAACCGGAGGGACAATTCCCAGGGTTGAAACTGACTTTTGCGGGCGAAATGCCTTCCCAAGTCTGGGAATTGTATTCCTGATTTATTATCCAGACACGGCGCTTGACAGATAGGAAAGCAGTTGCAACGCCATGCAGGGCCGTTGGCGCGGGAATTCATGGGCAGAGGAGTGGTAACTGTGCTTCAGGATTCCAAGGTCGAGAAAGCGATCAGGGCCATGGACGAGCACAACATAGGCAGCGTCGTCGTTTTGGACAGCCTCGGCCCGTGCGGCGTGTTCACAGAAAGGGACCTCATCACCAGGGTCCTTTCGAAGGGGAGGGAGCCCGATGCGACCCTGATCTCCGAGGTTGCGTCCCCCAAGTTCCCTTCGATACAGTCCAGCCTTAACCTGGAAGAGACGGCCACTGCGATGGTCGAGAAGAAGAGCAGGCTGATGGTGTTCGAGGGCGCCGAGCTGGTCGGCATGGTGACTCCCACCGACCTGGTGAGGGTGCTCAGGGGGGTCGAGAAGGACTTCTCGATCCTGAAGGTCAT
>Ga0187777_10000735_pt1 | contig 21507 bp, 15 predicted proteins | sample 1015_Q2_SP5_10_M_FD_132416 | JGI IMG/M metagenome (GOLD analysis project Ga0187777, IMG submission 132416) | Tropical peat soil microbial communities from peatlands in Department of Meta, Colombia - 1015_Q2_SP5_10_MG | ecosystem: Environmental > Terrestrial > Soil > Wetlands > Peat | place... | reverse complement strand
TGGACGCAGCCTCTGCGGCTTGCCCAGCTCTACACCGTCCAGCGCCTGGCGCTCGAGATCGCCGCCAACGAGGAGGAGGAGCGAGTCGCGATGCTCGGCGAGCTGGCCGATCTCGAAGCCGCCTGGCGCGACGCCGAGGAGATCGCCGCGATCGCCGACGATCTGCTGCTTCCCACCTACGTGACCGAGTACCTCTCGCGTACCCGCGGCCACGCCGAGCACGGCGCCTGACTAGATCTTCCGTACCTCGTCGGCCGCCTCGAGCACGTGGCCGATCTCTCGCGAGAGCGCCCGGGCCTCCACCGTGGCGCTGTTGATCTCCCCGATCGCCGACTGCACGCCTGACGAGCGGAGTTTGAGCAGGTCGTACTTGAGGCTCTGGAGCGCCAAGGCGGCGCTCTCCAGTCGCCCCTCGAGGCGCGCGCGGCGCTCGGCCAGCTCCGAGAGCGAGGCGTGCTGCCGCTCGAGGAGCGAGAGGCGGCGCTCGCGATCGACCGACGCGTCGGGCTCGGCGCGGACGGCGGCAAGACGCGCCGCGAGCTGCGCGCGGAGGGTCGGCGATGCGTCGGCGTCGAGCTGGTGCAGGGTGACCGCCATCGCCCCGACGCGCTCGGCGAGGGCATCGAGCGTCGGCACGACATCGGGAAGCAGCGACTTGTCGGCGGTGCTCAGCGACTCCACGATCGCGAGCGCCGCCACGCGATCCGCCGCTGCGCGCCGAACGACGGCGCCGTGGGGGCCGTCGAGCACTTCCTTTGGCGCGAGCTTCACCGCCGGATCGACCGGCGGAAGCGCTGCACCGGCGCCCGCGATCGCGTCCGGGTCCTTCGGACGCCGGAAGATACGGCGGAGCCCTATGCCGTCAGCCCAGAGCGTCCCCCACTCCCGTATGAGCCCGATCCCCATCGGGATCGCCGGGAAGAGAAACCAGGGGAAGGTGGGAGTCGTGACCAAGTTGATCAGCGCCAGCACGCCGATCGTGCACCCAGTCCCCACCAAGCTGCGCCGAAGGTGGGCGACTCGCTGGTCGACGGTCGGCGCTGGGAGACCGGGGCCCATCCAGCGACGCGCGCGCCACTGATCGCGGTAGTAGTGCTTGAGTTGGCCGCGACTCATCGGCCAGGGCGGTTGCGGCACTCCCGGCGGAAGAACCCACGGGGGATCGCCAACGGCCGAGGCATCGGGCGCCGCGGACGGAACCGGCGGAGGCACGGCTTTGGGCTGCGCGGGCTGAGCAATTTGCGGCGGTGGCGTGGCCGTCGGAGGGAGCGCCGGAGGCGCTGCGTGCCAGACGGGCACGACATCCGACACCACTGCATCGCGGAAGTCGGCTGCGGTGGCGAAGCGATCCTCGGGACGCTTGGCCAGCGCACGCTCGAGGCAGGCGATGAGCCCGGCCGGCGCGTCCGGCCGCTTGTCGCGGAGCGGCGGCGGCGCCTCGTGGAGATGCTTCATCATCATCGCCGGCGTATTGCTGGCGGTGAACGGGAGCGTCCCGGCGAGCATCTGGTAGCCGACCACGCCGAGCGAGTAGATGTCGCTGCGGCCGTCGATGTCGTGCTCGCCGAGGGCCTGTTCCGGCGACATGTAGGCCGGCGTGCCGACAGCGATCCCGGTCGCCGTTAGGCGGGAATCCGCCTCGGCGGCGCGTGCGATGCCGAAGTCGGTCACCAGCGGACGCCCGCCCGCCACTTCGATGAGTATGTTGTCGGGCTTGATGTCGCGGTGGATCACCCCGTGCGCGTGCGCGCAGGCGAGGGCGTCGGCCACGTCGTGGAGGATCCGTCGCACCTCGGCCACCGCCATCTTCGGCGGGCGCGAGAGGCGGCGGGCCAGACTCTCCCCCTCCACCAGCGCCATGGCGAAGTAGACGAGCCCATCGCGCTCGTCGACGCTGTAGATCGGCACGATGTTGGGGTGCGAGAGCTGGGCCGCGGTCTCGGCCTCACGCAGGAAGCGGCGCCTCACATCCTCGCGGAAGGCCAGCTCCGGCGGGAGAACCTTGATCGCGACCTGGCGCTTGAGCTTGCGGTCGGTGGCACGATAGACGATCGCCATCCCGCCACGCCCGAGCTCCGACTCGACGTCGTAGAGCGCGCCGACCGCGACTTCGACGCGGTCGCGCATCGGGTCGGTCACGTCCGCCCGCGATCCGACAGCTGCGCGGTGCTCACCCCGTGCACGGCGGCATCGACCTCCTCGGCCAGGCGGCGCGCCCGCTCGGTGAGCATGGTGAGCTGCGGTCCGGCGCTGGCCATTCCGCCGGAGCTCAGCCGCAGCACATCGATGCGCATGTTCTGCAGCGCCAGAGCACAGCTCTCGAGCTTGGCCGCCGACTCGGCGCGCTTCCGCTCGGCGTCGAGGAAGGCGCGTCGCTCGCGCTTGAGCTTCGCCAAGCGGCGCACACGCTCTTCGCTCGCCGCGCCGTCGAGCGGATTCGCCTGCGCCTCGAGCCCCGAGATCTCGGAGGAGAGCTGGTCGGCGGCACCAGCCGGCGCGGCCCGCTCCTGGGCCCGCACCGAGAGCGCGAGCGCCTGGACGCTCCGGTAGAGCCCATCGGCGGCCGGTATGACGCCATCGACCAGCGGCTGATCGCTCCGCGGCAGCGCCGCCACGAGCTGAAGGATCTCCCCGCGGTCGCGCTCCGCCTGACGAACGACGTCGGCGTTCGAGCCGTAGTCGCCGGTGACCACCGGCGCCACGCTCCCCATCGCCGGTGCCGACAGACGCGGCGCCTGGGGGCGCGCCTTGACCCGCTGCCGCGCCTTCGGATCGAAGAAGGCGCGGACGTCGTCGACCATCTCGTGGCTGACGTCGGCCAGCGTCTTGTCGCGCGGCTGGCGGAAGACGTCGTGCCAGTCGTAGCCGGCGGTCCAGAGGCGAGAGTAGCGAATCGCGAGGATCACGCTCCAGATGCCCGTCACGACCATCCAGTTCGAGTCGCTGAAGAGCGAAATCATCACCAGCACCGCATTCACGAACAGGAAGGGCGCGACATTCTTCCGGAAGCGCTGCACCTCGGGCGCCGACCAGCGCGCGATCTCCTCAGGGGTTGGCGTCGTCGTGTGCGGGAAGGCCGCGCCCGCGTCGCCGACGGCCGCTGCCGGAAGCGGCGAGAGGGTGTGTGGTGCGCTCGGTCGCCGCATGGCGACCTCGGAGCGCGGCTGATCCGCTCCCGGCGCGGAGCTGGGAAGCGCGCTCATGTCGCCATCGAGCACCAGGCCTAGAGCGGCGGCGCTCGGGAAGCGGTGGTCCGGCTCCTTCTCGAGCATCGTCATCACCGCGACGCTCATCTCCGGGGGAGTATCCGGCCGGAACTGCCCCACGGGCTTCGGTTGCTCACTGATCTGCTTCACCAGGAGGGACGCGGTGCTCTGCGCCTCGAAGGGAAGCCGGCCGGCGAGCATCTGATAGCCGACGACGCCGAGGGAGTAGAGGTCGCTCCGGCCGTCGATGACGCGATCGCCGGCCGCCTGCTCCGGAGACATGTACGCGGGTGTGCCGATCGCGACGCCGGTCGCCGTGAGGCGCGAGTCGGCGCCCTCCTGCACCGCGCGCGCGATCCCGAAGTCGGTCACGATCGCGCGGCCATCCTCGGCGTTGAGGAGGATGTTGTCGGGCTTGATGTCGCGATGGACGACGCCGCGCGCGTGGGCGTAGGCGAGGGCGTCGGCCACTTCCTTGAGAATCGTTCGCGTGTCCTCGATCGGCAGCTTCCCCTCGTCGTGCAGCCGCTTGGCGAGTGTCGATCCGTCCACGCACGCCATGACGAAGTAGACGAGCCCACCGCTCTCGTCGACGGTATAGATCGGGACGATGTTGGGGTGGCTGAGCTGGGCCGCCGTCTCCGCCTCCCTCAGGAAGCGCGTCTTGATCTCGCTGCGAAAGGCAAGCTCGGGCGGCAACACCTTGACCGCCACAATGCGCTTGAGACGCCTGTCACGGGCACGATACACGATGCCCATGCCGCCGCGTCCTATCTCTCGATCGATGTCATATCCAGGCGAGAGCGCGCGCTCGGCCAGGGCGCGTAGCTCCGCGTCGGAAGAAAGCGCGATTGGGTCGGGCACCGTGGTGATGTCCTGACGGGAACGCAACCTGCGTAGTGTACCATTCGCCCCCCGATCTGGAAAGGCGATTCAGCCGCTCTGGCAGAGACACTACGACAAACAGACCGTCGGAAGTTGCAAAAGCTGCCTCTGTGGCGTAACTCAGGTTCGCCTGCATGACGCGGAACAACCGGCCGCGGGGGGATAATTAAGGATAGAGGCGGGCGGTCACCCGCCGCCTCCCAACGACTCAACGGACTGAATCTTGTCTATGCCGCAACGCCAAACACTGCCGGTGCTGCCACTTCGCGGCACCGTGATTCTGCCGGGCTTGAGCGCGCCGATCACGGCGGGCCGGCCGGGCACTCTTCGGGCGATCGAAGCCGCCCTCAAGGCAGATCGGCTCGTTTTTGCCGTCGCTCAGCGCGACAACACCGACGAACCAACCCCCGACATTCTCTACTCCATGGGAGTGATCGCGCGCATCGGACAGGTGCAGCGCGGCCTCGGTGGAGTGCAGCTCCTGCTGCAGGGCGAGCAGCGCGCGACCGCGCTGCAATACGTCATGCAGGACAACTACCTGACGGCGGTGGTCGTGCCGGTGGAGGAGATGAGCCCACTGGACGAGCACGACCCGGCGTTCGAGGCGCTCCATAAGGAAATTCGCGAGCGCGCCGCGGAGCTGGGTGAGAAGCGCGGCCTCCCGGAGGAGGTCGTGCATCAGGTGCTCGACTCGGTTACCGAGGCGGGGAAGTTCGCCGACCTCGTCGCCGGCTACATCGAGCTCCCGGTGCCCGAGAAGCAAGGTCTCCTCGAGACCTTGAGCGTCGAGGAGCGGCTCCGTCGCGTCCTCGTCCACGTGCAGCGACAGATCGGCCTCCTGGAAGCCCAGGAGGAGATCAAGTCGCAGGTGCAGGAAGAGCTCGGCCAGCGCCAGCGCGAGATGTATCTGCGCGAGCAGATGAAGGCGATCCAGAAGGAGCTGGGCGACGACGACCAGTCGCGCGAGCTGGAAGAGCTCCGCGAGAAGCTGAGCAAGCTGGAGCTCCCCAAGTCGGCGCGGCAAGAAGTCGAGCGCGAGCTTGGACGACTCGAGCGTGCGGGGCGCGAGTCGATGGAAGCTCAAGTGATTCGCACGTACCTCGAGTGGATCGCCGAGCTGCCCTGGAACACGCGCTCCGACGACAACCTCGATCTGGCACACGCCAAGGAGGTGCTCGACGAGGATCACTACGGCTTGCCGGATGTGAAGGACCGGGTGCTCGAGTTCCTGGCGGTGCGTCAGCTCAAGGCGCAGGAATTGGCCGCCGAGGTCGCGAAGACGGGGGAATTCCCGGCGGCGCGGCTCAAGGCGACGAAGGATGACGCGACGCCGACGCTCACACCCGATGGCGACGACGACCGGCAGATCACCGACGCGAAGGAGGCGAAGGCCCGCGCAATGGCGAAGGGCCCGATCCTTCTCTTCGTCGGACCGCCCGGCGTCGGAAAGACGAGCATCGCGAAGTCGATCGCCCGCTCGCTCGGCCGCGAATACGTGCGTGCTTCACTCGGCGGCGCGCGTGATGAAGCGGACATCCGCGGCCACCGTCGCACCTACGTCGGGGCGATGCCCGGACGGATCATCCAGGGGATGAAGCAGGCGGGAACGAAGAACCCCGTCTTCCTCCTCGACGAGGTGGACAAGCTCGGCGTCTCCTTCCAGGGAGATCCGGCGAGCGCGCTTCTCGAGGTGCTCGATCCCGCTCAGAACGACACGTTCACCGATCACTACCTGAACGTGCCCTTCGACCTGAGCGAGGTGCTCTTCATCGCGACGGCGAACTTCCTCCAGAACATCCCGGTGCCGCTGCTCGACCGCATGGAGGTGGTGGAGTTCTCCGGCTACACCGAGCGCGAGAAGGCGGAGATCGCCAAGAAGTACCTGATCCCGCGGCAGCTCGACGAGTCGGGACTCAAGGAGAAGGGAGTTTCCTTCACCGACGAAGGCGTGATGACGGTCGTGACGAACTACACCCGCGAGAGCGGAGTTCGCCAGCTCGAGCGCCAGATCGGCGCTGTGGCGCGCAAGGTCGCTCGCAAGATCGCCTCGGGGGAGACGACCGACCTAACGATCACCCCGGAGGAAGTGCGGGAGCTGTTGGGGAGGCCGAAGGTGCACCCCGAGCACGCCGCGGAAGAGAACGAGGTGGGCGTGGCGACGGGGATGTACTACACGCCGGCCGGTGGCGACATCATGTTCGTCGAAGCGGCGATCCGCCGGCTTTACGGCGCGCCACCGTCGGACGGCGAGGTGCAGGTGACCGGGTGGGGGAACGTCTCCCTCATTCTCACCGGGCAATTGGGCGACGTGATGAAGGAATCCGCGCGCGCGGCGCTCACGTATGCGGCGACGCATGCGTCATCGCTCGCGATCCCCGTCGACAAGCTGGGCTCGATCGAGGTACACATCCACGTTCCCGCCGGCGCCATTCCAAAGGATGGCCCGTCGGCCGGCGTGACGATGGCCACGGCGCTGGTGTCGGCGATGTCCGGCCACCCGGTGCGCAAGGATGTGGCGATGACAGGTGAGATCACCCTGCGTGGCCGCGTCCTTCCGATCGGCGGCGTCAAGGAAAAGGTGCTCGGCGCCCATCGGGCGGGCATCACGACCATCATCGTACCGAAGGAGAACGAGGCGGATCTCGAGGACATCCCGGAGGAAGTGCGGACGACGCTCAAATTTCACGCCGTCAGCACGCTCGACGAAGTCTTCCGGATCGCGCTCGTGTCGGCGCCGACGCCGGGCGCCGAGCGTGCCAAGGTGCCGGCGTCGCAGCCGGAGATGGACGAGGCGGAGGAGCACGCGGTCGCCTGACATCGGCCCGTTCACGAGGGCGCCGGGGCACCCAACGCCTGCGGCGCCCTTTCTTTTGGTGCTTGACGCATCAAACTCTGTTGATATATTGGAGACATGGCTACTGCCCAGCGAACGGATCTCGCGCGGCTGACGAGGCAATTTCGTGCCCTCTCCGACGAGACGCGGCTCGCCATCATCGACGTCCTTCGAGGTGGCGAGCATTGCGTGTGCGAGCTGACCGACCGGCTGTCGCTCGCCCAATCGCTGCTTTCGTTCCACCTCAAGACGCTGAAGGATGCTGGTTTGGTCGTCGATCGCCGCGAGGGGCGCTGGGCGTACTACGCGCTCAACCGAGAGGCGTTCGAACAGTTGGAGTCGTTCGTCGGAGGGCTCCCGTCGACACGACTTGCCGTGCTCGCATCGCGGTGCTGTTGAGCCGACAAGTCGGTGTGCCGCCTCTTTTTTTTCGGCAATGCATCAAGCCTGATTGATGTTTGGCAGGAGCGAGGACACAATGGGAAAGCCTGATCACGTTCATGCAGCCGGGTCACCGGAAACCAACCTCCTGCAGGAGGTTCGCGACCACTACGCAGACGCCGCGCGTCGAGTCCTGGACGGCCGAGGAGAGCCGGCGGAGTGCTGCGCAGCTACCGGATGCTGTCAGGGCTCGGCGGTCGCGTCGTGCGATCCAATGACCAGAGACCTCTACTCCCCGGGCGAGGTGTCCGCGCTTCCCGATGCCGCGGTTCGGGCCTCGCTCGGATGTGGCAACCCGACGGCGCTCGCCGAGCTGCGCGAAGGTGAGACCGTGCTCGACCTCGGCAGCGGTGGAGGGATCGACGTGCTGCTCTCCGCGCGACGCGTGGGCCCATCCGGAAGAGCGTACGGCCTCGACATGACCGATGAGATGCTCGCGCTGGCGCGCCAGAATGCCGCCGCTGCCTCCCTGCCGAACGTCGAGTTTCTTAAGGGCTCGATCGAGGCGATCCCTCTGCCGGATGAGTCGGTGGATGTGATCATCTCCAATTGCGTGATCAACCTCTCGCTCGACAAGCCGACTGCGCTCGCCGAAGCCTTTCGGGTGCTTCGCCCCGGTGGGCGGTTCGCCGTCAGCGACATCGTGCTGCGGAATGCGCTGCCCCCAGAGGCCCGGGCCGCCGCCGCACTCTGGGTGGGGTGCGTCGCCGGTGCGCTCGAGGAGAAGCAATTCCTCGAGCTTCTGATCCGCACAGGGTTCGAGGACCCGGAAATCGAGCCGACGCGGGTCTACGACGCCGAGGAGGTCCGCCATATCGCTGCCGCAAGCGATCTGGATGCCGACCGCATCGTGCCGGAGTTGCAGGGTCGCGTGATGAGCGCGTTCGTGCGCGCACGCAAGCCGCGTAGCTCCCTCGTTTCCGGCTGTTGCTCGCCGGAGTGCTGCTCATGACTACGTCACGCGTGCGAAAGAGCACTGGGCGCGAGACACCGGTGATCCGCCCCGCACTGCGTGAGGATTTGTCCGCGGTGGAGGAACTGCTCCGGCGGTCTGCATTGCCGCTCGAGGGAGTCCGCGAGGCGCTGCCTGACTTTTTCGTCGCTGAGGCCGATGGCGCTGTGGTCGGTGTGGCCGGGTATGAGGCGTGTTGCGCCGGATCGGGGCCAAACGCGCTGCTCCGCTCTGTTGCTGTGGCCGAAGAGTGGCGTGGCCGCGGGCTCGGACGCGAGCTCGTGCAACGCGTGATTGCGGAGGCGGAGCGCCGAGGGACTCGGGCGCTGTATCTGCTGACGACGACCGCCGAGGCGTACTTCCCGAGTTTCGGCTTCCAGCAAGTGAGCCGCGACGAGCTGCCTGACGACGTTCGTGGCACCCAGGAGTTCCGAACGGCATGCCCCGAATCGGCGATCGCGATGTGTCGCCCCGTCGCTTCCTAGCGAGCCACCAGCCACTCGCCCCTCATCCTCGTCCCGCATCGAGCGCACTCACGGGAGGCTGCCGTGCACAAAAGCTCTCCGCTTCGCGTACTCTTTCTCTGCACCCGTAACGCCGCGCGTAGCCAGATCGCCGAGGCGATCATGACTCAGCAGATCAGCCGGCTGAAGAGCCGCGCGTTCGTTGTGGCGAGCGCCGGTTCTGACCCGGCGAGCGAGGTGCACCCATGGGCGCTTCGTGTTCTGGCCGAGCGCGGCATCGATTGGTCCGGCCACTATCCGAAGGGGATCGACGCCGTGCGCCAGATGCCCTGGGATCTGATCATCACGGTGTGTGATCAGGCCAAGGAAACGTGCCCAATCATCCCTGGCCAGCCGGCCTTTGCGCATTGGGGGATGGACGACCCATCCGATGCGGCTGGCGATGATGAGAGCAGGCATCGCGCCTTCCGTGACACCGCTACGTACTTGAATCGCCGGATCGAGCTCCTGCTCGCGTTACCGGTTGACGCGTTGGAGCGCCGAGCCTTGGAGGCGCGCGTTCAGCAGATCGCGCGCGATGTTCCCGTGCCGCGCGCGCATTCGCCCGCATCGGGCACCACGGAGTGACTCGTACGAGCGCGGCGACCACGCCTGCCGGTCGGGATACAGAGCGAGCCACTGGTGCGCCGGCGCGCGCGACCGGTTCTCCAGCCGCCCCTTACGTCGCCGAGGGCCTCGCTACCTTCCTGCTCGTCGCGATCGGACCCGGCGCAGCGATGGTGGCCGCCTCGACTCACGCATTCGGCCAGGTGGGCATCGCACTCGCCTTTGCGCTCGCCGTCACGCTCGGCATCACAGCCTTCGGCGACACGAGCGGCGCGCACATGAATCCGGCGGTCACGCTTGGCTTGTGGGCGGCCGGGCGTTTTCCGCTAGGCCGCGCGCTCCCTTACATCGCCGTGCAATGCGCCGCCGCCGTGGCGGCTGCAGCTGTGCTGCGATGGGTGTTAGGACCGGTCGCCAACCTCGGAGCGACGGTTCCCGCACTCCCTGTCGCGCAGTCATTCGCGGTCGAGGCCGGATTCTCCGCCCTCCTGGGCGTCGTCATCGCGAGCGTCGCGAGCCGGCGCGAACGTGGTGACGCGGGCCCGTTCGCGATCGGCGCGGCCGTGGGCGTGGGTGCTCTCGTCGCGGGGCCACTCACCGGTGGAAGCTTCAATCCGGCGCGATCGTTCGGGCCCGCAGTCGTGAGCGGCGTTTGGACCGCGCACTGGCTCTACTGGGCAGCGCCGATCACCGGCATCACCGCGGCGATGCTTGGCTACGAGGCTCTGACTCGGAGCCGGCTGCCGCGACTCTCGATCAGGGCCCCCAGTTCACGATCGGCAGAATCGGGAAGCGGCCGTTCTTCTTCGCGTAGTTGAGCAGTCCGATCTGCAGCCCGTGCAGAACCGACGCGTAGTTGAAGATGCCGATCGTTAGGCCCTTCTGGACGCCCTGGATGTGATTGAAGGCGGCGATCCCGACTCCTCTCAGCTCGCCCTTCTCGATGCGGACGTACGCCCCCGCGGCCACCAGCCCATCGACATCCTCCCCTCCCGCCGCGATTCCGCTCAGCAGCACTCCACGAGTGTGCGGGCTGCCGGCGCCGATGCCCCCAATGGCAACGCCGTCGATCGAGGCGCCGGCTCCGGCGGCGATACCGCCGATGGTCAATCCCTTCATGTGACCGCCGTTCCCGGCTGCGAGGCCGCCGATGGTGACTCCCTGCATGTCGGCGGCGGCGCCGGCGCCCAGGCCTCCAATCGTCAGGCCGGACAGGTTCCCACCCGACCCCGCGCCAAGCCCGCCAATCGTCATGCCACTCACTGGACCGCCGCTCCCCACGCCGAGGCCACCGACATTGAGGCCACTCATCGACTCGCCGGCGCCGACGCCCAGTCCTCCGATGTTGATGCCGACCGCGCGGCCCCCAGTGCCGACGCCGAGCCCGCCGATCGTGACTCCCTGAAGGGCGCTTCCAGATCCGGCGCCCAGGACCGTCAGCATCACCCCCGTTAGGCGGTCCGTCCCTTGGACGCCGAAGCCGATCCCGAGGCCGTTGATGACCTTCGCCCCGGTCGCCGCGATCCCGATCGCGACGCCGTTCACGACACCCGTCGCGTCATCCTTCGGAGTCCAGACTGTGAAGTTGAGACCGTTGACGCGCTCCAATCGGCTGTCGCGGAAGTTGAAGCGAAGTCCGTTGATCCGCCTCGAGTCGCCGAAGCTGATGCCGTAGTCGTCGACGACGAGTCCGACGCCGCCATTCTTTGCCGTATCCGCCGCGGTCCTCTGGAAGCGGGCGCTGTCCTGCGCGGCGGGGGTTTCCTGTGCGCCCGCAGGCGACACAGGCGCGAGCCCGGGACCGACGAGCAGCATGGATGCCCATGAGCCGGCGAGGACGCGTCGACGGATGGCGGCGAGCGGGGAGGATTTCATGAGACGTGCCTCGGTAGAGTGCGATCGCAGCGGACCACTACTGCGTTCGGATCGCCTCGGTTTCAGCGATCTCCCGGGCTCGTCGACGGCGAAGCGCCGTTAGCGGTCGATCGGACCCGCGGCGAAGAAGCTCCACGGATCCACGAAACCTGGCTCCGTACCGGCGAGAAAGTATTCCGTGTAGCCCTGGTCGGTGAGGGTCGAGCTGTCGGCGGGCTTCCCGGTCGCGCGATCGAAGGGGACGGCGACGACCCCAGCCGGAACCTCATCCCAGCTCCCGCTCTGCCGAGCTTGGTAGTATCCTCCGATCATGTCGCCCCAGATCGGCGCCGCAAGACTCCCACCGGCAGCGCCGCGCGCGATCGGAGTCGGCGTGTCGAAGCCGAGCCAGACGCCGGCGACGATCTCGGGGGTGGCGCCGACGAACCAGACGTCGCTGTTGTCATTCGTCGTCCCCGTCTTGCCGGCCACCGGCACGCGATCGGGGACCGACCGCCGCACCGCCACTCCCGTCCCGCGGGCGACGACATCCCGCATGAGGTCGCGCACGATGAACGCCACCGGTGCCGAGAGCACCGAGTCAGCTACCTGTGGAACCGTCGCAAAGACCGTTCGCCCGGCCCGGTCATCGATGTGGCTGATCAGACGCGGCTCCGCGACACTGCCCAGCGTCGCGAAGGCACCGTACGCCGACACCAGGTCGAGCGGGTTGACGACGCTCGCACCGATCGCGCTCGACGGATAGGGCGAGATCGGCGCCTCGATACCGAGGCGGTGGGCGAGCGCGGCGACGCTGTCGATCCCGACGCGCATGCCTAACTGGACCGCCACCGGATTCCGCGACCGGACCAGCGCCTCGCGCACCGTCATTGCGCCGAGGAAGGCGCTGTCGGCGTTCACCGGCCGGTAGACGGCCGTGCGATCGAGGGGGATGGCGAGAGCCGTGTCGTAGACGACGGTGGCAGTGGTGATGCTGTCCTCGATCGCCATCGCGTAAACGAAGGGCTTGAACGCCGATCCCGGCTGCCGGAGCGCCCCGGTCACTCGATTGAAGGGGGAGAGCAGATAGTCCCGTCCGCCGACCATCGCCAGGATGTCGCCGGAGCCCGCATCGAGCGCGACAACCATCCCCTCGAGAAAGTCCGTCCTCCCTTTGGCGTGGTTCGCCAGCGTCGGATGGGCGTAGCCGGGGAGCTTCTCCACCCGTGCCGTCCCCGCCGCCAGCGCCTCCGTCGCATCCCTCTGCAGCTCGGCGTCGATGGTGGTGTAGACGGTCAGCCCACCGGCGGTGAGGCTCACCCCCGCGCGCTCCGCCTGACGAGCGGCGGCGTCGGCCACCCAGGGCGCGGCCACCGGCATCCCCATGTCCGGCGCGGTGAGGACAGGAGTCCGCTTCGCCGCGGCCGCGGTGGCGGGAGAGATGTACCCCTGCTCCTCCATTAGCGAGAGCACGAGGTTCCGTCGCTCGCGCGCGCGATCAGGGTGCCGGATGGGATCGTAGAGCGCCGGCCCCTTCGGCAGCGCGGCCAAAGTCGCCGCCTCGGCGAGGGTGAGCGACGCTGCCGGCTTTCCGAAGTAGTGGCGCGCCGCTGCATCGATCCCCCACCAGCCGTGCCCGAAGTGGATCTGATTCAGGTACGCCTCGAGGATCTGCTCCTTCGAGTAGTGCCGTTCCATCTCCCGCGCCGCGCTCTGCTCGCGGAGCTTCCGGGAGATGCTCCGGTCCGCGCGGTTCACGACATCCGGGTGCATGTTCCCGACCAGCTGCTGCGTGATCGTGCTCGCGCCGCGGGCGTGCCCGCTCAGCGCATCCTTGAGCGCGCCCGCGATCCCCACGACGTCGACGCCGTCGTGCTGATAGAAGCGCTGATCCTCGACCGCGATGAATGCCTGCGGGACGTAGGTGGGGAGGGTGCGGATCGAGACGCTCGTCCTCCACTCCTTCCCGATCTCCCCGATGAGGGAACTGTCGCGCGCCAGCACCAGCGTCGACTGCGGGGGCTGGATGATCTGCCACGCCTCTCCAGTCCCTGCGGTGGAAGGCGGGTCGGTTGCTTGTCCGCCGGCCTGGGCCGCGAGAAGGGAGCCGACGAGGAGCGTGGCGATCGCGTAACGCATCATCGTCTCAGTATACCCCGCACGAATCCGAACGAACGGACACCGGCACGATCGCTCACCGCGTCCCGAGCGTGCAGGCACTTGACGATCGCGCGCACGCCGCATAACGTGACCTGAAGAACGGCGATGGAGTTCGCCGAAAGTACCGCGCAATCGGCGCGGTTGATGACTCCTGCTGGGCCAGACGGCCAGGCGGGGGTTTTTCTTTTTGCGCTCGAAGCCCGACCCGCGTGCCGGCTATGGCCACCCACAGGCAGATCGCACGCCGAGGTCGGTATGGATACGAACGTCTGGCTCTACGCCGCCGCATGGATGGCGCTCGCGCTTCTGGCAAGCCTCATCTCGATCCGCGTCGGCATCTCGGTGGCTCTCATCGAGATCCTGATCGGCATCGCCGCCGGGAACTATCTCGGCCTTCGGACGACACCCTGGATCGACTTTCTCGCCACCTTCGGCTCCGGTCTCCTCACCTTCCTGGCCGGTGCCGAGATCGACCCGGCGGCGCTCAAGCGGCACCTCAAGCCGGCGCTCGTCATCGGAGCGGTGAGCTTCCTCGTCCCCTTCCTCAGCGCGGCCGCGTTCGCGTTCTGGGTCGCGCATTGGACGCCCAACGCCTCCTGGATCGCCGGGATCGCCCTCTCCACCACGTCGGTGGCCGTCGTCTATGCGACGATGGTGGAGACGGGGCTCAATCGCACCGACCTCGGCAAGCTCATTCTCGCGGCCTGCTTCGTCACCGACTTCGGCACAGTGCTCGCCCTCGGTATCATCTTCGCGAACTTCAACGGCTGGCTCGCCCTCTTCGTCGCCGTGACCGCGGTGGTGCTCTGGTTTCTCCCCCGACTCACGCGGCTGGTGATCCGACGCGTGGGGCACAGGGTGAGCGAGCCGGAGGTGAAGTTCGTCTTTCTCGTTCTCTTCCTCCTTGGCGGGCTCGCCAAGGTCGCCCAGAGCGAAGCCGTCCTCCCTGCGTATCTGGTGGGATTGGTGATCGCCGGCGTCTTCGTGCGCGATCGAGTGCTGATGGACCGGATGCGCGCGATCGCCTTCACCATGCTCACGCCCTTCTACTTCATCAAAGCGGGGCTCTATGTCTCGCTCCCGGCGGTGGCGACGGGAGCCGGAGTCATCTTCGTCCTCCTGGCGCTCAAGATGGTCGCGAAGATCGTGGGAGTCGGGCCGCTCACCCGAGCCTTCGGCTTCGACCGCCGATCGGGAGCGTACACCACCCTCCTCATGGCGACCGGACTCACCTTCGGCACGATCTCGGCGCTTTTCGGCCTGACGAATCACATCATCGACCAGACGCAATACACCATCCTGGTGACGACGGTGATCGCAAGCGCGGTCGTCCCGACGGTGATCGCGCAGCGATTCTTTCAGCCGGAGCTCGAGGGCGCGCGCGACGGCGACGGCGGGGCGCTCGACGTCGGGCCGACGAGCCCCGCGACGAGGGCTGCCGGATGAATCACCGCATGATCGTGTCTGCCAGGTCGGGGGTGACTGCCCATGTTCCATAAGATTCTCGTCGGCCTCGATGGGTCCGAGGGCGCGCGTCGCGCGCTCGAGCAGGCCCTTCGACTCGCCTCTCTCTCAGGCGCTACGGTCCACGCCCTCTCGATCGAGGAGCGCCTCCCGGCCTACGCCGCCACCGTCGGCGAGGTGGAGGACACGGAACGGTTCGAGAGCCAATACTTCCGGCGTGTCCTGCATGAGGCGCATCGGCTCGCCGACGCACGACAGGTGGAGCTCACGAGCGAGGTCGCGGCGGGGCACGCGGCGCAGGTGATCGTCCGCAAGGCGAAGGAGACGCACTGCGATCTCATCGTCCTCGGGCACACCGGCCACTCCCGCCTTCACGACGCCCTTCTCGGCTCCACCGCCGATCGCGTGGTGGAGCATGCCGGATGCGCCGTCCTGGTGGTTCGATAACGCGTGGGTCGACTCTCCACCCTCGCGAGCCTCGCCGACCTGGCGACGAAGCTCGGCGAGCGTGATCTCGCCGACGAGGCGCGCGCACTCGCCGAGCGCGGCGCCGAAGGGCGGTTCTACGTCGCCTGCGTCGGGCAGTTCAAACGCGGGAAATCGACTCTCGTCAACGCGCTCCTCGGCGGCGAAGTCCTTCCCACCGGCGTGACACCGGTGACCTCCGTCGTCACCGTCGTTCGGTACGGTCCTGCTGCCGCGCGAGTCCGTGCGGCCGGCGGAGCGTGGGCCGACGTGCGGCTCGACGACCTCAGGGCATTCCTCACCGAGGAAGGGAATCCGAGCAACCGTCGCGGAATCGTCGCCGCTGAGGTCTTTGCGCCCTCCCCACTACTCGCGTCCGGGATGTGCCTGGTCGACACCCCAGGACTCGGCTCCGTCTTCGAGGCGAACAGCGAGTCGACTCGGGAGCTGGTGCCGCACATCGACGCCGTGCTCGCTGTCGTCGGCGCGGACCCGCCGATCACTGGCGATGAGCTCCGCCTGGTCGAGAAGCTGGCGCCCCAGGTGCGCGACATTGTGCTCGTGCTGAACAAGGCTGACCGCATTTCGGCGCAGGATGCGACAGAGGCCGCGGACTTTGCGGCGCGCGTCGCACGCGAGGCGATCGGGCGCGATGTCGGACCGATCTATCGCGTGAGCGCGCTGGAGCAGCTCTCCGGAATGAGCGCGCGACGCGATTGGTGCGCGCTCGCCGATCGCCTCCATGACATCACCGATCGCTCCGGCCGGCAGCTGGTGAGCGCAGCCGTCCGGCGGGGTGAGGCCCGGCTCACCGATCGGCTCGATGTGGTGATGGCGGAGCGCGAGAGAACGCTGCGGGAGCCGCTGGCGGAATCGGAGCGCCGGCTGGCGGAGCTCGTGCGCCGCCGCGAGGAGTCGGCGCGGGCGCTCACACAACTCGGCCCGCTCCTGGGCGACGAGGAGCGGCGGCTCGTCGCCTCATTTGCCGAGCGGCGCGCAGCGTATCTCGAGGCTGCGATCCCTCGAGGAGAGCAGAGGCTCGCCGAGGCGCTCGCGCGCGAACGCCAGCACACCGGTGCTCGCCCACGCCGAGCCAGAGCCTTCGCGCTCGCGCAGGAGATCGTGCGAGAGGAGGTCGCGCCCTGGCTCGAGGAGTCCGGGCGCGCCGCCGCCGAGGCCTACCGCACGTTATCTCAGCGGTTCATAGGCCACATCGCCCGGATGCTCGCCGAGCGATCGTCCAACGGTGGGCAGCCGGCGGAAGGGGTCGTCGAGCGCCTGACGATCGCCGCCGAGCTTGGGGGCGTCGTGCGCTTCCGCTTTCACGACTTCCATCGCCTGGCCGCGCCGGTCGGTCTCGTGCCGGTGGCGCACCGGCTGGCGGAGCTTGTGCTGCCGCCTGCGGTCGCGGGAACGACGGAGCGTCAGGCGCGGCTCTTCCTTCGCCGGCTCCTGGAGACGAACGCCGCGCGCGTCGAGAGCGACCTGGCGGAGCGGGTCGCCGAGAGCAGGCGTCTCCTCGAACGCGAGCTGAAGGCGGCGATCGCGGCGGCGGCCGATGAGATGGCGCGGGCGATCGAGGAGAGCCGCCGAGTGCGCGCCGCCGGCGCGCCCGCGGTCAGCGCGGCTCTCGCAAAACTGGCATCGCAGCGCGCCGAGCTGGCGTCGCTCGTCGCCTCGGCGGTGTCGTCAGCCGGCGACTTGGTCGACGAGGGCGTGGAGCTCCGCTAGCCGGCCATTCGACGCGGCGCCCGTCGGCGCCGATGCCTGCGCATCGTCCCAACTGGCCGACTCATCCACCATCGCCATCCCCCAGGCATAGAGTCGTGCGGCGTAGCGGGTGAGGGCGAAGGAGAGCGGCGCCTCCACGGGCGCCAGACGTCGCCGCGCCCGGTGGCGACCGAGCATCCGTTTTGCGACGACAGGGGGCGGGAGCGTGGGAAGGCTGTCGAGGAGTTCGGGATCGAAGAGGGGCGGCATCCGGCGCGCATCTCCGTCGGCCACAGCCGGCGCCCCGACACCCCGCGCCGAATCCAGTGCCTGACGAATCGCCGAGAGCGAGTGCGCGGGAGCCATCACCAGGATCCGCCGGAGCGCGGTCACGGGGTCGCGCCCCTCGTTCCAGGCGGCCGCCACGGCGATGGCCGACTCGTTGACCAGCCGGTGCGCTCCGTGAGCCAAGCGGTCCGCCTCCCGGCGCACCGTCTCGCGCGCCGCCTGACGAGCGCGGGTGAGCTGGGTCGCGCCGTCGCTCGACGCATGCTCGCCCGGGGCACCGGCGAGCGCCGCTTCGGCGGCAGCGACCAGGCGGCGTAACCGGTGGCCGAGGGCGACGCGCGCAGCACGCGAATGATCCGCCGCCAGGGGCGCGATCACCTCGTCGCGCAGCCGGTGGAGCTCCGCCAGGTGATTCGACTCGGCGGACACCGCCGCCACCTCGATCGATTGGGCGCCGGGCACCATCTGCGCCAGCTCGCGCCGGACATAGGCGAGGGAACGTTCCAGGTCCGCCGGCGACAGGAGGTCGGACTTGCTCACCAGCACCCGGCAGTCGATCCCCGCCTGAATCAGCCCCGAGACGAGGGCAACTTCTTCGTGGGTCAGGGCATTGCCGGCGGCGACCAGGACGAGGCCGAGGTCGCAGCGCGGGAGGTAGGCGAACGCCTGCGCTGAGCCGGTCGAGGCGAGCGAGCCGACGCCCGGCGTGTCGAGGAGTCGGAGCCCGACTGGAATCGAAGGGAGCGTCAGGTCGACCGACCGCACGCCGAGGCGGTTCGACGGATTCTCCTCCTCCGACACGTACGACTGAAGGCGGGCGAGAGTGATGTGCTCCGTCGTTCCGTCCTGTCGACGCACGACCGCGGCGGCTGGGCCGTGGGAGATCCGGATCGGGACCGCGGTGACCGGAGTCGCACCGACCGGGAGCACGGGGGCGCCGATGAGGGCGTTGATGAGCGAGGACTTCCCCGCCCCGACCCGGCCGAAGACTCCGGTGTCGAAGGTGCTCGACTCCGCCCGCTCGGCGGCGGCGGCGATGAGCGGGCGCAGTTGCGCCAATCCCTGCTCACTGGTGAGCCGCTCGAGCGCGCGGAGCACCTCCCCCTCCGGACCGCGGATCGCCGCCACGCGATCGAGCAGCCCGCCCGGGTCGTGCTCATGGAGGATATTCACGCCGCGCTTGAGGGCGTCGCGAAGCTCGTGGGCGAGCGTCGCCAGGGTCGCCGCCGCCTCGGAGTCGACCGCGCCATACCCGCGCATCGCCCCCTCCGTCAGCTCGGAGAGGGCGACGTCGGCGTACTGGAGATCGGTGTGTGCGGTCCAGCGCGCCGAGAGCCGCGGCTCCGGGCGTTGGGCTCCGAGGCGATCGAGGGCGACCAGCATCTGCGACCGGATGTCCGCCGCCAGCGCCAGGAGGAGGCGCGCCTCGTCAGGCGCGAGGTCCGGCCGCTCGTTGGCGAACGCCGAGCGCTCGTCGCGCGCCAGCTGCTCGATCTGGCGCAGCAACGAGTCGACATGGGCGAAGGTCGCCTCCACCCGCCGCGCCTGATTGGCGTTGAGTCGATGCATCGTGATGTCGGAGGGCGGGCTGGTCTCGCCAGCTGATTGTGGCGTCTCGGGGTCGTTCACGGCATCAGAAATCGTACGCTCCGGCGAGAACCGTCGTTGGACTCTCCCAGCCGAGGTTGAAGACGTACACGCCGATGCTCGCCTTCCGATACGTGAACCAGAGGACGGGACCCCGCTGCAGCTCGAGCCCTGTGGTGTACGTCCGGGTGCGCTGAATGGCCAGGCCAGCGTGCATCCAGCTCCAGGGGGACCACGTAGCCTCCGACCAGTTGTAGAAGAAGTCTCCCGAGCGATCGGAGAGATCGAAGACGTACTCGCTCTGGCTCGAGAGGGCGAACGCCTTGTACTCCACCGCCAGCTCGTAGGCGGGCGCGATGCCACGCAGGTTGCCGAAGGTGCCGCCGACCATCGGTGTTACGTCGACCGACAGGGCGTCGCCGAAGTGGAAGTTCCAGCCGGCGAAGAGTGACCCGGTTTGCAGCGCCTCGTAGTTGTAGCGGGCCTCGAGGTGCAGCCACTCGCGGTCGGCGCTGACCGTAGGATTCGCGAAGTCCTGGTCGTCGGGAACCAAGAACCCGTACACCTCCGCGCTGAACGACCACCCCACCCGCTCCTCGGGGAGTGCGGCGCTGGCGTGGGTGGCACCGGCCTCCGTCACCTGGCCTTGGGCCAGGGCGGCAGGCAGCAGGAGGGCGCTAGCCAGCGCGAGAAGCTCGCCCGCGCGCGGTAGCCTCGGAGGGCCACCGCCCATAGCGACAGCCGTCGCCAGGCACCCGTTCCGACCCCTCCCGCGCCAGTGCATCTTTATAGCGTATGCCTCCCATCGTGCAGCTCGCAACTGTGCAGTTTTCGGCACGGAAGGGGGACTACGGCGCCAATCTCGAGCGGCTGGCGCAGCTCTTCGCCCAAGCCGACCTGATGGATCCCCGCCCCGACGTCCTCCATCTGCCGGAGACGTCGCTCACCGGCTACTTCGTCGAGGGGGGAGTGCGCGAGCTGGCGGTGACCGCGGGGACCCTGGCCGACGACCTCCAGCGCGCCTATCTGAGCGCCGTCCGAAGCCCACGCCCGATGGACATGGTGATCGGCTTCTACGAGCTCTGGCGCAATACCCTCCACAACAGCGCGATGTCGGTGCGGCTGGGGGGCGACGCGCCACTCGTCAGGCACGTCCACCGCAAGAACTTCCTCCCCACCTACGGCCTCTTCGACGAGGAGCGGTTCGTCGAGCGCGGGCACGATGTGCGCGCCTACGACACGCCCTGGGGGCGCTGCGCGATGCTCGTCTGCGAGGATGCTTGGCACAGCATCACCGGCACCCTGGCGGCGCTCGATGGCGCCGAGATCGTCTTCATCTCGGCGGCCGCGCCGGCGCGCGGCATCTGGCCGCGCGGCGACGCCGTGCCGGGGCCGGCGAGCGTGGCACGTTGGGAGCGACTGGTGCGCGACCTCGCCGAGGAGCACGGCGTCTTCGTCTCCTTCGCCAACCTGGTGACGACGGAGGGGGGAAAGGCCTTCCCCGGCGCCGCGGTCATCGCCGGTCCGGCCGGCGACATTCGGGTGCGTGGACCGCTCTTCGAGGAGGCGGTGCTCTCGCTGCCCGTCGACCTGGGGGACCTCACTCGGGCGCGCACCGACATGCCCCTCCTCTCCGATCTTCGGACGGCAATGCCGCACCTGGTGGACACGCTCGAGCGCATTCGCACCGGCGTGCCGGGCACCGCGCCCTACGACGAGGCGGTGTGCGACGACGGGCGCGCGATGGCGGCCACACCATCACACTCGGTCGGCGCCGGTGCGGTGCCGGTGGTTGGCGCCTCGGGGGCGGCGGCGGGGGGCCCGCCGCCACTCGAGATCGACGGGGCGTTGGTCGAGCAATGGCTCGTCCACTTCCTCAGAGAGGAGACCGCGCAACGCGGCTTCTCTCGCGGGATCGTCGCCCTTTCGGGGGGCGTCGATTCCGCCGTCACCGCCTACCTGGCCGCGCGCGCTCTCGGGCCCAAGAACGTCGTCGGCGTGCGCATGCCATACAAGACGTCGAGCCCGGAGAGTCTCGCCCACGCGCAGCTGGTGATCGACGCGCTGGGCATCGAGTCGCGAACGATCGACATCACGCCGGCGGTCGATGGCTATCTGGCGAACGAGCCGGAGGCGAGCGCCTCGCGGCGCGGCAACGTCATGGCGCGGGTGCGAATGATCGCGCTCTTCGATCTCTCCGAGCACTACCGCGCCATCCCGCTCGGCACCGGGAACAAGACCGAGCGTCTCTTCGGCTACTACACCTGGCACGCCGACGACTCGCCGCCGCTCAATCCCATCGGCGATCTCTTCAAGACCCAGGTGTGGGCGCTCGCCAGGCACCTCGGCGTGCCGGCGGCGATCATCGACAAGCCACCCACCGCCGACCTGATCACCGGCCAGACCGACGAAGGGGACCTCGGCATCAGCTACGCCAAGGCGGACCTGATTCTGAATTGGCTGCTGAGCGGGTTTACCCTGGAGGCACTGGTGGCGCGCGGCTTCGATCCGGCGGAGGTGCACATCGTCCGCGACCGCCTGGAGCGGACGCACTGGAAGCGCCGGCTCCCGACCGTCGCCATGCTGAGCGCG
>Ga0187777_10000734_pt1 | contig 21550 bp, 17 predicted proteins | sample 1015_Q2_SP5_10_M_FD_132416 | JGI IMG/M metagenome (GOLD analysis project Ga0187777, IMG submission 132416) | Tropical peat soil microbial communities from peatlands in Department of Meta, Colombia - 1015_Q2_SP5_10_MG | ecosystem: Environmental > Terrestrial > Soil > Wetlands > Peat | place... | reverse complement strand
GGCGCTCCACCGCGCCGGCATCGAGGTGATCCTCGACGTCGTCTACAACCACACCGCCGAGGGGAACCACCTCGGGCCGATGCTCTCGTTCAAGGGGATCGACGACTGGTCGTACTACCGGCACATGCCGGACGACCCGCGCCACTACATGGACTTCACCGGGACCGGGAACTCGTTGAACCCGGTCCATCCGAGCGTCCTCCGCCTGATCATGGACTCGCTGCGCTACTTCGTCCTCGACTGCCACGTCGACGGCTTCCGCTTCGACCTCGCGTCGGCGCTCGCGCGGGAGTTCTACGAGGTCGACCGGCTCTCCGCGTTCTTCGACGTGATCCACCAGGACCCCGTGCTCTCGCAGGTGAAGCTGATCGCCGAACCGTGGGATCTCGGGCCTGGCGGATACCAAGTCGGGAACTTCCCCGTTCTCTGGGCCGAGTGGAACGGCGTCTACCGGGACACGATGCGCGACTTCTGGCGCGGCAGCTCGAACATCGCAGAGTTCGCGCGCAGGTTCACCGGCTCGAGCGACCTGTACCAATCGGACGGCAGGGCGCCGTTCGCGTCCATCAACTTCGTCACGGCGCACGACGGCTTCACGCTCGCCGACCTCGTCTCCTACGACGGGAAGCACAACGAAGCGAACCACGAGGGGAATCACGACGGCACCGACGACAACAGGTCGTGGAACGGCGGCGCCGAAGGCCCGACGGAAGACTCTGCCGTCAACGAGCTCCGCGAGCGACGGCGGAGGACCTTTCTCGCGACGTTGCTCCTCTCCCAAGGCGTGCCGATGCTCCTCGGCGGGGACGAGCGAGGACGGACACAACAGGGAAACAACAACGCGTGGTGCCAGGACAACGAGCTCTCGTGGCTGGATTGGCGGAGCGACGAGCGCAGCGAGCGGCTTCTCTTCTTCACGCGCCGCCTCGTCGGCCTCCGTCGCCGCCACCCGGTCCTGCGGCGAACGAGCTTCTTCCGCGGCACGCGCCGTACCTCACCGCTTCCCGACGCGTGGTGGTTCCGGCCCGACGGGCTCAAGATGGCCCAGCGGGACTGGCACCAGGCGAACGGAGCGCTCGGCATCTTCCTGAACGGCGAGGAGATCGACGCACGCACGCCGAGAGGGGATCCCGTGCACGACGACTCGTTCGTCGTCCTGGTGAACGCCCACGCCGAGCCGGTCGACTTCGTGCTCCCAGCCCGACGGTTCGGAACCCAGTGGGCGCTCGAGCTGTCGACCGCCGAGCCGGAGAGCTCGGGCTCGGTCCATGCAGCACGGGAGACGGTGCAGGTCGAGGCGTTCTCGCTCGTGCTCCTGCGGCGCTCCAGCCCGGCCTAGAACAGACCGCGACGCCCGCAGTAGGCTTCGGCCGTGGCTTCGCTCCGCGTCTTCGCGATCGTCCTCGCAGGCGGCGAAGGCAAGCGGTTGATGCCGCTCACAGCGGACCGGGCGAAGCCGGCCGTGCCGGTGGCAGGCAACTACCGGCTGATCGACTTCGCACTCTCGAACCTGGTGAACGCCGGCTACACGAGGATCGTCGCGCTCACGCAGTACAAGAGCCACAGCCTCGACCGCCACATCACCACCGCGTGGCGTCTCTCACCCATGCTCGGGAACTACATCGCGCCGGTGCCCGCGCAGATGCGGCGCGGACCGCACTGGTTCGCGGGCTCCGCGGACGCGATCTACCAGAGCCTCAACCTCGTCTACGACGAGCAGCCCGACTACGTCTGCGTGTTCGGCGCCGACCACATCTATCGGATGGATCCGCGTCAGATGGTCGCGCAGCACATCATCACGGGGGCGGGCGTCACCGTCGCCGGGCTGCGCGTCCCACTGGAAGAGGCAAGCCGGTCCGGCGTGATCGAGCGCGCACCCGGCGTGCCGCGGATCCTCGGCTTCCGCGAGAAGCCGAACGACGCAGTCGGCCTTCCCGACGACCCGGATCACGTCATCGCGTCGATGGGGAACTACGTCTTCACGACCGAGGCGCTGATCGATGCCGTGAGCACGGACGCGGCGGACGAGTCGTCGGCGCACGACATCGGCGGCAACATCATCCCGATGCTCGTCGATCGCGGCGACGCGTACGTCTACGACTTCGCGGAGAACGAGGTGCCGGGCGAGAGCGGAAGCGAGGAGCACTACTGGCGTGACGTGGGGACGCTCGACGCCTACTACGACGCCCACATGGACCTCGTCGACGTGACGCCGGCGTTCAACCTCTACAACCTGGAGTGGCCGATCCTGACGTGGCTCGAGCCGCTGCCGCCCGCAAAGTTCGTCTTCGCCGACGACGGGCGGACTGGAACGGCGGTGGACTCGATCATCTGCGGCGGCGTGATCCTCTCCGGCGGAACGGTGCGGCGCTCGATCCTCTCGCCCGGCGTCCACGTGCACTCGTACTCGAAGGTCGACCAGTCCGTTCTCCTCCACGGCGTCGACGTCGGGCGCGGCGCCGTCGTCCGGAACGCGATCGTCGACAAGAACGTCCGCATCGCTGCCGGCGCCCAGGTCGGCGTCGATCCCGATGCCGACCGCGAGCGATTTGTCGTCTCCGACCGCGGCATCGTCGTGATCGGGAAGGGTGCCGTCGTCCCCGCGTGAAGGTCGCGATCCTGACGCGGGAATATCCGCCCGAGGTCTACGGCGGCGCCGGCGTCCACGTCGAGTACATCACCCGGGAACTCGCGAAGCTCGTCGAGGTCACCGTCCACTGCTGGGGCGAGCCGCGGGCGACGGCCGCAGACGAGCCCAGGGCGATCGCGCACCGCGCATGGGACGCGCTGGGCGGAAGCTCACCGCATCTCGCGGCGCTGCAGGCGGTCTCGATCGACCTCGAGATGGCCGCGGAGGTCGACGACGTCGAGCTCGTCCACAGCCATACCTGGTACGCGAATTTCGGCGGGCACCTGTCGAAGCTGCTCTACGACATCCCGCACGTCGCCACCGTGCACAGCCTGGAGCCGCTGCGCCCCTGGAAGGCCGAGCAGCTCGGCGGCGGCTATGCGGTCTCGAGCTTCTGCGAGCGCGTCTCGCTCGAGGCGGCCGACGCGATCGTCGCCGTGTCGGCCGAGCACGGCCGAGACATCCTCCGCTGCTACCCCGGGATCGACCGGAGCCGCGTGCACGTGATCCGGAACGGGATCGACACGGCCGAGTACGCGCCCGACCCGGCAACCGACGCGATCGAGCGCATCGGGGTCGGCGCCTCGCAGCCGTCGGTCGTCTTCGTCGGCCGGATCACGAGACAGAAGGGCGTCACGCACCTGCTCGACGCCGCGCTCGAGATCGATCCGGACGTGCAGCTCGTGCTCTGCGCCGGCGCACCGGACACGCCCGAGCTCGAGGCCGAGATCGCGGCAAAGGTCGAGCGCGTGGTGCGCGAGCGCGGGAACGTGATCTGGGCCCGGGACATGCTGCCGCGGCGGGACGTGATCCAGCTTCTGAGCCACGCGACCGTCTTCGTCTGCCCGTCGATCTACGAGCCGTTGGGCATCGTCAACCTCGAGGCCATGGCATGCGAGACGGCCGTCGTCGCGACACGGGTTGGCGGCATCCCGGAGGTCGTCGACGACGGCATCACGGGCCTGCTCGTGCCGATCGACCTTCGGGACGACGGCGATCTCGGCCCGAGGGACGCGGCCCGTTTCGCCGCGGACTTCGCCGCGGCGGTCAACGAGCTGCTCGCGGATCCGGCACGCGCACGTCGGATGGGCGAGGCCGGCCGGCAGCGCGCCGTCGAGCGCTTCTCCTGGCGGGCGGTCGCGGGAGAAACGGTTGCGCTCTACAAGCGGCTGCTCGCGTAGCTTTCGGCTAGGCCCTTCAGGCGAGAAGGTCGAGCGCGGCTTCCGGCTGCTTGAACGGCGGGATGACGTAGATCCCGGCGGCGAGCTCCCGCGCGGCGGCGACCAGCTCCCGGGCCAGCTCGAGCCCGACCTCGGGCGCTCCCGCTCCCGCCTCGCGCAAGGCGTCGAGCACCGCGTTCGGCACGGAGATCCCGGGCACCTCGTTGTGGAGACGAAGCGCCATCGCGTGGCTTCGCAACGGCCAGACGCCGACGAGCAGCGGGATCGGCGAGCGGCCGCCCACGCGTTCGAGGAAACGTTCCAGGTAGCCGAGGTCGAACAGCGCCTGCGTCATCGCGAACCGCGCACCCGCCGCGACCTTCTGCTCGAAGCGCGCGAGTTCGAGGTCGAGGTCGTCCGCCGACGGGTTCACCGCGACGCCGACGAAGAACGAGGTCGGCGCGTCGATTGCCTTGCCCGCATAGTCCTCGCCCTGGTTCAGACGGGCGAGCACCTGGACGAGTCCGATCGAGTCCACCTCGTACACGCCGCGGGAGCCGGGGTAATCGCCGACGTGCGGTGGGTCGCCGGTCACCGCGAGCACGTTGCGCACCCCTTGCGCGTGCGCGCCGAGGAGCACGCCTTCGAGCCCCATCACCGTGGCGTCACGAGGCGTCACGTGCGGAATCGTCTCGATCCCGACCTCGCGCTCGATCGCAACCGACGCCATCAGGGCGTTCATGCGCGCACGGGCCATAGGGTTGTCGTTGACGTCGACGAAGCCGACGCGACCGGAGTCGCGCAGGCGGCGGGCGACGTCGAGCATCGCTTCGAACGTCCCACCCTTCGGCGGGTCGAGCTCGACGGAGACGACCCATTCGTCTTCGCGTAGAGCGCGGGCGAGCGCCGTCTCCTCCGCCGAGCTCGCGAGCGCGGCCGGAAGATCGCGGTCGGCCGCCTCGAAAGCCACGGTGGGCGTCCGGCCGGCGTCGAGCGCGCCGCGGATCGCCTCGATCTGCGCCGGCGTCGTGCCGCAGCAACCGCCCACGATCGCCGCGCCGAGCGAGACCGCCTGTGCGGCGAACTCCGCAAAGTATTCGGGACTCGAATGCGGATAGACGACTCGACCGCCGGCGATGCTGGCGAGGCCCACGTTCGGCAGCGCCGCGAGCGAACGGCCGGCGCCGCCCATCCGCGAGAGCGCGGTGAGCGCTGCGTGCGGGCCCGCGCCGTGGTTCGTCCCCATGGCGGCGACGTCCAGCTCCGCGAGTCGGGCAGCCGCTTCCGCGGCGCCGATGCCACCGGCGGTCTCGGCGTCCTCGTCGAACGTCAGCAGCGCGACGATCGGGAGAGAGGACACCTCGCGCACGGCCACCACGGCCGCGACCAGCTCCTCGACGTCGAAGAACGTCTCGACGAAGAAGACGTCGACGCCGCGACCCTCGAGGACCCGCGCCTGCTCCGCGTAGAGCGGACCGTGCTCCGAGGCGTCGAACGACTCGAGCTCCCCGAGCGGTCCGATGGAGCCGGCAACGAACACCTCCCGGCCCGACACCTCGCGCGCCTCCCGCGCGAGCCGAACGCCGGCCGAGTTGATCTCCTCGAACGCCTCCTCGAGGAAGTGGGTCGCGAGCTTGCGCCTGTTCGCCCCGAACGTGTTGGTCTCGATCAGCTCTGCTCCCGCGCGGATGTAGCTCGCGTGCACGGCGACGACGCTCTCGGGCGCAACGAGATTCGCCTCCTCGGGACAGCGAAGACGCGGCACGGCGCCAAGGACGAGGGCGCCCATTCCGCCGTCCGCGACGAGCGGCGGCCCGTCGCGCAGGCGTTCGAGAAAGCTGGCGGCCACGCAATCACTCTAGATCCCGCCTCTCACGGCGCCGTTCTCACAGACCCTCGTCTGAGTGATTGCCAAGCCGCCGAGCGTGCACATAGTGAGACTCACTCACGCCTGGCGCGACGATGCGGCGGACGCGCCGAGTGAGCATCCGGTTCCTCCTTGGAACCCTGCAAGAGACGGGGCCTGCGGCGGGCCCCGTCTCGTTTTTGACGGGGACTCAAGGAGGGCACTCACGCTGCCGATGCGGGGAGCGACTCCTGGCTGGGGACTGACGGCAATCAGCTTCGGCTGGAGCACGAGGGCGGCGCTCGCGCGCCGCCCTCATCGTTTCCTGGCCACGCGTCGTCAGTCGTGGAGAACGCGACCCTCCATGCCGCCGGCGACCGTGACGAGCTGGCCGGTGACGTGCCCGGAGAGGACGTCGGAGGCGAGGACGACGACCTGGGCGGCGACGTCCTCCGGCTGGGCAACCTTCCGCAACGCCATCGTGCGGGAGATGCGGGCAACAGCCTCGGGGTCGACCAACCCACGCGTCATCGGCGACTCCGTCCAGCCAGGCGCGACCGCGTTGACCCGGCCACGTGGGGCGATCCGCACGATCTCGTTCTTCAGCGATGCGAGCAGGCCGACCTGGATCGCAGCCTTCGCAGCCGCGTAGTCCGCATGACCGGCCTCGCCGAAGCGGCCCGCCGTCGAGCCCACGAGGACGAGCGAGCCGTGGCCGTTTCTCCCCACCTCGCGGAGGAAGCCGCGGGCCGTCAGGAACGTCGCCGTCAGGTTGGCGCGAAGAGTCTCCTCCCAGCGCGCGAGCGAGAGCGCCCAGACCGGCGCGTCCTCCGACGGCCAGATGCCCGCGACGGCCGCGCAGACATCGAGCGAGCCGACCGCCGCTCGGGCATCGTCGAACAGGCAGTCGACCTGCGTCTCGTCCGTCAGGTCTGCACCGAGCGTCGCGACGGCGCCTATCTCCTTGGCGAGCTGCGCCGAGCGGTCGGCGCCGCGGTGGTAGTGGACGACGACATGGGCGCCCTCGGCGGCGAACGCCCTCGCGCACGCGCCGCCGATCCCACCCGACGCGCCCGTCACCAACACGCCCTTGCCCGCGAGCCCGGTCTCCACGGGACGAGCCTAACCGAGGCTTACGGTCACGCCACTCGAGCGCCGCGCCGCCACCAGGTCTGCTAACGGCCGAGATACGCCTTCCGCAAACCCTCGTCCTTGAGCAGGTCCGCGGCTGGCCCTTCGAGCACGAGGCGACCCGTCGAGAGCACATAGCCGCGGTCGGCAATCGAGAGGCTGACGTTCGCGTTCTGCTCGACCACGAGCACGGCGACACCCTCGGCGTGCACCTGCTTGATGATCTCGAAGCTCCGCTCGACGAGGATTGGGGCGAGGCCCATCGACGGCTCGTCCATGAGCATCAGCTTCGGCCGCGACATCAGCGCGCGCGCCATCGCGACCATCTGCTGCTCGCCGCCCGAGAGCGTGCCGGCGAGCTGGCTCCGCCTCTCGTACAGCAACGGGAAGAGCGAGTACACCCGCTCGTAGTCCTCCTCCGCTCCGCCTCCGGTCAGAAAGGCGCCCATCTGCAGGTTCTCGAGCACTGTCATCGGCCCGAACAGACGGCGGTTCTCCGGAACGATCGCCAGCCCCTTCGCGATCCGATAACTCGTCGGACGCTCGGTGACGTCCTCGCCGTCGAGGCGGACACTCCCGGACCGCGGCTTGACGATTCCGAGCACTGTCTTCAGCGTGGTCGATTTCCCGGAGGCGTTGCCGCCGAGCAGGCACACGAGCTCGCCGGCGTTCACTTCGAGCGAAAGTCCCTGCAAGATGTGGATCGGCCCGTAGTACGTGTCGACAGCGTCGAGCTGGAGCAAAGGGCTGCCGTTGTCGCTCACGCCGCGCCTTGTGCCGTCGGTCGTCCCAGATACGCCTCGACGACGCTCTCGTTCGTCGCGACTTCCTCGAACGAGCCCTCGGCGATCTTGACGCCGTGGTCGAGAGCTACGACGCGGTCGGAGATGCCCTCCACGACATGCATGTCGTGCTCGATGACGAGAACCGTGTAGCCACCCTCGGTCCGCAGCTGACCGATCAGCTCGGTGATCTCGTGCGTCTCGACGGGATTCATCCCAGCAGCCGGCTCGTCGAGAAGCAGCAGGCGGGGATCCGTTGCCGTCGCCCGTGCAATCTCCAGTCGGCGGCGGTTCGCGTACGAGAGGCTGTAGGCCGGCTGGTTCCAGCGGTACCCCATCAGGCGTTGTCCGAAGAACGAGAGCCGCTCCTCGGCCAGGGCGTTGATCGCCTTCTCTTCACGCCGCATCCCCGGTGTCCGCAGGATCGAACGCACCACGCCGGCGCGTGTGTGTCCGTAGGCGGCGGCCATCACGTTCTCCTTGACGGTCATGTTCAGAAACAGGCGGAGGTTCTGGAACGTACGGGCGATTCCGCGCTGATTGATGCGGTACGGCGGCAGGCCGACGATCGACTTCCCCTCGAATAGGATGTCGCCTTCGTCCGGCTGGTAGACACCCGTGATCAGGTTGAACAGCGTCGTCTTCCCGGCTCCGTTTGGACCGATGACGCTGACGACCTCGTTCTCCTCGACGTGGAAGTCGAGGTTCGAGATGCACTGCAGGCCGCCGAACGCCTTCGAGACTCCAGTGAGCTCCAGCAAGCGCGCCATCAGACGATCTCCACCTTCGCCGATCCGAACAGCCCCTGAGGCCGGATGGTCATCACCGCGATCAGCAGCAGGCCGAAGAGGACGGCGCGCGTCACGGCCGGCTGCAGGATCATCAGGTTCTCCCAGACGAACGCGGTGAGGGAGAGCGTCGGGACGAGCACCAGTATCCGCCACCAGCCCTTGAGATTGACCAGCACGACAACGCACACGATCAGCAGGAGGTAGCCCCAGATCGCGAGGCGGTGCGGGTGGACCGGCATCAGGACCCAGTGCTTGATCACGCCCGTCAGAAAGCCGCCTGACGTCACCTGTCCGTTCGTGCCGTTCGACCACACCGCACCGACGATCGCGTGGAGCACGAGTCCGAACACGGCTGCTCCGAGTAGTGCCGCGATGCGCTTGGGCCATGTCTTCATGGTGAGCAGCACGGCTGCGATCAAGACGGCGTAGAAGAGGACGCGAGCCTGATTCGGCGGTGAGGTCGAGTCGAGCGCCTGGTTCGAGGCGATGATCACGATCGATCCGACGATCATCCCGGTCAGGCTGCCGGTGCCGCCGAGGATCACGACGGCGTAGATGAGGATCAGCACGGCGGTGCCGAAGTTCTGCGGGAACGCTCCGGTCTGGACGGCGGCGAAGATGCTGCCCGCGAGCCCTGCGATCCCGGCGCCGAAGCTGAACGCCATGATCTTGATCCGGTTCACCGGTATCCCCATCTGCTCGGCAGCGAGCGGATCCTCGCGCGAAGCCTTCCAGGCGCGCCCTGTTCTGGACTCGCTGAGGAAGTGGAGCACGACCAGCATGAGCATGACGACGGCGAGGAGGAACCAGTAGTAGCCCCTGGTCGTGTGGATCGTGAGATGGCCGCCGAAGAACGTCAGCGGGTCGATGTTGGCGAGGCCGTTCGAGCCGTTCGTGATCCCGTACGGGTCGGCTGCGTTGGTGAAGACGACGAACGCCTGACCGAAGAACAGGGTCACGATCGCGAGGTAGTCGCCGAGCAGCCTGCGCGACGACGAGCCGAGGAAGAGGCCGAGCAGCGCGCAGATCGCGACGGCCACCGGAATCGAGTACTGGGCGTCCCAGTGATGCGCGTAGACGTGGCCCTTCTCGCTGTGCGCGCTCGACAGGAACGCATAGATGTAGGCGCCGAAGCCGAAGAACGCGACATACCCGAGGTCGAGCAGTCCCGCGAACCCGAGGACGACGTTCAGACCGAGTGCGAGGAGCGCGTAGATGAGGATGAAGATGCCGTAGTTGAAGAGGTTGCCGTTGCTGATGCCGAGGAACGGCACGACGATGGCAGGCGTGAGGAGCGCTAACTTCCCGGCGGGCGGAAGAATCCGCCAGATGTGAGCGATTCGGCCGCCGAGGCCGGTTGCCTTTTGTCGACGGTCGTCCGCCTGAGCGACCCACTGATCGACCCCGATCTTCCGATCGGGCGGCTCGGACTCTGGAGTGGGCGGGTGCTCGGTATCCGACATCGGACTAGACCTTCTGGAGCTCGGGCGTCCCGAACAACCCGCGAGGACGGATGAGCATGACGGCGATGAGGATTCCGAACACGACGAGATCGGCGACGTTCCCATTCAGGTAGCCCTGCGCCCACGACTCGACGAGGCCGACGAGCAGGCCGCCGAGCATCGCCCCTGGGATGCTGCCGATGCCGCCGACGACCGCGGCCGTAAAGCCCTTGAGACCGGCGAAGAAACCCATCAGGTGGTAGACCTGGCTGTACAGCAGCCCGAACATGACGCCGGCTGCGCCGGCGAGGGCCGAGCCGATGAAGAACGTCGCAGCGATCACGCGATCGATGTCGATGCCCATCATCGCGGAGGCCTCCCGGTCGAACGAGACCGCCCGCATCGCCCTGCCGAGCTGCGTCCAGCGGACGAGCGCGATGAGGGCGACCATCAACGCGACCGAGCTGACGATGACCATCAGCCCGAGGTACTGGATGAAGACGCCGTTCGCCCCGCCGAGGTGGATGCCGTTGTACGAGATCAGATCGAACCCGTTGTAGGTTCGAAACCCCGATCCGAACAGGAGCAGCATCGAGTTCTCGAGGAAGAACGCCACCCCGAGCGCCGAGATCAACGGCGCGATGCGCGGCGCGTTGCGGAGCGGTCGGTAGGCGAAGCGCTCGATTGTGACCCCGAGGACACCTGAGCCCAACATCGCCGCTGCGAACATGCAGAGCACGATGAGCGCCCCGCCGGCTCCCGCCGGGATCGCCGGGTTGTAGGCCCCACCGAGAAGAGTCAACACGCCGAAGGCGATGAACGCGCCGACCATGAACACGTCGCCGTGGGCGAAGTTGAGGAGCTTCAGGATCCCGTAGACCATCGTGTAGCCGAGGGCGATCAGCGCGTAGACGCTCCCGAGGATGATCCCGTTGACGGTGAGCTGGAGGTAGAAGGTCCAGCCCTGCGTCGGCGAGAAGTAGACGGCGTAGACCGTCCAGCAAGCCAGGATGACCGCGAGGCCGGCCAGACCTTTGAGTTGGGCTCGGGTGGTCTCGCTCATCGTCGATTCGTCGGGCGAAACTCTCTCACAATGTGCGTGCGGCCCATCCGAGAATGGGCCGCACGCCGCTTCGATTCAGGACGAACTACCCGACGCGCTTGTATGTGCCGTCGGGCTGGATCTGGAAGACTCCGTCACCGCCGTACCGGAGCTCCCCGTTCTTCTGGAACTTGATCTTGAAGCCGAGCACCGACGCGTTGGCCGGGATGTTCGTGTTGGCGATGATCTTCCGCACCTCATCGCGGCTGGCCGTGCCGTCTGCGCAGGCCTTCGTGACCGCGTTGACCACGACCTGCGCCGCGGCGTAGCTGGGTACACCGAAGTACGTGGCCGGGCCGGGAGCCCCCGGGGCCTTGATGGCCGCGGAGTTCGTGTCGATCGGGAAGAACGAGTCGTAGGAACCCGCGATCGTCCAGGTTGCGGGATCGAAGAGACCGTCCGACCCGAACAGCGTGATGTTCTTTCCTGCAGCCTTGAGCTGCTGCCCGAACGCCTGAGCTCTCGGGGACAGCTGCCACGGGATGTAGATGACATCCGTGCTCGCCGGGATCTTCGCGATCAGCGACGAGAAGTCGGTCGTGTTCTGGCTGACCGAGTCACGGGTCACGCTGAGGCCGTGCGCCTTGAGGATCGCCTGGACGCTGTCGGCGAGCCCCTGCGAGTAGGTCTCCTGGTCGTCGATGATGTAGACGCTCTTGGCCTTGATCTTCAGGCGGATGTAGTTCGCAACCGTCGGACCCTGGTTGGCGTCGTTCGGCACCGTCCGGAAGAAGTAGCCCTGGCGGTTGACGCCGTCGGTGACGCCGTCCGTGAGCGAGACGCGGGACGCAGATCCCGAGACCCAGCCGAACCCCGCGCCCTGGAGCACGGACGTCGAGGCCACGACCTCCTGGCTGCCGGCGGGACCAACGACCGCGAGGACCTTCGGATTCGACGCGAACGCCTGCGCGACCTTGACGGCGAACGCCGTGTCGACGCCGAGCTGCGTGTCGCCCTGCACGATCGCGATCTTCTGCTTCGCGTTCGCCTTGAGCGCATTCCACCGCTTGACGAAATAGTTCGCCCAAGCGAACTGCGCGGTACCGATCGACGCGGCCGGCCCCGTTGCCGGGTAGGCCATCCCGATCGTGCGTGTCGTCCCGCACTTGATAGCTGCAGCACCGGCCGACGCCTTCGCGCTGTTCGCGCTGGCGAACGCGGCGGCCGTGGAAACGAGGGCCACCACCCCTACCAGGGCGACACCAAGTCTTGCCCTCCCTTTCATTGACTTCTCCTTCGTTCGTCTGTTGCGTAGAACCGTGTAGTCCGTAGGACGGCAAAAACCCAGATCGGTTGTGACCGGTCTCGGCTACGCCTGAATCCCTCGGCAACGGGTAAATATCTCGTGTATGCGGTTCGGGCGCAAGCGCATCGTCGAATGCCTATGCTCGGTTGACGCTCGGTGGAGACGGGTCCTACGACCGAACTGATCCAGAACGAAGACCTACGAAAGGCGTACCTGGGACGATGCGCGAGACGATGACCGTGGTTCAAGCGGACGGTGTCGTCGCGCCAGAGGCGAGCTCGGCACTCGCACTCGACGTCGTCCGCCTCGCAGCCTGCGACTCGATCGCAGTGGAGAGTGGAACGAAGGACGAGCTCTGGTTCGTCTTCGAGGGCGGCGGACGCATTGACGCCGAGGCGCTCGCGGTGGGGTCGGCCGCTCTCGTCCCGGCCGGCGAGACGGCGAGCGTCGAGGCGGGCGAGGAAGGGCTCGCGGCGGTGCGCGCGACAATCGGCCCCGACGTCGACCGCCATGCGCCAATGGGAACGCCCGAACGCGTCGTCTCGATCGAGCACGTCGAGCCCGGGAAGGCGACCGGCAGCCGGTCGTTCCAAGTCTTGTTCGGCCCGACGAACGGGTCGACACGCGCGACGATGTTCGTCGGCTACGTGCCGCCCGGCAAGGCCCCATGGCACTACCACCTCTACGACGAGATCGTCTGGATCTGGCGCGGACCCGGTCGGTACCACATTGGCGAGACGGCCGAAGAGCTGCCGAACGGCGCCGCCTTCCGGATTCGGCCGCGCCAGGTGCACATCGTCGAGAACCTCAGCGACGATCGCGAGCTGGCCGTCGTCGGCATCTTCACGCCGGCCGGTAGTCCCTCCGCCGCCTACCTCACGGCGGAGGTGGCCGAGTCGTACGCGATGGCGGCCCGTTGATGGCCGCGGTCGGCTCGGCGCGAGTCGGAACGGCCATTCGCGGCGAGTTCCCGATCTTCGAGCACACGACGTACCTCAACTCGTGCTCGCAGGGCGCCCTCTCCCACCGCGTGCGCCGTGCATACGAGGAGTATCTCGACGGCTGGGACGCGCGTGGGGCCGAGTGGGAGCATTGGGTCGAGCGAGCCGAGGCTGCGAGGTCGTCGTTTGCCGCGCTGCTCGGCGCGCGCAACGAAGAGGTTGCGGTAACGACCTCGGTGTCGCAGGGAGTGAGCGGGATCGTCAGCGCGCTGCCGCTCGGCCGTGGAGAGCGCCGGAAGATCGTGATCAGCGAGTACGAGTTCCCGACCGTCGGCCAGATCGCCCACGCACAGGAGTTGCGCGGCGCCGAGGTCGTCCACGTTCTTCCGGACGACGACGGGACGATCCCGGTCGAGCGCTTCGCCGAGGCGATCGACGACAGGACCGCGCTCGTCTGCTGCACGACCGTGTCCTACCGGACCGGAAACCGCCAGGACGTCGCCGCAATCGCGCAACTCGCGCACGACCACGGGGCGCTCTGCCTCGCAGACAGCTACCAGGCCGTCGGCGCGGTCGACCTCGACGTGCACGGGCTGGGCGTCGACTTCCTCACAGGGGGCACGGTGAAGTACCTGCTCGCGTCCGCCGGCCTCGGCTTCCTCTATGTACGGGGAGACCTGCTGCCCCGCCTCCTTCCGACCCAGACCGGCTGGTTCGCCGACGAGGACATCTTCCAGATGGACATCTCCGACTACTCGCCCGCGGCGGATGCGCGACGCTTCGACGCCGGCACGCCGCCGGTGCCGAACATCTACGCGGGCGTCGCCGGCATGTCGATCGTCCAGGACGCGGGCGTCGAAGCCGTCGAGGCCCACATCGCCGGGCTCGCCGACCGCTTGATCGCGGGGCTCGACGAACTCGGCGCCGTGACGGTGACGCCGCGCGATCCCGCTCGGCGCGGTCCGCTCGTCTGCGTCCGCTCGACCGACGTGAGCCGACTCGTCGCGGAGCTTGCACGAGAGCGAATCGTCGCGTCGCAACGCGACGCCAACCTGCGGATCTCGCTGCACCTCTACAACATCGAGGAGGACGTCGACCATGTCCTCGCGGCGCTCCGCGACCTCCGCCACCTCCTCGCCTGAGCCCCCGCCGCCCGCTCCGGTCGTTCGCTACGGCGCGCACCCGGATCAGGTAGCGAACCTCCACCTGCCCGCCGCCGACGGCGGTCCTTGGCCGTGCGTCGTCCTCCTTCACGGAGGGTTCTGGCGCGAGCGCTGGGATCGCACCCTGATGACGCCGCTTGCGAACGACCTAGCATGCGCCGGCTTTGCCGCCTGGAACCTCGAATATCGACGAGTCGGCCAGGAGGGCGGAGGCTGGCCGGGCACGCTCGACGACGTCGCAGCAGGCCTCGACGCGCTCGCAGAGAGACCGGAGGTCGATCTCGGTCGCGTCGTCACCGTCGGGCATTCCGCAGGAGGGCAGCTCGCCCTCTACCTCGCGAGCAGGGACGGCGGCCGCGTGCAGCTCGCGGCTGCGGTCGCTCTCGGAGCCGTCGTCGACCTCGGCACGGCGCACGCGCTCGATCTGGGCGACGGAGCGGTCGCGGCGCTTGTCGGCGGTGGCCCTGACGAAGTGCCCGACCGCTACCGAGTGGCCGACCCGGCGGCCAACCTGCCGCTCGGGGTTCGGCAGCTGCTCGTGCACGGGTCCGAGGACGACGTCGTGCCCGTCTCCCTCGCGCGGGAGTACGCAGCCCGAGCCCGGGCGGCGGGAGACGACGTCGAGCTCGTGGAAGTTCCCGGCGCCGACCACTTCGACGTCGTCGACGGAACCCACTCGGCGTGGCTCGCCGTCCTCGATCGGCTCTCCACCCTCGTCGACACGGCATGATCGAGCCGTGAAGCCGCGCGTCCACCTGACGTCGCCGATCCTTTCCGAGGTCGAGGAGGCGATCGAAGTCGACTTCGAGCTCGGACCGCTCGAGGGTGCTGACGGCGTCGTCACAGTCCTGACCGTGCGCGTCGACGACGCCTTCCTCGATGCAGCAGGCCCTCAGCTTCGCGTCGTCGCCAACTATGCGGTCGGCGTCGACAACATCGACCTCGCGGCTGCGCAGCGTCACGGCGTGGTGGTCACGAACACCCCAGACGTGCTCACAGCCGCGACTGCGGAGCTCGCGATCGCCCTCCTCCTCGCGCTTACCCGGCGCGTCGCCGAGGGCGACCGGTTCGTACGCTCGCATCAGCCGTGGCGGTTCTCGCTCGAGTTCATGCTCGGCTCTGGCCTCGCGGGCAAGTCGATGCTGGTCGTCGGGCCCGGGCGGATCGGACGCGAGACGGCTCGGCTCGCCGAGGGATTCGGCATGCGGGTCGTGTACGCCGGACGCAGCGACCCGCTGGACGACCTCCTCTCCGAGGCGGATGTCGTGAGCATCCATTGCCCGTCGACGGCTGAGACCCGCCACCTCTTCGACGCGCGGCGGCTCGCACGGATGAAGCCGAGCGCAGTCCTCGTCAACACGGCTCGTGGACCCATCGTCGACGAGCGGGCGCTCGTGGAGGCCCTCGAACGAAAGGTGATCGCCGGCGCGGCTCTCGACGTCTACGAGCGCGAGCCCGAGGTCGAGGAGGGCCTGCTCGCCCTCGACAACGTCGTGCTGACGCCGCACCTCGGGAGCGCGACGCGAGAGACGCGCATCGGCATGGGAATGCTCTGCGTGGAAGGTCTTCGCGCGGTTCTGCTCGAGGACCGGATCCCCGCCAACGTCGTGATCGGAAAGTGACGTTCGGGTCCGCCTCGATGTGGGGCACGCTGGAGCGCGTGCTCGTCCGCCGACCCCAACCCGAGGACGGAGAGGCCTGGCGCGACTACGCCTGGCGCTCGGCGCCGGACTACGCGCTCGCCGCGGCGGAGCACGAGGCGTTTTGCGCCCTGCTCGAGGATGCGGGGGCCGAGGTGATCGTGTCGGACCACGACCCGGGGAACCCCGACGCGATCTACACGTACGACCCGACCCTCGTCGGCGACGCGGGAGCGGTGCTGCTGCGGCCGGGCAAGGAGGGACGGCGCAGTGAGCCGGACGCAACCGTCGAGTCACTCGAGCGGGCGGGGGTCCCGATCGCAGGTCGGCTCGAAGGTCCCGCCTGCGCCGAGGGCGGCGACACGGTCTGGCTCGACGGCTCGACGCTCCTCGTCGGCCATGGCTACCGGACGAACGCCGCCGGGATCGCTGCGCTCCGGGACGCATTTCCAGGCGTCGACGTCGTTCCGTTCGACCTGCCGCACTGGAATGGCGCCGGGGAGGTCCTACATTTGATGTCGTATATCTCGCCGCTCGACCGCGACCTCGCCGTCGTCTATCCGCGACTCGCCCCGGTCCGGCTGCTCGAAGTGCTCGCCGAGCGAGGGATCCACACCGTGGAGGTGCCCGACGCCGAGTTCGAGTCGATGGGCCCCAACGTGCTCGCGCTCGGGCCGCGGCGGGCACTCGCGCTCGAGGGGAACGACGAGACGCGGCGGCGGATGGAGAAGGCCGGGGTCGACGTCACCGTCTACCGCGGGGACGAGATCTCGCGCAAGGGCGACGGCGGCCCGACCTGCCTCACCCGCCCGCTACTCCGCTCCGAGCAGTCCGTCCGCAAGCGTCAACTGCTGGAAGTCGGAGAGCCCCGACACGCCGACGCCCGCGAGTCGGAGCGCGCCGGGCCGGTCGCGGAGACCTCGGTCGAGTAGACGGCACGCGAGGTCGCCGATCACGTCGCTGTTGTCCGTCGCCGCGCCGAGCGTCGTCGATCGCGAGCGGATCGAGAAATCCGCATAGCGCAGCTTCGCCGTCACGGTGCGGGCCGAGAGCCCGTTGCGCCGGAGATGCGAGCCGACCTCCGACGCCATCCGCCGGAGCTCCCCGTGCAGGACGGCCCGATCCGAGATGTCGCGCTCGAACGTCTCCTCGACGGAGATCGAGACGCGTTCGGTCTCGAACTCGAGGTCGCGCGGGTCGATGCCGCGGGCTCGGTCGCGCACGACCGTGCCGACCTGGCCGGGCAAGAGCGCACGCAACTCGACGTCGCTCAATGCGGCGAGCGCTCCGACCGTCGAGATGTCGGCTGCGGCAAGTCGAGCCTCGGCGCGCGGCCCTACACCGGGCAGCGCACGTACCGGGAGGGGTGCGAGAAAGCGCGCCTCGGAACCCGGTGGCACGACGGTGATGCCCCCAGGCTTCCGACGGTCCGAGGCGACCTTGCAGACGACCTTGGACGTCGAGACGCCGAGCGAGCAGGTCAGGCTCGTCGCGGCGCGCACGGCCGTCTGCACGGCGCCGGCGAAAGCCCTGGCTCGCGCGAACTCCGAGATCACCGACCCGAGGTCGAGGTAGCCCTCGTCGATACCCGTCTGCTCCACTCGCGGGACGACCTCTCTCACCGTCGACCAGACGGCCTGCGAGTACTGACGGTAGAGGGCATGCCTCGGACGGACGAACACCACGTTCGGGCAACGGCGGAGCGCTTCGGCGGAGCTCATCGCCGACCGGATCCCGAAACGGCGGGCGACGTAGTTGGCAGTCGCGACGACGCCGCGACCGTGCGGATCGCCGCCGACGACGAGCGGCACCGACCGGAGCGACGGATTCTCGAGCTCCTCCACCGCGGCGAAGAAGGCGTCGAGATCGAGGTGAGCCAGGATCCACACGACCACAACACTAGGATCCGCGCGTGACCTCGGGCCCGCTGCCGCCCGCGATCGTCCAGCCGGCCCCGTACGAGGTGTCGTACGGCCTCGTCACGGGCTGGGTTGCAGCGGGTACTCGCCGAATCGTCGTGCGCGCCGGCGGCCGTGTGCTCGCGGACACTCCGCTCCGCGGCCGCCACTTCACGCTTCGGCTCGACCTCCCGCCGCGCGAGCTCGTCCTCTCGGTGACGTCGGTGGGTCGGTTCGGCGGGCGGGCGACGTCGAGAGTGGCAGACGTCGTCGGCCTTCCGCGAGCGGCATCCCCAGTAGCAAGGAACCCGCGCGAGGACGCGGTGCTCGCCCGGCAGGTGCGGAGGCTGACCGGGGGCTTCGGCGCGACCAGCGCCGTCTACGTCGAGAATCTCGTGGACGGCCGTGGAACCGCGTGGAACGCCCGGGCACGCCTTCCAGCGGCCTCGACGCTCAAGCTCGCGATCGCGATCGCCGTGCTCGCGCACGAGGACGGTACCCCAGGTCCAGGCACCCGTTTGGATTGGCTCCTCCGGCGCATGCTCGAGGAGTCGGACAACGGAGCGGCCGACGACCTCGAGGTCGCGCTCGCGGGCTCGACGTCGGCCGGCGGCCATGTCGTCGACGGGCTGATGCGCGAGCTCGGACTTACCGACACCTTGATGTACGGCGGCTACGTGCGGGACCTCGCGTCCGTCGCTGAAGACGGCGACGACGGGCCGATCGTGCTTCGAGACGACGACCAGCCGAGCTTCGGGCCCGGCAAATACACGAGCGCCCGCGACCTCTCCGGGCTGCTCCGCGCCCTCTGGCAGGCGTCTGCCGGACGTGGTCCCCTCCGCCGGAACGAACCCGGGTTCAACGGCCACGACGCGCGCCACCTCCTGTATCTGCTGGCGCACGTCGACGACACCGGCAAGCTGGATCGCGAGGTCCGCAAGCTGAACGGGGTCGAGGTCCTCCATAAGGCGGGCTGGATCTCATCCGCGCGACACGACAACGGACTCGTCTTTTGGCCGGGTGGCGTTCTCGTCGTCACGGTGATGACCTACCGGGCGGGTGGCGTCGGAAGTTCGTCGGACGTGCTGGCCGGTCGCATCGCCTGGCTCGCACTCCGGCGCTACTCGACACGGCCGACGTAGACCTTGCCTCAGTCGCTACGATTTTCGTAGTTACTAGCGCGAGCACCCGAAGAGAGAGGCAAGGCGAGAAGATCCCGTGACGAAGCTATTGCTGGTTCCCCTCGACGACATCGTCGTCTTCCCGAACATGAGCGTGACGCTGACGGTCGACGTCGGCGCCGAGACCCGTGTGTTCCTCGTGCCCAAGCACGAAGGCGAGTACGCGAGCGTCGGCACCGTCGCAGAGGTGACCGATACGGCACGCCTTCCCGGCGGCGGGCAGGCGGTTGCCCTGAATGGGCTCCACCGCGGCATCGCCGGCGCCGCCGAAACGGACACCCGCGGCCGCCTCCTCGTCGAGGTCGACGAGAAGCCGGACGACGTCTCGACCGGACCCGAGCTGCGCGAGCTCGAGCGCGAGTACCGCGCGGTCGTCGAGGAGATCCTCGAGCTGCGCGGCGACGACGGCCGCATCGCCGCCTTCGTCCGCTCGATCAGCGAGCCCGGCGCGCTCGCAGACACATCCGGCTACTCCCCGGACTTCACGTTCGCGCAGAAGGTCGAGCTGCTGGAGAAGACCGACGTCCGGGAGCGCCTCCAGCTCGCTCTCGAGCTGCAACGGGAGCGGCTCGCACTGATGCAGGTGCGCAAGCGCATCCAGGACGACGTCGAGTCCGGCGTCGAGAAGCAGCAACGGGAATACATCCTCCGCCGACAAATGGACTCGATTCGGAAGGAGCTCGGCGAGGACGAGACTTCTGTCGTCGAGGAGTACAAGACGAAGATCGCCGAGGCCGGCATGCCGGAGGCCGTGCAGGAGCAGGCGGACAAGGAGCTAGGCCGCTTCGAGCGGATGGGCGAGAGCTCGCCCGAAGCCGGGATGATCCGGAACTACCTCGACTGGCTGCTCGCCGTGCCGTGGTCGAAACGATCGGAGGAGCGGCTCGACCCGCAGTACACGCGGGAGATTCTCGACTCAGACCACGCAGGCCTCGACGACGTCAAGGACCGGATTGTCGAGTACATCGCGGTTGCGAAGCTCCGCAAGGAGCGCGGGATCGAGGCCGACCGCAAGGCGGGTGCGATCCTGACGCTGATCGGGCCGCCCGGAACGGGCAAGACCTCGATCGGCGAGTCCGTCGCGCGCGCGCTCAACCGCGAGTTCGTGCGCATGTCGCTCGGCGGCGTACGTGACGAGGCGGAGATCCGCGGCCACCGGCGGACGTACATCGGAGCTCTTCCGGGCAGGTTGGTCCGAGCGTTGAGGGACGCCGGCACGATGAACCCGGTGATCCTGCTCGACGAGGTCGACAAGGTCGGCGCCGACTGGCGCGGCGACCCCTCGGCGGCGTTGCTCGAGGTGCTCGACCCGGCACAGAACCACTCGTTCCGCGACCACTACCTCGACGTCGAGCTCGACCTCTCAGAGGTGGTCTTCATCGCGACGGCCAACGTGGCCGAGACGATCCCCGGGCCGCTGCTCGACCGCATGGAGGTGATCCGCTTCGACGGGTACACGACGGACGAGAAGGTCGAGATCGCGAAGGGCTATCTCTGGCCGCGGCAGCGCGAGCGCAGCGGGCTTGTCGAGGAGGAGGTCGGGATCTCTGACGAGGTTCTCGAGACGGTCATCTCCGAATACACCCGCGAGGCGGGTGTTCGGCAGCTCGAGCGGGAGCTCGGGTCGGTGCTCCGCAAGACCGCGACGAAGGTTGCGTCCGGCTCAGTCGAGCCACCGGTCGAGGTGGACGTCGACGCCGTCCGGGACGCGCTCGGCCGTCAGAAGTTCTTCCGCGAGTCGGCGGAGCGCACGGCCGTGCCGGGTGTCGCGACGGGGCTCGCCGTGACGGGAACCGGCGGTGACGTCCTGTTCGTCGAAGCCACGACGACGAAGGGCGGCGAGAAGCTCGTTCTCACAGGCCAGCTCGGCGACGTGATGAAGGAGTCGGCGCAGATCGCGCTCTCGGCTGTCCGGGCACATGCGCAGGACTTCGGCCTGGACGAGGAGATGTTCGAGGACCGGTCGTTCCACATCCACGTTCCGGCGGGTGCTATCCCGAAGGACGGGCCTTCCGCCGGCATCACGATGGCGACGGCCTTCGCCTCGCTCCTGAGCGGGCGTCCGGTGCGGCACACGGTCGGGATGACCGGCGAGGTGACGCTCCAGGGCCGGGTCCTGCCGATCGGCGGGTTGAAGCAGAAGGTGCTCGCCGCGCACGCTGCGGGGCTCACCGACGTGATCATCCCGGAGCGCAATCGTGCCGACCTCGACGACGTCCCGGAGAAGGTTCGCGAGGAGATCGCATTCCATCCCGTGATGTCGCTCACAGAGGTTCTCGAGCTCGCGCTCGAGCCGAAGTCGGTCGCGAATGTCGCGCTTTGACAGCGGCCCACCGGGCGAGCGCAATGTCCCGCTGTAGGCGCTGCGAGCCAGTCCCCGAGGAGGTCCGCCGGGCAGCGGGCCTCCTCGAGCGACGCTGGACGGTCTCGATTCTCTGGGCCTCGGCGGAGGGCGCCTCGCGCTTCAACGAGATTCGCCAGTCGGTCGGGGAGATCCCTCCGACGACGCTCGCGCAACGGCTCGTCGAGCTCGAAGACGCCGGCCTGATCGAACGTTCCGTCGTCGACGCCCGACCACCGCGGGTCGAATACCGGCTG
>Ga0187777_10000733_pt1 | contig 21561 bp, 13 predicted proteins | sample 1015_Q2_SP5_10_M_FD_132416 | JGI IMG/M metagenome (GOLD analysis project Ga0187777, IMG submission 132416) | Tropical peat soil microbial communities from peatlands in Department of Meta, Colombia - 1015_Q2_SP5_10_MG | ecosystem: Environmental > Terrestrial > Soil > Wetlands > Peat | place... | reverse complement strand
GGTGGTGCAGATCAGCTTCGACCCCTCGGTGATCTCCTACCGCGAGCTGCTCGAGGTGTTCTTCACCATCCACGACCCCACGACGCTCAACCGCCAGGGTGCCGACGTGGGGACGCAGTACCGTTCCGCGATCTTCACCCACTCCGCCGCCCAGAAGGCGACCGCCGAAGCGGTGATCGGGGAGCTGGAGGCGGAGCACGTGTGGGATCAGCCGATCGTCACGCAGGTCGTCGAGCTGGACAGGTTCTTCCCTGCCGAGGAGTACCACCGGGACTACTTCCGCCGGAACCCGGGCCAGGGGTACTGCCGGGCCGTGATCGCGCCGAAGGTGGCGAAGCTGAGGAAGATCTACTACGACAGACTCAAGCGGGTGTAGGGTGTGAGGGTGTCGGGTGTAGGGTCGCGCAACACTCCCTACACCCTACCCCCTGCCTCATCACACCCTGCCTCATCTCTTCTCCACTCTGCTCATCCACGCGTCCCCGTGGTAGTCGCGCGTGGTGATCACGGCGTGCTTGAGATCGGTCGAGAAGTCCATCGCGGTGACGGGTCGCGGCACGGTGCCCAGCAGCTGGAGTCTGCCGGGCGATGTCACACGGTACAGCGACGCGGTCTCTTCGGAGGGGTAGACCTGGAACGCAATGCCGCCGTCGTCGAGGAAGTCCATGCTGCCCTTCTCCGCGAAGTGCGTCGCCCAGATCACCGGCGTGCCGCCGTCGGACGAGACGACAGCGATGCCGACCGTGTCGAACGTCGCGGCGTTCCAACCGGAGAGGCCGATGTACCGGCCGGTTGGATCGGCGATGATCTGGGTCAAGACGCCGAACCAGGCGGGCTTCTTCACCTCGATGGACTTCCCGGCTCGCTCGATGATGATCCGATCGTCGGTCCCGGGGATCCACGCCCAACCGTCCGGCAAGGTCGTGAGGTCAACCAGGGTCGTGTCGGGCACCTCGAAGGATCGTTCCACGGCTCCGGTCCGGACGTCGAGCACCGCGACGTGCTGCCCGCGCGACCTGGTCGCCACGAGTACCGAGACGGAGTCTCTCCAGAATGCCGTGAGCACTTCGCCCGCCGTCTGCAGCGGTATCTCGCGGCCCCCTGCGAACGGCATCACGGACAGGCGTCGCTCCGGCGCGCCGGCCGCCGAGGGGAGCACCCGGCTGACGAGAAGGCGCGCGCCGTCCCGGGAGACTGACACGCCGACCGGGGATGAGGCCTGCACGAGCCGCCGCGAGTCGGGGAGCCTGCCCTTGAACGCATCCGCCAGGTCCACCGCCCAGCTGCCGTAGCCGTAAGTGCCTTCGTCGAAGGCCAGCGTGGCGCCGTCCGCCGTCACGCTGAAGCTCGTGATGGTGCCGGTCATGATCGTGTCCTGGCGGCTGGCAAGGTGCCCGTTCCCGGGGTCCAGGGCGATCCTGAGGATCGAGGTCTCGCCGGCCTGGCCCGACCTGGCCACCCACAGCGCGTCGCGGCTCGCATCGCCCCAGCAGGATCCGCAGGTCTTGACGAGCACTCGGCTGACGACGCGTCCCTGCCGATCCATCACCTGCCCGAGCCCAGACGCCGCCCGGCCGATCATCGTCGCGATCCACCGCTCGCCGGGCACGACGACAATGGTCCCGACCCCGATCCCCGCTCCGGTGACGCGGATGCTGTCCGCAACGGCTCCCTCGAGGGAGGTCACTTTGATCCAGAACACGGAGTCGGGTCCGAACGTCGGACCGACGAGCAGCGAGTCGCCGCCCGCGTAGAACGCCGCCGCGCCGGAGGTCAGGTAGCGTGGCTGGCCGCCCAGAACCGACAGCAGGTAGTTGCCCCAGCGGCCGCCGATGGTGGCGATCGCAAGCAGATTCCGCCGGTCAGGACTCCACGTGAGCGCGTAGGCCGCGGTCGCGCCGTCCAGGACGCGACGTGTCGCCGTGCCGCCCACATCCTGCACGTCCACGCCGTACGTGCAGCGTCCCTCCGCGCAGGTGCGGGAGAAGAACGCCAGCTGCTTGCCGTCGGGCGAGAGCGCCGGGGCCTGCACGCTCCCGGTGTACGTCAGCTGGGTGCGGCCGCTCAGCACGACCCCGGCGCCGCGGCTGGCGCCGACCTTCGTCCGCACGATCCACACGCCGAGCACCGCGAGCACCACGACGCCGGCCATCGCCAGCAGCGCGGAGGGCGACAGCTGGCGGGCCGACGGCAGCGGCGCCGCGGTCGAGCCCCGGGTGCGCAGCGCCGCGGCGAACTCGGCCGCGCTCGCGAACCGGTCGGCCGGCACCTTGGCCAGCGCCTTCGCCACCGCGGCGTCGATCGGGTCGGGGATCGTGTCCCGCACCGTCCTCAGGCGCGTCGGCCGCTCCGTCAGCAGCTTGGCGATCACCGCCTGCACCGTCGGGCCCGTGACCGGCGGCTCGCCCGCCAGCATCTCGTACAGCACCGCGCCGAGCGAGTAGATGTCGCTCCGGGCGTCCAGCGTCCGGTCGCCCGTGGCCTGCTCGGGGCTCATGTACTGCGGCGTGCCCAGGCTGAGGCCGGTCTCGGTGAGCCGCGACCCGCCCGCTTCGCGCAGCGCCAGGGCGATCCCGAAGTCCGCCACCACGGCCTCGCCCTCGTGCAGCAGGATGTTCTCGGGCTTGATGTCCCGGTGCACCACGCCCTGCTTGTGCGCGTAGTCGAGCGCGCTCGCCACCTGGCGGATGATGTTCAGGGCCTCGTCGATGCCGAGCTGCTGCTCCCGCTCGAGCTTGGCGCGGAGCGACTCCCCGCGCACCAGCGGCAGCACGTAGTAGAGGATCCCGTCGGCGGCGCCCGAGTCGATCAGGGTGAGGATGTGCGGGTGGTCGAGCCGGGCGGTGATGCTGATTTCCTTGAGGAACCGCTCGGCCCCGAGCACGGCCGAGAGGTCGGCGCGCAGCACCTTGAGCGCCACCTCGCGGCCGTGCTTGAGGTCGCGCGCGAGGTACACGGTCGCCATGCCGCCGGAGCCGATCTCGCGCTCGATGGCGTAGCGGTCGGCGAGGGCCGAGGCGAGGCGACTGGTGTCTGGCATGGGGATTCGGCGACAAGATAAGCGATGGGGGCGAAACCGACAGGGTGTAGGGGGTAGGGTGTAGGGTGTGAGGGGTCGGCTACACCCTACACCCTCACACCCTACACCCGGCCCGGAAGCCTCCCCTGCCTCACCTCGCCCGGTACTCCGCCAGCGTCTGGAGATAGGAGTCCGGCAACCCGATGTCGAACCGCCGGCCGTCGATCACCAGGCCGTGGAAGCCGTGCTCCTGGCGCAGCCGGTCGAGCGCCGACGTGAGCTGGAACTCGCCCCGCTCGCGGACGTTGTTGCGGATGTGCTCCTCGAGGACGTCGAAGATCTGCGGACCGATGACGTACTCGCCGAAGAACGTCAGGTACTCGCCGTCCGGCAGGCCCGGCGCGCGCAGGTTGCCGCGGGCGTACTCCGCGGTGGGCTTCTCGGCGAACTCCGTGACGTTGAGCAGCCGCTCGCCATCGATCCACACGCCCGTGGCGGTGCCGAAGTTGGCCAGCTGGCTCTCGGGCGTGCGCCGCAGCCCCACCACGCTGGTTCCGGTGCGCTGGTACGCGTCGAGCAGCTGGCGCGCGCACGACGCGGGCCCGTCCGAGTGGTAGAGGTGGTCGCCGAGCATCAGCAGGAACGGCTCGTCGCCGATCGCCGCGCGCGCGCAGTGCACCGCGTGGCCGAAGCCCTCCTGCGCGGTCTGGGTCACGAACGTCACCCGGCGGCCGATGTCGAGCAGTCGCCGCGCGTAGTCCTGGTAGGGTCGCGGCAGCTTGTTGAAGTTCTCGATCGAGACCTGGGTGCCGAAGAACGACTGGAAGCTCTCGAGGTCCTCCTCCTGCACCACGATGACGACGTCCTCGATGCCGGCGTTGAGCGCCTCCTCGACGATCAGCAGGATGGCCGGCTTCGCCACCCCGTCGCGGTCCACGACCGGGAACAGCTCCTTCTTGGTCGCCTTGCTGGCGGGGAACAGCCGGGTGCCGAAGCCCGCGGCCGGCACCAGCGCCTTGCGCACCTTCGGCCCGGTGCCGAGGGTCAGCGTCAGGCACGACACGTCGAAGTCGCGCTCGAGGACGGCGATCGCCGCCTGCTGGTCGGCGGCGCTCCGGGCCACGAACTGCGCCGACCCGTCGCCCTGCGACCCGACGCCCTTGCCGCCCCACACGTGCGGCGCGAGCGACGCGTGGGCGAGCACCCGGTGCAGGACGGGCGCCGCCAGCTCGTCGGGGCACGCGGGCGCCGCCGCCCGGTCGAACGCGGCCTGGGCTTCCGTCATGAGCGCGCCGAGCCGCCGCGCGTCGCCGGCGGTCAGGGCCGCGACCGCCTCGTGCACCACGCGCTTGTTCGCCGGCCCGAGCAGCTCCTGCACGCCGCGCTCCAGCGGGTCCTCGGCGAACGGATAGCAGCGGTTGAGGTGCTTGAGGATCGCCAGCGTGTCCTTCTTCGCGTGCAGGTCCACAATCACGAAGTGCAGCTCCCGCGCCGGGCGCACCTCGGTCGTCTCGAGCCGGTCGCCGTCGAACTCCATCAGCACCGCGCGGTCGCCGAACGCGCAGCCCTGGTCCATCCGGCCGCAGCGCGAGGGCGTGGTGATCTCGCCCTGGTACGCCAGCTCCATCTCGCCGCGGACCGTGAGGTGCAGGTCGTAAACCCGGTTGAAGGCGCGGGCCGTCAGCACGCTGATCGCCGCGCTCGAGGAGAGGCCCTTCTTGATCGGCAGGTCCGTCCGGGTGTTGCGGAGCACCAGGCCACGGACCCGGTAATGGGTCGTCACCTGGTAGGCCACGCCGGCGGCGTAGCTGAAGAACCCGCCGCGCTGCGCCTCCTCGAGCAGGGCCCGGGGCTCGAGCGGGATCTCGTGCGGCCCGACGACCGTCCCGTCCGGCATCGTGGAGCTCAGCACCAGGGCCGTGGGGTGCGGCTCGACCTCGGCGTGCAGCCCCTGGTTGGTGCCGCAGATCAGGGTGTAGCCCTTCTCGATCTCGGCGTTGATGCGGCGGTAGCCGCCCGCCCAGTCCGAATGCTCGCCGAACAGGCAGATGCGCCCCGGCACGAAGATCTTCATGGCCGTGCCTCAGTCCTTGAAGGGCGAGGGGCGCGACGGCTTGCGGCGCGGCGCGGCCGCGTCGAGGAGCCGCTGCAGCTCCTCGACGCTCAGTTCGTAGGGGTCGGTCTCGTAGCCGGGGGCCGCCCCGATCCGCCCGGGGCCCGGATTGCCCTCGACCGGGCTGAATTCCCACTCGGAGCGGCCGGGGAGGATTTCCCACCGCTCTCCGTTGCGATCGGCGAACGTCCGACGGGCCATGAGACGAACCGGGTGTAGGGTGTGAGGGTGTAGGGTGTAGGGGTGGTGGGTGGCGCCGACACCCTACCCCCTACACCCTCCACCCCCCTTCCTAGTGTAGATACCGCGTCAGAAACTCGTCCACCACCTGCTGGATCAGCATGAAGCTCTCGAGGTTGTACGCCGCGCCGTGCCGGCCGGGCGGGTAGATCCGGAGGCTCGCGTCCACGCCCGCATTGGTCAGCGCGGTGAGGAGCTGCATCGTGTTCTGCGGATGGACGTTGTCGTCCATCATCGAGTGAATCAGCAGCAGGTGGTGGGCCGCGAGGCTGTCGGCGAACGGCATCACCGCGCTGCTGTCGTAGCCCGCCGCGTTGTCCTCCAGCAGGCCCATGTAGCGCTCGGTGTAGATCGCGTCGTACAGACGCCACGAGGTGCCGGGCGAGTTCGCGATCCCCACGGCGAAGAGCTTCGGGTACATCACCATCGTGTACAGGGTGCTGTAGCCGCCGTAGCTGGTGCCCATGATGGCGATGCGGGTGCTGTCCACCCACGGCTGCCGCGACAGCCAGCGCGCCGCCTCGGCGAAGTCGTGCGCCTCCCACCGGCCGAGGTGCCGGTAGACGACCTTCTCGAAGGCGCTGCCGTAGTTGTTGGTGCCGCGGTTGTTCAGCCCGACGACCAGGAAGCCCTCCTGGGCGTACCACTGGTCGAGGCCGCTGGTGCCGAACACGTCGTAGACCTGCTGCGAGCCCGGTCCGCCGTACACGGAGAAGATCACCGGGTAGCGCTTCGTGGAGTCGAAGTCCGGCGGCTTGACGATGGACCCGTCGAGACGCTGGCCGTCGCTGGTCGTGAAGCTGAAGATCTCCGTCGGCGCGTAGGCGTGGGTCCCGAGCCACTCGGTCACGCGCGCGTTGTCCTCCAGCTTGCGCAGCATCCGGCCGCCCGTGGCCCACAGCTCGATCTGCCGCGGCTGCCGCAGGTTCGACCAGCGGTCGACGTAGTACCGGGTGTCCGGCGACATGTCGATGGCGTGCGCCCCCTCGGCCGTCGTGAGGCGCCGCTGGCCCGTGCCGTCGAACTTCACCGCGTACAGCTGCCGCTGCAGCGGTGACACCTGGGTGGAGCTGTAGTAGATCGTCCGCGCCTTCGGGTCGATGCCCTCGATGCGGGTCACGCTCCACGGCCCGCGGGTCACCTGGTTCACCAGCCGGCCGGCGTAGTCGTAGCGGTACACGTGCTGCCAGCCGTCGCGGTCGGAGATCCAGAAGAACTCCTTCAGGCCCTCCGGGAACGACAGCATGTCAGGGATGCCGGCGTAGAAGTCGTACACGTCGATCCAGGTCCGCGAGCTGTCCGCGAACACCAGCCGCCGGCCGCCGGTGCGCACGTCGAAGAAGAACAGCTTCATCAGGTTCTGCGGGCGGTTCAGCGTGACGACCGCCAGGGTGTCCGGCTGGCTCGTCCAGTAGATGCGCGGGACGTAGAACTCGCCGCGCTCGCCGGTGTCGAGCCACACCCGCTGGCCCGAGGCCACGGCCGCGACGCCGATCCGCACCCGGGTGATCGAGTCCCCCGGCTGCGGGATGCGGATCTTCTCCCAGACGGGGTGCGCGCCCGCGTAGTCGGACAGCTGGATCACCGGCTCGGCGCTCTCGTCCACCTGCCACCAGGCGACGTAGCGGCTGTCGGGCGACCAGTTCCACCCCTGGGCGATGCCGAACTCCTCCTCGTACATCCAGTCGAAGTGGCCGTTGTAGACCAGCTCGGTCGCGTCGCTGGTCAGGCGGGTCTCCTGGTGCCGCGCCAGGTCGGTGACGTACAGGTCGCCGCCGCGCTCGTAGCCGAGCATCGCGCCGTCGGGCGACAGCTCCGCGGTGCGCGCGCCGCTCGCGGCGAGCTGGAGCGTGTGGTCGGAGAGCCCGTAGACGTAGTAGTCCGCCGTCCCCGAGCGACGGTAGATCGGCTGGACATGCGTCTGGAACACCAGGTGCCGGTTGTCGCGGGCGAACTGGAACGACTGGTAGGCGAACGGCTCGCTGGTGCCCGGGAACGTCAGGCCCCGGGCCCGGAACAGCAGCGTGTCCGCCCCGGTCGCGGGGTCGGTCGCCCGGATCTCGCTGCCGGAGTCGGTGCGCGCGATGTACGAGAAGCGCCTCCCGCCCTCGATCCAGGTCACGTTCTGGGGGCCGGGCCGGCCGGCGAGCGCGCGGCTCACCGTGATCCAGTCGCGCAGCGAGGTCATGCGGGTCTTCTGCTGCGCCAGGCCGGCGACGGGGAGCACGAGTAGCGACAGGGCGATCAAGCGGCAACGCATGTGGGGCTCGATGGAGTGTAGGGTGTGTGAAGAACAGGGTGTAGGGTGTAGGGTGTGGGGTGTAGGGTCCGAGGGTGCGGGCGCCGGCTACACCCTACACCCTACACCCTCACACCCAGTTCGTCCTCGCTCAGTGCCTTTCAATGAGCCACAGGTCCGGCCGGTCGTCGTAGACGATGCACGCCCCGGAACGCGCATCCGGCGCCAGGCTCAGCGAGGGCACGTCGCACGCCACCGGAATCGCCGCGTAGCGCTGCAGCGTGCCTCCGCGCGCCGGCAGCCGCCACAGCTCCGGCGGCCCCAGACCGACCGCCCGGGTGAAGTAGACGAAGCCGTCGGGCGCCCATTGCTCGATGCGCACGCGGACCGAGTCCGTCGCGCTCAGGTCGCCGAGGAGCCGGACGGCTCCGGTGCGGAGATCGAGCGTGTACGCACGCGCGAGACCGGCGCGCGTTCCGACGAACGCGATCACCTGGCCATCGGGCGAGAGCGCGTTGCCCGTGGAGGTGCCCAGGGAGTCCGGGGACGGGATGCGGCGCAGCACGCGGCCGGTCGAGTCCAGGATGGCGGCGCCGTTCGCGGTGATCTGGCCGGCCAGCGCGGTGCCATCCGGACGCCAGCCCACGATGACGAGCCCGGGCTCGAGGGTCAACGTGCGGACCCGGCCCGTCGCCGGCTCCACGATCTCGTGCGAGAGGCGTCCGCGGGCTCCAGCCGAGAACAGCACGTCGGAGAGGCCGCGGCCGTCCGCCAGCCAGCGCAGGACCTGCCGCGTGCCGGAATCGCTGGTGTACGCCGTTTCCCGCCCGCCGGAGGTCGGCACGGTGTAGACGTTGGCACCCCACGCATCCTGCTTGACGTAGGCGACCGTCCGACCGTCGGGCGAGAGGGCGGGGCCGTAGTACCACGTGGAGCCGTGCGTGAGGCGGCGCGCCGCCCCCTGAACCGAGAAGAACCACACGTCGGCCGTCCGGCCGGCATCGCCGTACACGAATCCGGACGGCGTCGCCGCGAAGCCGGTGATGCCGTCCTGCCGGATCCCGTTCATCAGCTCCACCGGCCGCCCCAGGTGGCCCGAGGAGCTGACGGGGAGGCGAACCAGCCGGCCCACCGACTGCGCGCCCAGCTCGAACATCACGACGTGGCGACCGTCCGCGTCCCAGCCGCCGCCGCCGGGGGCCTCGAGCGAGTCGAGGATCCTGCCGTGGTGGTCGGCCACACCCTGCAGGAAGGTGCTGCCGTGGATGCCGGCGAAGTAGATGAACCCGGTCACCGGACTGAAGTCGAGGCTGTTGAGTGCCCACCGGCCGTCGCCGAGCACCACGCTGTCCCGGACGGTGCCGCTTGCGAGGTCCGCGAAGTGGATGACCCGCTCGCCCCGGCTGGTGAAACCGGCCGTCCGGTCGTCCACGAAGCCGAAGTTCTCGGCATCCCCCGCGACCCGGCGCGCCACGCCGCCCTGCCGCGGGATCACGAACATGCCCGCCTCGCCGGCAGCGGAGCGCATCTCGACGAGGAGGTTGGCGCCATCGGAGCTCCAGCCGCCCATGCTCACATCGCGCGCCCCGGGCACGAGAACGACCGGCGCGCCGCGCGGCAGCTCCTGGACGATGATGTCGCCGTCGCAGCCGTTTCCGGTGGCGCGGCAGCTCCCCCGGATGTAGGCCAGCCAGTGCCCGTCACGCGTCACCACCGGCGACGTCGAGTTGCCCGTGAAGGTGAGCCGTGTACGGGCCTCGCGGCCCGCCGGCGCGCGGAGCAGCACCCGCCCGGCCGCGAGGCCCACCAGGATGCCGGAGGCGAGCAACGCGGCCCGCGCCCAGGGGCGCCGGGCGCCGCGCCGCGACGCCGGGGCCGAGGCAAACCGGCCGGTCGCCGTCGGCTGCCCCTCGAGCGCCTTGGCGAAGTCGGCCGCGCTCGCGAACCGGTCGGCCGGGAGCTTCTCGAGCGCGCGATGCACCGCTTCCGCGACGTGCGGCGCGAGCCGCGGCCGGCGGGTCGAGATGTCGCGCGGCTCCTCCGTCACCACGGCGGCGATCACCGCCTGCGCCGTCGAGCCGGTGTGCGGCGGGTCGCCGCTCAGCATCTCGTACAGCACCGCGCCCAGGGCGTAGATGTCGCTGCGGGCGTCGATCTGCCGGTCGCCGGTCGCCTGCTCCGGGCTCATGTAGTACGGCGTGCCCAGCGACAGGCCCGTCTCCGTGAGCCGCGTGCCGCCCGCCTGGCTCACCGCCAGCGCGATGCCGAAGTCGGTCACCAGCGCCGTGCCGTCCTGCAGCAGGATGTTCTCGGGCTTGATGTCCCGGTGGATCACCCCCTGCCGGTGCGCGTACTCGAGCGCGCTCGCGACCTCCCGCGTGATCCGCACCGCCTCGTCGATCGGCAGCTGCTTCTCGCGGGAGAGCCGGTCCCGCAGCGACTCGCCCTTCACGTACGGCATCACGTAGTACAAGAGCCCGTCGGCGCTGCCCGAGTCGTACAGCGGCAGGATGTGCGGGTGCTGCAGGTTGGCGGTGACGCGGATCTCGTTCAGGAACCGGTCGGCGCCCACGATGGCCGAGAGGTCGGCGCGCAGCACCTTCACGGCCACGTGGCGCTGGTGCCGCAGATCCTCGCCGAGATACACGGTGGCCATCCCGCCCTTGCCCAGCTCGCGCTCGAGGCGGTAGGACTGCGCGAGGGCGGTCGTGAGACGCTCGAGCTCGGTCATCGTGGTTGGGGCAAGATAGGGGGCGCCCGGCGGGAGCGGCTAGAGGGGCGACCGACGGTCAGCCTGGCCAGAGGGTGTTGGGGTGTGATCTAGTCTATGGTCCGCGTCGCGGCGAGCAGCGTCAGGTCGTCGTGCGGCTCGGCCGGTCCGGTGAACGCGCGGAGCGCGGCGACGACTCCCCGCACCAGGTTGGCGGCGGACGTGTTGTTCGCCCGCAGGGCGTCCCGCAGGCGCTGCTTGCCGAAGGCCTCGCCGGCCGGGCTCGGCGCCTCCACCAGCCCGTCGGTGAAGGCGAAAATGGACTCGCCGCGCACGAGCTTCGCCTGGCCCGCCGTGTACTCCGCGTCCGGCAGCAGTCCGAGCGCGGTGCCCGTGGGCCGCAGCTCCCGGGTGCCGCCGTCGGGGGCGACGACGAGCGCGGGCTCGTGGCCGGCGTTGACGTAGTCGAACTGCCCGGTCATCGGGGAGAGCGCCCCCAGGAAGACCGTGGCGAACATGTTGGTGCGCCCGTGCAGCTTGGCGATGTAGTTGTTGGTGAAGCCCGCCACCCGGGTCAGCAGGTCGGCCGGCGTCGCGGCCTCCAGCGACTCGCGCACGAGGGTGCGGCGGCCGCCGATCATCTGGATCGCCCCGCCCTCGACCGGATCGGCGGAGGCGCGAATGAGGCTGCGGAACAGGGCCATGAACAGCGCCGCGCCGACGCCCTTGTCGCACACGTCGCCGACGACGAGGACGATCGTGCCGGAGGGCCCCAGCCCGAAGGCGTCGTAGAAGTCGCCGGAGACCTGCCGCGCCGGGTGCAGCGCGGCCTCGAGCTGCAGCCCCCGCGCGAGCGGCAACGACTCGGGAAGGAAGTCCCGCTGGATGTTCCGGGCGACGGCCATCTCGCGCGCCAGGCTCTCGGCGGCCCGCACGCGCCTCTTGGCCAGCGCCGCGCTCAGACGGGCCCGGAGAATGGCCGGCGGGGACGCCATCGGGAGATAGTCGTCGGCGCCCAGCTCGAGGCACTGCGTGACGACCTCGACGTCGTCGGCCGGCGACACCACGATCACGGCGAGATGCTCGAGCGCGGCGTCGCTCCGCACCGCCTCCAGGAGCTGCGGGCCGCCCACGGCGGCGCTGCGCACGTTCACCAGCACCAGATCGAACGGCTCGGCCCGGAGCTTCTCGAGGGCCTCGCCGCCCTGGGCGGCGGCGTCCGCGACATACCCCTCCATTTCGACCTGCCGGCTGAGCGCATCGCGACCCGCCGCCGTGTCGTCGACGACCAGCACCCGCGCCAGCGAGCTGCCGGGTGCCTGCGAAGCGACGAACCTGGACAGCCGGGTGGTCATCGGAGGGCGGCGACGCTGCCGCGAGCTTCGAGCGGAGTTTCCATGGGGGCCGCGAGAAGATACGAACGGCCGGGAGGAGCGGCTAGAGCATCCGTGACGCGCGCCAGCCGATGCGGCGGGGTGGCGACCCCTACGTCTCGCTCAGCATGTGCAGCTGCCAGAGCTCCCGCGTGCCGGTGCGGAGGAACGGATCGAGGGCGAGCAGTCCCGTCTTCCCGATGCTCTTCTGCAGGTAGCGCAGCTCCTGGAACCGGTCCTTCAGGGCCGGATCCGGCGCGGCGTCGAACCCGGCCTCGCGCATCATCAGCACGCCCTTCGCGCGGACCGCGAGCTCGGCGCGCAGGCGCAGGAGGCACATCATGTCCACGATCACCTCGGGCGTGAAGCGGCTGCGCAGGCTCCGGAGGTACGTGCCGACCGGAGTCCCCGAGACCTGCCCCGAGCGGACCACCTCGAGCAGCTCCAGGTCCGTGTCGAACCCCGTTCCCAGCCACGCCCGCGTCGCCCGCTCGCTCTGCTGGAACACCGCGACGCTGAGGGCCGGGAAGACCAGCACGATCAGCGCCGTGGCCAGGAGCGGCTGCAGCAGGAAGTGGTTGTACAAGGAGTGCAGAACCACGGCCACGGCGAGTCCCGGCAGCAGGAGGGACAGCCGGAAGGCGTCGACCCGGTTGTGGAGCGCCTTGGCCACCATCGCCAGGATGGCGGTGGCGCCGCCGTGCATCAGCGCGGTGCCGCATCCCCTGACGACCCACGTCAGGATCGTCGCGTCGGGGCTCACCTGCAGGTAGTAGAGGTTCTCGAGGAACGCGAAGCCGGTGCCGATGGCGAATCCGTGGATCGCGGCATCCACCACGAACCCCACCTTGTTCCGCCGCAGCAGCCAGACGACGAACGCGGCCTTGAGCGACTCCTCCACGGCGGGCGCGACGTACCGGGAGTACGCACCGAAGTCCAGGTGCAGGGCCGGCCGCAGCCAGACGTTCGCCCCGTAGGCTGCGAGGCCCGCGGCCACGCCGGCGGCGACCGAGAGCAGGACCGCTCGCAGCGCGACCAGCTTGTAGCTGTCGATCAGGACCAGCGCCCCGAGGAACAGGAAGACCGGCAGGACGCTGACGGCGACCGCGAGGACGGCCGTCACATGATCTTGAACGAGAACATGAACGCGGAGCTGGTCGGGCCCCCCTGCTGGCGGGCCACGGCGAACCCGGTCGAGAGCGTGGACTCGAGGTGGGACAGCGTGATCAGGCGGACGTCGAGCTGGGCGCCCGCGCCCACCAGCGTGCTGCGGGCCGCCGGGGCGTCCACGTTGATCGAGAGCCCCGTCGCGAACAGCGACAGGTCGGCCCACTGCAGGTACAAGCTCGGGATCCCGGCGCGGCCGAACCGCAGGGGTGGCGTCACCCATTGCACCTGGGCCCTGCCGTAGTTGGCGCCCCCGACGGTGTTGATGGCGATGCCCGGGAAGCTCCCGGTGTTCCGGAACTGCTGAATGTCGCGGTGATCCACCCAGTTGTTGCCGAAACCGCCGAAGAAGAAGTCGGCGAACGGGTCGCTCCGGGCCCCGGCCAGCGCCGTTCCCGCCGAGGCTCTGAGCCACAGCGACGAATGGTCCAGCGGCAGCAGGAATCCCCTCGCTACATCCAGGCTCACGCGGGGATACAGCTTCCCGTTCACCTGGTTGGCGCTGACGCTCGCATCCCAGGTCGTTCCCAGCTCGTAGTCGACGGCGCCGAGGGAGCGCCGGAGGGAGGTGTACGCGAGGTCGCCCGAGAACGTCAGCAGCGTGTGGAAGGGAGCCGCGATGCCCTGGTACTCCGGGAGGATGGCGAGGCCGCCGTAGCCGGCCGCCGCGAGCGTGACCGACAGCCGCCTCGGCTCGTCGTAGAGCAGGGTGCCCTGGTACTGCAGCGACAGGGAGTACCCCTTGCGGCTGACCTTCGTGGGCCCGACGAGGTCGTAGAAGTCGGCCGGATTGAGGGCCGCCGAGACCTGCCAGTTCCAGGAATGGAAGTTCGCCCGCAGGTGCAGGCGCTCGGCGGACGCCAGGCGCAGGGCCGGAGAATACGTCCCGGTCAGGTCGAGAGCGGTCGTGCCGATCCGGTCGGACACGTTCATGCGCATCCCGACGGCCACGGCGTCGGTGCCGGCCGCATCCTGGTAGCCCTCGACCACCGGGTACGCGCTGTCCAGCTTCAGGTTGCCGAGCGACCGGTAGGGCTGCCGCGCGACCGAGTCGAGGTCGGCCCGCGAGGCGGGCGGGACCATCCACGACTGCACGTCGGGACGTTGCTCGGCGATCGCGTTCCCCAGGAAGTGAATCGCGCTCACGCTGTCCACGACCTGGTTCGCGATCAGCGAGGGCACGAATCCCCAGCGCGTGTACTGGAAGACGACGAGCGAATCCCGGGAGACGGGGACCGGCCTGAAGAAGCCGGTCTCCGCGTTGCTCAGCGACGAGATGTCGTTCGTGGCGAGGTCGTAGCGGTAGATGTTGGAGACGCCCGAGTAGTAGGAGGAGCCGAAGAGGTACCGCCCGTCCGGGGCGAAGACGAAGTTCAGCGGCGCCCAGCTGCCGAACTCGAACAGGGTCTGGACGGTCGTGTCGCCCCGCGCGAGGCCCGCGACGTCCATCTTCACCAACCGCTGGGTTCCGCTGATCTCCGCCATCGAGCCGACGAGGGTCGAGCCGTCCGGCGAGACGTCCAGGTCGAACAGGTCACGCCCATACGGCAGCGTGCGGACCTGGTGCCACTCGTGCCAGGGCGGCGGAATGCGGACCAGGGTCGAGAACCCGTTGTCGTGCCGCACGCCCCACAACGAGCGGTCCGCCGGGTCGAAGACGAGGTCCCCGACCCGCACGTCCCTGATCAGGACCTCGGAGCGGCCGGTGCTCAGGTTCAGCGAGACGAGATTCCGCCAGTTGGCGTTGTTGGTCGTGTAGAAGAGGGTGCGGGACGCCGGATCGAACGCCAGCGAGGTGACGTAGAGCCCTGCGGCGCCCAGCACCTCCCGGATGTTCGTGAGCTTGCCGGTCGCGACGTCGATCGCCGCGATGTGCCCGACCTGGCCGGGATAGCGAAGGGCCAGGTACAGGTTCCGGCTCGTCGAGTCGTAGTAGGCCCGGGAGACCGCCCCCAGCGCCCGGTTCGAGAGCGGCCGGGCCGTGGTGACCGGGTGCCGCCGGATCGCCGCGAGGTTGGAATCCTGCCAGCCGTGCTCCCACGCGATCCAGCGCGCCCACTCGTCCTCGAGCGGCCGGCCGTACACGTGCCGGAACTGCGACGAGAAGTAGGCCCGGCTGCCCCCGGACCGGTTGAACCACGCCAGCAGGCTGTCGTTGCCGTAGCGCAGGGCCAGATAGCTGACGAACCGCGTGCCATAGAGGTAGGAGTTGGCCCCGACCAGGAAGTCGACCGTCGTCCCCTCGGATTCGAGTCCGACGACGTCGAAGATGGTGGCGCTGTCCCTGACGAGGGTGCGGAACACCATCTCGTCGTAGGGGCCGATCACGCGGCCCACGCCCCCGTTCATCCAGGTCTCGAGATAGACGGCGATCCCTTCCAGGTACCACCGCGGCGTATACCACCGCGGCACGGTCAGGTAGCCGTAGAGCATGGACGGGGGTGCGTCGGCGTTGGGCGCGACCTTGCCGAAGAACACCGACCGGAAGAACCGGTCCGACGCGGTGGCCTTGTCGGTGGTCACGAGGTGGACCATCTCGTGGTTGAGCGAGGAGATGATCCGTTCCTGCGCGGGCGCCGATTCGTACTCCGTCTCGTACGGCGCGAGCCCCACGGTGATGTGGTTCTCCGGCAGCGGGCTCGCGCCCGCGTTCCCGTAGTGCCAGAGGTCGTGCATCAGCACGTCGATCCTGCCGCCCGGCGTCCAGTCCCACAGGCGGGTATGGAACTGCAGCGAGTTCTCGAACGCTCCGGCCACCTGGGGCACCAGGTAGGCCTGCAGCGGCGAGGTCCACACCAGCCGCAGGTCGCGGGTCTGGAGCGTCTGGAACTGCGCCGCGAGATCGGACGGCGCAGAAAAGCCGGCGCCGGCCAGGAAGGCCAGGAGAATGCGGAGTCTGTGCATGGTCAGAGGGGAAGGATACTACGCGGGGATCCCGGCGCCCGTTAGGGCGGGCCGGGATCCCCGCAGCGTCGGCTAGTTCTGGGTGCGCATCGCCTCGCGCATGAACGCCTGGGACAGCGCCTGGCTCTGCGCCAGGCTCTGGAACGCCTGGGCCGACTGCAGCTGCTGGAAGGCCTGGCTGGCCATGATCTGCTGGAAGGACTGGCTGGCCACGATCTGCTGGTACGCCTGGCTGGCCATCAGCTGCTGGTAGGCCTGACTGGCCATCAGCTGCTGGTAGGACTGGCTGGCCATCACCTGCTGGTAGGCCTGGCTGGCCATCATCTGCTGGTAGGCCTGGCTGGCCATCACCTGCTGGTAGGCCTGGCTGGCCATCACCTGCTGGTAGGCCGTGTTGGCCTGCAGCGTCTGGAACGCCTGGCTGGCCATCAGCTGCTGGTAGGCCTGGCTGGCCGCCACCTGCTGGTAGGCCTGGCTGGCCATCACCTGCTGGTAGGCCGTGTTGGCCTGCATGTCCCGGAACGCCTGGCTGGCGATCAGCTGCTGGTAGGCCTGGCTGGCCGCCAGCTGCTGGTAGGCCTGGCTCTGCACCAGCTGCTGGTACGACTGGCTGGCGATCAGCTGCTGGTACGCCTGGCTGGCGACGAGCTGCTGGTACGCCTGGCTGGCGATGAGCTGGCGGAAGGCCTGGTTGTCCATGACCTGCCGGAACGCGTCGCTCCGGACGAGCTGCAGGACCTGGTCGTTCTGGAACAGGGCCTGGATCTCCGGATTCTTGAGCGACACGTCGGCCTCGGTCATCGCCCGGCCGTGATACCGCGCCGCCTGCTCGACCCCGCCGATCGTGCCGGCGCCGCCGTTCAGGGGCGGCCAGCCCGTGACGATCCCCGCCACGACGATCACGATCGCGGCCGCCGCGGTCCCGATGAGCACTGCCTTCCTGGTCATGATCGCTTCCTCCATTCGCTCGGTAACGAGTCTCAGCCCTCGGGCGGCCCATCGCACGATGGCCGGTGGCGACACGCGAGCCGGCTGCGGCAGCGCATCGAGGATCGCCTGCTTCAGGTGGCGCGGCGGCTCGCGCCCGCTCACCTGCGCGAACAGCCCGGCGACGCGGCGCAGCTCGTCCGCCAGCGCCCGGGCCTCCGGATCCTGCTCCATCAGCGACCGGAACGCGGCACTCTCTTCCGGAGTGTTCGCCCCGTCGATCTCCTGATGGATGAGCTCGATCTGCTCCTGGCTCAGCATCACTTCCGGGCTCCTTCGTCCAACGCCAGCCGCAGCCGCTCCCGGGCCGTGAACAGGCGTGACTTGACGGTCTTCACGGGGATCTCCAGCACGTCGGCGATCTCCTCGTAGGAGAACGACACGAAGTGCTTCAGCACCACCACCGCCCGGTCGTCGGGCTTCAGGCTCAGCAGCGCCCGGCCGACGCGGTCCTCCACCTCCGCCGCACGATCGGGTGCGGACCCCGGCGCCGGGATGTCCGGCGCGTCCTCCACCGTCACGGTCCGCCGCCGGCGCTTGAGCTCGTTCAGCGACTCGTTCACCGCCATGCGGTAGACCCAGCTGAAGAACCGGTACCTCGGGTCGTACGTCCGGAGCTTGAGGAACGCGTTGAGGAACACGGTCTGCGTCACGTCCTCGGCGTCCTGCACGTTCCCGAGCATCCGCAGCGCGACGTTGAACAGCCGCTTCTGGTACCGGTCGACGAGACCGCCCGCGGCGTCCCGTTGACCCCCCAGGTACCCCCTGACGAGGGCCCGGTCCTGCTCGTCCGCCGCCAGCGCCTCTTTCAATTACAACTCGAATGGCCAAAGGTTGGATGCGTTCACCCGGCCGGCGGCCCCGTCCCGCGCCGACCCAGGTTTCCCGGGCCAAACGTGCACCGGGGGACGCCCCCGGGCAAATCCCGGGGCCCGGCCCCGGGGTGCCCCCCCGGGGCGCCGGGGCGGCGCGGGCTGACCATATTACGGCGCCGTCGGGGCCACCGAGGAGCACGCCGGAGGACGGGATGCGGCCACGTTTCCGCATGACGATCGGCGCCGACCGCGGCGAGGTCGGCGGGGTCACCGCCGCGTTCGCCCGGTTCGCGGACGCGCACGCCGTGCCGGACGCGATCCGGCGCAGCATCTGCGTCGTCCTCGACGAGCTGCTGCACAACGCCGTCGCGTACGGGTTCGCGGGCCGGGCGGGAGGCGAGGTGTCCGTGGACGCCGAGCTGCGCTCGGACCGGCTGTGCGTCACCCTCACCGACGACGGTCAGCCGTTCGACCCGCTCGGCATGGCCGCCCCCGACACCGCGCTCCCGGTGGAGGCACGGCGGATCGGCGGGCTGGGCATTCACCTGGTCCGGCAGATGATGGACGACGTCAGCTATCGCCGCCGCGAGGGCCGCAACGTCGTCACCCTGGAGAAGCGCCTGCCGGGCGGCACGACCGCGGGTCCGAGCGAGGAGGATGCATGAACATCACGACACGCATGCAGCGCGACGTCACGGTCGTCGCCCTGGCGGGAAATCTCGACAGCAACACCTCGCCGCAGGCCCAGCAGGCGCTCGACGGGATTCTCGCGAACGGCGGGAAGAAGATGGTCGTCGACTTCACGGCGCTCGGCTACATCAGCAGCGCCGGACTTCGCGTCCTGCTCGCCACCGCCAAGCGGCTGACCGGCGCGGGGGGCGCGCTGCGCCTGTTCGGCCTGAACGAGACGGTCCGGGAGGTGTTCGACATCTCCGGCTTCTCGGCCATCCTCTCCGTGTTCGCCACCGAGGCCGAGGCGCTCCGGGGGTTGTAGCGGGCGGTCCCCGCCTAGCGCCGCTCCACGTCCATCACGTACACGTCGGCCTGGCGGTCCTCGACCGTGAAGTACATCCGGCCAGCGCCGACCGCGAGCTCCGGGCGGTACGAGGTGTGCGCCGGGTCGTCGAGGCGGGCGAGGAGCCGGGGCGTGCCGCCGGCCGCGGGGACTTCCCAGATCGACGCGACGCCGCGGGCGTCGTGGCTCTTGAAGTAGACGGTTGTCCCGTCGGCGCTGTACTGGGGCACCTCGGCGAGGATTCCGGCCCGCTCCGGGTCCACGAGGATCCGCTCCGGCCCCGAATCCACCGCCAGGATGCCGATCGCGCCCCCGTTCAGCTCGTGCGTGAACACGAGCCAGCGCCCGTCGGGCGAGAAGTCGGGCCAGTAGCCCGTCGGCCGGCGGAGAATGGCCGTGGCCCACGAGCGGTCCGCACGCCGCCGCGCGATCCAGATGCCACCGGGCGCGATGAGGTCGCCGAAGACGAGGGCCCGGCCGTCGGGGCTCCAGTGGGCGACGGCCTCCTGGCGCGGCGTGTTGGTGACCTGCTGCACCGGGCCGCCGTCCAGCGGCAGCACGTAGATGTCGCGCGAGCCCGTCCGCCACGAATGGAAGGCGACCTCCCGCCCGTCGGGCGACAGCGACGGCGCGTAGTCGTCGAAGGTGTCGGAGGTCATGCGCTCGGACGCGCCGTGCGGCAGGGCGATCCGGTACAGCTGGCCCCGGCCGGTGAGATCGGAGTGGTAGGTCAGCCACTTGCCGTCGCGCGTGACGTACGGCTCCTCGATGACCTGGTCCCCGCTGGTGAGCTGCTGGAGTCCGGCGGCCGGCGCGGGCGGATGCGCGGGCAGCGGCAGCGACCAGATGTTGCTGGTCCCGGTGAACGCGGCGTAGGCCAGCCGCCGGCCGTCGGCCGACAGCGAGATCGTCTGCGCGCCGAGGCCGGTGGTGAGGCGGACCGCGCGGCCGGCGGCCCGGCCGTCGGAGCCGATCGGCACGGCGAACACGTCGCGCGGCCCGTCGCGGTCGGACACGTCGTACAGCCAGCGGCCGTCGCGCGACCACACCGGGCTCTGGTTGAGGGAGGTGCTGTCCGTGACGGTGTGGACGGCGCCGTCCCGCACGCGGACCACCACGATGCGGCTCGGCGACAGGTTCGTCATCACGATCCCGGGCGTCAGGTAGAACCGGTTGCCCGAGGCGCAGGCGATCAGCTCGCCGTTCGGCGACCAGCGGCACAGCGCGGGATCGTGCAGCAGCGCGATCTGCCGCTCGCGCCGCTGGCCGGCCCACAGGAGCAGCGTGTCGCCGACGATGTAGGCGATGGACTTGCCGTCGGGCGACCACTCGGCCGAGGTGACCGAGCCGCCGGCCGGCGCCGGAATCTCGGGCTGCGTCTCGCCCCCGGACGACGGCGCGCTCCACACGCCGCCGCGCGCCAGGAACAGGATGCGCGTGCCGTCGGCCGACCAGTACGGCTCCCACTCGACGTCGCTCGTGTCGCCCGTGAGCGGAATGGCGCGGCCGCCCGCGACCTGCCGCACGAAGATCTTGAGCGCGATCGAGGAGCCGGCGGCGTAGGCGACCGAGCGGCCGTCGGGCGAGAGGGCCGGATAGACCTCGAGGCCGCGGTCGTACGTGACCTTGGTGGCGCGGCCGAAACGGGCGATCGGCGGGCCGCTCCGGTGCAGGACGAGCACGGCGAGCAGGAAGCCGGCGGCCGCGAGGCCGGCGCCGCCGGCCCCGAGCACCCAGGCGGAGGGGGCGGCGCGGGTCGGTGCGTCCGCGCGTCGCGGCGTCGCGGCGTCCGGCCGGTGCAGCGCTTCGGCGAACGCGGCGGCCGTCGGGAAGCGGTCGGCGGGCAGCTTCTCCAACGCCGTGAGGACGGCGTCCTCGACGTGGGCCGGGACGCGCTCCCGCCGCGGCACGATCGGCGCCGGCTTCTCCGTCATCACCTTCGCCACCACCGCCTGCGCGGTCGGGCCCGTGAACGGCGGCTCCCCCAGCAGCATCTCGTACAGCACGCACCCCAGCGCGTACACGTCCGCCTTCGGCGTAATCTCGCGCTCGCCCATCGCCTGCTCGGGACTCATGTAGTGCGGCGTCCCGAGCGACATTCCGGTCTCCGTCATGCGGGTCGCACCCTCGCTCCGGCTCACCGCCAGCGCGATGCCGAAGTCGGCGACCAGCGCCTGCCCCTCCGCCAGCAGGATGTTCTCGGGCTTGATGTCCCGGTGCACCACGCCGTGCCGGTGCGCGTAGTCCAGCGCCCCCGCCACCTCGGTCGCGATCCGCACGGCCTCGTCCACCGGCAGCTGCGTCTCGCGCGTCAGCCGGTCGCGGAGCGATTCGCCCTCCACGAACGGCATGACGTAATAGAGGAAGGCGTCGGCCGTGCCCGAGTCGAACAGCGGCAGGATGTGCGGGTGCTGCAGGTTGGCCGTCGTCTTGATCTCGGCCAGGAACCGCTCGGCCCCGATCACGGCGGCCAATTCGGCGCGCAGGACCTTGAGCGCGACCCTGCGGTCGTGCCGCAGGTCCTGGGCGAGGTACACCGTCGCCATGCCGCCCTGCCCCAGCTCGCGCTCGATCCGGTAGCGGCCGGCGAGCGCCGCGCCCAGTCGGGCGCCGGTCTGGGTGAGCGTCTCGTCGGCCAACTCAGAAACCCCCGATCTTCGTGATGCGTCCGCGCGGGCCGACCATCCAGCCGGCGCCCGACGCGGCGAACGCCACCGACCAGTGGGCGTTGCCGTCGATCGCGATCCAGGTCGCACCGTCGTCGAGCGAATACGACGCGCCGCCGGGGCCGACCGCGACCACCGTGGGCCGGCGCGCCCCGGGCACCCACGCGGCGCCGTACACGCCGGCTTTGAACGGGGGCGGGCCGCCCCGCGTCCACGTCCGGCCGCCGTCGCGCGTCGCCGCCGCCGCGGCGGTCGAATCGAAGCCCACCACGATGCCGTGCCGCGCGTCGCGGAAGCTCACCGACGTGATGCC
>Ga0187777_10000732_pt1 | contig 21575 bp, 16 predicted proteins | sample 1015_Q2_SP5_10_M_FD_132416 | JGI IMG/M metagenome (GOLD analysis project Ga0187777, IMG submission 132416) | Tropical peat soil microbial communities from peatlands in Department of Meta, Colombia - 1015_Q2_SP5_10_MG | ecosystem: Environmental > Terrestrial > Soil > Wetlands > Peat | place... | reverse complement strand
TCCCAGGCGCTGACGCGAGAGAGCGCGCGCGGAGGGATCTCGCGTTGGAGCGCCGTGTCCCAGGTCGCGACGAAGAGACCCACGGCTGTGCCGTCCAGCGCGTAGGCGAGGCAGATGATCGGGACCGGTGCCGCCCGCGCCAGCAGGAGCGGCGCGAGGCTCGTGACGAGAAAGACCCAGCACGCATACAGCACGGGCCGTCGGAAGCGGAAGACGATCGAGAAGAGACCGCCAAGCGCCATCCCGGCCGCGAAGCTCGCGCTGATCAGGCCCCACGCGACCGCCCCGCCGAGCGAGTGGAGCGAGACGATTGGGCCGACGACGTCGAACGGGGCGACGACGAGCATGAGGAACAACGAGACGTTGAGGATGGTCATCCAGACCCAGCGGCGCGCCCTCACCTCGCGCCAGCCGACCGCGAGCTCGTGCAGGAACGGCTCCCGCGTAGCCGCTCCGACCTCCCCGACGTGCATGAAGGAGAGCGTGAGCGCACTCACGGCGAAGGAGATGCTGTCGAGCGCGATCGCGCTTCCCGCGCCGAGCGCTGCGACCAGCACCCCGCCGATCACGCCGCCCGCGACTGCAGTCAAGCTCCTCGTCATCCCGAGCAACCCGTTCGCCTTCGGCAGCTCGGAGTCCGGCAGCGTCTCGGGCACGAGCCCCGTCGACGCGGGCGAGAAGAAGGCCATCGCCACCCCGTAGAGGGCGTAGAGGACGATGAAAGCCCCGAGCGTGGCGTGCCCGGTGAGGACGAGCGCGGCGAGCACCGCCTGGATCACCATCCGCACCAGGTCGGCGGCGAGCATCACACGACGGCGGGGCAGGCGATCCGCCCACACGCCGCCCACAAGAAGGAACGCCACGAGTGGAAGCGAACCGGCGGCGAGGACGACGCCGAGCCCCGTGTTGGAGTGCGTCTCTTCGAGCACGGCGAACGAGAGCGCCACCACGAAGAGCCCGTCTCCGAGGAGCGAGACGAACTGACCGGCGAACAGCAGCCGGAACTCCCGGTAACGGAGCACGCCCACCGGCCGAGTGTAGGGGCCGGTCTCGCCGACCCCCACACAGGGTCTCTCAGCTGAGCTCGAACGTGACGGTCACTGTCGCGTCGGTCTCCTGCGGCCCGGGCACGACTGGGGTGGGTGCCGAGTCGACTGCTGCACCCTTGGCGGCGAACGTGACGGGAACAGGGGCGGAGCTACCCTCGACCACCGTGATGACCTGTCCGAGCGTCGCACCGGCCGCCTGCGCGAGCACCTCGCCGCGAGCCCGCGCGTTCGCGACCGCATCTGCGAGAGCCTTCTGGTACTGGGCCTCGACGTCGGAAAGCAGGGGCGACGGGCCGTAGACCTGGTTCGCCCCTGCGGCTACTGCTGCGTCGATCGTCGTTCCCGCGGCGGCGAAGGAGACGGTCGCGGTGACGGTGTTGTTCGCGACGTAGCCCGTCACCTGCCCGTTGTCGCCCGTCGTCTGCGTGAGCGAGACGGATTGCGTCTGGATGTCCTGCGCCCCCGCCTTCTTCAGTGCGTCGAGCACGGACTGCATGGCGTCCGCGTTCTGCGCCAACGCCGCTTTCGCGGTGTTCGCCTGCGTCTGGACGCCGAACGAGATGCTCGCCCTGGTCGGCACCGACGTGGCGGAGCCGTTGCCGGAGACGGTGATCGTCCGCGGCGTGTCGGTCGTCGGAGTGCCGGCGGCATGCGAGCCGTCGGGACGCGCGACGCCCGCGAGGGCGGCGGCGGCGAGCAGGAGCGAAGCGACGAGTGCCAGGCGTTTCATGGTGTGACCTCCGGAGTCGTGTCGTCCGGAGTACGCCGCCGGAGCAGCGCGACGTCACATGCGCTGCGCGCTTCCTAGAGGTTGTCGCCAAAACGTTCCCGCGCCTGGGCGAGCGCCTGCTTCACGCCGTCCGGGCCGGGCGCGGGCCGCGGCGCCCGCTCGGCCGGAGGAACGAAGGTCCCGTCGCGCACCTGCTCGGCGATCAGCTCGTGCGCATCCCGGAAGGGCATCCCGCCGACGACGAGCGCCTCCGCCGAGTCCGTTGCGAGGAGGAGCGGGTCGGATGCCGCCGCCTCGAGTCGTTCGCGTCGCACCTCGAGCCCGCTCACGAGCACGGTCAGGGCCTGCAGCGCGTTCCGCACGTCGCGCCGCGTCGCGAAGACCGGCGCCTTGTCCTCCTGAAGGTCACGGTCGTACGCGAGGGGCAGCCCCTTCACGGTCGCGAGCAGTCCCGCCAAGCGGCCGATCGCCGTTCCTGCCTTGCCCCGCACGAGCTCGGCGACGTCCGGGTTGAGCTTCTGCGGCATCATCGAGGAGCCGGTCGCCGCCGTCTCCGGAAGCTGGAGGAACCCGAACTCCGACGAGGCCCAGATCACGATCTCCTCGCCGACCCGCGAGAGGTGTCCGAACAGGACGGCAGCCGCGTAGAGGTAGTCGAGAGCGAAGTCGCGGTCGGCGACGGCGTCAATCGAGTTCCGCATCTGACCGGAGGGGGGAGGGAGCGGCAGGGTCGAGCCGGCGAGAGCGCCGGCGCCGAGCGGGCTCTCGGCTGCCGCCTCTGCCGCGTAGGCGAAGCGCGCACGGTCGCGGTCGAGCATCTCGACCCAGGCGAGCAGGTGGTGCCCGAGTGTCACCGGCTGGCCGCGCTGCATGTGCGTATAGCCGGGCATCACGGTGTCGGACTCCGCTTCTGCGAAGGAGAGCACGACGAGGGCGAGCGCGTCGATCTCCTCGCGTGACTCCGCGCAGGCGTCGAGCGCGTACAGCCGGAACGCCGCGGCGACTTGGTCGTTGCGCGACCGGCCGGCGTGGATCTTCCTCCCGACGTTGCCGAGCAGCCGCTCGATCGCCGAGTGGACGTCCTCGTCCGAGTCGAGATACGAGGCCGGGTCCTGGGCGATCTCCGCGAGCCTGCTCTCGACCTCGGCGAGCTCGTCGTCCGAGAGGAGCCCGCCCGCGTGAAGCCGCACGGCGTGCTCGGCCGTGGCCTCGCAGTCGTACGGAAGGAGCTCCGCATCGTCGACGCGGAGGAACTCCCACACGGCCGGGTCGAGCGAGCCTTCGACTCGCCCGGCCCACAAGCTCATACGCCCTCGCAGGCGCCGCAGCTCATACGCGGGATTGTGCCCGAGCGCGTGCCGCGACGAGTTCCGTCTCCAGCGACGAGATGTGGATGAACCCCTCCGCCGCGTCGTGCGGGAACGTCTCGCCGGTCGCGTACGAGGCAAGCGTCTCGGCGTAGAGCATGTGGTCGGAGCGACGACCCGTGACAACAGCCGCGTTCGGTTGCAGCGAGAGCCGCACCTCGCCGGAGACGAGCTCCTGCGTCTTGTCCACGAACGCATCGATCGCCTCGCGCGCCGGGCTGAACCAGAGCCCCTCGTAGATCAACTCGGTCCACCGCTGCGAGAGCCAGCGCTTGATGCGCGCCTCGTCCTTGGTCAGGATGACATCCTCGAGCGCCGAGTGGGCGGTGATGAGCGCGATCCCGGCCGGCGATTCGTAGACCTCCCGGCTCTTGATCCCGACGGCGCGGTTCTCGATCATGTCGATCCGCCCGATTCCGTATGCACCGGCGAGCCGGTTCAGCTTCGTGACCAGCGCGGCGAGCGAGAGCTCCTCGCCGTCCAGCGCCACGGGCACGCCCTGCTCGAACGCCACGACGACCTCGATCGGGTCGGGCGCCGCAAGCGGATCCGACGTGAGCGCGTACGGCTCATCCGGCGGGGCGTTCCACGGGTCCTCGAGCACTCCGGCCTCGATCGCCCTCCCGAAGAGGTTCTCGTCGAACGAGAACGGGGAGGCCTGCGTCTGCACGACCGGGATGCCCTTGGCGAGCGCGTACTCGATCTCCTCGTCGCGCGTCCAGATCCGGTCGCGCAGCGGAGCGATCACCTTCACACCGGGATAGAGCGCCTTGAAGGCGAGCTCGAAGCGGAGCTGGTCGTTGCCCTTGCCGGTGCAGCCGTGCACCGTCGCCTCGGCGCCGAGCTCGAGCGCGACCTCGGCAACGGCCCCCGCGATCACGGGCCGCGACAGCGCAGACACGAGCGGGTACTTGCCCTCGTAGAGCGCGTTCGTCTTGATCGCTCGAGCGCACTGCTCGTCGGCGAAGGCGTCCTTGCGGTCGAGGAGGACGACGTCGTCGGCACCAGCCGCCTTGCCGCGCGCGAGCGACTCGTCGAGGTCGAACTCCTGCCCGACGTCGACGATGACCGCGACGACCTCGTCGAAGCCGTACCAGTCCTCCTTCAGCCACGCGACGATGCAGCTCGTGTCCAGGCCGCCGGAGTAGGCGACCACAGCGGTCCTCGGCATTTATGCCACTCCTCGTGCGAGATGTCCGGTGAGCTCGTCGCGCAACGCAGCGCCAGTGGTGCCGTCCCGCGCGGCGATGAAGATGGTGTTGTCGCCGGCGATCGTCCCGGCGATGTGCGGATGCGCGCCCTCGTCGATCGCCTGTGCCAGAGCGTTCGCATACCCCGACGGTGTCGTGACCACGACGAGGTTGCCGGCGACCTCGGTCGCCGTCGCATACCGCCGCATCGCGGCCTCGATCGCGCGGCGGCGGTCGAGATCTCCGGCACCGGGTGGTGCATAGATCAGCCGACCGCTCGGCGCGCGCACCTTGACGAGGCCGAGCTCGGCGACGTCCCGCGAAACCGTTGTCTGGACGACGTCGTGGCCCGCCGCGTGCAAAGCGTCTGCGAGCTCGCTCTGCGTCGAGATCGCCTGCTCCTGCACGAGGCGAAGGATGGCCGCCTGTCGTTCCCGCCGGTTCATACTATGCAGGAGGATAGCAGAATATGCAGTCTAGACGCCGGCGAGCACAGCGTCGAGCACGCCTAGCGCCTCGTCGACCTCCGCGGGCCTGAGGACGAGCGGAGGGGTCAGCCGCAACACGTCCGGGCCCGCGGAGAGGACGAGCAGCCCGCGTTCCCGGCAGGAGTCCACCACCGGTGCAACGGGCCGGTCGAGCGTTGCGCCAAGGAGCAGGCCACGGCCCCGCACCCCGGTAACGCCCGGCAGGGAGGCGAGCCCCGAGGCAAGTTCCTCGCCCCGGGCCCGCACATTCGAAAGCAGGTCTTCGTCGATCGCCTCGACCACGGCGCACGCCGCAGCGCAGACGACCGGGTTGCCGCCGAAGGTGGAGCCGTGGTCGCCCGGGCCGAAGCCGCCGGCAGCACGATCCGCGACAAGGAGCGCGCCGATCGGCAGGCCGTTTCCGAGCCCCTTCGCAAGCGTGACGAGGTCCGGCTCGAGGCCGAGCTGCTCGCTCGCAAGGAAGGTGCCGGTGCGACCGACGCCGGCCTGCACCTCGTCCACGCAGAGCAGCGCACCGACCTCGGCCGCGATCTCGGCGGCCGCCGCCGCGAAGTCCGGCTCGAGAGGGACGACGCCGCCCTCACCGAGAACGGGCTCGAGCAGGACCAACGCAACGTCGCCAGAAGGCGCGACCGTAGCCTCCAGCGACTCGATGTCGTTCGGCCGAGCGAACGAGACACCCGGAACGAGCGGCCCGAAGCCTTCCCACTTCGCGGGCTGGCCGGTCACCGAGAGCGAGCCCAGCGTGCGGCCGTGGAACCCGTCGTCGAGTGCGACGACACGCGTCTTCCCGGTCGCCTTGCGCGCGTACTTGATCGCCGCCTCGTTGGCCTCCGCGCCCGAGTTGCAGAAGAACGCCTGAGCGCCACCGACGCGCTCAGAGAGCAACCCAGCCAGTCCGGCCATGGGCTCGGTGTAGTAGAGGTTCGACGCGTGCCAGAGTCGGTCGAGCTGGGCGTGTGCCGCCTCGAGTGGTGCCGGGTGGAGATGCCCGAGTCCGACGACTGCAATGCCGGCGACGAAATCGAGATACGACCGACCGGTGTCGTCCCAGAGCCGGCAGCCCTCGCCGCGCACGAACGTGACGTCGGCGCGCGCGTACGTCGGCAAGAGGGGCGCGTTTCGCGTGTGACGTTGCAACAGACTGTTGTTTGGACTCGAGGCGCTCGCGGTCACGCGAGCACCTCGGTGACCCCGATCGTCGCGTGCACGCCGTGGCGCGCGGCGCGGACAGCAGCGACAAGTTTCGGGACGATGCCGCCCTCGAAGGCGCCGTGGTCGAGCATGCGGTCCGCGTCGTCGGCGGGGAGCGTGGAGACGACCCCGCCGTCGACGACAACCCCGGGAACGTCGGTGACGAAGCTGATCCGCGTAGCGCGGAGGCCGACTGCGAGAGACGCTGCCGCCTCGTCGGCGTTGACGTTCAGCGGGCCGACGGCGAGCGGCGCGACGACGGGAACCCGGCCAGCCGCGAGCACAGAGAGGATCGCGGCCGGGGCGGAGGGCAGCGGATCCCCTACGAGGCCGAGGCGAACGACTCTCCGCGCGGGCAGCCCGATCTCGTCGCCCATCAACCCAACGGCAGCAGGCCCGATGGCAGCGCAGATCTCGCGGTTCAGCTCGAGCAACGACTCCCGGACGACCTCGAGACCCTCTCGGCTCGTCACACGCCGGCCGCTGACGAACTCCACGTGCAGCCCTCGCCGCTCCATTTCCGCGGTGATCTGTGGCCCGGCACCGTGGACGACGACGACCTCGGAGCCCTCGGCTGAGAGCCGTAGCGCCTCGGCGGCAGCCTCGGCAGCCACGCGACCTCCGATCTTCAACACTACGCGCTCGCTCGCGACTACCCCGCTCACGTCGTGTACTCCGCGTTGATCCGCACGTAGTCGTACGAGAGATCACTCGTGAGATAGCTCGCGCTGCCCGGGCCGAGTCCCAGATCGAGCTCGATCGTGCAGCTCGGTCCCGAGACGTCCGGGGTTGCCTCCTGCGGCGAACCGTCACGGAGCACGACCACACCGTTGTAGGAGAGCGTCAGGCGAGTCGCGTCGACGTCCGCGTAGCCGCCGTTCCACGGCGCCGAGCCCGCTGCCATCAGCACACGGCCCCAGTTCGCGTCGTGGCCGAACAGGGCAGTCTTGACGAGGGGAGAGGTCGCGATGCGGCGGGCGATCGCCCGGGCCTGCGCGTCGTCAGCAGCTCCGGAGACGTCGATCTGCGCGAGCACCGTGACACCCTCGCCGTCGGCGACGACCTGCCTCGAGAGATCGCGGCAGACCTCGAGCAGTGCCGCCGCGAAGAGCTCGTCCAGCCCGGCGCTCCGCTCGAGACGGCTGGCGCCATTCGCGAGCAGGATCGCCGCGTCGTTCGTCGAGCAGTCGCCGTCGATCGAGATCGCGTTGAATGTCTGCTCGATCGCCGGGCGGAGAAAGGCGGTGGGCTCTCCCGAGTCGAGCGGGTAGTCCGTCGTGACGACGACGAGCAGCGTCGCGAGGTCGGGATGGATCATCCCGGCGCCCTTCGCCATGCCGCCGACCGTGAAGCCGCCGCCATCGACCTGGCTGGTCTTCGCGACGGTGTCGGTCGTCATGATCGCGTGGGCGGCGTCTGCCCCACCGTCGCTCGACAGCGCGGGCACCGCCGCGGCCAGGCCGAGGTGAATCTTGTCCATCGGCAGGCGGACGCCGATCACGCCCGTGGAGAGGACGAGTACCTGCTCGGCCGGCAGCCCGAGCAGCCCGCCTGCCACGGTCGCGGTCGCACGCGCGTCAGCCAGGCCGCCCTCGCCGGTCGCCGAGTTCGCAACGCCGGAGTTGATCACGACCGCTTGCGGCTCGGCGGTAGCCAGGTGCTCGCGACTCACGAGGAGACACGCAGCCTGCACCTTGTTCTGGCTGAACATCGCGGCGCCGACGGCCGACTCGGTCGAGCGGACGACGGCGATGTCCGACTTGCCGGACGGCCGGATCCCGGCTGCGATCCCGCTTGCGACGAACCCTCTGGCGGCGGTCACGCTCATGGCACTAGACGAGGACTCCGGGAAGCCGAAGGCCCGCCGTCTCGGCGAAGCCATACAGGAGGTTCGCGTTCTGCACCGCCTGGCCGGCGGCGCCCTTGCCGAGGTTGTCGAGCGCGCAGACGACGATCGTGCGGTCCGTGAACGCGTCTGAGAACACGCCGACCTCGGCAGTGTCCGTGTGCTGGACGCGCGCCAGGTCGGGCGCGAGGCCTTCGGGCAACACCGTGACGAGGTGGCTGTCTGCGTAGTGCTCCTCGAGCAGTCCGCGCAGGTCGGCGCCGGTCGAGCGGACGTAGCACGTCGCGATCAGCCCGCGACGCACGGGCAGGAGATGCGGCGTGAGCGAAATCGGGAAGCCCAGCACCTGCGTGATCTCGGGCACGTGCTGGTGCGAGCCGACCCTGTACGGGGAGACGTTTTCGAGCACCGCGCCGGCGTGCGTGTCGGCTTTGAGGCTTCGACCGGCTCCCGTCATTCCGGACTTCGCGTCGACGACGACGTTCTCCGGGTCGATCGCGTGCTTCAGCGGCGCAAGGGCGAGCAGACTCGCCGTCGCATAGCACCCGGGGTTGGCGACGAGCCGGCCCGAAGGCGCTGCAACCTCGGGCAGCCCGTACGTCCAGTTCTCGAGCTCGGCGGGTCGTGGATGCACGAAGCCGTACCAGCGCTCGTAGAGCGCCGGTTCGAGGAGCCTGTGCGAGCCCGAGAGGTCGATCACGACGCCCTTCGCAGGCGGCTCGAGCTCGGCCGCGGTCTCGTGCGGCAGACAGACGAACGTCAGGTCGGCACCGCACGCGAGCGCGGCCTCGTTCGTGATGAAGTGGGGCACGCGCCGCCCGCCGTTTCGGTTCAGCCTCGGGTCGAGCGCGAAGGCCTCGCGGCCAGCCAGGGAATCTGAGCCGATGGCGTAGAGCTCGAGCTCGGGGTGCGCGAGCACGCGGTCCAGAGTCTCCTGACCCGTGTAGCCCGACGCGCCGACGATCGAGACGTACGCCATCTTGCGCATATTATGCAGATACCTCGCGCCTTATGCGTTTGGCCTCGATCTCGGCCCGGGGCAGCACCAGCCTGAACCGCCGGGTGACAGTCGACGGATCGGCCAGAAGTCCGGCTGCCAGGCGAGATCCCGTCGCCCGCTCATGGCGCTCGAGCAGGTGCAGCAGGCGCTCCTCGTCGTCCGCCTCGAGCTCGACGAGCGCGACCAGCTCGGGATTCAGCAAGCGCTCGTCCGCGTCGAGCAGGAAGCACTCTCCTCCAGTCATGCCGGCCCCGAGATTCCTGCCGTGAGGGCCGAGCACGACGACCGTGCCCCGCGTCATGTACTCGCACGCGTGGTCGCCGACGCCTTCCACGACGGCGACTGCGCCCGAGTTGCGCACGGCGAACCGTTCGCCCGCGGAGCCGGCGCAATAGAGCTCCCCGCCGGTCGCGCCGTACAGCACCGTGTTCCCCGCGAGGCACGGCTCGCCGGCGTCGTCGGCGGCGGGAGCGATCACGATCCGCCCACCGCTCATCGACTTGCCGACGTAGTCGTTCGCCTCACCGAGCAGGTTCAGCTCGACGCCCGCTGTCAGGAAGGCGCCGAAGCTCTGGCCCGCCGAACCCTCGAAGCGTGCGCGAACGCGCCCGGCAGGCGGTTGCGAGCCCTGCATCTTCGCGATCACCCCGCCGAGACGGGCTCCGACCGCGCGATCGGCGTTCGTGATCGCATAGCCGGGCTCGACGAGGCGAGTCTCGTCGACCACGACGCGCCCGGTTGCCGCGAGCAGCGCACCAAGCCGGTCACCCGGCCGGTCGACATGCTCGCCGACGTACCGGTGCGCCCCGTCGCCGGCGCGGTGGAGCAGCGGCTGCAGGTCGAGCGAGTCCGCCGAGACGTTGCCGGTGCGTCGCTGGCGAAGACACTCGACGTGGCCGATGGCCTCGTCGAGCGACCGCAGGCCGAGCGAGGCAAGCAACGTCCGCACCTCCTCGGCCACGAAGAGCAGGTACGCCTCGACCATCTCGGACGTGCCCGCGTACTTCGCCCGCAGCTCGGGCTTCTGCGTCGCGATTCCGACAGGGCAGGTGTCGAGGTGGCAGGAGCGCACCATGAGGCAGCCCTCGGCGAGGAGAAGCGCGGTGCCGAACGAGAACTCGTCCGCGCCGAGCAGGGCTGCGACGAGGACGTCGCGGCCCGTCTTGAAGCCGCCGTCGACCCTCAGACGAACCCTGCCACGAATCCCCGAGGCGACCAACGCCTGTTGTGTCTCGGCTACGCCGAGCTCCCATGGTGCGCCGGCGTGCTTGATCGATGGGAGCGGGCTCGCACCGGTGCCGCCGTCGGCGCCCGCGACGTGGACGACGTCGGCATGCGCCTTCGCGACACCGACCGCCACCAGCCCGACGCCGTGCTCGGAGACGAGCTTGACCGAGATGTCCGCCTCGGGATTCACCTCGTGGAGGTCGAAGATCAGCTGGGCGAGGTCCTCGATCGAGTAGATGTCGTGGTGCGGCGGCGGCGAGATCAGCGAGACACCGGGCTGCGTGTTGCGCAGTCGGGCGATCTCGTCGCTCACCTTGTGCGCCGGGATCTGCCCGCCCTCTCCGGGCTTCGAGCCCTGCGCGACCTTGATCTGGAGCTCCTCCGCAAAGGCCGCATACTCGGCAGTCACGCCGAAGCGCGCCGACGCGATCTGCTTGATCTTCGAGTTGCGCTCCGTCCGGTAGCGCTCGGGATCCTCGCCGCCCTCGCCGCAGTTCGACTTGCCACCGAGCCGGTTGAGCGCGATCGCGAGCGTCTCGTGCGCCTCGCGGGAGAGTGAGCCGTGCGACATGGCGCCGCCCGAGAAGCGCCGGACGATCGACTCCACCGGCTCGACCTCGCCGAGAGGCACGGGCTCGCCCGCGGGAATGAGCTCGAGCAGGTCGCGCAGCTCGATCGGGTTGCGCTCGTTGACGAGCGCCGCAAAGCGGTCGTAGAGGTCGGAGCGTCCCGTGCGCGCGGCGGCTCTGAGCTCGTGCGCTGCCGCCACGCTCTCCTGGAGGGCGGCCACCACGTCCGGGTCGGTCGCATGCGGCTCGCCACCCTTGCGGAACTTGTAGAAGCCCGGATTCTCGAGCTCGACCCTCTCGGCGTTCGCGGCCTCGAGCCGATCGAGCGCCTGCCGCTCGAGCTGCTCGAGGCCGACGCCGCCGACGGCCGATGCGGTGCCTGCGAAGAACCTGTCGCACAGGACGCGGTCGAGGCCCACTGCGTCGAAGAGCCGCGCGCCCCGGTAGCTCGCGACATCTGCAATGCCCATCTTGGACATGACTTTGAGGACGCCTTCCTCGAGCGCGGCGAACAACCGCCGTTGCGCCTCGTCCGGGGTCGGCCGGTCGCCGCCGACCTTATCTGCGGCAGCCTGCTCCGCCACCGTCTCGAGCGCGAGCCTCGGACAGATCGCGTCGGCGCCGTAGCCAAGCAGCGTCGCCACCATGTGCGTGTCACGCGGCTCATCGCTCTCGACGACGAGCGAGCAACGCAGCCGCAGTCCCCGCTCGACGAGGTGGGTGTGGACGGCTGCGAGCGCGAGCAGCGACGGCGCGGCGGCTCGATCGCGGCCTGCATTCGCGTCCGACACCGCCACGATCTCGGCACCGGCGGCGGCGAGTCCTTCGGCGTCGCGGGCGATCCGTTCGAGCGCGGCGCCGAGGCCCTCTGTCTGGTCGAACGTGGCATCGACCCTCGCGGGCGTGAGCGCATCAAGCCCGCTCGGGTAGAGGAGGAAGCCCGGGAGTACGGCGAGCGTCGCCACCGGCCCTTCGACGTCGAGTTGAGCGCGGGGGCCGAGCATGGTCGCGACGGACATCACCGTACGCTCGCGGAGGTGGTCGATCGCAGGGTTCGTGACCTGCGCGAACCGCTGCCGGAAGTAGGACGCGAGCGGTCGAGCGCGACCCGCAAGCGGTGCGAGCGGCGCGTCGTCCCCCATCGAGTACACCGGGTCGTGGCCCGTCTGGGCGATCGGCCGGAGCATGAGGCTGAGCTCCTCCCGCGTGTACCCATGGAGTGCGTGACGTGCGGCGAGGTCGGCACTGGCCGGTTCTCCAGGCGTCCCGGCATCGAGCCGCCGGATGCTCGCGGCGACCCACTCGGTGTACGGACGCCGTCTGGCGAGGTCGCGCTTCAGCGCGGCGTCGAGCCTGAGCCCGCGCTCGGGATCGACGGAGAGCACCTGGCCCGGGCCGAGCCTCGCACGGCGAACGCCGACGCCTTCCGGCAACGGGATCGCACCCGCCTCCGACGACACGGCGAGCAGCCCATCGTCGGTGACTGCGACCCGAAGGGGCCGAAGGCCGTTCCGGTCGAGCGTCGCCCCGCATGTGTGGCCGTCCGTGTAGACGAGGGCGGCGGGTCCGTCCCACGGTTCGACGAGCAGAGCGTGGTAGCGGTGCATCGCACGCTCGGCGTCCTCGATGCGCGGGTCGTTCTGCCACGCCGGTGGCACGAGCATCGCCACGGCCGCGTTGACGTCGCGACCCTGGCGGACGAGGAGCTCGAGCGCGTTGTCGAGGATGGCCGAGTCCGAGCCGGACAGGTCGAGGGCCGGCCCGATCTCCTCACTCTCGCCGCGCGCGCGCTCGCGCGCCTCCATCCAGGCGATGTTGCCCTCGATCGTGTTGATCTCGCCGTTGTGGCAGAGGAGCCTGAACGGCTGTGCCCGCTCCCAGCTCGGCTCGGTGTTGGTCGAGAATCGCTGGTGGAAGATCGCGAACGAAACGGCGAGCTCGGGATCGCGCAGATCGGGGTAGAACGCGCCGAGCTGCGTCGCGGCGCACAGCGCCTTGTAGGTGACGGTGCGGAACGACAACGAGGCGACGTAGAGGACGTCGCGGAAGCGCTCGAGACGCCTGCGTGCGCGATGGGCACGAAGCTCCGCATCGGCGTACGTCGAGGGTGCGAGCAGGAGCTGGCCGATTCTCGGCATGCTGGCGACCGCGGACGAGCCGAGCGCCGCGCTGACGACCGGGACGTCACGCCAACCAGCAGGTTCGAGCCCCTCCGCGCGGCACGCGTCCTCGACGACGATGCGCGCACCGGGCTCGCGGGCGAAGACCATCGCGAGTCCGGCGCCGGGCTCGCCCGTGAGCGTGGCGGTGACCGGAAGGAGGACACCCGCCCCGTCGCCGGTGACGCCGTCGGCCGCCCAGGCTCCGCGGTGCCCGACTGCGGCGAGACCGGCAAGCGCTCGATCGAGGAGCTCACGGGAGGCGCGACCCTTGACGTCGGCGACGAGGCCGATGCCGCACGCATCGCGCTCGCGCGCGGGATCGTGAAGTCCGCGCGGCCCAAGCTCGCGATGGGAGATCGACGACACGTGTTGTCGGGTAGTGCTCACTGCGCTGGCCACCTCGGTCGAGGAGGAAACAGAGTTGGAACGAGGGTGAATCCGCCTCCCGCCTCTGATGTGAGCTAGTCCGGCGGGGCGGGAGAGCGAAAGCCGGCTAGCGGGCTGACGGCGCGGCGAACGGGGCGAAAATCGCCGTAAGGACTTTCCCGTTCGAAGCCGCGGAGCGCATGTGGCTTTAGAGAGTAAAGCATCGGCCTGGGCATCGCAACACAAAGCGGGGGATTCTCCAGTTCCCACAAGGTCGTTCACCTGATGTGTGGCTCGACAACGTGCTGCTTGACACTGCGCGGCCGGGGTCGGCACACTTGAGCTCCGATGCTCTGCCGGACCGTATCCGTAGCCGTAACCGCCGATGCGGTACCGACGGCTTGCGGTCTCGGCATCGAGCTCATCACGATTCTCCCCCTCTAGGGGGAGACGTCGCTCACGCGCCGGGCACGGCGCACACGCCAACCGAGACCGCGCGAGAGGTGCGTCTCGGCCCATCCCAGGCGAGAGCGACAGAGAGGACTTCGACATGACCACGACATCGACGACAAACCACCGATCCACCTCCAGCTCACCGCGCATCCGGGGCGCGGCGCAGCGGTACGTGATTGCCTGCCTCACCGGCGACGGGATCGGGCCGGAGGTCATGGCGCAGGCGAGCCGCGCGCTCTCGGAGGTCTCGTCGCTCCACGGCTTCGCGGTCGACGAGGTCCATCCGCCATTCGGCGCCGAGGCGATGATCCAGTCGGGTCAGGCGCTTCCACCGGGAACGAGGAGCGCGATGACCCGAGCCGATGCGGTGCTTCTGGCCGGCGCGAGCCAGCCCGGTCTCGACACCGTCCAGGTGGAGCTCCACCCTGCCGCAGTGGTCGCCGCAGCTCAGCATGCATCGGGAGGCCTCACACTCTTCGCCGCGCTTTCGCCCGAGTCCGAGGACTGGGCTGCCTCGCGCGCTTTCGAAGCGGCAAGGTCGCGGAGCGGCCGGATCGCGGCAGTCGGAGTCGACGACGACTGGTGCGAACGCGTTGCGAACCATGCCTCCCAGCACGACGGGGTCGCGGTGACGTGGCCGAGCCTCGCGGAGGGGATGCACGTGCTCCGCACGACACCCGAGTCGCTGGACGTCGTCGTCACGCAGGTCAAGCTGCTCGATGCGTTGCTCGAGGTCGCCGGCGTCGGGAGCGGCCAACGACCCGGTGCCGCCGGCCTGCTCTCGCCGTCCGCGCCGGGGCTCTTCTATCCGACGCACGGCTCGGCGCGCGACATCGCCGGCCACGGCGTCGCGAATCCGACAGCGATGCTGCTCGCCGCTGCACTCCTGCTCGGCGAAGGTCTGGGTCGCCGAGCGGCCGCGCAGACGCTCGAGGGGAGCGTCGCGGCAGCCCTGCTCCAGCCGGTAGGCACACCGGACCGTGCTGCGAGCGGTAGCCTCGCTTCAGGCACGCGAGAGTTCGTCGACGTCGTGCTCGGGCTTCTCCCTGGAGCCCGCCGTGACACGGAGTTTGCCCTCGGAGGATCCGGATGAGCCGAACGACCAACCGCATGACCGGCGCCGACGCGGTTCTCCGCTCGCTCGAGGCCGAAGGCGTCGACGTCATGTTCGGAATCCCGGGCGGCGCAATTCTTCCGACCTACGACGCGATCGCGAAGGGAACGACCGTCCGCCATGTCCTCGCGCGCCACGAGCAAGGGGCGGGGCACATGGCCGAGGGCTATGCGCGAGCGTCGGGCAGGGTGGGCGTGGCGCTCGCGACGTCCGGCCCCGGCGCGACGAACCTCGTCACCCCGATCGCCGACGCCTGGATGGACTCGACACCACTCGTCTGCGTCACGGGCCAGGTGCGGACGACGCTGATCGGCACCGACGCGTTCCAGGAGTGCGACATCACAGGCATCACGATGCCCATCGTCAAGCACTCGTGGCTCGTGCAGGAGGCGAAGGACATCCCTGCCGCGGTGAAAGCGGCGTTCCACGTTGCGACGACGGGGCGCTGCGGGCCCGTCCTCGTCGACGTGCCGCGCGACGTCCAGGAGGCCGAGCTGGAGTTCAGCTATCCGGACGAGGTCGACCTCCCCGGCTGGAGGCCGCCGTCTCGCGTCCACCCGCTTCAGCTTCGCGAGGCAGCCCGTGTGATCGCCCTTGCCGAGAAGCCGGTCCTCTACGTCGGCGGCGGCACCCTCAACGGGGACGCGTGCGACGAGCTGCGCGACCTGGCCGAGGCGGGCCGACTCCCTGTGATCACGACACTGATGGGCAAGGGCGCCTTCCCGGAGAGCCACGAGCTCCACTTCGGCTGGCCGGGCATGCACGGGCCCAAGTGGTCGAACCTGGCGATGAACACCTGCGACGTGCTTGTCGCGATCGGCTCCCGCTTCGACGACCGCGTGACGGGCAAGCTCTCCGCCTTCGCCCCCGGCGCAACCGTCGTCCACCTCGACATCGACCCGGCCGAGATCGGGAAGCTCCGCGAGGCGGACGTTCCGGTCGTCGGCCCGCTCAAGACGGCGCTCGCCGAGCTCGGGAAGGAGATCGCCAAGCATCGCGCCGAGGGCGTCCCCGCCCCCGAGGCCTGGCTACGACGGATCGTCGATTGGCGCGAGGAGTTCCCGCTCCGCTACGCACGCGGCGACATGCTCAAGCCGCAGACGGTGATCGAGCGCCTCCAGGCGCTCACCGCGAGCGACGACGTCGTCGTGACGACCGGCGTCGGCCAGCACCAGATGTGGGCGATGCAGTACATCGTGAGCGAGCGCCCGCGCACGTTCATCACCTCGGGCGGCCTCGGCACGATGGGCTACGGCGTTCCTGCGGCGATCGGTGCCAAGGCGGCGCGCCCCGAGGCGACTGTCGTCTGCGTCGACGGCGACGGCTGCTTCCAGATGACCCAACAGGAGCTCGCGACAGCGGTGCTCGAGAACCTGCCGATCGTCGTCGTGATCGTCAACAACGGCTATCTCGGCATGGTCCAGCAGTGGCAGGACATGTTCTTCGACGAGCGCCGATCGCAGGTGCACCTCACGCATCAGGTGCCCGACTACGCACAGCTCGCGCAGGCCTATGGCGCGGTCGGGTTGACCGTCGAGTCCGAGACCGAGCTCGACGGCGCTCTCGAGGAGGCCCTCGGCAGCGGCCGCACGACCGTCGTCGACTGCCGCGTCGACCAGTCCGAGCAGTGTTTCCCGATGATCCCGGCCGGTGCTGCTGCTCTCGAGATGGTCGAGTTCGGCGACTCGGTCGAGGCGATGTGAGGGGATGAGGACGTGAAGCACACGATCTCCGTCTTGGTCGAGGACAAGCCGGGCGCGCTCGCCCGCATCTCGACGATGTTCGCGCGTCGCGGCTTCAACATCGACTCGCTCGCCGTCGGCCCGACTGAGCGTGCCGGCGTCTCCTGCATCACGCTCCGGGTCGACTGCTCCCAACATTCGCTCGAGCAGATCGAGAAGCAGATCCACAAGCTTGTGAACGTCCTGCGCGTGACGGAGCTGGCGGCCGGCGAGGCCGTCGAGCGTGAGCTGCTCCTGCTCAAGGTCGCCGCGCCGCCCGATCGGCGAGCGGAGTTGATCGCCTCGGCTGCGGCGTTCGGCGGCAGGGCCGTCGACCTCGGCCCCGACTCCGTCGTGTTCGAGCTCACCGGCACGCCGGAGGAGCTCGACTCGTTCCAGGAGCTCGCACGCCCCCACGGCATCCAGGAGCTCATCCGCACCGGCAGGATCGGCATGTCCCGGCCGTCGACGACCCGCCGCGCCCCGCGGCGCCTGTCCGCGATCAACTGATACGAAAGGATCACTCCATGGCGACCATCCTCCGCGACGGCGACCTGAGCCTGCTCTCCGGCAAGGTGGCGGTGATCGGCTACGGCAGCCAGGGCCACGCGCACGCGCTGAACCTGCGCGACTCGGGCGTCCAGGTGGGCGTCGGGTTGCGCGAGGGCAGCCCCTCAGGCGAGGAGGCGGCTGCGGTGGGCCTCGAGGTCTCGTCCGTGGCGGACGCCGTGCGGGGGGCGCAACTCGTCTCGCTCCTCCTGCCGGACCAGGTGCAACCGCAGGTCTTCGACGCTCACGTCGCGCCGAACCTCGAGCCTGGCGCCGCCGTGCTCTTCGCGCACGGGTTCAACATCCTCTACGGGCGGGTAAACCCCGCGGCGGGTCACGACGTGATCATGGTCGCCCCGAAAGGACCGGGCCACATCGTCCGCCGGCTCTTCACGGAGGGATACGGCACACCCGCGCTCATCGCGGTCGAGCAGGACGCGAGCGGCAGGGCGCGAGACCTCGCGCTCGCCTACGCCGTCGGGATCGGGGCCGGGCGTGCGGGGATCCTCGAGACGACCTTCCGCGAGGAGACCGAGACGGACCTCTTCGGCGAGCAGGCGGTGCTGTGCGGCGGCACCGCCGAGCTCGTTCGCGCCGGCTTCGAGACCCTCGTCGCCGCCGGCTACCAGCCGGAGATCGCGTACTACGAGTGCCTGCACGAGCTCAAGCTGATCGTCGACCTCATCTACGAGGGCGGCTTATCCCACATGCGCTGGTCGGTTTCCGACACGGCCGAGTTCGGCGACTACACGAGCGGCCCGCGGGTGATCGACGCGCACGTGCGCGAGCAGATGCGAGGAATCCTCGACGACATCCAGTCCGGAGCGTTCGCGCGCGAGTGGGTGGCCGACATGGACGCGGACGAGGCTCGGCTGAAGTCGCTCCGCGCGGCGGCCGCCGAGACGCAGCTCGAGACCGTCGGCAAGGAGCTCCGCGGCCTGATGCACCGCGCCGGGGAGCGCTAGCGCGTGTCCTCGGTCGACGTCCCGGTAGCGCTCCTCGGCTACGGCACCGTCGGCGCGGCCGTCCACCGGCTGCTGGAGGAGAGCGCCGACGAGATCGAGCGGTCGACTGGCCACCGCTTGCGAGTCGCGCGGGCGCTCGTGCGCGACACCGCCAAGGAACGCGACTTCTCTCCCGCTCCAGGAGTTCTCACCGACGACTTCTCCGCGATCCGGGACGACCCGTCGATTGCGGTCGTGGCCGAGGTGATGGGAGGCGTCGACCCGGCCGGGCCGTACGTCCTCGAGTTGCTCCGCTCCGGCCGGCCTGTCGTGACGGCCAACAAACAGCTCGTGGCGCGCCAAGGCGTCGAGCTGTTCGAGGCCGCGGCCGCCGGCGGCGTCCAGCTCAGGTTCGAGGCGTCGGTGTGCGCGGCGATCCCAGTGATCAAGGTGCTGCGCGAGTCGCTCGTCGTCACGAACGTCCACCGCGTGCTTGGGATCGTCAACGGGACGACGAACTTCATCCTCAGCGAGATGGAGGCGGGCTCGACGTACGACGAGGCCCTCGCGGAGGCGCAGCGACTCGGCTATGCCGAAGCCGACCCGACAGACGACGTCGAGGGAATCGACGCCGCAGCGAAGATGGCGATCCTCGCGACGGTCGCGTTCGGCTCGCGCGTACCGCTCGACTGGGTGAGCGCCGAGGGCATCACTTCCGTCCAGCCGGGGTTGGTCGCGGCTGCGAAGGCACTGGACATGCGCGTCAAGCTGATCGGTCGGGCAACGCTGCTGGACGGCGGCGTCGACGTTCGAGTGGGACCGGCACTCGTCGACGAGCGCCATCCACTGGCAGCCGTCGATGGGGCCTTCAACGCCGTGATGCTCCAGGGTGACGCGATCCGCGAGATCACGCTCGAAGGACCGGGCGCGGGAGGGCTCGAGACGGCCTCGGCCGTCGTCGCCGACATGGTCTCGGTCGTCGGTACGACCGGTACAGGGTTCCTGCAGCGTGACCCGGTGTGGCAGTCGCTCGACGCGCTTCCAGCCGGAGCGCTGCCCTCGCCGTACTACCTCCGCCTCGAGGTGGAGGATCGAGCGGGCGTACTCGCCCAGATCGCCCGCGAGCTCGCCGCCGAGGGCGTATCGGTGGCGCGCCTCGTGCAGCAGCCAGCGGACGGTCATGCGGTTCTCCACGTCGTGACGCACGAGACGCCAGCAGGACGGGTCGAGGCCGCGCTTGCAGCTATCCGCAAGCTGCCCGAGTCGCGCGGCGCGGCGAGCGCCTTACCGGTCGTCTCCGATCGGGGCGTCGAGGAGCTCGGCTGGGCATGACGGTCGCGCTGATCGACCGCTTCCGCGACCGACTGCCAGTCTTGGATGCGACGCCGGTGATCTCGCTCGGCGAAGGCTCGACGCCGCTGCTCCGAGCACCCCGACTCTCAGAGCGCTTCGACTGCGACCTCTGGCTGAAATGGGAGGCGGCGAACCCAACGGGGAGCTACAAGGATCGTGGGATGACGGTCGCCGTGTCCAAGGCAGTTGAGGAGGGCGCGGGGGCGCTGATCGTCGCGTCGACCGGGAACACGGCGGCGTCGGCGGCCGCCTATGCGGCCCGGGCGGGAATTGCCGCGGTCGTGCTGCTCCCAGGCGGCACGGTCGCGTCCGGCAAGGTCGCACAGTCGCGGATGTACGGTGCGACCGTGCTGGAGGTTCGCGGCAGCTTCGACGAAGCGCTCGCCGCAGCGCGGGAGCTCGCGGACCGTGGGGAGTACGCGCTTGTCAACTCGCTGAATCCGTACCGCCGCGAAGGCCAGAAGACAGCGGTGTTCGAGATCGTCGAGGAGCTCGGCGAAGCGCCTGACGCGATCTACCTTCCGTACGGCGGTGGCGGCAACGCGACGGCATACGCCAAGGGCTTCGCCGAGCTGGGCGGGGCTCGGTCCCGCCTGGTCGCCGCCGAGGCGCGCGATCGTCGGGGCACCGTGGCGACGGCGATCCGCATCGCCGAGCCCGTCCACGCCGGCGCAGCGTGTCAGGCCGTCGAGGCGAGCGGTGGCGCGATCGTGACGCTCGACGACGAGGAGATCCTCGCTGCCTGGGCCGACCTCGCGCGCAGCGAAGGCCTGTTTTGCGAGCCGTCGTCGGCGGCGCCGCTTGCAGCGCTCCAACGAGAGCGGCCCGCAGCGGGAGAGACGGTCGTCGCCGTGATCACGGGCCACGGCCTGAAAGACCCGGCCGCCGCCGAGGCGCACGCCCCTCAGCCCGTTCCGGTCGACCCCGACCCCGATGCGATCGCGGAGGCCGCCGGGCGATGAAGGTGCGCGCCCCGGCCACGTCGGCAAACCTCGGGCCGGGATTCGACTGCGCAGCGGTCGCGCTCGACCTCTGGAACGAGCTCGAGGTGACGGACGGCGAGGGCGTCGTCGTCGAAGGCGAGGGTGCTGGCGAGCTTGCCGAGGACGAGACGAACCTCGCCGTCCAGGCCTATGCACTCGTCGCGCCGATCGCGGGCAAGCGCTTCCGGTTCCTCAACCGAGTGCCGCTCGAGCGAGGGCTCGGCTCGAGCGCCGCAGCCATCGCCATGGGGCTCGTCGCGGGCGCGCCGCGCCGGCCGGCGACAGAGCTCCTCGCGATTGCCGGCACGCTCGAGAGCCATCAGGACAACATCGGTGCCGCGCTCACTGGCGGCGCGTGCATCACCTGGCGCGGCCGGATCGCGAAGATCGCGCAGACGCTACCGCTGCAGCCGATCGCCGTGATCCCTGAGGGAAGGACGCTCACCACCGCCGCCCGCGGCGCGCTGCCGGCGTCGATCAGCCACGAGGACGCTGCGTTCACCTCCGCTCACGCTGCCCTGCTCGGCGCCGGCCTGGCAGCAGGAAGCGCAGAGTGGCTCTCGATCGCGCTCGATGACCGACTTCACGAGCCCTACCGCCCCTCAGAGCTCCTGAGCGAGATTCGAGCCGACCCGCCGGCCGGTGCGGCAGGAGCCACGCTCTCGGGCTCAGGGCCCACGGTGCTCGTCTGGGCACGCGACCGTGAGGGCTGCGCCGCCATCCTCCGGGAGCGCTACCCGGATCACAAGGTTCTGCCTCTCGCAGTGGCACCGAGAGGAGCGCTGTGACCGTTCAACTCATCGACTGCCGACCTCGCGCCGACTACGTCGCCGGTCATGTTCCGCGTGCGGCGCACCTCGATCCCGAGGACGACCTCACCGGCGAGATCGGAGACGTGAGCAGAGGCCGCCATCCGTTGCCGGAGACGGACGTGATCGCGGAGACGTTCGGGCGGGTAGGAATCGGCAGAGAGACCTTCGTGCTCGCCTACGACGAAGGAACCGGTTGGGCCGCGCGCTGCTGGTGGCTGCTCCGCCACCTGGGACACGAGGGGGCAGGGACGTTCGACGCGCGCACGTATGCCGGCCCGCTGACCGACGACGTGTCCCCGCCGGTCGAGGCGCACTTCGAGCCACGGGAGCGAAACGACGACGTGATCGAGGCAGAGGAGATTCTCGAGCGGCTCGGCGATCCGAAGCTCGTCCTGCTGGACGGACGCGCACCCGAGCGCTGGCGCGGCGACACGGAGCCGCTCGACCCGGTCGCGGGC
>Ga0187777_10000731_pt1 | contig 21577 bp, 24 predicted proteins | sample 1015_Q2_SP5_10_M_FD_132416 | JGI IMG/M metagenome (GOLD analysis project Ga0187777, IMG submission 132416) | Tropical peat soil microbial communities from peatlands in Department of Meta, Colombia - 1015_Q2_SP5_10_MG | ecosystem: Environmental > Terrestrial > Soil > Wetlands > Peat | place... | reverse complement strand
GTCCAACGTTGCAGTGTCGATGTCGCTCGCGGGCTCGCGCTTCTCTTCGGACTCGGCACTAAGGCCCTTCCAGCATGGGGTTCGAAGACGAGGTGGAACAATCTTTCGGTCGGCCTTGCCGTCCAGAACGCTTGACCCCATACGGAAACTACACTTTGTGGCCCCTGGCGCGCATCCTCGATGTGCCGTTCACCATGGCGGACGCGACGACGCTGAGCCGAAGAGGCTCTCGCGGCTATCGCTCGCAAGGCGATTGACTAACGCCAGCCAAAAAGAGCGACGAGAATGATAACGGTGGCAATGAGACCGAGTGAAAACCGGCCGATCCGCTTCCAAGTCGCAATGTCTATAGCCACGACCCCACTCGCCGATTGCATGTGTGTCAGCAGTCCGCCATCGCTTGATCCGTATGCGCAATGACCGTCACGGCGGCCATGCCAGTCGTGAACGCAAAGGCCAGTGCAAAAATTACAGCTATCTTTTTCATGATCGTATCCCCTCTCGAGGAGTTAACTGCCAGAAGGGGCGGATATCCTCCGTGACGGCCGTCACGTCTTGGAGCTTTCGATTACCTTTCGACTCCGAATGTTCTCTATTTGTTCTAATGGACGAGGATGGCCAAATCCACACTCTGAGCCTGCTCGAAAGGCTTCGGACAGAATGCAGGGAGCTGTGGGGCTCGTCATCGGCGCTCTACCAGCGCGTCGACGATTTACTTCGCGAACTGGCAAGTCCGAACTTTCAGGACATTCCGATGCGCCTGCCGTTTCGGGTCGAACTATGGAACCGAAATCAGCAGCACATCCGGTGGGTAATCGCGGCTACGTCAAGCATTGCAGTAGGACGCGCCGCGTTCGATGTTGCCATCTCCACACATATTCGCGAACACCTGACGCTGCGCAATGGAGCGCAGCTTATCCGCCAGCACATGCCAAAGGATGGAGGAGAGCATGCGCCGTGCTGAGTTCGTGGACGTTACTCCGGTTGCCTTCGCGGTCATTTTGATATCAGCATTGCTGATTGCTTTTGTGATTTGATCTATCCTTCCCGGCGCATCGCGAGTGGTTGGATTGGTGAAACAATCAATTAGGAGGATTGCAAAAATGCGGAAATGCACAGCTGGTCCCGTTCAGTCCGTTACCGATGGCCAGGACTTCTCGGGATGGGGCTTTGTGATCTATGACGACATCGGAAAACCCCGCCTTACAGTTAGCTATTCGGACAAAAAAGATGCGGAGGCTGGCTATGCACATATCACGGCGGCGCTTGCCAAAGCAGTGGTCTCCGAGGCCTGACCATCCTGGTCCTAACCCGTAGCGTCGGCCGAAAAAGGCGCGACATCGCTCGATCGAGGCCACAATCATTATCTGGATGTTTTTCGATGTTCCGTTAGCGCTCAAAACACGAAGGCAAGCAACAGCGTGGATATCAGCACGATCGTGATGGCTGCCAAAGCAATATCCATAAAGTCGACGCGTCGCATGCTCTCTCCTGGGCGATGCTCTTGGCAGTTTTGAGCGGTTGACCCGCCGAGGGTAGACGCGGGCACATACAGGTGACGTCGCTAAGAGCAGGCCGTGCCAGAACCAACCGTGCGGCTATGTGACGGCCATCACACAAAGCTCGATTCTGGTTTGGATTATCCCCTCAATCGCGTTTGAGCCATTGCCGGAATAGGCGGTGCCGCAACTGCCGCGCGATTGTCGGCAGCAATGATCCAAAAGCGCGAAGTGTCTTTAAATGTGCCGGCAATAAAGCCCGGCCCGATTCCTCAGCCTATTTTTCCACTTCATCTGACGCCTGCGGCACGACGCTTCCCGCCGCGAGCAGAAACCACGCGGTAAATATGTACCAGGACGAGTTGCCGGTGAGGCCGGGGATCGGCAGTGAAATCGGAAGCGCCGCGAGGATGCCGAGAATCGCCAGACAGGCGGCAATAACAAACAAAGCAATATTCGGTGCGCGCAACATGCCCATCTCCTGCGGGATTGACGAATGAAGTCTGTCGCAAAGTCGTAAAGCGTCCCTTAGCCCGTGCGGCTATTGGGCGGCTTTAAGGCGTAATTTTCCGATTGTTTTAAACTCCTAATAAGATTCCCAAACTAATGATTTTATATCCAGTCGAGGACGACGATGCGTCTGATCGTTAGATTTTTACAGGACGAGAGCGCTGCTACCGCGATCGAATATGGCTTGATCGCGACGGGAATTGCATTAGCGATCATTCCGGCGGTTACGGGCGTCGGCACCAAGCTCAAGACGACTTTCTCGACGATCCAGACAGCCCTCAATTGAATAAAAGTCGGGCTTGGCCGAGACTATGATCGGCGATAAGCGCGCAAGACTTGTATTATATCTTTGCGGAGATCCGGGGAGGTCTGCTGCGCCTCCACCAAGCGATTGAGCCAGAGCAAGCATATTTTCAGCATTCGCGCGGCCTTGAGCCTTTCGCCGGATTTTGCGCTCGGATCGTCCATGACTGCTACGAGCAAACCAAGCGCGATCGCGGAGCGTCCGGGTATGTCGACCGCCGCTATGTCTTGCGCGTTCATTCTGATGATCCTCGCGTAATCCGAGCGCGAAATGGCGGCGTCGCGCCGCGGGGCATCGTGCCGTCGATAGCAACGAGACACGAGTCGAGCTCATTGCTCGATTCACAATCGTGGCGGCGAGACGGTTAATGGACGGTTAAACTCGCGGTCGCCACATTCGTGAGAATGTCGCGTTGTGGCGGAACGCCGGGGTTTGTCGCAGAGTTCATTGAAGCGGCGGCAAAGTCCGCAAGTAGGCGATGATATCCCTGACGTCCCCGCCGGTAAGCCCCGCGTAAAACGAGTATCCCATGGGCGGCTTGAGCTGGTGGCCGTCGCGCGCAATGCCTTTGGTGATTGCGCGTGCGACTTCGTCATCCGTCCAAGCGCCGATGCCGTCCGTCGGGTCCGAAGTTACGTTGGCGGCGATCGAACCCCGCCAGGCTGGATCGAAACCATGCACGTTCGTCGGTGCGAACGGTCGTCCGCCGTGACCAAGCCCATTCTTGAAATCGGATGTCCCTCGCGACCACGCCGCGTGACATTCCATGCAATGGCCGATCATCGCCAGGTATTTGCCACGAGTGACGGGGTCCGCGAACGAAGCACTTGCGAATCCCAACTCGGCGTATCCGAGACTTGGTTACTGACCGGCTTCACCGAACGCAGATAGACGACGATGGCGTCCAAATCCGCCGGCAAAAGTCCTTTATAGAAATTTGCCGGCATCACCGTGGCAAGTGGCGTTCCTGCCAGCGGGCCATGATTGGGGCGCACGCCCTCCGTCAATGCGCGTTTGATTTCGTCATCAGTCCACGTTCCTATCCCCGTTTCAGGATCGGGCGTGATGTTCGAGGCGGTTGCGACAAAAACCGGCGGCGTGAACTTTAGTCCGCCGGAAAGAGCCTTGTCGGGAATGAGTTTGCCTTGGGCGTCGCGCGGCGAGTGACAATTGCCGCAGGCCATGATCGTGTTCACCAGGTAAGAACCGTGCTCGATCTGGGTTGCGGCAAAGGCTCCGGTCTGCGGGACAACAGCAAGCAAGAGGCCGCAAGTTGCAGCCACGGCAAGCCGGATTCTCATGTAGCCCCTGAATCGGCCAAGGGTTAGATGCTAAAGCACAGGACTTGCGATGACAACGCCCCGCATGAACGAAATGCTTTTGTCCTCGAATTGCGGAGCGAGCGGATAAGGTGCGCAAACGCAACGCTGAGGTCGCGAACTATTGGGCAAGCAGCATAGCCATGATCCGCTCGCGCGTCAGCGGCAGGTCGCGAATGCGAACGCCAAGCGCGCGCGATACCGCGTTGCCGATCGCGGCGGCGGTCGGGCCGGCAGTCGCTTCTCCGGCGCCAAGCGGCACGTCGGTCTCCGCGTGCAACAATTCGATCTCGATCTCGGGAATTTCGCTGAAGCGGAGCACCGGATAGCCTTGCCAGTCGATCGGTCCGGCTGTCGCGTTGTCGAACCTGACCTGCTCCTTGAGCACCCAACTCGCCGACTGGATCATGCCGCCTTCGAGCTGATTGACGACTGCGTCGGGATTGACGGCCAAGCCGACATCAGCGGCGCACCATGCGTGCAGAAGACGAATGGAGTCCTCCACTTCAAGCTCAACGACCACGGCGGCATAGGCTGCTCGGTTTTTGTAGCGCGCGAAACCGATGCCTTTGCCGCGGTTGGCTTGCCGTGATTGTTGCGCAGACCAGTCAGCCATCGCGGCGACCCGCTCGATCACAGCTCGGGCGCGCGGATCGGAAAGCTGCGCCAGCCTGTATTCGACCGGATCCTTGCCGGCGCGTTCGGCCAGTTCATCGGTGAAACATTCGAGCGCGAAGACGTTGGGCATCGCGCCGAGACCGCGTAGCGCCGAAGTACGTCTTGGCACTTCGGTCACCAGATGATGAACGATGCGCTTCGCTGGGATATCGTAGAGCGGCTCGGCATTGCGCGTCGCGCCGCCGCCAACGGTCTCCGGCACGTCGATCGGCGCCGGAACGGGCGGCGGATTCGGCAACGCCTCCGCCGCCAAGAGATTGGCGCCGCCGCCGGGCCGGCCCTGATGCGTGCCGCTCCAGATTTCGGTCGTCCAATCGAGCGGATGACCCGCTTCGTCGATTTTCGCGCGCACCTTCACCACCATCGCCGGGCTGACCGGTTCGAAGGCGAATTCTTCTTGCCGCCGCCAGCGCACGCGGATCGCCCGACCCGGCATCTGCAGCGCGATCACCGCGGCATCCGTGGCTGCGTCGTCCGCGCCGTTATGGCCGTAGCATCCCGGTCCCTGGACATGTCGAACCGAAATCACCGACGGATCGAGCCTAAGCGCGCGCGCGAGCGCCGCGCGCAACGGAAAGACTCCCTGGCAATGAGTCCATACCGTCAGATGCTCGTCCTTGTAGATCGCAAGACCGCAGGAGGGGCCGATCGAAGCATGGGCGAGATGCGGGCGCGTGTAGGTCGCTTCGAGTGTCTGGAGGCCTCGCAATGGCTCGGCCGCCGCCGGCTCGCCGATAATGCGGTCGACGGCGGGCCGCTGAAGAAGCCAAGTCGCTTCTTGTTGCAGCGAGGCAGGGCGCTCGGCGCCGCGCCAAACTACGTGGTCGGTTGCGGCAGCGGCGGCGGCTTCCACCGCCGTTTCATTGTCGCCGACGATCGCCAAGAAATTGCCGTCCCTTACGAACGCGATCTGTCCGCGCGCAGCGCGGCGAATCGCCTCTTCGTCGACCGATACGAGCGTCGCGCCACGATTGGGCTGGCGCACGACACGCGCATGCGCCATGCCGTCCAAATTCATGTCATGGATGAAGGCAGGCTGTCCGAAGAGTTTCGCCGGCAGATCGAGCCGCGCCGTGTCGCGGCCGACGACAGTGTATTCGGAAAGCGGTTTGCGTGGTGCGGTTCCGGCCGCTTCGGTCGCGAGCACGACGGATGTGGCCAACGACCAATAATCGTGATCAGTCGGTTCGCCGGCGCGCAAAATGCGGCCGTCATGGACGGTTAATTCCGCCTTTGTGCAACCAAGAAGCCGCGCCGCATGGTTGAGGAACAGCGCCCGCACATCCGCGCAAGCCTGTCGCAAGGCGACGCCGCCCGCCTGCATCGACTGGCTGCCCGCGGTATAGCCTTCGTTCGGCGTGACATCCGTATCTCCCGAGCGGATCTCAATGCGCTCAACCGCGACATCGAGTTCTTCGGCGGCGATCTGCGCCATGGCGGTGAGCACGCCCTGGCCGATTTCGACACGGCCGGTGGAAATCGCGACTTGGCCGGGCGCGGTAAAATTCACCCAGCGGTCGAGTCGGGGATTGTCGGCGAGCATGCTTGGGAGCGCGGGCGTCATGCACGCCATCCTTCCCGCAGGCGCGCAGCGGCTTTTTCGACCGCGCGCAGAATGCGATTATGCGCGCCACAGCGGCAGATGTTGTCGTCTAAGGCGCGTGCGATTTCAGCTCGCGATGGCGAGGCGTCGCGATCGAGAAGCGCCTTGGCCGAGATGATGATGCCGCTGAGACAATAACCGCACTGACCCGCTTGCTCTTCCAGAAAGGCTTGCTGGAGCGGATGCGGCCGCTCCGGCGTACCGATGCCTTCGATCGTCGTGACGTCGCACCCCGCGACGCTGTCGATCGAGCGGGTGCAGGATTTTTCCGGTTTGCCGTCGATCAGCACGACGCAGCAGCCGCATTGCTCAAGTCCGCAGCCAAATCGCGTCCCGGTCAGCCGCAGGTCGTTACGCAGGACGTCGAGCAGCGGCGTCTGCTCGTGCGCGGCGGCAACGCTGACCGGCCTGCCGTTGACCGTGAAGGCGACGGTTTGGGTCATGAGCAAATGCGGGCGCAACCGCCGTCAGGAGAATGTGAACGCGTCGTGGTAGGCGCCTTGTACGCTGCCGCCGGGGACCGGACCGCCGCCGGGTACATGCACCAAATTGCCGATCACCGCGACGGTGGCGCCGTGGAGTCCGTGGCGCGGAATCGGCATTGGCGTGAGCGCCTCCCAGCTGTCGGTCTTCGGATCGTAGCCTTCGTTGGTGCCGAACACCCGGCCCGTTGCCTCGCCGCCGAACACCACGATCTTGCCGCCGAAATAGACCGCCGACACGCCGCTGCGCGGCGTCGGCAGCGGCGCGCGGAAACTCCAGGCGTCGCTTTTCGGATCGTAAATGGCGTTCAGACCGGTGTTGAAATCATAGGAGTCCATGCGTCCGGCGATGGCATGGATCTTTCCGTCGACCACGGCCACGCCCATATGGTCGCGCTGTCCGACGAAAGGCTGCGTTCCTGTGGAGCCGCGCATTCCGCCGAGGATCGCGTATTTGTCGGTCGCCGGATCGTACACTTCGTGCCATTCGACGGAACGCACGTCGCGTCCGCCAAGCAAGTGAACTTTGCCGTCGAGCACGATTGCCGAAATCGCGCCGCGCGGCCGCGCCAAGCCCGCGATCGGCTGCCAAGAATCGGTAGCCGTGTCATAGACAAAGCATTTGGAATGCGGGCAGCGGTTTTGTTCGATGAAGCCGCCGAACGTGTAGATTTTCGTTCCGATCGATATGCCGGCAACGTGGTTGCAGGGCAAAGGAAACGCCGCCTTTTGCGACCAGCTTTTCGATGCGGGATCGTAGACCTGATGAAAGCTACCATCGACGCGGTGGCGCGCATAACCGGCGATTACGTGAATCTTCCCGTTACATTCGATTACACCGTGTTCGCCGACCGGGATCGGCAAGCGCGGCTGCTCGATCCATCGGCCGGGATTGGCCGCCGTCGGCGCCACGCTGGTCATATATCGCTGCTTGGCGACGGTTTCCGGGATCGCGGTGATGCTGCGATCGAACAGACCGGCGAATAGGGGATCGCCGGTCGTTGTCTGCGCACTCGCGGCCGTAGCTGTCATGGTTTGCCTCCCGATTTTCTCATTAGAAGTTAGTTTATCTGTGCGAGGCGTTCACACGGCATAAGCCGGGACCGCATCTTTCAAGAGCGCGCGGGTGAGCTCGACACCCTCGCGCGCCACGTCATAGGGCGAGCGCGCCCATTGCTCTGGGTTCGGCGCCTCGTAGCTGAGATAGCCGGTGTAATTCTTCTCCGCCAATAGACCGAGAACCTCGCGCCACTGCACGACACCCTTGCCCGGCGGCAAGCGATCGGTCGGCCTGGCCACGCCGGTAATAGGATTGGGTGAAAGATCGCTGTATTGGAAACAAAAGATTTGCTCCGCGGGCACATCTTCAAAGCCGCGGCCGCCGGCGCCGCTGCGCGCAAAGTGGTAGGCATCGATCAGATATCCGCAATTGCGCTTGTTGGCGCCTTCGATGAGTTCGCGCAAAACGGCAAGCTTGTTGAGCACGGGGTGTTGCGAATTGAACTCGATGGCGAGTCTGAGATCGTACTCGGCGGCGATGTCGCCGGCTCGGCGCAAATATTTAATCGGGTCGGAGATCGGCCCCTTGACCGGCCCGGGGGCGCTCATCAGCATTTCGCAGTCGAGCGCAACGGCGTTCTCGCACGACTCGCGGAACACGTTGATTAGGCGTTTACTTTCATCGCCGGTCGCGAACAGCCAGCCATATTCAACGCCGAGCACGCCGACGGGAATGCCGCTGTTGCGGACGAGATCGAGAACGTCCTTGTTGCTCATGCCGGCATCGAAGCAACGCTTGAAGTCGGTGCGGCGAAGTTCGACCGCGTCGTAGCCCGCAGCCCGCGCCGCACCGAGCGCGGTCGCAAGCGGCGTTGTGTCGATCGTCCACATGTGCAGTGCCAGCCGTCCGAACTTTTCCGTCATGCTTTGCGCGTTTCCGTTACGATGATGCGTGAGCGCGGCAGGTCGGGTGTGTTTGGGTAACAGCTCTGTGATATCTGCTGTCATATACTGCGATAGGCCGACGCGGCAATAGCGCCCATCTGCCGCGTACGACAGCGCCGCGATTGTCATATTCGTCATGCAGAGCGCGCGCCGGACGCAATCCGGCACGCGATTAGGTCATCTTAGAACGCATCTTTGTTTACGACGCGTCATCACCACCACCAGCCCCAACGGCCCCAGCCCCATCCCCAACCCCAGTAGGGACGCGGACCCCAACCCCAGCCCCAGTAGGGACCCCAGCCCCAGTACGGACGATAGGGGCGCCATCCCCAATAGCGGCGGTGCCAATAGCGATGCGGGTACCAGCGGTGATGATACCAATATACCTGGGTGATGTTATTCGATTGTATCTGCACGCCCGTCAGCGGCGCGATGGGTGCGGCGTCCATACGCCGCTATGCTAACCGCCGCAGCGACCGCGAGCGCGCATGCAGTCCGTTTCATGATCGACTCCTTCTTGCTCTTTACGTCCCGGCGTGGGGAGTTGGCGCAGAAAAATAACGCGATCGATTTTGAGACCTGTTGATATGGATCAACCCTGCACGCGCAGCGCAGTTGTCCTGACGGCGTCCCACGAGATCATCCACGGCATTGGACCCGATCTATCGTTTGTGACAGGATTTCGTGCCGATGCCGTCTGCTTGATGGCGCACAGGAGTGGTCTTAAGGTTGGCGCCCAAAAGCCCGTATCCGACCATGACAGCGAAACAATGGTAAAGTTACGTGAGGCGCTGCCGCCCTGTTGCACCGTCGGCCTCTGCCTGTTGATGCTGGCAAGCGTTCCCGTTCGGTCTACGGTTCGCGCTCAATCGGCCGATCTCGTCCTGTGCGACCGGATTGCCGCCGATCCCGCCGATCCGGACAAGCCGGCGGATGTCAAAGGCGTTACCGAAATCGCGTCGTCCGACATCGCGACGGCGATCAAGTTCTGCAAGCGCGCAGCGCCGGCGGCCCGCCGGGCGCTTTACCAGCTAGGCCGGGCCTTTGCGGCCAATCGACAAATGCCGGAAGCGGCCGGCGCTTATCGCAAGGCAGCCGACAAGGGCAGCACCGCGGCAATGGTCGAACTCGGCACGCTGCTCGCGAGCGGTTCGGGCGTGCCGAGGGATGAAACCGAGGCGCATAGCTTGTTCGCCCGCGCCGCTGCGGCGGGCAATCCGCGCGGCGTGGCCGAACTCGTGGCCGGCAATGGCGGCAGTACGCCGTCCGATCCAGCTCAGGCGAGAGCGCTGCTTGCAAAAGCCGCGGAGACCAATTCGGCCGAGGCGCAGTTTCAGCTTGGACTGATGATGGCCGACGGGGTGGGCGGCCCGAAAGACGACGTCGCGGCGCGAGCGATGTTTGAAAAAGCGGCGGCGCAGGGTCATGCGGATGCGCTCGATTGGATGGGTAACTTCGCCGAAAGCGGTCGCGGCGGACCGGAGGATCGGGACGCCGCAAAGGGCTATTATGAAAAAGCCGCGGCGCTCGGCAACGAGGACGCTAAGGCTGCTCTTGAGCGGTTGAAATGCCCGCTCGTCCTCAAAAACAAGCGCGGTGAAGTTTGGACCCATCTTTGCTTCTAACGACTTAAGCCCGCCGCTCTCTTAGCCCGGCATCGCCGCAGCGATCATTCAAGCCGTTTATGAAACGTCGATCGCCGTTACATTCTTGCCCACCCGCGGCGCGATTTCGCGCTGGAAAGGAGTCGACCGATGAGGTCAGGGCGCCAACTCCACCTCGGTGCTTTCATGCGCCCGGCCAGCATCCACACCGGCGCCTGGCGGGTATCCTGGCGCCTGGCCAGACATGAATTTCAATTTCGCTCATATCAAGCAGTCGATCCAGAAATTGGAGCGCGCAAAGTTCGATGCATTTTTCATGGCCGATCACATGGCGGTCCTGAACATGCCGATCGATGCGCTCAAAAGAAGCCACACCGCGACCTCATTCGAACCGTTCACGCTGTTATCGGCCTTGTCGCAGGTGACCGAACGCATCGGTCTCGTCGCCACGGGCTCGACTACCTTCGACGCTCCGTACCACATCGCGCGGCGCTTCGCTTCCCTCGATCATTTGAGCGGCGGCCGCGCTGGCTGGAACATCGTCACGACATCCAATCCGGACGCCGCGCTCAATTTCGGTCTCGACGAGCACATGGAGCACGGCGAGCGATATCGCCGCGCGCGTGAATTTTACGATGTCGTGACCGGGCTTTGGGACAGCTGGGCGGACGACGCTTTTGTTCGTAACGTTGAAGACGGCATCTTCTTCGACCCGGCAAAAATGCATGTACTCAATCACAAAGGCAAATATCTCTCGGTGCGCGGACCACTGAATATCGCGCGGCCGATCCAGGGCTGGCCGGTGATTGTACAGGCGGGGGCTTCGGATTCCGGCCGCCAGCTTGCGGCGGAAACCGCAGAAGCTGTCTTCACCGCGCAGAGCGATCTTGCTGCCGGCCGACAGTTTTATGCGGATGTGAAGGGCCGGATGGAAAAGCTCGGCCGCTCGCGTGATCACATGAAAATCCTTCCGGCGTGCTTTGTCGTGGTCGGCGAGACGGTCGAGGAAGCAAAAGCCAAGCGCGCCAAGCTTGACAGCCTCGTCAATTACGCCAACGCGATCGCCTCGTGTCGATTGCACTCGGCCACGACGCCTCGAAATTCGACCCAGACGGGCCGTTGCCGGACGATATTCCTGAAAGCAATGCTTCCAAAAGCGGAAGGGAACGCGCCATCGCACTCGCCCGGCGCGAAAATTTGACCGTGCGGCAACTCGCGCAACGGCTTGGCGGTTATTCTGGCCTCGCTATGGTCGGAACGCCGCAAAACATCGCCAACGAAATGGAGGACTGGTTCGAAACGGAAGCTTCCGACGGTTTCACCGTGATGTTTCCGTATCTGCCCGGCGGACTCGACGATTTTGTCGAAAAAGTCGTTCCCGAATTGCAACGGCGCGGGTTATTCCGGCGCGACTATGAAGGCGCGACTCTGCGGGAGCATCTCGGTCTGCCGCGGCCGAAGAATCGCTTCTTTGCGAATTGAGGAGTGGGAAGGCGCGCGGCTTCTGCGCCGGAGAGATGTCATGGCGAAAGTTGACCTGCGGCGCCGCAGCACGCAATCCGAGCTCATGGATACCGAGCCGGTCGCCTTCCCGGAGTTCTACGAATGCCTTCAGGAACTCGAAGTGATCAATGTTTGCACACTCGCGTACCGGCCGACGTTGCAATGGCTCCGGCGCATGCTCGAAGGCACAAAGCCGGGGGAAGCGGTTTCCGTGCTCGACGTCGGCAGCGGCGGCGGCGACATGTTACGGCGGATTTGCAGATTGTTGAATCGCCGCGGGTTAACGGCCGATCTCGCCGGCGTCGATCTCAATCCGTGGTCGAAGCAATCGGCCGCGCAGTCGACGCCGCCCGAAATGCACATCGCCTACGAAACTTCCGATATCTTTTTATTTGACCGCTCGCGGCGGGCCGATTTCATCATCTGCTCGAATTTCACGCATCACTTGTCGGATTCGGAGCTTGTCCGTTTCATTCATTGGATGGAAGACCACGCGGTGCGCGGCTGGTTCATCAACGATCTGCATCGGCATCCGCTACCGTATTATTTTATAAAAGTCCTTTTCGGCATCCTGCCGCTTAATCGGCTGACCGCTAATGACGGTCCGATCTCGGTGTCGCGCGCGTTCACCGCTACGGATTGGCGGCTAATATTGGTCGAATCGGGAGTGGGAGACCGGGCGAAGGTCGAATGGTTCTTTCCGTTTCGCTATGCGGTGGCGCGCCGGAAGTAACCGTCCATCGTTACAGGTTAGGGCATGATCGGAAAAGTGGAAACCGGCTTTTCCGAAAAGATTATGCCCCATCAAAACCTTAGAGCCGCAATCGATTCAATCTTGATCGATTGTGCTCTAATTGCGCAGACGCGTCATTTTTACGACGAACGTCGAGACTTGCGGCAAAGCCCAAGGCACGAGACGCGCGACGGCTGCCGTCAGTCGCTGCGCCGGCGCGTTGACGAAGGCGATATTAGCGAGTTTCGCCCAGGCAATTTGAGGCTTGAGTGTGGCGATCGTCTGTTTTTGGAATTCGCTGGCCGATCGATCGTTCAGGACGGCGCGTGCCGCGGTTAGCCCCGTGTGCAGCGCCAGCGATGTACCTCCGCCGGTATAAGAAGGGATAACCACGAGCTGATCGCCCATGGGATAAACTACATCGGAGATGACCTCTTCGCGCAGATAGCCATAGGGGATTGCGGCGATCGCGACAGGCTTCTCCCAGAGCGCCGTCGCTTCGCTCAGGAGCGTTGCAAAAAACGACGACCTCTCGGAGAGAAAGGCCGCATGCGTCGCCCATCCAGCCGATGCACTGTCGAGCAGTCGATCGCGCTCGATGACCCAGCAAATCGTCGCGATGCCGCCCTCTACGAGGCAAACGCCGGCATAGCCGCCGGCAAACATCGAGAGATGAACGAGATGTTCCAGCAACGCGACGCCGGTTCCGCTGGGTCGCAATTGCATTTTGAAAGCGACCGTCGGCGCTTGCGGCCGCTGTAGGCCGCGCAGATTGTGTTTGCCGCTCGCGAGCGCGACGCGGCTTGCGGCAAGCCGCTCGTTTGCGGTGTGCACCACCGCCGACCGCTCGTCGTATTCCAGCTTGGTGACGGTAGCGCCGCGGATGACCTCGGCACCGCATCGCGCGGCGGCGTCGAGAAGAAGTTGATCTAACCGAAAACGCGACAAACCGGCGCCGCGGAACGGCAACCCGAATGCTTTACGGTATCCGCCAAATTCCAGGCTGAGATTGCAGGCCGGGGCGGCGCCCATTTCCCAAACGTCGATGCCAAGCCGCGCGAGCAATTCCTGGGCTTCTGCGCTGAGAAACTCGCCGCATACCTTGTGATGCGGACCGCCGGTTTTTTCGAGAACGATCGTGTGCCGGCCGTAGCGCGCCAGTTCGATCGCAAAGGCGGAACCGGCCAGACCGCCTCCGACAATCACCGATGCCGCTTCGCTCATTGCGGGATCCGCCTGCGCATTTTGCTTCGCTTAAGCTACGCCGACCGCCCGATCAAGTTGTCAGAATTGCAGGCACTTTCGGTAGGCCGTAGAGTACGGCGTCCGGAGGAAAGGCGATGTCTGACAAGGCGCTGCGTGCGCCGCCGCGCGAGCGGTCCGAGGTGATCGAAAGCGCGAGCGTGGATGAGCTGCGCGCACTGCAGTTGACGCGGCTCAAGAACGCGATCGCCCGCGCGGCGAAGGTGCCGCATTACCGCAGCAAATTCGCGGCGGCGGGCGTCAGCCCTGGCGATATCGCAAATCTGCGTGATCTTGCGCGCCTGCCGTTCACCGCCAGGGAGGATCTTCGTCAAAACTATCCGTTCGACATGTTTGCGGTGCCGATGAGCGATATTGTCCGCATCCATGCCTCGAGCGGCACGACCGGAAAGCCGACCGTCGTCGGCTATACGCGCGGCGACATCGATCTTTGGTCGGCATTGATGGCTCGCTCGATCCGCGCCGCCGGCGGTCGCCCGGGCGACAAAATGCACATCGCTTACGGTTACGGGCTGTTCACCGGCGGTCTCGGTTTCCACTATGGCGCGGAATCGCTCGGCTGCACCGTTATTCCGGTCAGCGGCGGATTCACCGAGCGCCAGGTGCAGCTCATCACCGATTTCAAGCCCGATATTATCGCGGTTACGCCGTCTTATTTGCTCGCTATTGCCGACGAGTTTGACCGTCAGGGAATCGACGCACGCCGGTCATCGTTGCGCATTGCGCTCTGCGGGGCCGAGCCTTGGAGCGAAGCCGTGCGCGGCGAAATCGAACGCCGCTTTAATCTCGACGCGCTAAACGTTTACGGCCTTTCGGAAGTGATCGGGCCGGGTGTCGCGCAGGAATATGCTCCGGACAAGGACGGACTGACAATCTGGGAAGATCGTTTCATCCCGGAGATCATCGATCCCGAAACAGGCGAGATCCTGCCCGACGGCGAAGAGGGCGAGCTCGTCTTTACGTCGCTCACCAAGGAGGCGATGCCGGTCGTTCGTTATCGCACACGCGATCTGACCCGGTTGCTGCCGGGCAACGGCCGCGCCATGCGGCGAATGGAGCGCGTCAAGGGACGCAGCGACGACATGCTTATCATTCGGGGCGTCAATGTATTTCCGTCGCAAATCGAAACAGCCTTGGCCGGAGAAGAAGCGCTCGCGCCCCATTATATTCTGGAGGTCACGCGCCCCGATCATCTCGACGAGCTCGAAGTGATCGTCGAGACGAGAACCACGGTCGCCCCCGACGCCGCGATCGTATTGGCCGACCGCGCCGTCCATCTCATCAAATCGCGTGTCGGTATAACGACCGTGGTGCGCACCGTGCCGCCGGGCACCATCGAACGCTCGCAAGGCAAGGCCAAACGCGTCATCGATAAACGGCCGCGATCGTGATCGGGAGAAGTCGATGACGCTCCTGGAGCAATCTTCTCGAGACGCTGTGTCGGCGGTCCTCGTTCGCGCCGAACTGCCACGCGACGCCGTGGCGGCATGGCTTGCCGCCGACTGTCCGCTGAGCGGCGACTATCGGCGCGATGCGGAACAAGCTTCGCGGCGTTGGCGGATTGGCGCCGACCTTTTGGCCCTGCTGCCGCCAAAACAAGCGCGACCTGACGGGCAAGCCGCGGCAGCGGCTGCGATCCTGGAACTGGAGCGCTCGTCACGCCGGATATTTCTCGATCGTCATCTGGAGACGCTTTATCGGCGCCTTACCGATAATTTCTCGAAGTTTAAGCGTGTCGGGGAATTGGTGCGCGATGCCGCGGCGGCCGTGCCCGGCCTGGTGCCGGACGACAAGCAGCTCGACCGCGAGAATGCGTTACGGCAGCAATACAAGGATGGCTTCGAAATCGATCAGGGATTGTTTCTTTCGCGCGTCCTCGGCGACCCGGTCTGCGGCATGCATTTGTGCCACGCGATGCTGTTGCCGCGGCCGGAGGCGGTGGAACACAGTCGCCATTTTAGGCAGCGCGATAAATTGGAATTTCAAGGCGCGACGCTTGAACGACGTGGCCGCGCGGCGCTTGTGACGATGCGCAATCCACGCTTCCTCAATGCCGAAGATGAGACGACGCTTGATGGCTTTGAAATTGCCGTGGATGTCGCCACCCTCGACCCAGCAACGGATATCGCCATTCTGCGCGGCGGCGTCGTCGAGCACGCGAAATATCGCGGCCGCCGACTCTTTTCCGCGGGCATTAATCTGACGCACCTATATCACGGCAAGATTTCCTACGTTTGGTACATCAAGCGCGATATGGGCGTCGTCAACAAACTCTTCCGCGGGGTCGCGCACCCGCAAGTCAGCCCGGACGAACTGGTCGGCGGCACAACGGAGAAGCCGTGGATCGGCGTGGTCGAAGGTTTCGCCATCGGCGGTGGCTGTCAGCTCCTGCTGGCGCTGGATTACGTGTTGGCGGCAAGCGATGCCTACATGACGCTGCCGGCGCGCAAAGAGGGAATTATCCCGGGAGCCGCTAATTTGCGGCTGTGGCGTTTCACTGGGGATCGAATTGCGCGGCAGGCGATCCTTTACGGCCGGCGTCTCGATTGCGACACGCCGGAGGGACGTCTCATCTGCGACGAGATTGCGCCAGCGGCGAAGGTCGACGCGGCGTTGGACTGCGTCGTCGATATCTTTACCAGTTCCGGAGTGGTTAGCGCGGCCGGCAATCGCCGGGCAATTCGCATCGGGCAGGAACCGCTTGACCTATTTCGCCGCTATATGGCGCTCTATGCGCGCGAGCAGGCATGGTGTCATTTCAGTCCGGCGCTGATCGCCAATCTCGAGCGAAACTGGAACGCGCAAAATCGGGCGTCTTAACCACAGTCGGCGACTGTCCGCAATCCGATCACTGCGCGGCAAAATTCATCGCGTCGAATCGCTGCTTTTGCTCGTCGCTAAGTTTTGTTTCGAATGTGGCGAGGGCGACTTGAATGGATAAGATCGCGCGCCAGTTTGCGTCGAGACGGGACTCGATCGCCTCCAGCCGAGCAAGAGCCGACGGCGGCACCGATGTAGGACAATGGGTCTCGATATCGCGAGCCGCCTTCTCGAATGCCTGATGTACATCGTTGAGTGCAACACGCTGCGCTTCGCTCGGTTGAACCGTATTTACGATTTGATCGACCGACCAGCCGACGATCGCGAGGGAGGCGGTACACCGAGCGGCAGTTTCGGAATCGCCATGTTGATCGCCGGTTGCGGCCGTTGCGGTTGTTCCCGCAAACCGGCGAAGCTGCTCGCCGCCCAACGATTGTTCGAAATCCTGTAGCGGTGCGTGAGCAAAATCAATGGCAAGCGTAAGTTTTTCGATCTGGGATTCCATCAGCTGCAGTCGGGCCGTCGGCTGGGAGGGAATCTCGCTGGGACAGGAATTGGCCAGGTAGTTGCCGGCCGCGCCAAGCGCACCGCCGAGTTTCTGCAAGCGCTCGGTTTGATCCGGGGTCGGCTCGATCTCCTTGCGGATGCGCTCGACGATTGCATTGGCGTCGACAGATTGCTGGCACTGATTGGAATTTCGATTTGCGGGCATTGGCGCGAAGGCAGTGGCGAAAATTTTCTCATAGCCGAACGGCCAGGGCGAGGAATAAGCCGGCCAGAAAATATTTTGGAAAATGGTGGGCAGAGCCCGGACAGGATAAAGGAATGCGAACGTTAAGTGGTCCGATGTGATCTCCTGCGGCTGTTCGCGGCGACCGAGATCATTGGGATTGGCCCGTGGCGGACGATGATAGTGCCGATGCTAAAACGATGGCAGGCCTAAGTGGAATGGGCCGAGCTGGAAGCCGAAGGCCGCTATCGGCGCAGAGGCGATAAGAACGGCCCCTAATCCGGCAACCAGGAAACAAGTACCGAGCCTTGGCATGGTCTTGCACCGGAGAGGATCGAGAAAAATGCCACGCGTGCCGAACCCGCGATTCCATCCGCGCGGTGCTGCAATGGAGCAATGACGCCGAGATTAACTTGAGGCGATCGCGCCCGCAGCTTCCCGCAGCGGGCTAAAATAACAGATATCGCGTCAAATCGCATGATTAATGCCATCACACCAGCGCTCGTTCGAATGCGGTTTTGAGCGCGGCCAAGCCGGCATCCATATCGCCTTTGAGATGAACGCGCAGCGCGCGTCGGCCGCGCTCGAGGAGAACGTCGAAGTCGCCGCGTGCCTGAGCGTTTTTTACGACGCCGAAGCTGGCGCGGTGCCCCGGGATTGCCAAGTCTTCGCGATCGTCCGAGGTAATCTGAAGAAACACGCCGCTGTCGGGTCCGCCTTTGTAGGCTTGCCCTGTCGAATGCAAAAACCGCGGCCCGAATTCGAGGCAGGTCGCGACACGGCGCCGGTCGCGTAGCGCCAATCGAAGATGCTGCAAACCGGACACATTGGCGTCGTCACGGGCAAGGTAGGCCAGCATGGCGAAGTAGTCGCCGCCGACGATGCGCGCAAAATGGGCGGCGAGAAAGCTTGCAACCGTGCCGTCGGCTCCGGCCTTACGCAGTGCGGCGGCATTGGCCTCGTCGGTATAGAGCGAGATGGACTTTTCCGAGCAAATCGGCGTCTCGCGTGGCAGCGAGCCGGATTGTTCGAACGCGCCCGACAGTTCGCGCGTTTTGACTTTGCTGGCCTCGACGTCAGGCTGATCGAACGGATTGATGCCAAGCACCGCACCGGCCGTTGCCGTTGCGATTTCAAACCGGAAAAATTCCTGGGCAATGTGGGCGGGCGAGTTCTGCACGATCCGGACGATGGGGTGGCCGGCTCTCTCCAAAGCCCCGAGCTTGGTCTCGTGGTCGGCGTTGTTGCCGCCCTTGAGTGTGAGGTCGATGAAAAAGCGATCGTCGCCATAGACTTCGGGTCGGCCCAGCGGCTCGCCATCGATCGGAATGAGGCCTTTGCCGAGCTTGCCAGTCGATTCCGCGAAGAGTTGCTCGGCCCAAGCGCCAAATGCGGCCAGTTTGGGTGAAGTCAGGATCGTTACTTTGTCGCGACCGCGCGCCGCGGCAATTCCAAGCGCTATGCCAAGCGCAACTCCCGGATTTTGCGCGGGCGGTACGTCGGAACCGCATGAGCGCATCATGGCGCGCGACAATTCCACCAGCCGGGTGACATCGAGCCCCGCGATCGCCGCCGGCACAAGGCCGAACGGCGACAGTACCGAATATCTGCCGCCGATGGTTGGAACGCCGAGAAATATGCGTCGGAAATTTTGATCCTTCGCGCGTTGTTCTAGCAGCGAGCTGGGATCGGTGATCGCAATGAACTGTCGTCCTGCTTGTTCCCGTCCGATCTTGTCCGCAACCTTCTGGAAGAAATAATCCGCCAAGATATTAGGCTCGGTCGTGCCGCCGGACTTGCTCGATACGATGAATAGGGTCTTGGCCAAGTCGATATCGGCTTCGAGAGCTTCGATCTGCGCGGGGACCGTAGAATCGAGAATTCGCAATCGCGGCCAGCCGTTTTGCTGTCCAAACATCTCGGCCAGCACCTGGGGTCCGAGACTGGAGCCGCCCATTCCGAGTAGCACCGCGTCTTTGTAACCGTCCTGCTTCGCCTCACGCGCGAAGGCGACATAGTTTGCGATCTGGGAATCTGGGACGCTGTCGAGCCAGCCCAACCAGCGATCCTCGTCGCTATTGGTCCAGAGCGACTTATTACGCCGCCAAAGCCTTCGGACATTGCCACGCATGCGCCAGTCGTCTTCGGTTTCCTCCGCCTTTTTCTCGAACTGCGGACCCAGCGCGAGATGTTGTGCGTCGATTTGACCGGTGATGTCGGCTCGTTTGTTCGCGACAACCCCGAGAAGCTTGTCGGCGGCATCGGAAAAAAGCCGCACGCCGTCCTGCAAAAGCTTGTCGCTCACTACTTGTAGCGAAACGCCGGCGCGGCCGAGTTCGCCCAGAATGCGTTGGGCTTCGGCGGTATCCGCTTCGAGCGTGTCGCGCACCTTGCCGTGATCGCGGAATGCATCGAGTGTCGCGATCGGCATCGTGTTGACGGTGTCGGGACCGATCAACTGTTCGACATAAAGAACGTCGCTATAGGCCTTGTTTTTTGTGCCGGTCGAGGCCCAAAGCAGCCGCTGCGGCTTGGCGCCGTTTGCGGCAAGCGCGTGCCAGCGTTCGCCGGCGAACAGTCGCAAATAGCGCTGATAGGCTAGTTTGGCATTGGCGATGGCGATTTTACCCTTGAGCCCAGCGAGGCGAGCTTTTTCATTGGGATCGTTGGCGCGCGCAATTTTTTCATCGAGCAATTTGTCGACTGCGGTGTCGATGCGGCTGACGAAAAAGCTTGCCACGCTGGCTATTCGCGAAATGTCGCCGCCCATGGCGGCGAGCGTCTCCAGGCCGGAAAGATAAGCCTCGACGACTTGCTCATACACCTCTTGCGCAAACAGCAGCGTGATATTGACGTTGATGCCATCGGCGATCAGATCGTGAATGGCCGGAAGTCCCTCCGACGTCGCCGGCACCTTGATCATCAGGTTCTTGCGATCGATCGAGTGCCATAGCCGCTTCGCTTCGGCGATGGTTTCCTTGGTATTCGTAGCCAGGTATGGCGAAACCTCGATGCTGACGAAGCCGTCGGCGCCATGCGTCGCCTCGAAGACCGGACGCAGAACGTCGGTAGCTTGCCGAATATCCTCCACCGCGAGGCCCTCGAAGATTTCACTTGGCGAGCGATCGTGCGCTTCCAGCATGTGTTCGATGGAATCGTCGTACTCGCTGGACTGGCCGATAGCGTGCTCGAAAATCGATGGATTGGACGTTACGCCTCGCAAGCCGTCCTCATCGACGAGTTTCTTCAAGCCGCCATTGGCAATGAAGCCTCGCGACAGAAAATCAAGCCAGACCGCCTGACGATGATCGAGGAGTGCCTTTAGCGGATTCATTAGGGGCGATGTCCTGCGCACTGCATGCGGCCGGCAAATTCTTTATCCGCAAGAAAGCCGAATTTCCGCAGCAATACAAGGAAACGATCGAGCGGGCATGCCTGTTCCAATCGATTGCAGGAAAACGGTTGTTCCGATACTCCTGCGGTGCTGGACATCACTTGTAAAACGGGTCGCGGCTTGAGCGCGACGATGCAACCATGGAATACCGCACGTGCCGTGATTTACGGCGCGGCGATCGGCTTCGCCGCGGCGGCGGTCAAATCGCTCGCACCGTGGAGCGAACTGCATAGCGGCGGCTTAGCAGTGATCAAAGAATTCGTCGGCGCGACGCTCGCCTTTGCGTTGCTGTGCGGCATCGCTGCGGCATTGCGCAATTTCGTCGCGCGGCACCTAATCTGGCCGAAGACGCACTAAGCTCAGTGTTCGTCCAAATGCGCGGGGAAACTGCAAAAGCAAGATCGGGCTTCCGTAGCTAGACCAAGTTGCCGACGGCAAGCACGACATAGGCCAGCACGGCAACCCATGCTCCGTAAGTCGTGATATACGGGATCGGCGTGAGGACGCTCACGATGCCGATGGCAACGATCACAAGCGATGCAATGAACCAGCCCGGCGTCGGCGCATGCAACTTCACAACGACCTCCGCCTAGTCCATTCGATACACGACCGCGTCCGATCGCGCGTGCGACCACGCCACGGACGATCCGGAAGGTTCGCGGCCAAAAAAGCCCACCCAATGCAAGTTAATATCCGCGATACGCGCGTGTCTGTCGGCAAGAAGTCTTAGGTCGAAAGTCGTGGGCAGATGTGGCTATCGTTTTGGCTTCCAAGTCAAAAAACGACCGGACGGATGGGGTTGCCCGCTTCCAAACCAAAGTCGTATAGGGGTTGGGTCCCATAAAATGTAAACTCTTCAATCACAGACCCGCATAAGCAAGCAGGGGGAGGATCACTATGGCTGCTCACATTCCACCCAATTTTCGACGCGTAATCACCGCGGCGGCCGGAGGCAACGTCATAGAATGGTATGACTTCTATATCTTCGGCAGTTTGGCCGCCGTCTTATCGGTCAAGTTCTTCGAGAAATCCCATCCCGTCGCGGCGTTGCTCAGCACGATCGCCTTGTTCACCGCCGGGTTCCTCATCCGCCCATTGGGAGCCTTCGTGTTTGGTTGGATGGGCGATCGCATCGGCCGCAAATATACATTCCTCATAACGCTGACCGGCATGGCGCTGGGCACCGGCGCG
>Ga0187777_10000730_pt1 | contig 21617 bp, 20 predicted proteins | sample 1015_Q2_SP5_10_M_FD_132416 | JGI IMG/M metagenome (GOLD analysis project Ga0187777, IMG submission 132416) | Tropical peat soil microbial communities from peatlands in Department of Meta, Colombia - 1015_Q2_SP5_10_MG | ecosystem: Environmental > Terrestrial > Soil > Wetlands > Peat | place... | reverse complement strand
GCTAGCCCGTCAGGTGTTCGACGGCTCCATCCATCTCATCGTCGTGGATGATGGCAGTAGCGACGGTACAGCTGAGGCCGCGCTTGCAGCCGCCCGTGCCGCCGGAGCGCTGCCGCGCGTCACGCTCATTCGGAGTGCGCCGTTGCCTCAGGGCTGGACCGGAAAATTGTGGGCTCTTTCGCAAGGAGTGACGGCTGCGGGGGCGCTCGGGGCGGACTACCTGCTGTTCACAGATGCCGACATTTGTCATGAACCCCGGAGCGTCGCCCGCCTGGTCGCAAACGCGGAGGCGCACGACCGCGATCTTGTGTCGCACATGGTGAAGCTCGCTGCTGCCACGCTGGCGGAGCGGCTGCTGATTCCGGCCTTCGTATTCTTTTTCTTTAAACTATATCCGCCCGAGTGGGTCGCCGATCCGCGGCGCGAGCTCGGTGCGGCAGCCGGCGGTTGCATGCTGATCCGCCCGCAAGCGCTGGTTCGTATCGGCGGATTGCAGGCGATTCGCTCCTGCATCATCGATGACTGTGCATTGGCTCGCGCAGTCAAGCACTCCGGCGGTCGCATCTCGGTGGAACTCTCCCGCGACACCCGCAGCCTTCGCAGCTATCAGTCGTCGGCTCAGATAGGCGCCATGATCTCGCGCACGGCATTTGCGCAGTTACACCATTCCTACTCGGTGCTCGCCGCGACGCTCGTGGGTTTGTTCCTTACCTACCTGCTGCCCGTGGTTCTGCTGTTTTTGGGGGATCCTGTTCTGTTCGGCATGGGGCTGGCCGGACTGCTGCTGATGAGCGTCGGCTATTTGCCGATGGTTCGGTTTTACGGCTTGTCGCCGCTCTGGAGCGTGTGTTTGCCCCTGATTGCCATCTTCTACGCGGGTGCCGTGATCCACTCCGCCGTACAGTACGCTCGCGGTCATGGGGGCGAGTGGAAGGGTCGCGTGCAAGATGCCTAAAAGTTACATGTCGGATCGAGCGAGACTAGGTCACGGAGTCCGCTGATTAAGATGCGGCGCTATTATCGAGAGGGGTATGACGATGTCCCATGTAATCCATAAGCGAGACGGCCGCACGCTTGAAGCGATTTTCCGGCATCCCGTCACGCGCAATCTCGCGTGGTCGGATGCTTTACATCTGATTGAAAGAATAGGCGCGGTCAAGCAGGAGGCGAACGGCAGACTCCTCCTGACGATCACTGCGCATAGGGAGGTTTTCCATCAACCTCACGGCAAGGAGCTGACGGCAGAAGAGATGGCGCGACTGCGAAAGTTTCTGGAAAGTGCCGGCGTAACCCCTACTTCCGTTGAAGTCGTGGAGGAACTCCGCACAGCGGAGCCGGCAGCGACGCTCGACATGGTGGTGGCAGTGGACCATCACCGAGCACGCCTCTTTGCGCTCGAAGGAACAGCTGAAACTGCGAGCACATTGCGCCCCTACGACCCGCATCATTTCCTTCATCACCTCACCCACAGGCAGGAGCGCGAGCTGCGCGGTCAGCGTGAACCTGAGGAGCCGAGCTACTACTCGGAGATTGCCGCCGCACTTGCGCCGGCCCGCCGTATCGTTGTCCTCGGGCACGGAACGGGCCACAGTGATGCCGCGGCTCACTTCGAAACTGAGCTTCGTGCGAAGCATCCCGAGATATTCAAGCGCGTCGTAGCGGTCAGGGCGGTCGACCTCTCGGCCGTAACCGAGCCGCAGCTTCTGGCTTTGGCACAGCAGGCGTTAGACTCTTCTGCAAGCGCATCGGCGCACGTCAGCCGAGATTGATCTGCGCAGGTGATGCCGCCGCGGAGCCGCCGCGGTTTGCGTTGCGGGAATCGAGGTACGGCTCTAGCGGCGTCCCATGCGAGGGACTGCGTCGATGACGTCTTCGATTGAGCGGAACTGCGCCGGGTGCGTCAACAATGTGCGCGCCATGGCCAGCGCGCTCGCTTCGCAACGGGCGCGTACCGTGGCGTCGCGAATCCAGTCGAAATCGATCACATGGGCGAAGCCGACGATTCGGCGGATCATCTTACAGGCGCCGAACCCGAGCATATCGGCAAACAGCCGATCCGCGAATGCACCGCGAGCTGATTCCAGCGTAGTAGCTTCGCCCGGGCGTGTGAACATGGATGAGGGGAGCACGTCGCCTCGTGGGTTCTCGGCCCAAAGCGCGAGAAAATTCCTGCGGAATGACTCCCAGAAAACCTCTGCCTGCTCAAGGATCCAATCCTGATAGGCGGTGCGGTCATCCTCGGCTGTCGCGTGCCCCGGTTGCGAATACCAGCTCAGCAGAAGATTGCCGAGGAACGCGCCGAGATCGAACCCGATCGGTCCGTAGAAGGCGAACTCCGGGTCAATGACACGTGTATTGCCTTCGGTCACCATCACCGAGCCAGAGTGGAGGTCGCCGTGGATGAGTGCTTGTGTTTCGTTGAGAAACCTCTGCCCGAAGTGCGCTGCGGCCACTTTGAGCGGACCATCGCCTCGAAGCTCGGTGACGAGCGCGTCAAGCTGCGGTGAGGTGTGACGGTTGCGCTCATTGGGGCGATAGGGATCACAGAAGACGAGATCCACCGTGATGCGCAGCAGCGCCGTATTGCGGGCGAAAAGTGCGATGCCGTCCATCTTGTGCTCAAAAGGACGCGCCAAGTCAGAGGTGAAGAGGCTCGCACGCGCAATGTACTCACCGATGTCGCGGGCGGCGTTCGGGTAGCGTCGCCCTGCAATCAGACCCTGCCTGAGGATGATGTGGGGCGTGAGGTACTCCATGACCAAGCAATAAAGCTCGGGGTCATAGTGATAGATCTTGGGGATTAGCCCACCCACGTATGGAGCGACCGCTGAATAATAAGAAGCTTCGAAGAACGCCCGCTCGAGCGTCATTGGCCAGGAGGTTCCGGCGGCGCGCACATAAGGCAACGCCTGTTTGACACAGACAGACCCCTCCGCACCCTGCACGATGAAAATGAGATTCAGATTGCCATCCCCCACTTCACGAACCCGCCAACCCTCGGGCCGTCCGCCCAGCAGGGCCCGAATCTCGGGCAGAGATCCGATGAAGGCTGGAACGGTGTCAGTCTCGAGCGTGCGGTAGGCGGGGGGTGTGTCCAAGACCGGCATGATCAGTTTTCCTCGACGGTCCCGGGCTGAGCTCCGCCGAAGACGAGATCCGGATCCGCTGCATTCTGTTGCCCGTAAGTACGGAACTGCTCGAGCACACGGCGCATCTCTGCGTCATCGAGAATGCGTACCTCTCCAAGCGCGAGCGCCGCGCAGTATTGGAGCGCGAGGTTTTCGACCTCCCCGGCAAGGGCCATAGCACTGCGAAGGTCTGCGCCGGTGGCAATCACGCCGTGATTGGCAAGCAGGCAGGCCTTGCGATCGTTCAAGGCCTCGAGCGCCGCATCCGAAAGCTCCTGTGAACCGAATGCGTGGTAGGGGGCGCAGCGGATGTCGGAGCCACCGGCCACGGCCACCATGTAGTGAAATGCAGGAATGCCCCGACCGGTGCAGGCGAGAGCAGTCGCTTGCGAAGAATGCGTATGAATGATCGCGCCAACGTCGTGCCGCGATCTGAAGATATCGCGGTGAAAGCGCCATTCGGTCGAGGGGCGGCGACGGCCGAACCAATGCCCGTCGAGGTGCAGGAGTGGCACATCGTCGGCTTCCAGGGACTCGTACTCCATGCCACTCGGGCTCAGGAAAAACCGCCGCTCGTCGAAGCGCACGCTGACATTTCCCGATGTGCCATGCGTGAGACCGCGACGTGTCAGCTCACGACAGGCGGCGATCACCGAGGTGCGCAGGTCCGCACCGCTTGAGCAGGCACGGGGATCCGTCATTCGGCAGCTCGCAGATCGGGATATAGTCGCTGTAATCCTGCACGACTCGCAGAACAGATCCCGCGCTCGGTGATGAGTCCGGTGACCAACCGTGCTGGAGTCACGTCGAATGCGAGATTCAGTGCGGCGCTGGTTTCGGGCACCAGCCGCACCGTTTCAATCCGGCCCGCTGCGCTCCGGCCGCTGATGTGCGTGACTTCCTCTGGCGAGCGTTCCTCAATTGGAATTGCTGACCCGGACTGGACCGACCAATCGATGGTGCTGACTGGCAACGCTGCATAGAAAGGCACGTCGTTATCTCTGGCCGCCAGCGCTTTGAGGTACGTGCCCACCTTGTTACACACATCTCCCAGCGCCGTCGTGCGGTCGCTTCCGACGATCACCAAATCGACCTGGCCGCGCTGCATCAAATGTCCGCCCAGGTTGTCCGCAATGACCGTGTGCGGTACGCCGTGGGCCCCGAGCTCGAACGCCGTCAGTGCCGCACCCTGATTGCGCGGTCGGGTTTCGTCGACCCATACGTGCACGGCTATCCCAGCGTCGTGCGCCATGTAGACGGGCGAGAGCGCGGTGCCCCAATCAACGCAGGCGAGCCAACCGGCGTTGCAGTGCGTGAGAATGTTGAGCTTGCGGCCCGCGGTCTCGGCAAGTCTGCGAATGATTTCCAAGCCATTAACGCCAATCGAGCGGCATTGCTCGACATCGGCATCGCAGATTGCGGCGGCTTCGCGAAACGCCACATCCGCGCGGTCCTTCGGCTGAACTTGCGCGAGCTGGTTGCGCATTCTCGTCAACGCCCAGGCGAGATTGATCGCTGTTGGACGCGTCGCCTGCAGAATTCGCGCCGCCTCGGCAAGGTGCGAGTCTGAGGGGTTCGAGCGTGCGGCGAGCGCCATGCCATATGCCGCGGTGGCTCCGATCAGCGGCGCACCACGCACCACCATGGTCTTGATGGCATGCGCCGCATCCGCGAGAGTTTCGAGGTCGAGGGTCACGAACTCGAAGGGCAAGCGGGACTGATCGATCACGCGGACGGTTCCCGATTCCGTGGTCCAGATCGTGCGGAAATGCGTGCCAGCAATTCTCATGGCAGTTCAGCCTGATCCGTTTTACCACTAGCGCCCAATCCACTAGTGACACGAAGGAAATCAGGCCGCAAAGTCCTTGGCAATCTCAGTCCATGCCCGGTCCGTCCGAATAATCGTTCGAAGCAACCTTTGCGCTGATCATTGCGCATTGATCCAGTGCTTCGATCCATGCAGCTTGACCGCCACATCCGTAATGAGGATCCGAAAGGGTTGTCCGTCCGCTACTCCGGGGTGATCGGTTGAGATAAGCAATGGGCCGGCCTTCTTATAACCGGTCCACGTCGCGTTGACTAAGTTAGGGGCGCCCTTCAGGGGCACGGCGCGATGGTAGGTCATTTCCACTATGCGCTTGTCTGCTCCAACGTAAATGTCCCAGGTGTCGCCGGGCGAGTAGCCAGCTGCGGCGTACTTAACCACGATTAGTTCCGCCGGGGTTTTCGCCAGGGGCGTGTCGTGCGTCCCATTATCGGTCACAGTCGCGCCATCCCACGCGACGTGCAAGGGCAAGAGCAACCAGTACTGATCGTTAATGAAGTCTGGGTCCATTTTTTTTACATCATCGCTTTGACTGTCGAGCTGGCCACGCTGATACGTAACCTTTACCGGCTTGCCATTCTTATCTTTGCTCTGGTAGGTGACGGTGTCGGTTTTTGGTTGCCACTCCCAGGATCTGGAGAAAACACCCTCTATACCCCACGTGAAGCGGATGGCATCAACTTTCCCAAACGAATCGAGTCCGTACGTCTTAGCCATCTGCTCGGCAATCGGCGGCAGCTGTTGCGCCCCGGAAGTCAGCGGCAGGATCAACAGGATGCTGAAACCTAGAAATCGGATCACATCGAGTCGGCTGAGATTTTTCATCGTTGTTCCTTCTCGGTGAACTTGGAACGAATGTTGGCCTGGACGCGCCTCTGCGCCGCAAAGACTCACTATTCGACGGTGCGAATTACAGCAGACTCGGAGGGTCTGCACGACCCGCCGACTGCGAAAAACGCGACAGCGGTTGACCCGACAACGCCATGGAGGCCCCGAATCAGCGAGATTGAAAAGCGGGACTCCGCTCGCCAACAGGACCGCAATGGAGGCGGGTCAAATAAAAACAGTCACTTAGGTAATAGACCGCCCCCTCTTGGGAACGCATCCACTATTGCCTCGGCAGGCGCTGTGTGCTGGCATCTAAACAACTCCGGGCGCCGTACAAGCCAAGCTTTAGCACAGCCTGCCTTCTAGGCTGTTGCACGACGTACGCTTGTACAAGCCAAATGAAGAAGACGAAAGGGTAGTGCGCCCTCGACGCGCTCCTTCGGAAGGGGACGTGCAAGTGGCAACCGGCTCATCGCTTCACGCGGGCAAATACGCGGTGGCAGTGATGGTGAAAGCACCCCGCACAGGCGAGGTCAAGACGCGTCTCGTCCCGCCCTTGCGCGCGGAAGAGGCATCGCTTCTGAGCGTGTGCTTTGTCAAGGACATCCTGGCGAACCTTCTTTCGGTCTCCGAGACCCTCCCGGTCGACTGCTACGCGGCTTATTCGCCTCCCGGCAGCGAAGCGCTGTTCCGCGACTTCGTCCCCCCGCAAATCCGTATGCTGCCCCCGCGACGCGTCGGGCTGGCCAACAGCCTCCCCGATGCTATAGAGGATCTGATCGCAAGCGGCTATGAGGGGGCGTGTCTTCTCAATGCCGACAGCCCGACTCTTCCGAAATCGCTGCTAGTCGAGGCGATCACAAGCCTGCGTGCGCCGGGCGATCGCGTGGTTCTCGGGCCCGCGACCGATGGCGGCTACTATCTGATCGGCCTCAAGCGTCCGCACCGGCATCTCTTCCACGACATCGCCTGGAGCACGGAACGCGTATACCGGCAGACGGCCGAACGTGCGGCCAATATCGGACTCGAGTTGGTGAGCTTGCCCGCTTGGTACGACGTCGACGATGCCGATTCTCTGAGTTGGTTGTGTCGAGAGCTGTTCGAAGGTCACCGACCTGCCCAATGCATTCAGGAGGGTCACGTTGCGGTGCAAACTCGCGATTATTTGCGCCAACTGATGGCCGCTGGCGGCGAGCGCCTAAACATGGATCACGTTTTGGAGCTCACCTCACGATGAATGTGGTCCGATGGCGTCTGTGGACACTAACGACCATCGGGGTGGCTCTGTTTGTGCTGACCGCTATTGGCCTCTGGCGCCAGCACATGTATGACACCGACGGTTTTACCATCGTCGCCTTGGTACAGGGTGGATTCTTTCTCGCGGCTGTCGCGCTGACTTGGCGGGGTGGACTCTCGCGGCGCGCGCTGATTGCAGTGCTCGCGTTGGCGGCGCTCATGCGCCTCCTCGTGCTTTTTGCTCCACCCTATCTGTCCGACGACATCAATCGCTATGTCTGGGATGGTCGGGTCGAGGGGGCTGGCATCAACCCTTACCGGTACGTGCCCGCGGATCCGCAGCTCGCGGCGCTGCGCGACGAGGCGATTTATCCCAATATCAACCGCAGCGACTACGCGCCGACCATTTATCCGCCGGTCGCCGAGTACATCTTCTATCTCGGCACGCGACTAAGCGAATCGCTGACCGCGATGAAAGCGACCATGCTGGCTTTCGAGTTGGCGGGAGTCTTGCTCTTGCTTCGCCTGCTTGGCAGCTGGGGGCTGCCACGCGAGAGAATCCTCATTTATGTCTGGCATCCGCTGCCGCTCTGGGAATTTGCCGGCAGCGGTCACGTTGATGCTGCTATCGTGGCTTTCGTGGCACTCGCTCTCTGGGCGCGCAGGCGCGAGGCGGCTTGGCTTACAGGAAGCGCACTCGCGGCCGCCGCTCTCGTGAAATTTTTCCCGGCCATCGTGTTTCCGGCGCTCTATCGGCGTTGGGATTGGAAGATGCCCGTCGCTGCAGCCGCTACCGTCACCATCGCCTATCTGCCCTTCATCGGTGCGGGGAACGCGGTGCTCGGCTTTCTGCCCGGGTACCTGAGGGAAGAGGGGCTGCAGAGCGGTGGGGGATTTTTCCTTTGGAACGTCCTCGCGAACGTGCCGCCGCTCGCACACATTGGGCCAAAGCTGTATGTCGCGCTCGCTGCCGCGGCTCTCGCACTCCTTGCAGTGCGTAGCCTCTTCACGGCGGAGGACCGTTATCTCGCCGCGGCGATGATGCTCGCGGTCGCGGCGACGGTCCTGCTCTCGCCCCACTATCCCTGGTATTTCGCCTGGATCGTGCCCTTCCTCTGCTTTACACCCCGGCCATCGGTGCTGTACCTGACGCTCGCTTGTCCGTTGCTCTATTTCGTGCCCGGCGGCCCGGATCCTGAAGGCGCTCGCATGCCGTTCGAGTGGGCGATCTACGGGCCTTTCACGGCGCTCCTCGCCCTCGAGCTGGCTTGGCGGCGCTCGGCCCGCGCGAACTTGAGTTCACTCAAGGGGGCGGCGTGAGCCGCGATACCCTCGCCGCGGGCGGGCAGGCGCCGAGCGCCGTGCAGTATTTCGAGCACGTGAACGAGCAGCGCGGCCCAGTGGCCGAGACCGAGCCAGTGTGCCTCTATCTCGAGACCACCAATCGCTGCAACCTTCTCTGCACCACCTGTCCGCGCACCTTCGAGGACCTCGAGCCGCCGGCCGACATGAGCTGGGGACTCTTCACCTCGATCGTGGATCAATTCCCGCACATCGCGCGCGTGGTACTGCATGGGGTCGGCGAGCCGATGATGGTGCGCGAGTTGCCGCGAATGATCCGCTACCTGAAGGAGCGCGGCGTCTACGTGCTCTTCAACACCAATGGCACGCTGCTCACGCAGCGCGCGGGTCGAGAGCTCATCGATGCGGAACTCGATGAGCTGCGCATCTCACTCGACGCGGCGACACCCGCGAGTTTTGCACTGGTGCGTGGTCGTGATCTGTTCGCGCGCATCCTGCGCAATGTCCGTGCGTTCACCAACTTGCAGAGCGAATCGAAATGCACGGCACCGCGCGTTTCGCTGTGGCTGACGGGCCTCAAGGAAACCATCGCCGAGCTGCCGGCCTTCGTACGGCTCGCCTCCGAGCTCGGCGTCCGCGAAGTCTATCTGCAGCGCCTGGTGTATTTTCCGGAGGCGCAGGGTCTCGCGCGCCCGGAATCCGCGCTGTTCGAGCGGGTCAGCACGGCCGAAGAGGAACTTATCGGCAAGGCCGAGGCGCTTGCTAATTCTCTCGGTATCGCCTTCAACGCCTCCGGTGCGACCGAGCCCGGCACGAGTCTGAGACAGCAGGAGGGGAAGAAACCCTGGTCACTATGCCGCCGCCCCTGGACTCTTATGTATTTCACCGCGCACGGCAAAGCGCTGCCCTGCTGCATCGCGCCGTTCTCGATGCGCGGCTACGAGAGCTTCACGCTCGGTGACGCCACGCAGCAGAGCCTGCGCGAGATCTGGAACGGCGCGCGTTATCAAGAATTCCGTCGGGCGCTGCTAAGCGAGCATCCGCCCACGGCCTGCGATCGCTGCGGACTTCGCTGGAGTCTCTGATGGCCGCGAACACGCAAACGCCGTCCGAGCCGCGCAGTCTGCGTGTCGCGGTCGTGATCCCGACGCTCAACGAGGAAGAAGCGATCGGCGAAGTGGTCCGCGCGATCCCGCGTGACAGTGTGGATGAAGTCATCGTGGCCGATAGCGGCAGCGCGGATCGCACTTTGGAACGGGCGCGCGCCGCCGGCGCCCGAGTCGTCGTGGAGCGTGAGCGCGGCTATGGCCGGGCCTGCGCAGCGGGCGCCCGCGCAGCTTGCGACTGCGACGTCATCGTCTTTCTCGATGGCGACGGCAGCGATCGACCCGAGCTTATGCCGAAGCTCCTCGCGCCGATCCTCGCTGGCATGCACGACTTCGTGGTCGGCTCGCGAACGCGGGGCAAAAGAGAGCGCGGCAGCATGAACGCATTGCAAATCGTAGCCGGCTACGGTGCCGGAGCGCTGACGCGAATCCTCTATGGCACCGGCTATACCGACATGTGCGCCTTTCGCGCCATCCGTCGCGAGGCACTCGAGCGGCTCGGTATGCGAGAGATGACCTACGGCTGGAATCTGGAAATGCAGATGCGCGCCGCCCGGGCCGGGTTGCGCATTCTGGAGATACCGGTCGCGCATCGACGGCGTTTGGGAGGCGCTTCCAAGGTGTCCGGCACCGTTATGGGGACACTGAAGGCCGCGCTCCGCATTGGTCTCACGTTCGCGCGCGTGGCGCTCGAGCGACGGCCTCACACAAATACTAGTGAAGTGCGCGATCGAACCGCGGAGGAAAAACCATGAAACCGAATCCCTTCTCCGATGCACTGCATTTCCTCGTGAACCCCGCCTGGACAACGGTGGTGTTCTGGCTGTTGATCCTCGGTAGCATTGCCATCGCTGTCTACGCCTGGAGGAGCATCCCGAGTCAGCGCTCGTGGCGCAACGTCGCGGACTGGGCGTGCCGATTCTTTATCGGCGCGATGTGGTGGCAGCAGACGCTGTGGAAACTGCCGCCTCTTTACACCGACAACCCGAGCGACCCGCTCAACAGCGGTCTCCACTACTGGATGACTCGCGAGGGCCAGTCGGCCGCGATCCAGCTGCAGGCCGATTTCGTCAATCAACTCGTGCTGCCGCACTTTTATTTCTTCGCGCCGATTGTCTATGCGCTCGAGGTGCTGACGGCGGTTTCGCTCGCGCTCGGCGTCTTTGTCCGCTTGTGGGGGTTCATCGGGGCACTGCAGGTCCTGAACCTTTGGCTCGGCCTATACAACGCCGACGGTGAGTGGCCTTGGACCTACTTCTTCCTGCTCGTGCTCATGGTGATCTTCACGATTCATCGATACGGTAGGAGCCTTGGACTCGATGCGATCATCGTCGAGCGTACCGCGAGCCGGTTGAGGAGCGGCGCTGGCGCCGGTTCGTCCACTCGATGGCTCAACCTGGTCACCTGATGATGCGTTTCCGATAGCTCAGGGAGCGCGGTAACCTGCGATCAGCAACGCGATCTTTGCCGCCGTCGGTGCGCGAATTCGCCACTTGCCCATCCGGCCCGCTGCGCTATTGCAGACCCTCGCGAACCCCGTTTGAGTTCGCGCACACGCGCAGGGCATCATGGAACTGGTGTGTAGGCCACCAGCGATTAGAGTTGACTCGCGGGGGTCGACTTCCGTAGTTTTACCCCACTCAGGGGATGGGGTTCCCCTCTAACCGCCCGATAGCTTGTAAGCCAGACGGCTGATGACCCCTACAGGTGCAGCTCATGCTGCGGTAGGGAATATCAGCTGACGACGGGAGGACTGCACTCTCCCTCGTCCCATCGGAGGCGGCGATGGCAAGTGTCTGGTTTCACTCGGCGCTGTGGCTCGCGCTGGCGCTTCTCGCGTCGCTCATTTCAATTCGCGTTGCCATATCGGTCGCGCTCATCGAGATCGTCATGGGCGCTCTCGCAGGCAACCTCGTCGGTCTTCAAATTACGGACTGGGTCAACTTCCTCGCGGGGTTTGGCGCCATCCTGCTGACATTTCTGGCCGGGACCGAGATTGACCCACGCATTGTGCGCAAGCACTTCTGGTCCAGCACGACGATAGGGATCATGGGTTTCGTCGCCCCCTATCTCGGGGTGCTCGCCTATGCTCACTGGGGCATCGGCTGGGCTTGGCCGCAAGCACAGATCGCCGGGATCGCGCTTTCCACGACCTCCGTCGCGGTTGTTTACGCTGTGATGATCGAGACCGGTTTCAACAAGACAGAGCTCGGCAAGATCATTCTGGCGGCCTGCTTCATCAACGACCTCGGTACCGTGTTGGCGCTCGGAATCGTGTTTGCGCACTACGATCTGTGGCTGCTGCTCTTCGGTGGGGTGACCGCGGCGGTACTCGTCATATTGAGCCGCTACGCGCCTTGGATGTTCAAGCGCTTGGGTACTCGTGTCAGCGAGCCGCAAACGAAATTTGTCGCTCTGATTCTTCTCGCGCTCGGTGGGCTCGCGAGCATCGCGGGGAGCGAAGCAGTGCTGCCGGCATATTTAGTCGGTATGGCGCTCGCACCAACATTCCTCTCAGATCCCGAGCTCCCTCACCGCATGCGCATCATTGCGTTCTCAATTCTCACGCCGTTCTACTTTTTAAAGGCAGGATCGCTCGTCGAGGCCCATGCCGTAGCTGCCTCGCTCGGGCTGATCATCACATTTCTCGGCATCAAGATGGCTACCAAGTTCATCGGCGTCCTGCCCCTCACCGTCTATCACGAATTCGACAGTCGCGAGGGGCTCTACACGACGTTGCTCATGTCGACCGGACTCACTTTCGGTTCGATCGCGGCACTCTTTGGATTGACGAATAAGATCATCAATCAGAATCAGTACACCATACTGGTAACCGCAGTCATCGGCAGCGCCGTGGTTCCGACGCTGATTGCGCAGCGATGGTTTCAACCGGAGTTGAAGACAGACCCCGTGCGCTCCGAGGCCGAGGCTGTGGCGGGCGAAGAACCCTGAAGATGATGCACGATGCGGCCCTCGGCAGGGTCGGCCGCGGGCTTGCCAGCGAAAAGGTGGCTATTGCGCTATAGGTTCGGAGCGCGCCCGCAGGATTGCCTCGCTAAGAACTCACTGAGACTTCTTCGGGCGCGAAAACAACCTGACGATCGTCGCTTTCGCGAGCGACTTCGTTGAGATCTCGTAGTCGATATTGGCCGCCGTCGAGGTCGAGGGTACGTTGAGGTGCTCGACGCTGAGCGCGTACACGGTGATGGTGTAGTGATGGGGCGGATCGCCTTCATCGGGGCAGGGGCCATAGTAATGAGCTTCCGGAGCCTCGCCGTCCGGTTTGGCCTGTTGGGCGCCGCGGGGCATGTCCGGGCTTCCAGGATCGCCCGCCTTGCGTGGCAACCGCGTCGTGCTCGCCGGTATGTCGTAGACCACCCAATGCCACCAGCCAGAGGCCGGCGGGATGTAGGGATCGAACATCGTGACCGCAAAGCTCTTGGTACCCGCGGGCGCATTACTCCACTCAAGCGCCGGGGATTCGTTCGGACCATGACAGCCGAAGGCATTGGCCGTGAAGCGATCGGGGATCGGCTTCCCCGCGGGCAGATCGGGACTTGAGAGCGTAAATTTCGCGTCCGCGGCCAACGCACTCCCGAGAATTCCCAGGGCAAGGAGGCAGACGCTCGCTTTGTTCATTCCGAGCTTCTCAGGATGGGCTCTTGACGTCCAAAGGAATCGACATGACAGCCTCCTGTTATGGACAGCACGACACACTCGGTGCGACGCGCGAAATGCGCCGGACTTGCAGCGCCCGCAACGCCTTGGCTTCGTCGTGCGAACGCAGCTTGCGGTCCTTGGCGCGGACATTGTATTCCAGAGTTCAGAGGGAACCGCTGAAGGTGACTAGGCAGGACACCAATCGTTCGCATTCAAAAGTGACCGCGGCGCGAAAAACCTCGGAGGGTCGGCAGGTTACGTGACCTTTCTGCGCGCCGAGTCACCGCATGTCCGAGCAGGGATCATCCGCGACCGATCGATCAGAGAGATGAGCTTTCGAAGTCCTTAAATGGTCGCAACTCCAGCAGAGGTCAGGACGAAGCTCGAGTCTCAACCACTAGAATTGTGCTACCTGATTCGCCAAATTCGGGTGGCGGTCGTTTGAACACGAGGGAACGCGATGTATTGCCCATCTTTTTTTCGTGAGGACCGAGCTGAGGTTCAGCATGCGTTTATCCGCAACCATCCTCTGGGTCTCCTCGTCTCGCACGGATCGACCGGACTGATTGCGAATCTACTGCCCTTCATACTGAAGACAGGGGATAACGAGCGCGGCGTACTGCAAGCTCACATGGCACGCGCAAATCCGCAGTGGCGTGAGCTTGAAGATCAGACAGTACTCGTTGTGTTTCGAGGTCCGGACGCTTATATCAGTCCATCTTTGTACACAACCAAGAAAGAGACCGGCAAGGTGGTGCCGACTTGGAACTATGCGATGGTTCAGGCGCGGGGCAAAGCCAAGGTGAAGGACCAAAGCGACTGGCTCACGCCTCAACTAAACGCACTAACTGCCTCGCGCGAGGCAACGCGCGCGGAGCCCTGGTCGGTCACTGACGCTCCTTCCGACTACATTGAAGCGCAGAAGAGAGCCATCATCGGAATCGAGATTGAAATCGCAGTGCTTGAAGGCAAATGGAAGGTAAGTCAGAACCAGCCCGAGGCCAATCGACGGTCCGTCGCAGCCGGACTCAGCACGGACGAGAGGACTCAGGAGATGGCCGAGTTCGTGCGGATCTACGGCAAGCTCGAATAGAGCGCAAGCGACCTGACTGCAACGCCCAGGAGAGCTAAGGAGTGCGGACCGCGCACAGCACGCCTCAAAGGCCGAATGACGGCCATTCAAGTTCACTGTTAGCCTGAGCGGCCGCTCACTGTTGACTGCACACTCGCACTAAGGAGCGCTAATGCCTCGGCAAATTCTCTATACACCTAACGCCGCCAAACCACCCGCCACCTACAGCCAAGCGGTCAGGGCCGCTGGTTTAATCTTCGTGTCAGGCACGGCTCCGCACGATCCGCAGTCCGGGGCCTTGGTCGGGGCGACGATTCAGGAACAGACGCGCCAATGCTTGAAGAATATCGCGGCCATTTTGGAATCCGCTGGCAGCTCGCTCGAGAAGGTCGTAAGCGTCACGGTCGTGTTGGCAGACGAGCAAGATTTTCCGGGCATGAATGAAGAGTATTTGAAGTGGTTTCCCTCAAATCCGCCGGCGCGGCAGGGCGCAAAGTTGCCAGTGAAGATATCCGGATTGAAGGTGTCGATCGCGGCAATTGCGGAGGTCTAACGACTGTTGGAGAGGGCCGTGAACGGTTGGTGTTCGTCACTTCCCATAATAAAAGTCTATGAGAAAGACACTGCGCCCTGGACCGTGTTTCGCGATCTTGAGGAGGTCCACAACACCCTTGAATCCGCATTGCCGCGCCAATGACCCAGCGATGTCCGTCAGGGCGATCGGAAGTATCGCAGTGACAACAACGTGGCCGTCCCCCAAGCGATAGCGGCCTCCCACTTTGACGTGACAGCGCCGCCAAATCCGAACAGTGCGAGTAATTTCGCCTAGGCGGATCCCATCGCGGAGCTCTTTAGCGAAGACCGCGATCGTCTGCTTTCGCAGCTATCAACGGCATTCTGGTGCTCGAGCTTGCGCTGCTAAGACTTCCTCGCAATGCGCCAAGATCCGAATGCTGGCGCGTCGTCGGTCTCAACCGAAGATAGGCTCTTAACCGAAGACGTGGCTTACCACGCGGTTGATTACATAGCCACCCAGGACGAGGAACACGAAGAGCGAAGCCGCCAGCAACAGCGGTCGTACGCCTGCCCGCCGAATGGCGCCAACATGGGTGTGAAGACCGAGCGCCGCCATCGCCGTTGCCAGGAGCAGCGTGTCGACTTCAGTCAACGCAGCCACTGCTGAAGCGGGCAGCAGGTGCAAGGAATTCACGAGGCTCGCGAGGATAAACAGCACCGCAAACCAGGGGATGACGATTGGGGCGCGTGCCGCCGAATTCCCATCGCGACCCGCACCGTGCGGGCCTTCCTTAAGGCCCGACAACACCAAGAGAAACGGCGCCAGCATCATGATGCGCAGCATCTTTTCTATGACCGCAGTCGCTGCCGCCGCTTCACTCACACTGCGGCCCGCCGCGACGACCTGCGCCACCTCGTGTACGGTCGAGCCGGTGAATATGCCGTACGCGTGCTCTGATAATCCGAGAAACGGATAAAGAAGCGGGTACGCGAACATCGCGAGAGTGCCGAAGACGACCACGGTTGCCACCGCGACCGAGACCTTATAGGGCTGCCCCCGAACCACCGGCTCGGTAGCCATGACGGCCGCTGCACCGCAAAGTGCGCTGCCGGCCCCAATCAACATCGACGTCTGCCGGTCGAGCCCAAGGACACGGGTCCCGAGCTGCACTGCGAGCACGAACGTGGCTACCACCACGACGGCGTCGATGATGATCCCCGCCCAACCCACCGCTGCGATGTCCTGGAACGTGATGCGAAGACCGAAGAGGACGATCCCTATTCGCAGCAGCTTGCTCTTGGAGAAATCCACGCCCGCGGCAGTGCGCGCAGCGAAGTGGGGGAAAAACGTGTTGCCGGCCGCGATGCCAAAGACGATGGCCAGCGTCAGAGCGCTCAGCCCGTAAGGCCGCACTGCCGGCAGCTCAGCGGCGCCGATGGCCAACGAGGCGAGGGCGGCGCACAGCGCGAGCCCGAGCCACCAGGAGGATGCCTTCAAAGTGTGTGCTGCATTTGCCTGGCGCGGGGCCGCTGCACGATTCATGCCCCCTGCTCCTCATCAGGCCCTGGTTACTGGGTCGCGACCATAGGTCAGCCTGTGATATAAATCCAATATATTTATTTCACGTTTCAATGAATGTAAGTTATACACATGAACCTCCATCTCCTGCGCATCTTCGCCGCCGTCGCCGAGCAGCGCAGCTTCTCGCGCGCCGCGAGCGCGCTCTTCATCAGTCAGCCAGCTGTCTCGAAGGCGGTGCAGCAGCTGGAGCATCAACTCGATCTGACGCTGATCGAACGCGGCGCCGGCGGCCCGCGGGGTGCAAGAGGCGTGCGCCTCACCGAGGGCGGTCAGGCGCTTTTCGAGCACGCGCGCGGCATCTTCGCCCTCGAGCGTGCGGCGGCGGAGGAGGTGCGCGCTCGCGTCGGCTTGCAGCGAGGCCGGCTCAGTGTTGGCGCGAGCACCACGATCGCCGGCTACTGGCTGCCCGCCTATGCGGCGGAATTTACCCGGCAATTTTCCTCAATCGAGTTGCAGATCCGCGTCGGCAATACCCGAGCGGTCGGCCAGGCTTTAATTGACTGCGAAATCGACCTGGCGTTGGTGGAAGGGCAAGTAACCGACCCGCGCATCGTGACTGCTCACTGGCGCGACGACCAACTTCAGATCATCGCGCCGCCACACGCCGCGCTGCCGCGGCGACAAAGGGCATCCGTAAGCGAACTCAATACGCAGGTGTGGCTGATGCGCGAGCCCGGTTCCGGCACTCGCGAGGTCACCGATCGCCTGATGCGAACTCAGGGCATCGAACCGCAGCGCACCATCGAATTCGGCAGCAACGAAGGCATCGCGCGCGCGGTCGCCGCCGGATTGGGCGTTGCCATGCTGCCAGTGCGGGCAGTCGATGAGCTCTTGCGCATGGGGGAGCTTCGTACCCTCACCCCACGCCACTCCTCAGCGAAGGCGCTGACGCGCCCCCTGTTCCTCCTGCAACTCAGGGAACGACCAGCCTCCGCATTGGTTCGCGCGTTCTGTGAGCTGCTAAGTCGAGTAGTCGAAACCCACTGATTTCGTGTACCGCGCGGGCTGTGGGTTGGAGTCCGCGTCGCAGATGTCGGGCATTTGCTCATGTATATTTCGTCAGCACCTCGCGCAGCGCCATGGCACTGCGCTCGAGACCAGCCACCGCAGACCGCACGGATATGATCGACGCCGGCAGCCTCGTCAGTCACACAACCGGTTGCTGCACATGCGCCGGGCCTGTCAAAGCCCCTGTGACCCGTGCCGAGTCGGCTCCGTCATCGGCCGAGAGACGGACCGGCAAGGCCTCGATTCTCAGTCGGCGCCGCAGGTTGCGCGAGAACGCATCGACCGACATCGAGAGCACAGCAACACCGACGAGGAGTAGCGCAGCCGTGTCGATTCTGAGCTCCGAGATCGCGGCGTCGACATAGTAACCGAGGGTCTTGATGCCCAGAATCCCGAAAATGGTGCTCTCTCTGAGGATCAGTTCCCAGCGATAAAGCATGTAGGCGAGGAATTGACCGTAGAGGGTGGGCGTCGTCTGGTAGAAGTAAAGATTGGGTCCCTTGGGGGCATCGATGCGCAGAACGAGTTGGTCAGTCTGCCGGCCGAGCAGATAGGCAATGATGGCGCCATTGTGTAGTGACAGGGCGATGATGGCGGGCAGCATCGAAGGCCCCATCAATTGCAACAACAGGTAGGCCAGCATGTACTCGGGTGTCGAGCGCACCACGACCAGCATCGCGCGGCCGAGGTAGTGGCCGATCTGCCCGAGAAAACGCCGCGACACCATGGGGTAAAGGAGTAGTGCGAAAGCGCCAGCGGCGATGAGCGCGATTTGCGCGAGAATCAGCGTCTCGATCGTGCCGGGCCCGATTTGGTGCACTGTGATCCGCCAGGCCCAAGAGCCAAACGCCGTCCAGGTGTCGCCGTGCCCGAGACTGCCCGAGCGCAAGGGCACGGGGATGATGTCGTGGCCGAAAAAGCGCGCGACGTTGTTCCAGGTGGAACCGCTGCCGGTGGTTTCGGGCAACACGAAGAGGCTCGCGATCACGAGCAGCGGCAAGGTCGACGCACGCGCCCAGAGCCGACGCGTGCCAATCAGCACGTAGAAACAGAGCAGGAGTGCGGTGGCCTCCGAATAGTGCGCTTCCTTGAAATAGGACTCGAGGTGGAAGCCGATGGTTGGCAGGCCCACGAAGCCGAGCACGAGCGTCGAGCGCATAGCGCATTCGAGCCTGTAGAGCGTATAGGTCTTAAGTTGCTGCGCGACGACCGGGAATCGGGCGAAGGCGAAGCGCGATAGCGCGGCGGTGCGATGGGGCAGGACATGCTCGGCCGACCTATCTGCTTCTTCGAAGATCTCAGCGAACACCTTCGCGAATATGCCGGCATACGGGAGCGCGATGGCCAGTATCCCCGTTGTTGAGGAAAGTCCGGTGATCTGCATGAGGAAGAGGGCCCAGAAGAGCTCGTGTACGGAGCGCAGGGAGGCCGCTACGAAACGCACCAGAGGGGACCGATCGAAGAAGAGTGCGAGGACGAGTCCTGCGGTGCCGCCAGCCGCGATCCCAAGCACCGCGAAGGCCACTGTCCATACAACGCTCCAGAGCTCGATCGCCGAGAAATTCGGAGACAGGATCCCCGCGAGCAGCCGCCTGAACTCGGCGCCGGGATGGACTGCACTGATGGAAAGATCGGCAAACGGCACTGCGATGATGGCAGCCAGGACGAGCATCCCCGTCGCCGAGCCATAGGTCAGACGCGGCAGGAAGCTGGCCCTCCTCACTGCAGCTCACCCTCGAAGTGAGGCAAGAGGCGCTCGTAGCTCACATGGCTCGAGGGTTCATCGAGGATGATCCGTCCGCCTTCGAGCAGAACGACCCGGTCGCAGTGCTCGAGCGCCAGTCGGATGTCGTGCATGGCCAAGATCTTGGTCTCGTGCCGCGCGGAAAGAACACGCAAGACATCGCCGCCCTGCACGCGGTCGAGGGCCGACACGGGCTCGTCGCCAAGGACGATTGGCCGCCCATTGAGGATCGCGCGCGCGACCGAGGTGCGCTGTTGCTGCCCGCCGGAGAGTTCGCCTGCCTTGACGAAGAGCTTCTCTTCGAGCCCGACCGCTTCGAGCACTCGCGTGACCGCCGCGATCTCGGCAGCGGGGGGCCAAACGAGCGTCCGCAGGTTGTAAAACGTCGAATGCCGGTCGAGGCAACCCATGAATACGTTGTGAAACACGCTCAGATTGGCAACGAGCGCGCTCGCCTGCGGAATCAGCGCCGCATGCTCCCGATAACGACGGTAGATCGTGTTGAGAAGCGTCGACTTGCCGGCGCCCGAGCGCCCGATGATCGCCACACGCTCTCCGGAGTCGATCGAGAGTGTGATGTCATGCAGGACAGGTGCGCCGTTGTACCCCGCACTCACTTTATCGAGCGTGATGGCGACAGCCATCTCGGCATCACTCTCAGTCGAGCTTGGTCGCGGCGGCGACTTCCTCTATCGGTGCGTACTCCGCGTTCGATGCTGGGATGAACTTGCTGCGCGCGAAGTAGCCCAGGATCTCCGGGTCGGCGAGGCTCACGATGGCCTGCTTCACCTTGTCCGTGAAGCCCGGACCGAACTGCTTGTCGACATCGCCGCGGATCGTGAACTGATAATCCGGGAATGTCGGGCTCTCCCAGATGACCGATACGCGGCTTTCATCGACTCGTCCGGCCTTCTTCTCGACCTCGTAGACCGTATAGTCCATGACGCCGACCTGATAGGCGCCCGATTGCACGAGCTGAAGTGTGCGCGAATGATCGCCCGAGAAGCCGATGCGGCTGAAGATCTCCTCGAGTTGTTTGCCGACGAAGTATTTGCGGATGAAGTACTCCGGCATCACCCGCCCGGAGGTGGACGAGCGCGATCCGAAAAGAAGCGTCTTACCCTCGATCCCGGCGGGGAAGTCCTTGGAGGACTTCAGGCCGGTTTCGCTGTTGGCGATGAAGTAGCTCTTGAAGTTGACATCCTCCGCGCCCTGGGCAATTGCTTGGGAGCCCGGGACAGCGTGTCGCGCCTGGACCCCCGTGTACCCGCCAAACCAGGCGAGCTGCACATCGTTGTTGATGAAGGCCGTGACCGCCGCCGGATAGGTCTTCACAGGCACATATTTGACGGGAACGCTGAGCTTCGTCTCGAGATACTTAGCGAAGCGGCTGAAGCGCTCGACGAGCCGCGTCTCGTCCTGATCCGGGATGGCGGTGAACACGAAGGTGGGCGATTGTGCGGTGGCAGAAGCGCCGACGAGCATGGCTACGAGCGCGGCGGCGTGAAGTAGTTTGCGGGACATCTTCCGGGCCTCCCTGATTTTGCAGAAGTTGTTAGATGGAAGGGGACTTGACAGCTACGCAACCGTGACCGAACCCAAATAGGCGTGCGCCGCAAGCGAGATTCGTCCGGTGCCTCGCGACGTTTCGAGGCGCTTACGAAAGGCTGTGGCCACCTCGTCTTTGGCAGCTCCGAACCCATCGAGGAGCGCCGCCATGCCGGGTGCAAAGGCGAGCCGCTCGGCGAGCCAGGAAGGCGATGGCGCCCTGAGCTCGGCGGCCACTTCCGAGATCTCAGCCATCGGCAAGCCGGCGGCCGCGAATAGTGCCTGGAATCCATCCCTCTCCTTAAACCGCAGCTGCGCGGGGAGCGGCCGGGCCGGAAGGCTCCCGAGCACGGAGAGTGCGGCGGCGCGAAGCTCGCCGATAAGCTCATAGGTTTCGGGCGCCGTCCAGGTCACGATCGCGATACGCCCGCCGGGTCTGACTGCGCGCCGCAGCTCGGATAATCCGCGGACGGCATCTGGAAACAGTATGACGCCCAGGACTGACAGCGCGGCGTCGAAGCTCGCATCTGGAAACGCAAGGTCCTGGCCGTCCATGGCCAGCGCCTCGATCATGAGCCCCATTGCGAACGCACGCTCCTTCGTTCGAGCCACCATCGCGGGCGACGCGTCGATCGCAGTGACTCTGTGGCCGCGTCGGGCGAGCTCCAATGCTGCGCCTCCGGCCCCGGCTCCAGAATCGAGCACGCGCGATTGGGGGTGGGGGGCGAGAGCCTCGATTGCGGCCGACGAGAACCTTTGCGTAAGAGGCTCGAACACATCCTCGTACAAGGCAACGTAGCGGTTCCAACGCTGCGGTTGCTGGTCCGGCTCGGGACCGCTTGTTATCGTTGCCGCCTGAGTCATGTGCGATAATTTTAGTGTTGGCGGACCTCTAAGGATGACGTCAGACGCTTCAACAAACAAGGACGCACTGGGGCAAAGCTCCTTCGCATTGGGGCTGGGGCTCACCAACGAATGTAATCTCGCGTGCGCTTTCTGCTATCGCGATCCGACGCGCACCGATCGGCTTGATCTTGAGCAGGTGGGACGGGTGGTCGAGAG
>Ga0187777_10000725_pt1 | contig 21673 bp, 19 predicted proteins | sample 1015_Q2_SP5_10_M_FD_132416 | JGI IMG/M metagenome (GOLD analysis project Ga0187777, IMG submission 132416) | Tropical peat soil microbial communities from peatlands in Department of Meta, Colombia - 1015_Q2_SP5_10_MG | ecosystem: Environmental > Terrestrial > Soil > Wetlands > Peat | place... | reverse complement strand
CTAGGGTCCGACGCGAAAGTTGAAATTGCCCTCTGTGCGATGCGTATCTACGGACAATACTCGCCAGATGACCTTGTAAGTGCCCGGAGACAAAGGTTTCAGGGATACCCGCATTTGATTGCGATCACCGATAACGGTGGCCTTACCAGCTGTGACCGACGCGCCTTGCTCATTTTGTACCTCGATGGAACTGAAAGCTGGCTCAAGCTTTTGCGTGAACCAAAGCATCACTTCCCGCGGCGCTGACACTGTATTGCCAACTCTTGGCGAGGCATGATCAAGAAAGGCGTGAGCGGCGGCAATCCTTGGCCCAGCACACATCAGACCCACTAAAATGAGAGTATGAACCGTTTTTCTCATGATCATCGGCCGAACGGCGGCCTCCCTGAATTGAAGTTGTCTGCAAAAATGGGACGTCCCAAAGTGGTCGGGAAGATATCGTCCAGGAAGAAATGCAGCTGCCCGATGATGCCGACGCTCGTGCCGCTTTGACGGTTCACCGGAATGACCGCCTCAACTGCGACCTGGAAGGTGTTGCCGACGTAGATAATTCCGGGATTGATCGTACCGGTCGTCACCGTGCCGGAAGTCAGCGTATTTGAGACGGGGGTCTGGAGGGACGCCTCGACAATCGGGATCAGCCGGTTGACAAAATCCGGAAGACCGAGATCGACCACCGCAGATTTGAGGTAGGGCATGCTGTACTGGAGCGTGGCGCCCCAGTTGAACACGCGCGGGTGAAACTCTGTATCGACCGTCTGCTCGCCCGTGTCGGGGTCCACGCCGAATGTGGATCTCTGCGATTCACCGGGAATGGCATAGCCGAATTGTCCGGTGATCGCGAATGGCCGCGCCCAATTCAGGCTGTCCGGCAGATCACCGAAGCCCTTGCCGAAATAAATCGTCGGTGTGTAGATGTTGAAACGCTCGACCCCGACATCTGTCGCCCCAGTCCCGCCCCATTCGATCACGAGTCCGGCCGACACGATGAATTCATGCTCCGCGTTTTTGATTAGCCGATATTTGAAAGTCGTCTCCAGGTTTTGAAATCCGCTAGCCCCGGTCACGAGTGGCCCGCCGGGCGCGTAAAGCCGCGACCAGGTCGGAGCGATTGAAATCGCAAAGGCATCGGTGATCCGCTTCGAGTATTCGCCCGAGATGTCGAGTTGCTTGAAAGATGGATCGTCGCCAGTTTTCGAGATCGACATCGTCGGCAACGCCAGTTCGTCGTTGATGCCGGGATCGTCAATGGCGAGCGTTGCCGGAAAGAAACGGTTGCCGACAATCTCGTGTGCGCGCGCAACCGTCGCTGATGCCGCAAGGTATGCGGCAAACATGGCCAAAGGCCATGGATATTTGAACATGGAAGGCTCCTGTATCGCGTTGACCGTCTAAACGAGGCGCGAAGCGCCGCTTGCGTCAGGCGAATACCGGAGGACCTCGGGCGAGTTTGGGAGTTGCGGTGAGATCGTCGTGCCGCGCGATGGCGGCAGGATGCAGCACCTGCAGGATCTGCGCAGGCTCGAATTGGGCGACGGGAGCTGTATTGGGTACAGGTGCGGCAACGGCGCTGCACAGATTGCAATGATCACAGGCTTGCGTGGGCGCCAAGGGAGCATGGCTCGGCGGCTGGTCGGTGGCGGCCGGTGTCTCACTGTGGCAGATGATGGTGAAAGGATCGACAGCCGGACTCGCGAGCAGTAGCGCGGCTACACCCCACAGAGAGGTGTGGAGGAAGATCGCAAAAATTGCCACTGCGCTCAGAATTCGTTTGAGATCTGCTCGCATGCCTTCCTCGGCCCTATAAGCTAGCCTAGCATGTATATAGATGCCGTAAGACCCAGAAAATTCCCGAAAAATCAGACCGGGCCTTGTGTTTTTACGGCCGATCCGCTTTCTCTGCGTTCATCGCTCTCGAATCCCTCAAGAATTCCATGCGTCTTTCCCGCTATTTTATGCCAATCCTCCGCGAAACCCCGAAAGAGGCGGAGATCGTCTCGCATCGTCTGATGTTGCGCGCCGGCATGATGCGGCAGGAAGCTGCCGGCATTTATGCATTTCTGCCGCTTGGCTTTCGCGTTCTCCAGAAAATTTGCCAGATCATCCGCGAGGAGCAGAACCGGTCGGGAGCAATCGAGCTGATAATGCCGACGATTCAGTCCGCTGATCTCTGGCGCGAAAGCGGACGTTATGAGGCCTATGGCAAGGAAATGCTGCGTATTCAGGATCGGCACGAGCGCAATATGCTCTATGGGCCGACAAATGAGGAAATGATCACCGAAATTTTCCGGGCCTATGTGCGCTCTTACAAAGATCTGCCGCTCAACCTCTATCATATTCAGTGGAAATTCCGCGACGAAGTGCGGCCCCGCTTCGGACTGATGCGTGGACGCGAGTTCCTGATGAAGGATGCCTATTCATTCGATCTCGATCAGGCCGGATCGACGCATTCTTACAATAAAATGTTTGTTGCTTATTTGCGCACGTTTGCGCGCATGGGACTCAAGTCGATCCCGATGCGCGCCGAATCCGGACCCATCGGCGGAAATCTGTCGCACGAATTCATCATTCTCGCGCAGACCGGTGAGTCGGAGGTCTTCTGTCATAAAGATTACCTCGACATGCCGGTGCCGCCGGCTGATGTGAATTTCGATGACGTTGCAGGCTTGCAGGATATCGTGGATAGATGGACGGCCCAGTATGCGGTGACATCCGACATGCACGACGCGGCAGCGTTTACAAAAATTCCATCGGCAAGCAGGGTAACGGCACGCGGCATCGAGGTCGGCCACATCTTCTATTTTGGCACCAAATATTCCGAGCCAATGAAGGCGCTGGTGACGACGCAGGATGGCAGGGACGTGCCGGTGCACAGCGGCTCTTATGGTATCGGGCCGAGCCGGCTGGTTGCCGCCATCATAGAGGCCTCACACGACGACGCCGGCATCATTTGGCCGGAATCCGTAGCGCCATTCAGGGTGGCGATCCTGAATCTTAAGCAGGGTGCCCCGGAAACCGATGCCGCTTGCGAGCAGCTTTACCGCGGCCTCACTGGCAAGGGAGTCGAAGTCCTCTATCACGATCTCGATGAACGGCCGGGCGCCAAGTTTGCGACCGCCGATTTGATTGGAATTCCCTATCAAGTGTTGGTTGGGCCGCGAGGCCTTGCGGAGGGGAAGGTAGAAGTAAAAAAACGCGCCGATGGCAGCCGGCAAAACACAAGCCCTACTGCCGCACTTGACTTACTGACACGCTAGTTCCGCATCGCCATCGGCGCGTTATTGAAAGCCTGCAAGGGCGCACCATGACGGCAAATTGTAGCGCGGACAGCGAATAATCCTGTGTGTTGCCAAGGGCTTGCTCTCGCGCCTTCGGCAAGAATCCGCCAGAATTTATGAGAACAGTGGAACGCGTGAAACAATCTTCAATGACCGAGCCCAACGGGACGCGGCCCTTTTCCCCGTTCGAATGGATGCTATCGCTGCGCTACCTGCGCGCGCGACGCAAGGAAGGATTCATCTCGGTAATTGCCGGGTTTTCCTTCCTCGGCATCATGCTCGGCGTTGCCACCCTCATCATCGTGATGGCGGTGATGAACGGATTCCGGAAGGAACTACTCGACAAGATTCTCGGGCTCAACGGCCACCTGTTGATTCAGCCGTTGGAAAAACCGCTCACCGATTGGGAGGAAGTAGCCGCGCGCGTGGCCGGCGTCAAAGGCATCCGGCTTGCGGCGCCGATCGTCGAGGGCCAGGCGCTTGCATCCTCGCCGTTTAACGCCGGGGGTGTGTTGATCCGTGGTATCCGCCTGGTGGATCTTGAGAAGCTTCCCTCGATTGCCAACAACATCAAGCAAGGCACGCTTAAGGGTTTTGACGACGATCAGGCCGTCGTAATCGGTCGAAGACTTGCCGACCAGCTTTCGTTGCGTGCGGGGGATAACATTACGCTTGTGGCGCCGCGCGGTGCCGTGACGCCTATGGGTACGACGCCGCGCATCAAGGTCTATAAGATAGGAGCGGTGTTCGAGATCGGGATGTCGGAATACGACAACGCCATGGTCTTCATGCCACTGAAAGAAGCGCAAGCCTATTTCAATCGTGCGGGCGATGTGACTGCGATTGAGATATATACCGAAAGTCCCGATCGCGTTGATCGCTATCGCAAAGTGGTACAAGACGCGGCGCAAAGGCCGATTTTCATGATCGACTGGCGCCAGCGCAACGCGACATTCTTTAATGCGTTGCAGGTCGAGCGTAACGTGATGTTTCTGATCCTGACGCTTATTGTGCTTGTTGCTGCCCTCAACATCGTATCCGGGTTGATCATGCTGGTGAAGGACAAGGGGCAGGATATTGCTATTTTGCGCACCATGGGTGCGACCCAAGGTGCGATCATGCGCGTGTTTTTGATCACAGGGGCCTCGATCGGAGTGGTCGGCACGATTGTAGGATTTCTTTTGGGCGTGATTATATGCCTGAATATTGAGAGCATCCGGCAATTCCTATCGTGGCTCACCAACACCGAGCTGTTTTCGCCGGAGCTCTATTTCCTCTCGCATTTGCCTGCCGATATGGATTCTGGCGAGACCACCGCGGTGGTGGTGATGGCACTTATGCTTTCGCTTCTGGCAACGCTCTATCCGTCATGGCGCGCTGCGCGCCTCGATCCAGTGGAGGCGCTGCGCTATGAGTGAGACCTATACCGCCGTCAAAATCGAGATAGCGCAGCAACGTCAGGAGGACGAAGTTCCGATCCTGTTCATGCAAGACGTCGAACGCCACTACCGGCAGGGTGACGAAACACTCCATGTCTTGAACGGCATCGAGTTGGCACTCTGGAGTGGGCAATCGGTTGCTTTGGTGGCACCGTCAGGCTCAGGCAAGTCCACGCTTCTGCACATCGCCGGCTTGCTTGAGCATGCCGACCATGGCGACGTCTATATCGAGGGGCGTTCGACTGCGATACTGCCCGATCATGAACGCACCCGTATCCGCCGCAACGAAATCGGCTTCGTCTACCAGTCGCACCATCTGTTGCCAGAATTTTCCGCGCTCGAAAACGTCCTGTTGCCGCAGATGATTCGTGGACTGTCGCGCGCAGAAGCAAAGGCGCGAGCGATCGAGTTGCTGGAATACCTCGGGCTGGCCGGGCGGCTCAATCACCGTCCGGCGGAGCTGTCCGGTGGCGAGCAACAGCGGGTCGCAATCGCCCGGGCGGTTGCCAACGCGCCACGTATCCTTCTGGCCGACGAGCCGACCGGAAACCTTGATGTGCACACTGCCGAACATGTTTTCCGCGCGCTGTCTCAGCTCGTGAGCGCCTCTGGCCTTGCAGCGCTGATTGCCACCCACAATATGGATCTCGCCGCTCGCATGGACCGTCGGATGACGCTGCGGGAAGGCAAGATCGTGGAAATAGACTGAGTTGAATTCAATCCTTCAGTCTGCGCCGAAAACGGCATTTACCGCGCATTAAGCATAACCCCTTAGCTTGGATTCGAGCTTAAAAGTCCCAATTGGCAGGGATATTGGGGCGCACCATGCGCAATAGAGTTATTACGGCGCTTGCCGCCGCCTTTGCTTCGGCCGCGAGCGGCGGTTTTGTGCTGGCCGCCGATCTGTCCCGGCCGAATATAACTCCGCCGCCCTTCGTCTATAACTGGAACGGATTTTATCTAGGCGGCCATGTCGGTTACGCGTGGGCTCGCGGTGACGGCCAAATGTCCGACCAAACTGGCGCGTCCCTGGGGTCCGATTCTATAGCCACCCACGGACTGATTGGGGGCGCTCAGATCGGCTTTAATTACGCAGTGGCCCCATCGTGGGTCCTTGGCTTGGAAGCCGACTTTACGGGTGCACGCCTGAATACGACGACGCTAAATAGCGCCATTGCGGGCCAACGCGAGTATAGACTTTCGGACTTTGGCACAGTCCGCGGCCGCATTGGCTATGCTTGGGAGAGGCTGATGATCTATGGGACCGGCGGCTACGCTTGGGCCCACGAAGAAATTGTTCGCACGCAAGTTATTGGCCAAGTCAATGCTGCCTTCCCCGGCATAATCGAATCGGATTCGGGACTCTTGTCCGGCTGGACCGCTGGCATTGGCGCGGAGTGGGGCGTTTCGCCCGGTTGGACGCTGCGCGCTGAATACCTCCATCTTGATCTGGGCTCGCGGCCATTCACATTTCCTGCAGCTGGACAGCAAATCGCAGCGTCCGCACAGATCGATCTCGTGCGCTTCGGAGTGAACTACATCTTCAATCTTGCGGGCCCTCGGCCTTACTAGATCGCGCCATAAAGTATTACCTGAGCATAAACACCTATCACATTGATATAAAAAGTAACTTTTTTCAGAACAGCTGCCTTGACATCAGAACAGATAATGAACTATGTTCCCTCTTCGTTCTGGAGAGAAGCTATGTTCAAAGCTGTGATGCAGGAAGCAGCAGCGCTGGCTTCGCTATCGCTATTCGTAAGCATGATTGCCATCTGGACCCAGGTGCTGGGAAGCCTGTAGCGAGCTGTAGCCACGCTGCGCCATCCGAGAAGGATGACGGGGAAAGCCAGCCACGCGGCAAGATCCACCGTGGACTTGGCTCCATCGCGCTCGCAGTCTAGGCGCAACAAGGAATCACTCATGGCCGGCCTAGACTTCGTGCACTTACACGTGCATTCGTCCTATTCGCTGCTGGAAGGCGCGCTGACGATTGGACGCCTTGCCGAATTGTCGAAAGCCGATCGCCAGCCGGCATTGGCGCTTACCGACACCGACAATATGTTCGGGGCGCTGGAATTTTCCGAGAAACTCGCAAGCTACGGAATTCAGCCAATTGTCGGCTGCGCACTCGCCGTCGACTTTGGCGACACTGACCACGGGCCACGCAATGGCAATGGGTCGCCTGAGCGCACCCGCATTGTGCTGCTCGCGACGCACGCGCAGGGCTATCGCAGCCTGATGCGGCTGAACTCGCGCGCGTTTCTGGACACGCCACCAAACGAGCCGCCGCGCCTCAAACTCGAATGGCTGAAAGGAGAGGCCGCCGGCATCATTGCACTGACCGGGGGGCCGGGCGGTCCGCTCGACGATGCGATTGCGGCCGGCCAATATAATCTCGCGGGTACGCGGCTTGACGCATTGCTCGAGCTGTTCGGCGATGGGCTTTACATCGAATTGCAACGTCATGGCATGCCGGCTGAGCGTCGCAACGAGCCCGCATTGATAGACCTTGCCTACGGCCGGGCGGTGCCGTTGGTCGCCACCAATGAACCCTATTTCGCTACAGCACAGGACTATGAAGCGCACGATGCGTTGATTTGCATCGCGGAAGGCCGGTTGCTGGCAGAAACCGATCGGCGCCAACTCACGGCCGAGCATCGCTTTAAAAGCCGCGCCGAAATGGTTGAGCTGTTTGCCGATTTGCCAGAGGCGCTCGCTTCAACGGTTGAGATTGCACAACGGTGTGCATTTCGCCCACGTACGCATCAACCCATTCTTCCACGCTTTTCGGTTGGCGATAACGGAAAGGCACTCGATGAATCGAGCGAGCTACGCAAGCGCGCCGAGGCCGGCCTCGAGCGGCGTCTCGCGACCACTGGTGTTGCATCAGGTCACACCGTCGATCAATACCGTGAGCGACTGGATTTCGAGCTGGGCGTGATCGCCGGCATGGAATATCCGGGTTACTTTCTGATCGTTTCCGACTTCATTCAGTGGGCGAAGGCGCAGGGCATCCCGGTTGGTCCGGGCCGCGGCTCGGGCGCCGGTTCGCTTGTGTCCTATGCACTGACAATCACCGATCTTGATCCGATCCGTTTCGGCCTGCTGTTTGAGCGGTTTCTCAATCCAGAGCGCGTGTCGATGCCGGACTTCGATATCGACTTCTGTCAGGACCGCCGTGATGAAGTCATTCGCTATGTGCAGGAGCGCTACGGGCGCGACCAGGTGGCGCAAATCATAACCTTTGGCACGCTGCAGGCTCGTGGCGTGCTGCGCGACGTTGGCCGCGTGCTGCAGATGCCCTACGGGCAGGTCGATAAACTTTGCAAGCTAGTGCCACAAAATCCCACGGCGCCCGTTTCGCTCAGGCAGGCAATTGAAGGCGAGCCGCGCCTCCAGGCCGAGCGCGACAGCGATCCGGTGGTCAAGCGCGCCTTCGACATCGCGCAAAAACTCGAGGGCCTCAATCGGCACGCCTCGACCCACGCCGCCGGCATCGTGATCGGCGACCGCCCTCTATCACAGTTGGTGCCACTTTATCGCGATCCGAAATCCGACATGCCGGTGACGCAGTTCAATATGAAGTGGGTCGAACAGGCGGGGTTGGTTAAGTTCGACTTTCTCGGTCTCAAAACGCTTACGGTCTTGCAGACTGCGGTTGAACTTGTGAAACGGCGCGGCGTCGACATTGATCTTGCCGCGATTCCACTCGACGACAAGAACACCTATGATCTGCTCGCTCGCGCTGAAGCCGTCGGGATCTTCCAACTGGAAAGCGCCGGGATGCGGCGCGCGTTGCTCGACATGCGGCCGGACCGGTTCGAGGACATCATAGCGTTGGTCGCGCTGTATCGTCCCGGTCCGATGGCGAATATTCCGACCTATTGCGCGCGCAAACACGACATGGAGCATCCAGACTACATCCATCCTAAGCTGGAGCCGATTCTGCGCGAGACCTTTGGTGTCATCATTTATCAGGAACAGGTGATGCAGGCTGCGCAGATCCTCGCCGGCTTTACCCTAGGGCAAGCCGATCTTTTGCGCCGCGCCATGGGCAAGAAGATCCGAAGGGAAATGCAAGCGCAGCGGAATGACTTCGTGGCTGGCTGCGTCGAGCGCGGCGTTGAACGCTACCAGGCCGACGCCATCTTCGATCTGCTCGAGCGCTTTGCCGAATATGGCTTCAACAAGAGTCACGCCGCGGCGTATGCGCTGGTCGCCTATCAGACCGCTTATATGAAGGCGAATTTCCCGGTGGAATTCCTGGCCGCCACCATGAGCCTCGACATGGGCAATACCGACAAGCTTGCAGAATTTCGCGTAGAGGCTGAGCGGCTGGGCATCAAAGTCGACGCGCCATCGGTCAACCGCTCCGGAGTCGATTTCGAGGTCGACGGCAACACGATCATCTATGCACTTGCGGCGCTCAAGGGAGTTGGCAGACAGGCGGTGGAAGCGATCATTGCGGCGCGAGGGGATCGTCGCTTTGCCGATCTTGCCGACTTTGCCGCCCGGATCAATTCGCGTGCCGTCAACAAGCGCGTGCTGGAAAGCCTAGCCGCTGCTGGCGCTTTCGACGAATTCGAGAAAAATCGCGCCCGCGTATTTGTTGCGGTTGACACGGTGGTCGCCCGCGCGCAGCGCGCGCACGACACGGCGGCAATTGGCCAAAGCGAATTGTTTACCGGCGGCGCTGTCCGCGAGCAGATTGTGCTGCCGCAAATCGAGCCATGGTTGCCGGCCGAGCGGCTGCGGCGAGAATACGAAGCGGTTGGTTTTTTCCTGTCGGGGCACCCACTCGACGATTATGCTGCAGTGCTGAAAAAACTGCGGGTCCAACCGTGGGCTGAATTTGCCCGCGCAGTGAAGGCCGGCGCGACGGCAGGCCGTGTCGCAGCAACGGTCGTCTCGCGTACAGAACGCCGCACGCGCACTGGCAGCAAGATGGGGATTATCGGCCTGTCCGATCCGAGCGGGCATTTCGAGGCAGTGATCTTTTCGGAAGGCCTTGCCGAGCATCGCGACCTTCTCGATCCCGGTAACGCGGTGCTGCTGTTTCTGTCGGCAGAAGTACAGGGTGACGAGGTGCGCGCGCGCATCCAATCGGTCGACGCGCTCGATGGGGCGGCGGCCAATCTGCAAAAAGGACTGCGCGTGTTCCTTCGCGATGGTGCGCCGCTTGATGCGGTCGCCAAGCGGTTGGAGCCGTTGCCTCGCTCACAGGCGAATGGCGACGGGGAGGTGAGCGTCGTTTTGCTGCTCAAGCAGGGCACTGAAGTCGAGGTGAAACTGCCCGGCCGCTTCAAGGTTTCGCCGCAGGTTGCCGGTGCCATCAAGGCGGTGCCCGGAGTGGTACAGGTCGAAGCGCTGTAGTTTTTCCTCGCAACGTTATGAGCGAAGAGTCACTATTTGTTTATGCTCAACCGTCGTTCGTCCCGACGCGAGATCCTCAAAGCCGCTGCTGCGCTTCCGCTCGTCTATGCCGCGCCGCTGCGCGCGGCGCCGCCGCCTGCTGAAGCGATAACTCCGGTGCTGGTCGCTGGAGCAACGAAGGAAGGTCAGCTCACCTGGTATACCTCGGCCGATCTCCAGCTTGCAGAGAGAGTCGGCAAGGCCTTTGAGCAAAAATTCCCAGGTATCCGCGCTCGCGTTGAGCGCGCGGGAGGCGAGCGTATCTTCGCACGCGTGGCACAGGAATATGCTTCGGGTCTGCGCGTGGCCGACGCCGTCAGCACGGGAGATGCAGCGCAATTTCTTTCGTGGAAACGGCTGGGCCTGCTAGCACCTTATGTGCCGGAGGATGCCGCAAAACACATCGCGCCGGAGCACCGTGATCCCGACGGTTTCTATGCCACGGTCAGGTCTTCGCTCTGCGTTGTCGCCTACAATACCGAGCTGGTGAAACAAGAGGATGCGCCAAGAAGCTTCGCCGACCTCCTCAATCCCAAATGGAAGAGCAAGATCGTTAAGGCGCACCCAAGCTACAGCGGAACCATCATGACTTCGACGTACCAGATGGTGCGTGAGTTAGGCTGGCCGTATCTCGAAAGGCTGGCACAGCAACAAGTGCTGCAGATTCAATCGGCGACCGATACGCCAAAGAAAATAGTGCTTGGTGAACGTCCGGTGATGGCCGACGGCAATGAATCGAACGTGTTGCTGCTCAAGGAAGCGGGCAAGCCTATCGAGGTGGTCTATCCGGCGGAAGGCACGCCTTCGATCGTGCAGCCGTCGGCAGTGTTTGCCGCCGCGCCGCATCCGAATGCGGCGCGGCTATTTCAAAATTATCTGTACAGCGTGGAGGGCCAGGAACTGTTCGTCAATCTGGGCGGCCTGCGCTCATTGCATGCGTTGGTGAAGGACAAACCGGGCCGCACCCCTCTTTCAGATATAAAAGTGTGGAAGGATGATCCCGCGGCGGTTGAACGGGAGGGTGAAGAAATCAAGCGTCGGTACTCGCAAATTTTTCACGTGTAAGAAACGTTGGCGTTTGACCCGCCTTGCATCCCGGAATTTGCACCTATATAAGCCCCGGCATCACTCACGCGGATGCATGGCTTTAGGCCCCGACAATGGGTCAAAAAGGCCGTCCGGTGGCCCCAAACTGGCTCACGACCGTCCGCGGCGGATCAACCGGAGAACGTTATGGCGCTTCCTGAGTTTTCGATGCGTCAGCTGTTGGAAGCTGGCGTGCACTTCGGCCATCAGGCCCACCGTTGGAACCCGAAGATGGGCTCTTACATCTTCGGTACCCGCAATAACATTCATATCGTCGACCTCGCACAAACCGTGCCGATGCTGCATCGTGCGCTTCAGGCGGTCAGCGACACCGTGGCCAAAGGCGGCCGTATCCTGTTTGTCGGTACCAAAAGGCAGGCGCAGGATTCAATCGCCGATGCCGCCAAGCGCAGCGCGCAGTATTACGTGAATTCGCGCTGGCTCGGCGGGACACTGACGAACTGGAAAACCATCTCGGCCTCGATTGCGCGGCTGCGCAAGCTCGATGAGATGCTCAATTCGGGCGAGGCAGCGGGGTACACGAAAAAAGAACGCCTCACCATGCAGCGTGAGCGCGACAAGCTCGATCGGTCACTCGGCGGTATCAAGGATATGGGTGGCGTGCCTGACCTTTTGTTTGTGATCGATACCAACAAAGAAGATATCGCAATCAAGGAAGCACAGCGTCTCAACATTCCAGTCGCTGCCGTCGTCGACACCAATTGCGACCCGGCAGGCATTGCTTACGTCGTGCCAGGCAACGACGACGCCAGCCGTGCAGTTTCGCTCTATTGCGATCTGGTCGCCAAGGCGGCAATCGACGGAATTTCGCGGGCACAGGGGGAGATGGGCGTCGATCTCGGTGCTGCCGAAAAGCCGATCGTCGCGGAGCAGATTCCTACCGCGCCTGCTGCAAGTGATCTTGGCTTCGAACAGTTGCCCGGGCCGCGTGGCGTTGCTGACGACTTGAAAAAGTTGCCCGGCGTATCGCCAGCCATCGAAAAACAGCTAAATGATCTTGGTATTTTTCATTATTCGCAGATCGCGGAGTTCAACGAAAAGGCCGCTCACAATGTCGGTGAAGAAGTTGGCTTGCCTGGCCGCGTCGACAGCTGGATTTCCAAGGCCAAGGAATTGACCGCGGAAACCGAGTGATCGTCCTCATCATGGCAGGGCTTGTCCCGGCCAATCACGAATTGAGTTCCGCACAGTGATTAAGAGGTAGATAGCGCCACAAGGCTGGACATGACCAATCGAGGAAAGATTTGATGGCAAATATCACCGCCCAAATGGTCAAGGAGCTGCGCGAGTCGACCGGTGCCGGCATGATGGACTGCAAGGCGGCCCTTACCGAGACCAAAGGCGACATGACGGCGGCGCAGGACTGGCTGCGCAAGAAAGGACTTTCCAAGGCTGCCAAGAAGGCAGGCCGTGTTGCGGCGGAGGGCCTGATTGGCGTTCAGGTAAAGGGAACCAAAGGTGTCGTCGTTGAAGTCAACTCGGAGACCGATTTCGTAGCCCGCAACGATCTGTTCCAGGGTCTTGTCAAGATGATCGCCGATGTCGCGCTGTCGGGAGCCGATGTCGAAAAGATCAAGGCAACGAAAGCGGGTTCGATTACGATCGCAGACGCCATCAACGATACGATCGCCAAGATCGGCGAGAACATGAGCTTGCGTCGTGTCGCCGCCTTAACGGTTAAGCAGGGAGCTATTGGATCGTACGTACATAACTCAGTCACAGATGGTCTCGGCAAGATCGGCGTGATTGTTGCGGTTGAATCGTCCGGCAAGTCAGCCGAATTGACGGCTATTGGGCGGCAAGTGGCAATGCACGTCGCCTCAGCCAACCCATTAGCGCTTGAAGCGTCTGCGCTCGATCCGGCAGTTGTGGAGCGTGAGAAGAATGTTCTCAGCGACAAGTTCAAGCAGCAGGGCAAACCGGCTAACGTCATCGAGAAGATCGTCGAGTCGGGACTCAAGACCTTTTACAAGGAAGTTTGCTTGCTGGAGCAACCGTTCATTTTCGACGATAAGAAAAGTGTCGCACAGGCGTTAAAGGAGGCCGAAGCCAAGGCGGGTAGTCCGATCAAAGTGACCGGGTTTGTCCGCTATGCTCTCGGCGAGGGCATCGAGAAGCAGGATACAGATTTCGCCGCCGAGGTTGCGGCCGCCGCCGGTCAGACTTGATCGAACGTCGGTTGCTTCCGTTCTCGGCGATTCCGGTACGAAAAACGACGGATCGCAACAAATGAGTGGCCCGGTCTATCGTCGTGTGATCGTCAAACTGTCCGGCGAAGCGCTTTCGGCCGCCAATGGGTTCGGCATCGGCCAGGCGATGGTCGAGCGGCTTGCTGCTGACCTCGTGGCGACGGCCAGACTTGGTGTTGAACTCGGGGTTGTCGTCGGTGGCGGCAATATCTTCCGCGGCATGGAAGTATCCGCGCACGGCGTGCCGCGGCCGGTAGGTGACACCATGGGTATGTTGGCAACCGTGATGAATTGCCTCGTGCTCGAAGCGGCAATCGAGCGGGCTGGATGGGAGGCGCGCACGTTATCCGCGCTTGCCATGACCTCGGTATGCGAAACTTACAATCGCAAGCGCGCGATGAAGAATTTAAGCAAGGGCCGTGTCGTGCTGCTTGCAGCTGGTACCGGCAACCCGTTCTTTACGACTGATACGACTGCGGTCCTGCGGGCGGCAGAACTCGAGGCCCAGGCTGTACTCAAAGCAACAAATGTTGATGGCGTCTATAACGCGGACCCCAAAAAAGACCCCAAAGCCAAGCGTTACGACAAGCTCAGCCACCAGGAGGCGCTTGAGAAGGACCTCAAGGTGATGGATGGCGCTGCCTTCGCGCTTGCTCGAGAAAATCGGATGCCTATCATCGTCTTTTCAATTGCCGAGAAAGGCGCCATCGAGGCTGTGCTACGCGGAAAAGGGCACGCTACTGTCGTCGGGTAGCCCGCCCGCCGCGTGTGCGGTGACCGGCAACAAGACAAAGGCAGAGAGTTCCGGCTCGCGGCTTTAGGATGAGAAAGCGGAAGTCCGGAGAACGCCATGACAAACGCAACGACACATGACATCAACGAGATCAAACGCCGCATGCAGGGTGCGAGCGGCGTGCTGAAAACCGAATTGTCAGGCTTGCGCACCGGAAGAGCCTCCGCCCATCTCCTTGATCCCGTGATGGTTGAAGCCTACGGGGCGCAGATGCCTCTCAATCAAGTTGCAACCGTAAGCGTTCCGGAGTCCCGGCTGATTTCGGTCAATGTGTGGGACCGTTCGCTGGTTCATCCGGTCGAAAAGGCGATTGTGAACTCCAACCTCGGCCTGTCGCCGGCAACTGAAGGTCAAACCATTCGTCTACGTATCCCTGAGCTCAATGAGGAGCGGCGTAAAGAACTAGTCAAGGTTGCTCACAAATATGCGGAAACCGCGCGCGTGGCCGTCCGGCATGTACGGCGTGATGCGATGGACGTCATCAAAAAACTGGAAAAGGAACACAAGATAAGCAAGGACGATCACGATCGCTTCTCGAGCGAAATTCAGAAAGCGACCGATGTCGGTATTGCAGAGATCGACCACATGCTCGCGGCAAAGGAAAAGGAGATCCTCACGGTGTGAGGTCGCGCTCGATGCCAGAGGCCGACAGCGAACAAAATCCGTCTGCGCATTTTGACGTGCCGCGGCATGTCGCCATCATTATGGATGGCAACGGCCGGTGGGCAGCGGCTCGCGGCTTGCCGCGGGCAGAAGGGCACCGACGTGGAGTTGAGGCGTTGCGGCGAACCGTTCGGGCTGCCGGCGAGATCGGCATTAAGATTCTCACCATCTTTTCGTTCAGTGCCGAAAACTGGTCGAGGCCGGCCAGTGAAATCGGCGAGTTGATGGGATTGCTGCGCAGGTTTGTGCGCAATGATCTTGCCGAGCTTCACCGGAACAATGTACGCGTGCGCGTGATTGGTGAACGCAACGGACTTGACCCCGATATAGGACGGCTGCTGGTGGAGGCCGAAGAGCTTACCAAAAACAACGAGGGCCTCTTGTTGGTAGTAGCCTTCAACTATGGTGCACGTCAGGAGATTGTGCGCGCCGCATGCAAGATCGCCGAAGCGGCAACACAAGGCCGGTTGAAAATCGACGACATCGACATGGACTTGTTTGCCCGGTTTCTGGACGCGCCCGATATTCCAGACCCTGATCTCATCATCCGCACCAGCGGCGAACAGCGCCTGTCCAATTTCTTGCTTTGGCAGTCGGCTTACAGTGAATTGGTCTTCCTACCGACCTATTGGCCTGACTTTGACCGCTCCGCGCTCGAATCCGCTATTCGCGAATACCAGCAACGTGAGCGGCGATTTGGCGGGCTCGTCGCGCAGACTGGATCTTGATCTCGTGGTAGGTGCCGACCCTGTTTCCCGGTCAAGCGATGCGGGTTCACCGCTTTCCGGCAGCAATCTTACATTGCGCGTTATCTCTGGTGCGGTGCTGGCGCCAGTGGCAATTCTTTCAGCCTATCTCGGCGGTTGGGCATTTGCACTGTTCTGGGCGATAGCCGCGATCATTGTACTGTGGGAATGGACAACATTGGTTGTCGGCACCGCTTATCGATTGATGTTTTCGTCGTGCGCCGCCGCTATTGCAGCCGCCGGATTTGTAGCCTGGCTCGGACGACCGATCGCTGCATTGCTGATGGTCGGTCTTGGCGCGCTCGCGGCGGCGATTTTTGCGCCGCGCGAACGACGGCTATGGGTGACTGCCGGCATTTGTTATGCCGGCGCAATGCTTCTGGCACCGATGTTTTTACGTGCCGATAGTGACTTTGGATTTGCCACAATCGTGCTACTGTTTGCAGTTGTATGGACAACCGATGTTCTCGGCTACTTTGCAGGTCGCGCTTTCGGCGGACCGAAGCTGCTGCCAGCTGTCAGTCCGAAAAAAACCTGGTCGGGTGCTGTCGCGGGCGGATTGGGCGCCGTGATTGCAGCGCTCCTTGTCATGGACCTGCTTGGTTCTTTCAACAAACTTGCGATCGGGATCGTGGCTTTGCTTTTGTCAGTAATGGCGCAACTTGGCGACTTGCTCGAGTCAAGGGTAAAGCGTCAATTTGGCGCAAAGGATGCAAGCCATCTCATTCCCGGACACGGGGGTGTTATGGATCGCCTCGACGGCTTCTGGGCGGCAGCGGTTATTGCCTGTTTGATCGGATTGTTGCGCGGCGGCTTCGCCGCACCCGCGCGCGGCTTGTTATTGTGGTGAGAGCATGACCGCGGTCGATATTGTGCGTACAAGTTCGACGGTCGCTGCGGGCGCGCGCGTCGTTACCATTCTGGGCGCCACCGGTTCAATTGGTTCCAGCACTCTCGATCTGATCAAGCGGGAGCCAAACCGGTATCGCGTGGAATCACTCAGCGCGCGCCGAAATGCAGCGGCGCTTGGCAAGATCGCGCGCGATGTCGGTGCGCGGCACGCCGTTGTCGCTGATCCGGCCGCCTATCACGATCTTAAAGAAGCGCTTTCCGGCTCTCGCGTTGAGGCTGCCGCTGGCGAAGAAGCTCTCGTTGAGGCTGCCCAGCGGCCGGCGGATTGGGTGATGGCTGCGATCAGCGGATCGGTCGGGCTGAAGCCAACGCTCGCTGCGATCGAACGCGGCGCGACCGTGGCGCTCGCCAATAAAGAATGTCTTGTCTGCGCCGGAAGCCTATTCATGCGGCGCGCCGCGAGCACGGGCGCTACGGTTTTGCCTGTTGATTCTGAGCACAACGCTGTGTTTCAGGCGCTAGGGGCAGGCAACCGCGCCGATGTCAAACGAGTAATTCTGACCGCATCCGGCGGACCGTTCCGTACCTGGTCAATGAAAGCGATCAAGGCGGCCACTCCAGAGCAGGCGCTGCGTCATCCAAACTGGTCCATGGGTCCAAAGGTTACGATCGACTCGGCCACTCTTATGAACAAGGGACTCGAACTCATAGAGGCACATCATCTATTTACACTTAAGCCGCAAGAGATCGACGTGTTGGTACATCCTCAATCGGTCGTGCATGGGCTCGTGGAATTTCGAGATGCTTCTGTTGTAGCGCAGCTCGGGTCACCGGATATGCGTATTCCAATCGCGCACTGTCTGGCTTGGCCGCGTCGCATCGATGGACCGGCGTCACGGCTCGACCTGGCCGCATTGAAGCAACTCACTTTCGAAGCGCCCGATTTGGTACGATTTCCGGCTTTAGGTCTTGCGCGCCGCGCCATGGAAATAGGCGGGGCGGCGCCCACTGTCCTTAACGCCGCAGATGAAGTCGCGGTCGCTGAATTCATCGGAGGTCGGATTTCCTTTCCTGCCATCACAGCGCTGGTGGAGGCGACGCTCGATATGGCCGCAAAGCGGGGCCTACTGGCAGAACTGACTGGAATCGACGCGGCGCTCAGTATTGACCATATTGCAAGAAGTATCGCGCGGGACCTCTTGCCCGAAATTGCCGCAAAGGCATCCTAGGTAGTTTACGGGTGACGAGGCCCGTTTCGGGCAAAACGAGGGTAACAATGGCTATTGAAATCATGGGGGGCTTGAGTGCCTTCGGCGGCGGGCTCGTCAGCTATGTCGTGCCGTTTTTGTTCGTGCTCACGATTGTCGTTTTCTTTCATGAACTTGGTCATTTCTTGATGGCCCGTTGGTGCGGCATCAGGGTTCTTGTATTTTCGATTGGATTTGGTCCTGAGATTGCAGGCTTCAATGATCGCTACGGCACGCGCTGGAAGATTTCTGCGGTTCCACTAGGCGGCTATGTGAAGTTCTTCGGTGACGAGAATGCGGCGAGCGCGCCCAACTATGCCGACGCCGCCACGATGACCGAAACTGAAAAGAAAGACAGCTTCATATTTCAACCGGTTGGTTCGCGCGCTGCCGTCGTTGTTGCAGGGCCGCTCGCGAATTTCATGCTGGCAATCGCTATTTTCGCCGCGATTTTTATGGCGGTCGGAAAGCAAATTACAAGCGCGCGTGTCGATAGCGTGCAGGCGGGTAGCGCTGCACAAGCAGCAGGCTTTCAACCAGGCGACCTAGTGCTGGCAATCAACAAAGAAAAGATCGAAAGCTTCTCCGATATGCAGCGGATAGTCAGTATCAGTGCAGGGGAGATGCTTACGATCGAGGTCGATCGCGGGGGCGCGGTAGTTATCCTCAAGGCCGTGCCGCAGCTAAAGGAACTGAAGGACAATTTTGGCAACGTTCATCGCCTCGGCGTGCTTGGCATCAGCCGCTCTATGGCGCCAGGCGACGTCAGGACCGAAAAAGCCGGTCCGGTGCGCGCTATCATTATGGGGGCGCAGGAAACCTGGTTCGTTGTTGATAGGACTCTGTCCTATATTACCGGCGTATTCGTCGGTCGCGAGGCTGCCGATCAGCTTGGTGGGCCCATTCGAATCGCCCAAGTATCCGGCCAAGTCGCTACAGCAGGTTTTACGGCCCTCATCCACCTGACAGCTGTCCTGTCGGTATCCATCGGACTTTTGAACCTGTTTCCAATTCCGCTACTCGATGGCGGTCACCTTTTGTTCTATCTAATTGAGGCGGTACGCGGCCGGCCCCTCTCGGAGCGAGCCCAGGAACTTGGCTTCCGGATTGGACTGGCGATCGTCCTCATGTTGATGATTTTTGCAACCTTTAATGACATCCTCCACCTTGCCACTTCATGACCGTTGCTGACGGGCAACTTTCTGAGGGAAAAGGGAAAGTTTCGACCGGAGTTGCGTTTGCAGCGCATTAAAAACGCTGTAAAAAGCCAGCCTTGCCAGCCCAGATCGTCTGTCGAATCCGCACTGGGGGCGGCCGCATGGATCAAAAGGGCGCGTAGCGCATGGGACTTTGTATGAGGGCGGTTCGGGGATTGGCTATCGGCTGCCTGATCCTCGGCGGGATCCTTGTCGGCGCTGGCTGCATAACAATTGCGTCCACGGGCGCTGCGGTTGCCCAGACCTCAAGTTCCATCGTGATTGAAGGCAGTCGCCGGGTCGAGGCCGATACCATACGCTCCTATTTCAAGCCTGGGCCTGGCGGCCGGATTGGGCCAGAGCAGGAAGACGAGGCCCTCAAGGCTCTGCTGGCGACCGGTCTTTTTTCGGATGTCCGCATTAGTCATTCAGGCAATCGCATCGTAGTGACGGTGGTCGAAAACCCCGTGATCAACCGGGTCGCCTTCGAGGGCAACAAGAAGGCCAAGGACGACCAACTCAGCGCAGAAGTGCAATCGAAGCCGCGCGGGACTTTATCCAGGCCGACCGTACAGGCCGATGTGCAGCGCATCATTGAAATCTATCACCGCAGCGGCCGCTTCGACGTGACGGTTACCCCGAAGATCATCGAGCTGCCGAACAATCGCGTCGATCTCGTGTTTGAAATCAAGGAAGGCGAGAAGACCGGGGTCAAAGATATTCGGTTTGTCGGCGCGCACGCTTTTTCGTCGGGCCGGCTAAAGGATGTGATCAAAACATCTGAAAGCAACTGGCTCAGCTTTTTGCAGACGACAGACATCTACGATCCCGATCGTGTCGAAGCCGATCGCGATCTATTGCGTCGCTTCTATTTGAAGCAGGGGTACGCCGATGTGCGAATCCTCTCCGCGGTCGGTGAGTATGACCCGGCCAGAAAAGGATTCATCGTCACTTTTACGATCGACGAAGGCGGCCAATATCGCGTAGGCACTGTGGAAATCGTTTCGAACGTGCACGCGATCAATCCGACAGCTCTGCGTGCCCAGCTCAAACTCAGCGCCGGCAGCGTCTATAACGCTGATCTTGTCGAAAAAAGTGTCGAGGCAATTACAATCGCGGCCGCTAAAAATGGCTACGCCTTTGCCAACGTACGGCCACGCGGCGACCGAAATTTCGAAACGAAAACCATTAATCTGGTCTTCGTCGTCGAAGAAGGTGCGCGCGCCTATATCGAGCGTATCAACATCCGCGGCAACACCCGAACCCGTGATTACGTAATTCGCCGCGAATTCGATCTTGCCGAAGGAGACGCCTATAACCGCGCGCTGGTCGATCGTGCCGAGCGCCGCCTGAAAAACCTTAACTACTTTAAGACGGTCAAGATCACTAACGAGCCAGGCTCGGCGCCCGATCGCGTTGTCATCAATGTCGATGTCGAGGAACAGCCAACCGGCGAGTTTTCGATATCGGGCGGCTATTCAACCGCCGACGGATTCATTGGCGAAATCAGTGTTGCCGACCGAAATCTCATGGGTCGCGGTCAATACGCCAAAACTGCGGTGACTTATGGTCAGCGTGTTCGCGGTCTCGATTTGTCATTTGTCGAGCCCTTCTTCCTGGGTTATCGCATGGGCGCGGGCATTGATCTGTTTGCGCGACAAAACCTTGCATCAAGCTATGTATCGTATGACAGCCAGACGATCGGAGCGAATTTCCGCCTTGGCTTTGCGTTGACCGAGGAAATCGCGTTCCAGCCTCGCTATTCGATTTACCAACAGAAGATCACCTTGCCGTTCCAGCTCAATAACTGTCAGTTTTCGAGCAATGCTTTGATTAACGGCGGTCCAGGCGTAAATCCAACGAACGAAGCGAATGGGTCGGACACGAATCCGTTAGCAAATGGTCCGTACGGCGGGTGCTATGCCGATGGCGAGGCATCTCTGGCAGTGCGTAAAGAGCTGGCCTCCGGTCCAGTGACCGTTTCTTTGGTCGGCTACACGCTGAGCTACAACACGACTGACAACGCCAGAGTTCCAACCAGCGGTCTTTACGCTGAACTCAGGCAGGACTTCGCAGGGGTTGGCGGCGACGTCAATTTCATCCGCACCACGGCGGAAGTGCGCAAATACTACGAAGTCTTCTCCGATGTTGTCAGTGTTCTCAAGTTGCAGGCGGGCAGTCTCTCCGGCTGGGGCGGCAAGGACTTGCGCATGCTGGATCAATTCCAGATGGGACCAAGTCTGGTCCGCGGCTTTCAACCCGCAGGTATAGGTCCGCGTGACCTCACACCTGGAACAACCAATGATGCCCTCGGAGGTAGCCTCTATTGGGGTGCAAGCGTCGAGGCGCAGACCCCATTGTACTTCCTGCCAAAAGATGTCGGTATCAAATTGGCGGCTTTTGCCGATGCAGGCTCGCTGTGGAACTACCAAGGACCGACCTTTTGGAACGTAACCGGCGAAACGCTTCAGGTTGGGCTCGACAGTGCATCGATGATCAGAACGGCGGTCGGCGTCGGCCTCCTGTGGGATTCGCCGCTCGGGCCGCTGCGCTTCGACTTGGCCTATCCGTTGACGAAATACTGCGCGACACCGCCCGGCGGCGGATCGGTGTGCGACCGCACCCAGATTTTCCGTTTCAGCGGCGGTACCCGGTTCTGACCTTGGCATCGGCTGATAGTATGGCGGATCGGGCTCCTGCAAGATGAACGAGCCGATCTTTTTACGGCACTCCCCCGGTCTCACGCTT
>Ga0187777_10000724_pt1 | contig 21680 bp, 21 predicted proteins | sample 1015_Q2_SP5_10_M_FD_132416 | JGI IMG/M metagenome (GOLD analysis project Ga0187777, IMG submission 132416) | Tropical peat soil microbial communities from peatlands in Department of Meta, Colombia - 1015_Q2_SP5_10_MG | ecosystem: Environmental > Terrestrial > Soil > Wetlands > Peat | place... | reverse complement strand
TCGTGCTCGCGCAAACGGCGATCAAGATTGTTGGTCGAGCCGATGTAGTGACGGCCTGATGCACCTCTCAAAATATAGACCCACGCCATGTTGGTAATTGGGTCGGCCGGGATTCGAACCCGGAACCAACGCCTTAAAAGGGCGCTGCTCTACCGATTGAGCTACCGACCCATTTTCTCTCGCCCTTAAATATCCAAATCTTCACCGAAACCCAACCCTGAAAGCTTTCGGGCTGCTCTACCGATTGAGCTCCCGACCCGAAAGCGAAAAAGTTTCTAATCCAGATGCGGGCCCGCCGCAACAATGGAGGGATGGCCTCTCTGCCGTTCCCGAGCAATAAGGAGACGAAGGGCGTATCTCTCCAAACTATTTCAAAAAAGCCAGCAAATCGCGGAGCGAGTTTGTCGGCCGCTCTATTTTGAACAATGCCAATCCGGCAGCGGCAGCGGTTCTCCAATCGCGTTCGGGATCATCACCCACATGCAAAACCTCTTTACTCTCGAGCTTCATCAATCGAAGTGCGCGACGAAAGATCTCCGGATCTGGCTTGTCCGCGCCAAGTTCGCTCGAAATAAAAATCCCGGCAAAAAATTGCGAGATGCCCAGATGTTCTAGAGTGAAGCGCAACCGCCCATCGAAATTCGAAACAACCGCGAGCTGAAAGCGCGACTGAAGTTCTTTAAGAACGTCGATTACTTCCGGAAAAAGCTGCCAGACGCCGGGCTTGGCAAAATGCCGATAGGCGATCTCGAAGAAATTATCGCGGGCCAATTGTCTTAAGCTAGGCTCGACGTGATCGAATACGCGATCGACCAGTTCGCGCCACCACTCTTTGTCGTCATTTTCGCGCGGTCCGTCGATTGATGCGCGTTTCGGCATTTGTTTCCAGGCGGTTGCAAATGCGCGATCCAGTTCGTCTGCGCTTAAATTCAGCCCGATTTTGCCTGCGACCAGAGCGTAATGATCGCCGACACGATTTGTTAGGTGAAACAACGTCCCGGCCGCGTCGAAGAAAATCGCCTTGAACATGCTGCGACGAACATTCAACACCACGCATCGGACGTCCAATTTCGAAATGTTGGATAATCCGTTCTAATTCGGTTACGTTTCAGCGATGTTGCCAACCGAGCACGACGATCCGATCAACGCCAAAATTCTCGCGATTTCGGAGGATAAGATCGACGGTTTCGTGCGCGAGCCGTTTGTCGAAATCGCGCGTCGTTCCGGCGTGGCAGTCGATGACGTGATGGCGCGAATTTCGGCGATGCTGGTTGCTGGAACAATTCGCCGCGTCCGACAAACATTGCTGGCGACAAATCTGGCCGATGGCGCATTGGTGGCGTGGAAAGTTCCGGAAGAGAAAATCGACGGCGCGTTTGATTGGATGTTTCAACGCGATCCATTTTCAGGTCACGTCGTTCTGCGATCGACCGATACCGTTACGGCCGGTTCGGATTACAAACTTTGGACCACGCTCAAAGTGCCGCATGGTTTCTCGCTGCAACGACATTGCGAACTGTTGATCCGAAAGGTCGGCGCTGAAAAATTCCGGATTATGCCGGCAAAGGGGATTTTTACTCTCGGAGTTGGCCATGTTCGGCGGAAAACGATCGAACCTGGAAGCAAAGCGGACCGACCAGCGAAGATGATTGCGGTGCACGCTGTGACTCTGACTGAACATGAATGGAATATTTTGCTCGCGCTCAAACGGGAATTTGCACCGGAAGAGATTGTGCCTTCGCCGTGGACGCGACGCGCAGCTGAAGCGGGCGTTTCACTGGATGAATTTTGTCGCGTGGCGGAAGAGTTAAGCGGGCGCAAAATCATCGGACGTTTCTCCACTTTCCTTGAGCATGTAAAGCCTTCCGCAGCCGGCGTTCGGGTTACTCGGTTCAACGCCCTCTTTCACTGGGCCGTTCCATTGGGCCGCGAAATTGAAACAGGAGGGGAAGTCGGACGGCACCATATCTTGACCCACTGTTACTGGCGCGAAGCCGGTCCGGAATTCAAAAACGTGAACATCATGGCTGTCGCACACGGCACCGACAAGTTGCGCTTGCTCGATCACAAGGCTGCGATCGACCGGCATCTTCAAGACCGCAACATTCCGGTTTTTTACACAAATGTCTTTTGGGGCGGCCGCAGCGAAATCAAGCCGTCGGAAATTTCGCCTTTGGTTTATCGGGAGTGGTGGCGGGAGATGGATTCGGCGGCAGCATGACTTAGCTAGGCTCTTTCTGTCTCTTGAAGGCTCTAATTGAAAAGCTAAACGCAGGACTAGATCTTTCGTCCGACGAAATTGGCCAGGCGGTGGCGGTTCTTTTGTCCTCCACCGTGTCCGACGAATCCAAGGCGCAGTTTTTGAAAAGACTCCATGAAAAGGGCGAAAGCGCCGAGGAGATTGCGGGTTTTGTTCGACAACTTGTCAATCGCGCGATCGACCCTGGTCTGGAACTGGAGAAACTTTCCGCCCCGGTGATTGATGTTTGTGGAACTGGGGGCGACGGATTGGACCTCTTTAACGTTTCGACGGCGATTATGTTTGTCCTGGCAGCCGGCGGCGTCGTTGTAATCAAGCATGGAAATCGGGCAGTGACTTCGCGCAGCGGCAGCGCCGATGTGCTGGAGGCGCTTGGCATTGTCATCGATTTGCCGCCGGAAGAGTTGAAGCAATGCGTCGAACGGCACGGTCTAGGATTTATCTACGCTCGACAATATCATCCGGCTTTTCGCGCACTGGCGGAGATGCGCACGCGGCTGGCGCGGGAAAATACGCGGACAATATTCAATTTGTTGGGACCGCTTCTAAATCCGGCGCGTCCGACCAGGCAGTTGATCGGTGTGTTTGCGCCGCACCTGACGAATCTGTTCGGAGAAGTGTTGCAGCAACTCGGTCGCGAGTGCGCGTGGATCGTGCATGGTTTGACCGAGAGCGGCGTCGGGATTGACGACATTTCCATTAGCGGCGCGACTACGATTACGGAGTTAAATGGCCAAAAAATAACTTCGGCGGTCCTGGACGTCAGTTGGCTGGGCATCCCGCGGGCCAGCATAACGGAATTGCGAGGCGGCAACGCCCGGGAAAATGCGGCAACGATTGAGGGAATTCTCGAGGGAAAGATCACCGGCCCGAAACGAGACATGGTGATTGCAAATGCGGGCGGCGGATTTGTGGTTTCGGGATTGGCCGAGGATTTGAAAGTAGGGATCCAGCTCGCGCGGGAACAGATCGAGAGCGGAAACGCGCTGAAAAAATTACGCGAGCTCCAGGCTTACCGGCCGCGAAACTCCGCGTAAGCTCGGTCGAGGTTCTGCAACAGTTCGACCGCAAGGCGATGCCGATCGATTCGACTCCGGCGGACAATTGCGAGCGAAGTTGCGCGGTCGCGCAGTTCCTTAGAAAAATCGCTCGGGGTCTGATTGACGTTCAAGCCAATTCCCACGATCGCGACATGCGGCGCACGTGGCTGCGCGCGCATCTCAACCAGCACCCCGGCGACCTTGCGTCCGGCGACGACAATGTCGTTAGGCCGCTTAATCGATGCTTCCACAAGGCAGCAGCTCTCAATTGTCGCCACGATCATTTTCGCAGTCCAATCGGTTAGTCGCCCTGAATCTTTGAGGTCGAGTTGCGGCCTCAACAGAATCGAAAACCAAAGTCCTTTGTGGGGAGCGGATTCCCATTTGTTGCCGCGCTGACCGCGCCCGCCAGATTGATGTTCGGCAAAAACAACCAGCCCCTCGGGCGATTCGCCCGCCGCCATTTGCTGTACGACATTGTTGGTCGAAACGGTCTCTTCCAGGACGACGATTTCGCGGCCGATCGTCACGCTGCCCAAATCGTTGCGCAATTTAGCTGCGCACAGGCTCTCACTTGGTTTCACGAAGCCGGAGCCGCAATCTCGAGCGAAAAATCGATCGCGCGGGCGGAATGGGTCAGCGCGCCGACGGAGATGTAATCGACGCCGGTAGCCGCGATCTGGCGAATATTCTTCAGGGTAACGCCACCGCTGGCCTCGAGTTTCACTTTCTTTTTCCGGCCAAGCGCGACCGCTTCACGGATTTGGGCCGGCTTCATATTATCGAGCAGAATCACGTCAATGTTTTCGACTTGAAGGAAGTTGCGCACCTGTTCGAGGCTGTCTGCTTCGACTTCAATCCTCACTTCAGGTTTCTCACGGCGAAGTTTCCGAAGCGCTTCCGCAAAATCCGCGAAATCGGAATGGACGGCGAGATGGTTGTCTTTTACCAGGACCATGTCGAATAAACCGAAGCGATGATTAGCGCCGCCACCCGCGACCACCGCCGCTTTCTCCAAGGCTCGCAAACCGGGCGTGGTTTTGCGCGTATCCAGTATTTTGACTCGCGGATTTGCGGCCGCGTCCACAAATTTTCGGGTCAGCGTCGCGACGCCAGACAAGCGTTGTAGAAAATTTAGAGCGATCCGCTCCCCTTTTAAAATTGGCCGGGCTGCGCCCCGGATTTCGATAATGACGTCCCCCGGATTTGCGTCGGCACCGTCCTGTCGCTTGACGTCAATCTGCAATGTTGGGTCGATTCGGCGAAAGACTTCGGCCGCGGTTTCATTACCGGCGATGATCGCTTTTTCGTTTGCAACGATGCGCGCAATCGCTTGCGCGCTGGGCGGCACCAGAAAATCGGTCGTGATGTCGCCTTTACCGAGATCTTCTCGAAGGGCGATGTCGATCGGATCGACGACTGGAGTTTTCATGAGCGCGGCGCCAATCTCGGAGATCGATAAACGGATTTGCCTCGGACGTAGGTTTCGAGAAGCGCGTGAGGTCCTCCGCGATAAATGCAGAGCGCCAGCGCATCTTCTGCCGAAAGCTCCTCCAACGCCTTCTTGTTCCTCGGATACGGCAGCAGCGTGGTGAGGTCGACAATAATCAAATCGGCTTCTTTGCCGGGGTCGAGTGTCCCAATAATTTCCTGCTTGCCGAGCGCGCGAGCGCCGCCCTGGGTGGCGAGATAAAATGCCTCGCTTGGCCGCAGAAGCCGCAAGTTCGGCTCGTAGGCTCCGCGCGCTTTCTGAACATCAATTGCCCCCCGCATAACTTGCCACATGTTCAGCTCCGGACCGGCTGCGACATCGGAGCCGAGTCCGACTGCAATCCCCGCTTTGAGCAATTGATCGAGTTTGATCAGGCCGCTGCCGAGAAAAAGATTTGAAGTTGGACAATGAGCGACGCTCGACTGCGCTGCAGCCAGCGCCGCGATCTCGCGCGGGTTGAGATGAATGCAGTTACCCAGAACCGTTTTTGGCGTGAGCAATCCGCACTTTTCGTAAACATGAGTATAATCGCGTGCTCCCATGAAATGGTGATGCACTTTCTCAATCTCTTCGCGATTCTCGGCGAGGTGAGTCTGCAGGTAAGCATCGAAACGGGCGGCCAATTCGGCCGCACTTCGCATCAAGCGTTCGGAGCAGGTAACCGCGAAGCGGGGGCTGAACGCATATTCAAGACGGCCCTCTTCCGCGCGATGCCATTTTCGGCAAAGCCGCTCACTTTCGACCAGGGAAATCGAAAGGACCTTTTTTGGTTGAAGCTGGCCGTAAGATGCAATGTCCATCATCATTTTGCCGAGAATCACTCGCAAGCCGCTTGCCTTCGCTGCCTCGAAACCAATTTCGCAGCTGTCTTCGTAAATTGCGGCATAGATCATGGCCGTTGTCGTTCCGTGCCGGGCCAGTTCGTGAAAAAATTGCGGCGCCTCTTCGCGTGCTTTCGGGCCAGTGAATTCGCGTTCGACGGGGAAGATATTTTGTCGAAGCCAGGGGAGCAGCTCGCTCTCACCACGGGCCACGGCTGAATATTGTGGCAGGTGCGTATGGCAGTCGATCAGGCCCGGAAAAATCGCGACTGGGCCATACTCAATCCAGTTTACCGCCGGTGTTCGATGGATTCGCCGCAGATCGTCGTAATTCCCACAGGCCAAAATTTTGCCATTTTGAACAATTAGTCCTCCGGCCGCGCGACCGCGCAAAGCGCCGAATTCCGGCGTATCGATCAAAAAGCCGCGCAGCCCAAGTAATTGGCCATCCATGTCGGGGTGCCTATGAAAACATTAGCGCGGTGCGAGCCGCAATACCGCAGTTTAACCGACGGTTTCGGGGGAAAAAAGATTCGGGCGGCGCACGCCAAGGAGAAACAGCAAATACAACAAACGTGCCACCACCCGAACCGCCTTAACCTGTTGAATTCGACAATAACCGGAGGCTGCCGTTCGAAATTATTAAGGAAAATTCAGAATTCTGCGGTCAAGATAAGACCTGCTGACACCGCTAAAGCTGTAACTCACCCTGGCTCACGCCCTTGGCCCGGCCCGCTTCCTCGCGAACTTCCTGCAGGAGCGACCTGAATTCGCATTTTTCGAGCGCGTCGATCAATGCCGGATAATCCGGAGCGATCCGAAGCTGGTCGATTGGGATCGGCAACGCCATCTCGCAATTGAGTTCGACCATCTTCCGATTTTGCCAAATCTGGTCGCGTGCAGCGGCCAGTTTTTCGCGGGTTCGAGCGCTCTTTACTTTATCAATTTTGCTCAACAACCCTTCCAATCCGCCGAACTCCTGGATCAGTGCCGTGGCTGTTTTCCGGCCAATGCCGACTCCGGGAATGTTGTCCACGGTGTCGCCTGAAATTGCCAGCACATCGCCGATCAGCTTTGGCGGCACGCCCCATTTGGCGGTAACTTGTTCTTCCCCAAGCATGGCGAAAGCGTCTTTTGGCGAAGCCAGGTCGGCCTTGGCCGTAGTATAGACTTTCACGCGGGGGCCGACCAGTTGGAACAGATCTTTGTCGTTCGTTGCCAGGATGACATCGATTTTGCGCTGGCCGGCGGCAAGCGTGTAACAAGCCATTAAGTCATCGGCCTCGGTGTTTGGCACTGAGATATTTCTGAAGCCGAGCATTGGAGTCAGTGTCTGGATGAAGTCCAGCTGCGGGACCATCGGTGTGGGCATTTCCTTGCGCGTCTCTTTGTAGGCGGGTTGCAGTTCGATCCGGTGCTGCGGCAAACCTTCGTCCCAGAAAACCGCCCCCAGTTCCGGCTGCAAATGCTTAACCATCAAGCGCAGCGTTTTGGTGAAGCCGAAAATTGCGTTGGTCGGCTCGCCGCGGGAGTTCGATAGATTCTGGATGGCGAAAAACGAGCGATAAACGTAATAATGGCCGTCGACTAAGAGGAACTTCATCTTCTGAGCGTAGCCATTTCGTTAAGATCGACAATGCAACCATGCCCGCTGCGGCTACAATAACGATATGGCCGAGGAGTGGTTTATTCGCGTGCATCAGAAAGAGTACGGCCCGGTCGATCTTAAAACGCTGCGAGAATGGAAGGCCGAAGGCCGGCTGATTCCTCAGAACCCGGCGCGACTTGCCGACGCCGATCTTTGGACAACGGCAGCGGAGATCCCGGACTTGTTCCACGCGGCCAAAACACCGCCATTGCCGACCGACGCTCCCTGCTTGCTGCGTACCAGTTTCGCCCGAATCATCGCCGAGAGCATCCGAATATACCGCAAACGTTTTTTTACTTTTCTCTGGCTTGCCCTTTTGATGACTCTGCCTCCGGCTTGCGCTCAACTTGCGACTACATGGTTCGACACGACGCAGGGCGTGAATATCGATCTTCGCAACCTTGTTATAGGCAGTTTCACTTTCTGCATGTTTGTTGGGTCGGTGGTGCTGTGGCCGATTTACGTTGCCGGCGTTCAGATTCTCGCTGCCGAAACGTTCGCTGGTCATCGAATCGGATTCTTCGCCACCCTCAATGAAGCCGTTAGATTTTGGCCGCGCGTCGCTGCGCTCTGCCTTTTCGTTTACGCTATTTTCTTTCTTCTGACCATTTTTGGCGTGGCGATCGCGCTGATGATCCTGGCCGGCGGAGCATCATTCATCGTGATTTTTTTCGCGCTTGCCTTGCTCGCACTTCAGGTCTGGATGTTCGGGCGCTTCTTTATCAACGTTCTCTTCTGGCAACAATTCGCCGTGCTTGAGAATGCAGGCCTGGCTGACTCATTGCGTGAAAGCAGGATTCTCGCGCGCGGCGGCCGCGATTTGCCATGGTATCGGCGGCCGTGGTGGCGTGGCGGCTTGATCGTCTCGATCTGGGTCGCTTTCGTCCTGACCATCACGGTCGTGCCACAGTGGCCAACCTTGCGCGAGTATTGGACTCAGATGCTCGCCATGCAAGATTCGCAATTGCTGCTCGAGAAATTGAAGGCAATCGAACAGGCTCGCGGTTTCAACTACCTGGGCTTCGGGCTAAGCATTTTTCAAAAACTTCTCCAACCTTTGCTTGGAATCGCATTCGTCGTTCTCTACATCGACAGTAAACAGAATCATGAGCCATGATCCGCGGTTGACCGATGCAACTGCGTCCTGACGAACTTCGGGCCAGACTCGAGCCCCTGTTTCGCGAGAACTTTGAAAAGCGAGGCGAACTCGGCGCTGCCATTTCGATTTGGCAGAACGGAAAGATAGTCGTCGATCTGCCGGGCGGATTCCGCGAGGCAACGTGCGAACGGCCTTGGACCAATGATACTCTTGTATTGATTTGGTCAGCGACGAAAGGATTGGCCAGCGCCTGTCTGTTACACGCCGTCCAAGAAGCGGAGGTCGATCTGGAGGAAAGCGTGGCAAAATTTTGGCCGGAATTTGCGCAAGCGGGCAAAGAAGCGATTACCCTCGCGCAACTGCTTTCCCATCAGGCCGGACTGGCTGCGTTAGATCGAGCGGTGGATATCCTCGATTATGACGGCGTCATCGAGGCGCTCGAGCAACAAGCGCCAAACTGGTCTCCTGGAACCGCGCACGGTTATCACGCCCGCACGTTTGGGTTTCTAGTCGATGAACTCGTTAGGCGATTTGCTGGTTGTTCGTTAGGCAAATATTGGAGAACAATCTTTGCCGAACCGCTGCATCTCGACATTTGGATCGGTTTGCCGCAAGACGAAAACCCACGGGTCGCGACAATCTACGCTCCGAAAATCGGGACGGCGCCGGATCCGGCGAAATTTTATGCCGACGTGGCGACTTCCGGCACGTTCGCCAACAAGGTTTTTAATTCGGCGCGTGGCTTGGGGACGGTGAGCGAAATGAACAAACCGGATCTTCGCGCCGTTTCGATCGCATCATTTGGCGGAATTGGGAGTGCACATTCGCTCGGGAAGTTCTACGCCATGCTGGCGAACGGCGGCGAACTGGAAGATCGAAAATTCTTTTCGCCGGACACGTTGCGCCGGATGACTACGATCCTGTCTGAGGGAGAGGATCGCGTCTTCCAAATTCCAACCGCCTTTTCGGCCGGCTTCATGAAAGATACAAAACTCTCCGGCCGACATATTTTCGGAGGATCAAAAGCATCCTTCGGGCACCCCGGTGCGGGAGGCAGTCACGCATTCGCCGATCCGGAAAACAAAATCGGTTTTGCGTATGTGATGAATCAAATGAAACAGAACGTCTTGCCTGACGAAAAATCACTGATGTTGGTCGGGGCAGTTTACGATTCCATCATTGGCCGATAATCGTGAGCAGAATTTTTCGGCGATGGGCGGCTCGCCGGTGTTCGAACACGAAAATTCCCTGCCAGGTGCCAAGTTGTAGTCTTTTCTCGATAATCGGGATCGTTTCGCTCGTCTGGGTTAAAACCAGACGGATGTGCGACGGCATGTCGTCCGGTCCTTCGTCATCGTGCTCATAACGGGCAGTTTCCGGGACGAGCTGGTCGAAAAATCTTTCCACGTCTTTCCGCGCCGCCGGAGCTGCGTTTTCCATCATCGTTAGGCTGCAGCTGGTATGCTGAACAAAAACCGTGACCATCCCGTTGTGCACGCCGGCCTGAGCGATCTTTTTTTGAACGGCCTCCGTGATTTCATACGTCCCCTTGCCGTTTGTTTGTACCTCAATTCGCTCGTGATGAACGGTCATGGAATCAATTAGATCGACATCCGGCCGGCGCGCGATTGATTTTTTCGCGCACCGCCGGATGATTGAAAATGCAGGCCGACTTGGAGCGCGTGCTCTTTGATGAAGCGACAATTTTGCGGCGACTCGATGAAATTGCCGCACAAATTTCGAAAGATTATCGAGATCGCGAACTGACCGTTATCGCGGTTCTCAACGGTAGTTTGATGTTCATGGCCGATTTACTCCGCCGCATTCCACTGCCGCTGAAATTGGATTGTCTGAGCGTTGCCAGTTATCATGGAAAAGCGCAAACCAGCGGCGAAGTTATTTTCAAACAAGTGGCGCCGCCGGATGTGGCAGACCGGCATGTCTTGTTGCTTGATGATATTCTCGATAGCGGTCACACCCTGGCCGCGATTCGGGAGAAATTGGAGACGGCAAAACCGCGCAGCATTCGCAGTTGCGTATTATTGAGCAAAAAGAAACCGCGGCAACGCTCAGTCAATGCCGACTACACCGGCTTTGAGATTGAAGACGAATTTGTGGTTGGCTATGGCCTCGATTTCATGGAGCGTTACCGAAATCTTCCTTGTATCGGCGTGCTGCGAAAAGAATTCATCGCTAATCCGGCCGGATGAAGGTGCACGTGCAGTTTTTCGCGCAGCTGCGCGATCTGGCGGGTGCGTCCGAACTCGATGTCGATCTGCCGGAAGGTTCGAGCGTTACCGATTTGCTCGAGAAAATTTATTCGCTGGAACCGCGTTTGCGCGAGCACGATACCACCACGCTGGTGGGCGCCGGCGTGGATTTTGTCGATCGCAATTACCAAATCCGGCCGAACGAGACGATCGCAATCATGCCGCCGGTTCAGGGCGGTTAGCCAGTTAATCGCGGAAGTTCTTGAAGTTGGCCGCGACCCCAAAGTCACGGCCGCGCACAAATTGAATCACGGCTTGAAGTTCGTCTTTCTTCTTTCCGGTCACGCGAATTTGTCGATCTTGCAGTTGGCATTGCACTTTGAAGTTTTGTGATTTGATCGCAACGATGATTTCTTTCGCCTTATCTCCTTCCAGACCCTGTTGAACTCTCAACTCCTGCCGGGCATGGCCGACTGAAGAAATCTCGGGCTCGGCCTGTTCGATGTTGCGAAGATCGACCCCGCGCTTCGAAAATTTTCCAATTACAATCTCGCGCAATGAACGCAAATGCGCTCCGTCGTCGGCGATGAGAACAATCTTGTCCTTTTCCGGAATAATCTCGGTCTTTGCGTCTTTCAGATCAAAACGCGTGCTCAGTTCTTTGCGCGTCTGGCTTAATGCGTTGTCGATTTCCTGTTTGTCCACTTCGGAAACGATGTCGAACGAAGGCATTCGCCAATCTTAGGCAGCCCACCTCGATTTTGGAAGTCAGGGATTTGCTTCGACGATCTTGATGTTGCCGTCGTCAGCAGCCAGGTTCATCGTCGCTTCGGGCGAATCTCCGACTACGCTTTCAACTTTGGTCACGGCGCCTTCGCTACGTTCTTCCTGTTCGGCAAAATCGTTGCCGATCTTTCCATTTGGCGCTTCGGCGTGAAGGCGAAATGATGCATCGCCGGGCATGATCGCGAAGAGATTTCCATCCAAAATCCGCGCGGTGGCAGAAAATTTTCGCGAATTCCACCAGTCGTAAATGAGCGAGACTGCGCCGGTGGCGGAAGTTGCCTGGACGTTGCCAAAGCAATTGCGAACGAAAATTCGGCCATTCTCGAGGGAAGCATTGACGTTTCCGGAGTCCAGGCCGGAAACGAGGATTTCCCCGTTCTTCAACTCGGCTCGTGAAACAGAGCAAGTTACTGGGACAACCAGAATGCAATCGACCGTGCCGGAGCGATCGGAAAAACCCCAGCTTTTTGACTGGGGAATCATCGTGTCGATGACGATCGAGTTAGGTCGCGCGTCGACATTAACAGTGATGATTCTCAATCGTGCAGGGCTATAGGCTTTTTTGATCGCTTCAAGGTGCACTCCCGGCTGACGCCCGCCGTAAATTTGGATCGAACCGTCGATGTTTCTTATGGAAACGGATCCACTCGAATCGATCGGATAGTTCTGCTCGATCGTTTCCTCCAGCGGCTCGCTCGATCCGCAACCGGAGAACAGGACGACGAACCCACACAGAAAAATATATCGCGATCCAAAAATTTTGGGACCGAAAAACACGGCGATCACTGACCGGTTTTTCCCGGGCTCAATTCTTTGTGGAGTGCGTCGTACGCTTGCTGCTCGGCCGTGCTCCACGTCCCATTTTGATCGACGAACCAATGTTTTGCGATGGCCGCTCGTCCAATCTCCGTTTTCGAACAGCGTTGCTCAATGATGTGCATGTAGCGATCGCCAAGCTTTTCGTCTCGATCTTTAACCCAAAGGCCGGCGCTGTTGACCACATCGGCAAGTTCCTCAGAATCGGTCGGCAGAAGTTCGGCCGCCTTGATTGCCAGCGCGCCCGCAACCAGGCGGTAATGAAAGCGGAGATCCGGAACGATCTTGTTGACTGTCAGCCGCTGTAATTCTTCCTTGGAGGGTTTCAGGATGACCGACACCTTTGTCTTTTTCTCGTCGCCATTTTTGGTGTAAGAAACTTTTTCGTAAAAACCGGCGCGCCGCTGCTGCGCGAGATCAGGAATTGGAAAATCGCCGCCCTCGGCAAAACCATCCGGTGCAACTTCGGTTCCCATCAATTCCATTCCGTCATAACGCGCCAGCCATGCCGCAGTGAACCAGGCGTGCGCCCGATCTGTTTTCGAAAGTTTTTCATTAGCGCCGTTTTTCAAAGCGCTCACATATTTTTGTAAAATTTTGTCGTTCGGCGGCGGCAAATAGGATGCGGCTTCAGCATAAAGATCTTCGCGAACCAATCGTCGTCCCAGCAAATATCGAAGCTTCGCGTTGTAATCTTCCTCGCCCGACTTGCCCAGCGCGGTCGCGGGCCGCGCATCGACGTATTTTTTTAGTTCAGTCGTCGTTAAGACGCGTTCGGCAACAAACGCGGCGTCCTCCCAAAGGCGACCGGTTAACAACGTGTCCAGCGCCTGGATGAAATCGGCTCGCGCGAGGCGAAGGCCGCCGAGATCGCCGCTGGCGCTTTGACCGAAACCCCAGTGCGGACTGTCGGCAGAAAGGTCGTACGGCGTCCATTGTTCGTCCACACCTCCAGGCGGAGCATAGGCGGGCGAAGATTTCACCAAATCGAATGCTTGCGCCATGCTGCTCGCCGCATCAGCAAGTTTTCCGGAGCGACGTTGAAGTTTTGCTTTGAGCCAAAGGGCGGCGGCTGTATCTCCGCTACTGAATTCGAGCCAGTGGGCCGCGCCGTTGTAATCGCCATTATTATATGCAACCCAACCGAGATACTCCGCATCGGCGACGCGGCCAACGTTCGCCTGCTTGATGATGTTGAGCCAACGCGCGCAACGATTCACTGGCGCCGCATTCGATTGATCTGAATAAAGATCGGGCGCAGAAGCTATTGCCAGGATATGCACGGTCACCAACCGTCGTAGCAACGGATCCCGGGCCGCGGATTTCAGCCTGGCGAGTTCCTGCTGCTCATCCTCGCGTTTCTGTTCCTGAGTCCAGTTGCTCTTATCTTCTGGACCGTAGTTCAGCATTCCTTCAATGGGATCACGATCCGGAACGAGCGCTTTTAAGGAAACGACCGCGCTCGGGTCGCCCAGTGCGAGTTGCGTCAGAAAGAGCGGAGCGGCCTTTTCCGGGCGATCTTGTTTCCACTCGCTTCGTCCTTCCCAACCGTAACTATCCGCCGCCAGGCCTAACGAATCGGCAAAACCGGCAGCGGCGAGTTCGCGCGTTCGCTGAAACCATTGAGTCGCCGATTGAAAATCGCCGCTCTTCAGCCCAACCTTTCCCAGCATGAACGCCGCCCACACCGTGCGGTAATGTCGATCCTGTTCCGGGCGTTTGAGCAAATCTTCCCATGCTTTGCGCGCTTCATCCCATTGTTTGTTTGCGAACGCGCGCGCGCCGCGGTGGTAATCAGCAAATTCAGAATCGAATTCCTCGCCTCCCGATGAGTCGGCAATATTGCCGCGCGCTGCTTTATGTTGTTGCGTCGCCTTCGCCGCGTCAGGCGGCTTGATGCGTCCTTCTTTGAGCGCATCTTCAAAATCTCCTAAATCAGCATCGATCGTGTCTTGTATTCCGGGGTTCGGCATTTTCCCATCATCGGCCGGCGGCCGCGGGTTTTTGGTCGTGATCAGCTTTTCATTGGGATGAAATTCGCGCGCTAGCCGGCGCACTTCCAAGCCCCAATAAAATTCGGGCGATGCATCAACCTTTTCTCCGCCGTTATCCAGGTAAAGAGTCGGACCGTAGTAACCGGTGGCGTTTAAATGTGCGAACGCCCAAACAATCATCGCTGTCGGCAAGATTTTAGCGATCTGTTTCAACTTTTCTGGCAAGCTCGAGCTGCACAGTAGTGAACTGCGAATAGCGAATCCACCCAATTTTGCGACTGGCACCTGGCGGCAAAATCGGCCGATGGCCCGGCATTCTTCTGAAAACCGCGCGATTTTTTTCGACCTCGACGCTCCAGCCCGGAAGCGCATCGGCTGCAACGAATGCGGCCCCTTCCCAATTCGCGGTCACCACTGTGTCCAGCGGTTCGTCCGCTTCGCCGGTGTTTGCGATCGCGATGTCGCACGGATTTTCGCCCTCGTGAGAGACTTCAAGTCGGTGCAATGGTTTCTGGCCCGACATCACGGCGGAGAGCGTTTTCCATTGCCAATTACGGATGTCCGTTGCAACTGGCACGCGGTACCAAATCAATTCGCGCAATTCGACCGGGCGAGACTGTTTCCACTGTTTCACCAGCGTCGCCATTTCATCGGCATCTGCCGAGAATTCCAAAATGTGTGTGCCAGGTGGCCATGCCGGTTGCACGCTGTCCATCGCGACGCTCAAGAGTTTCCCGTTGGGATCATAACCGGCACTGCATCGATAAGTCGGCAACGCGACCGAAAATGGCACATGCAATCGCGCGGCTCGCTCCACCCAGCCCCTGGCCAGGCGCGGGTCACACAACACCATACTTTCACCGTTTTTGGTCGGAACAGAATGAACCTGCAAAACGTAGCCATCGGCTTCGCGAACCAGGTGCGAAAACGCAGATTGGTTCAGCCATACTGGCAAAGCCGTAATGACAAATCGTGTAGGATGAACGATCGACTGCACCAAGCGAATCCATTTTGCGTAATTTGCCAGGTCCTCTTGCCCACAATCAAAATCGAGTTCGAATTCGGTGATCGGGACGTCTGCTGCATGCGCTTCTTCGAGAAGCGATCTCGTTGCCTCGAGGATAAATTGAATTCGCGCATCCGCTTCCCGATTCTGTCCGGAAAATGGCGCGACCCGCAATGCGATCGAGCACGGTTTGCCCGACGATCTAATCTTCTTCCAATCAATTTCCGGCCTAACGACTTCCGCTTTTGTACCCCTCCAGTCGATTTCAGCCGCAAGCAAAATCACGCCGCTTAAATGTGTCTGCGCAACGTTCAGCCCATCGATCACTGCCAGCGTCCATTCCCGCTGCCACAGGTAGCCGCGCTGAGGAATGGGCCCGGAAATTCTGGAGCCGGATCGTTCGCAGCCGTTGAGAGCGATCGCGGCTGCAAAGAGAAAGATAGCTGTTCTTAAACCCAAAGCGTGCGGTCGAAGGTTCGATATTGAATCGCTTCACTGACGTGCTCTGGCAAAATTTCGCTCTTGCCATCGAGATCAGCGATTGTTCGCGAGACTTTCAGGATTCGATCGTAAGCGCGCGCGCTCAAATTCAGCTCGCTCATCGCTACCCGAATGAGTTCGTTCGAGTCCTGATCCAGTTTGCAATGTTGTTTCAAATGTTTTGTTGTCATTCGCGCGTTACAATTCGTTCTTGAGTCGCGCGCAAATCGCTCCTGCTGTTTCTTGCGTGCTTGTTTGACACGTTCGCGAATTGGCGCCGAACTCTCTTCTGCTCGTTCGCTTGCGACGTCGCGATACTCCACCGCCGGAACTTCAATGTGAAGATCGATTCGATCGAGCAGGGGACCTGAGACCCGCTGACGGTAACGCTGCACCTGCACTGGGCCGCAGCGACATTCGCGTTTCAGATCGCCAAAATATCCGCACGGGCACGGGTTCATTGCGGCGCACAACATGAATTCAGCCGGAAAGGTGAGTGTCCCCGCCGCGCGAGAAATCGTAACTTTGCCGTCTTCCAGCGGCTGGCGCATCACTTCCAACGCTGATCTTTTGAACTCGGGCAATTCGTCGAGAAAAAGAACGCCGTTGTGCGCCAGACTCACTTCGCCCGGACTCGGGAACGCGCCGCCGCCAAGCAAGCCGATGTCGCTGATGGTATGATGCGGCGAACGAAAAGGCCGGGTTGACACGAAAGACTTTTCGCCGTTTAACAAACCGGCGATGCTGTGAATCTTGGTCGTCTCGATCGCCTCCTCCAGCGACATCGGAGGGATAATTGTCGGGATGCGTTTCGAAAGCATCGATTTCCCGGAGCCGGGCGGGCCGATCATGAGAATGTTGTGACCGCCGGCAACTGCAACCTCGATCGCGCGTTTGACGTGGGCTTGGCCCTTGACGTCGCTAAAATCAAGATCGTAATCCTGATGGCTGGCGAAAAATCCCGAGAGATCACCCGCCGCCGGCAGCAGAGCAAGTTCCCCCCGCAGAAACTGAAATGTCTGCCGGAGATTTTCTACCCCGTAAACTTCGATCTTGTCCACCATCGCAGCCTCGACAGCGTTAGCCGCAGGGACGAACAACGCCCGCTTGCCGCGACGGCGTGCCTCCAAAGCAACCGGCAAAACGCCTTTGACCGCGCGTACACTCCCGTCGAGCGCAAGTTCGCCGACAAAACTGAACTTTTCGAACGGCGTACTGTCGATCTCTTCGGTCACGGCAATCATTCCCAGTGCGATCGGTAAATCGAAGCTGGGTCCCTCTTTTTTTATGTCGGCCGGCGCGAGATTGATCGTTGTTCGGCCACGCGGCCAGTAATAACCGCTGTTCGAAATCGCAGTCGTTACGCGATCGCGGCTTTCCTTTACTGCGGCATCGGGCAGGCCGACGATGAAAATCTTAGGATCGCCGCCGGCGCCGTTGACTTCCACTTCGACTTCGTACGCATCGACGCCATAAACAGCGGCGGAATAAATTTTTGCCAGCATGGGAGGAATCGCTGGGTTTTAGATTTACAGAAAATTGCGCGATGAAAAGGCGCAAATCACGAGGGACTTTGCAGGCGTCTGCGCTGCCGAATTAATCCCGGTAAAACCCGCAGTTCGTCTTGTAAAAAGAAGGGAGCCAATGAGACAAGACCTAACAATCGGAGGCTTAAATTGGTCTCGTAACCCAAATTCTCAAAAAACTACACAACCACTACTGCGCTCTTGCGTTACATTACATGTATTACAATTTTGCGCGCATCCATTCGACTCTGAGGGTGAGCCCGGCAATGGCTGCAGGGGTCGCGAATAAACTTTGGTCAATCGAGGACATAATTAAGCTCAAAAAATGAAAAGACCCCACTACCCAATTAGGGGTCTTGACAGCTGCCACCCGACGAGTCGCATTATTTTCAACCACAGCCAGTTAAGACCCATTATTGAAAAGATTGAACGACCGGCGCCCGAACTGTGTCAGAGCTTGGATATTTAACCTTGTTAACTACTTAAAGAATGTTAGAAATTGTGATCGGGGCGCTGCTGGGCAAGAGTTTTTCCAGCGGTTTATCGATCCAGCCCCCAGTTTTGTTTCATGAAAAGAGGCTACATGGCCGCGGAAGATAGCGATACCGGAATAAAAATTTACCTGCGCGAGATCGGGCAAATCCCGCTCTTGACGCCGCAACAGGAGATTGAGCTCGCCGCCAAGATCAAGAAAGGCGATCGCGAGGCGCGCGCTCTCATGATTCGCTCCAACCTGCGTCTGGTCGTGAAAATCGCGCACGATTACGCCAATCTCGGCCTGCCTCTGCTCGACCTCATTTCCGAGGGAAACATCGGTTTGATGAAGGCGGTTGAGCGTTTTGATCCGGCCAAAGGCGGCAAGCTCAGCACCTATGCCGCGTGGTGGATCAAGCAATCGATCAAACGCGCGCTGGCCAATCAGTCGAAGACGATTCGTCTGCCGGTGCATCTGGTCGACAAGATTTCGAAGATGCGCCGCGTGTCGTTGCAGATGAGCGAAGAGCTCGGCCGCGAGCCGACTGATGAAGAGCTGGGCGAAGAAATCGGCATTGCGAGTGGCAAAGTTTCGCAGTTGAAAACGGTATCGATTCGTCCGGCCTCACTTGATGCGCCGATTAGCGACGATGATTCGACCGAGTTTGGCGAAATCGTTGGCGATGAAGAAGCGCAGACCCCTTTCGAATTGTTGCGCGACAAGAATCTTCGCAACGAAGTGGGCGGCTTGCTCGATGTTCTGGATGATCGCGAGAAGAAGATTATTTTCCAGCGGTTTGGCCTCGATGGCGGCAAACCGAAAACGCTGGAGGAAGTTGGCAAGAAGTTTGGGGTGACCCGCGAGCGCATTCGTCAGTTGCAGAATATTGCGCTGTCGAAATTACGGCGGGCGTTAAGCAAGAAGGAAAAGCCGATCGACGTCGAGCTACCGGTTGAAGCTTAAGCAGCAACCGATATTGGAATTTCAAAACGCGCGGAGAGATCCGCGCGTTTCTTTGTTTATCCGGTCATTTTACCGTCCGTAACAACACGCAATCGACCCGTTCGCCGCGAGCTTGCACATCGCTGATCACGACCAGGTTGTCTCCTGACGTCGTCAGTCTTCGTTCTCGGAGAAATTTGGCCGCGGCTTCGATCGTTTCATTGGGATCGTCGCTGAAATCAATTCGCTGGGCGCACACGCCCCAGCAGATCGCCATTTGCCGCCGAACTTCCTCGCTTGGGGTGAAGGCAAATATGGTGGAATGCTCCGGACGAAGATTTGAAGTGTTCCGTGCCATCGTTCCATGCCGGGTGAAAACAACGATCTTGGAACGAGGCAGGGAATTGGCCAGAACGACGGCCGCGGCCACTGTTTTTTGTCGATTATCTTCCAGGATTGCACCCGTGGCATAACCGGCCCCGCCGCTACGCTCAATTCGCGCTGCCACCCGGTGCAAAACCTCCACGCATTCAACCGGGTGGAGTCCCATGCTGGTTTCGCCGCTCAGCATGATTGCGTCTGCCTGCTCATACACAGCGTTGGCCACATCGGTAATTTCCGCCCGAGTCGGAACCCGGTTTTTAATCATCGATTCCAACATGTGAGTTGCAACCACAACCGGTTTGCCGAGGTGAATGCAACTCTTGACGATCCGCCGTTGAATGATCGGCAGTTCTTCCATCGGCACTTCGATCCCCAGATCGCCGCGCGCGATCATGACCAGATCCGCGGCTTGAATAATGCGCTCGATCGATTCGACCGCCGATTGGTCTTCAATTTTCGCGAGAACGCGGGCTTTGCTCTTTTTCCGAGTCAACAGATTGCGGAGCTCTCTCAAGTCGCCCGGTTTACGAACAAAACTCAGAGCAACAAAGTCGACTCCCATTTGTGCGCCCAGGGTGACGTCGGCGATATCCTTTTTAGTCAGTGCGGGAAGACTAACGTGAACGCCTGGCAAATTAATGTGTCGTCGCGAACCCAACGGAGCCGGAGTGATCACTTTGCAGAGCACCCGGTTCTTCGTTTTTTCGATGACGGCCAGCTTGATTAATCCATTGTCGACTAGGATCGTGTCGCCAACGCCGACGTCGTCGACAAATTTGTCATAATTCACGTCGACCGATTTCTCTTGTGTCTTCTTGGCGTGGCCGACAGTAAATTCGATGACCTCGTCCTTCTTTAATTCCAGTGGCGTTTTTACCGGACCGGTGCGAATCGCCGGCCCCTGAGTGTCGAGCAGAATCCCAATTTGGCGCGGCGCTTTTTCGGCGAGTTTCCGAATTCGGGGGACGATTGCACGAACCCATTCATGCCCGGCGTGACTCATGTTCAGCCGGAAAATATCGGCACCATGTTCAATCAGTTGCCGCATCGTCTCTGTTTTCTCAGTCGCAGGACCAAGCGTGCAAATGATTTTGGTTTTCCGCATTGATTTGGAGCGTTCTTCGAAGCCGATCCTAAATGAAGATTGGCTCCGCCGACATCATTAAATGTCGACTGATCCAGCGAACAAAAGCGGCGTGTCTTATTCGACGCGCCGCAAAACCTGACAGGTAATTGTGAGATTACTTTAGTTTACCCTGGACCTCTTTCGCCATGTCGAGGTGCTTCTTCACGCCTTTTGCCGTTTTGTCGGCCCACTTTTTCAGATCGGGATCGCTTCCGTTCTGCGCTTCGTCTTGAAATGCCGCCAGGTCCTTGGTGTGATCTTCGACCATGTCCGTCATGTAATCCTTGTCCGATTTCCATTTGCCGCTGGCTTTGGCGGTTGGAATCTTGACGCCTTCTTCTTTTGCCAGGGCCATCAGCTCGTTATTCCACTTCGAATGATCGGTCACCATGCGATTGCCGAATTTTTTGACATCAGCATTCTGCCCTTTTTGTGTGGCCCACTGTCCCCAAATCACTTCCAATTGTCCGCCTTTGCCGGCGTCCATCATAAAAGCTTTGTCTTTTGCACTGAGCTTGCCGTGGCTGGCCGCGGTCGCCGGCGGGGGGGCGGGCGTGGCTGGCGGATTGGTTCTCATTGCCGGCATGGAACTCGCGCTCGCCGGCGGCATACGACCATACTGGCCAAACGCGCTGACGGCGAAACAGAGACAGAATAGAACGGCTCCAAACCGCAAAATGATTTTAGATTTATTTTTCATAAACGTTGATGGTTAAAAGACTGCCATTTGAGATTTCGCATTCAGGATACCAGACTGGATGTAAAGACGACACGATCTTTAATGCTTCCGGCATAAGTCAGTTAATTCCTCTTGGACGAATCCTGGCGATATGAACTTTCCACCCGCTGGGCGACGTCTTTGTAACCGTAGTCGGCTTCGTAGATTTGCTTCATGCACGCAAGTGATTTATCACGGTCGTCCATCTCCTCACAAACCAGCCCGAGATTATAAACGATTTCCTTTTTCATCGAATCCATCGACAAAATTTCTTTCGCCGCTTCTTCCAGTTGCTTCATGGCAAGATCAAGCATGCCAAGCTGGCGATAGCAGAGGCCGAGCGAATTCATCGCTCTCAAGCGCGCGTTTGGATTCTGACGGGCCCGCTGCAACTCGGGCAGCGCCTCCCGGTATTGGCCGGCGTTGAGTAAATGCTGGCCCAGTTCGAATCGCAGCTGTAGATCGGTCGGGTTACGCTCAACTCGGTGACGCGCTTCCTCGATTAGCATCTCGTCGCGCTTCTTCTTTGCCATGGCCAGTTCTTCTGCCCGTTTGGCGCAATCCGGGTCGTCCGGATGCGTCTTTAAAAATTCCTCATGCCCGGCAATCTCGGCTTCGGCTCGCTTCATTTTCAAATCGGAAACCTTTCGAACCAGGCCGGCGTCGCTTCCGCTCGTTAGGTCGGCAGCATATTGGTACCATTGAATCGCGGATTCGAAATTGCCCTTCTGTTCGTTCAAGCCGCCTAACCGCCGCGCAAGATCGATGTTCTGTGGCTCGGCTTGATGCCGCCCAAATGTCTCTGCGATTTGCCGATCGAGCGATTCGCCAGTTAACTGAATACGACTCTGCTGCTC
>Ga0187777_10000723_pt1 | contig 21707 bp, 17 predicted proteins | sample 1015_Q2_SP5_10_M_FD_132416 | JGI IMG/M metagenome (GOLD analysis project Ga0187777, IMG submission 132416) | Tropical peat soil microbial communities from peatlands in Department of Meta, Colombia - 1015_Q2_SP5_10_MG | ecosystem: Environmental > Terrestrial > Soil > Wetlands > Peat | place... | reverse complement strand
TTCCCGATGGGAGAGTGCCGTGGGTTCAGGCTAGCTCCGGATTTAATGGGCTGGATACCTGGGACAGTGTCCTCTTCCGGAGTGGACGCGTCGGGCACGGTGCTCTAGAGTCAGCGTGCCAAAAGTTCTCCCAAACGGAGGAGCGGAATTTTGCCCCTCGCATAGTTAGATGCAGCCGGGTTGCCTGGGGTGGCCTGCGCATTTTAGGAAGGTTCTGGGAATCTCAGTGAGGCTCGTCGTCGGGCAGCGGCTCGGCAGAGAGCGCGCCCAAGATATTGAGCGCATCTTCTGCGTCTTCGAGGTTCACCTGCAAGCGGATGCCCCCAATTGAATAGGCGTAGAGCCAGTTGAGGCGCACGAGATTTTCATCTGCCAGCCAGCAACGGATGCCTGCTGATTCGAGTTGGGTTCGCGCGACAAGCGCGGGTGGAAGATCCAGAAATCTTGCAATGGTCACAATCTCAATGCGGGGCTCTGCGAAGTCAGAGCTTTCGAGTACCAGCAGGGCTTCGTCCGCGCCCGCTCCACGCCAGATTTCGCCCTCGCGAACAGTGTGGAACCTGAACCAGCATTCTTCATTTCCAGTGCTGATTATGAAGCGAAACGCAAACCGAGGAGCGAATGTCCGGAGACGAGTGTTGAGCCCAAAGGCGTAATCGTGGGCTGCACGAATCGCTTGCGGCTCGTCGAGATCCCCGAGGTAGTCCTGAACCCGGAAGCGGTTGATGAAGCACTCGTAGTCGGTGAAACTCTTGAAGTCTGAGCTATTCACTTCCTGGGCGTCGGCCAAGTTTCGGAGCCAAATCGCTTCGCCGACATGTTCTACCTCGAAACCGATGGCGTCCGAAAGAGTCGCCTTTGGCCACTGAACTGGCGACGAGGCGGAAATCGCCGCGTCATATAGCGGCTTCATTCGCGGATTCATCTGCATCGCCGAGAGATTCTAGAGGAGTAGATGCCGCGATTCAAATCACTGCAGCGGCCGTGGGGAGAGCTTGACGACTTTACCATTCCCGGAATTGAGGCTCGCGAAATTCCTGCCTGTCAGGTTTCCGCGTAAGATTGGCAAGAGATGCGTGAAGCTTTACAAGCGATGAATCGCCTGGTTGCCGATGGCGTCGTCAAGGGATACGCGATCGGCGGGGCGATCGGGGCTTCGTTCTATATGCGCGCCATGCAGACCGAAGACCTCGATATCTTTGTATCGCTGAAAGATGCGCCCAGCGGCTTGGTTTCGCTGGCGCCAATCTACGATGCGCTGCGGGCGCAGGGCGGGCGGATCGAGGCCGGGCACGTTCGTTTTGGTGAGTGGGCGGTGCAGATCCTCACGGATGCGAACGCGCTCGTGACCGAGGCCATCCGTAAAGCAAAGTCCGTGACCTTTGACGGCGTCCCTACGCGGGTATGCACGGCTGAGCATCTTTGCGCGATAGCGCTGCAGGTAGGACGCAGCAAAGACCTGCTGCGCGTGGCCCTCTTTCTAGAGCAGCAGGCAGTTGACAGAAAGGCGCTGAAAGAGTTGCTGGCCCGTTATCACCTGACGCAGCAACTGGCACGCGTCGAGGCCCTGGGCCGCGGAGGGAGCGAACGTGAGTAAGGCGATCGAGAAGAGCAAACACGAGACCAACCTCCGGGCCAAAGCGTCCCTCCATGCTGCCCTGCGAGCCAAGAGTTGGGAAGAGAAGGTAGCCGCGATCGAGCGGATGAACGCTGCGGCGAAGCTGGCGCGTGAGGCGATGCAGCGGGCAAAGGCCGCGGAGTCCAAAAGATAATCTCATCCCAAGTTAGCGCCATAAACGGGGCGCGAACCCGGGGCACCGGCGCAAAGTCAACCGCAAGGTCCTTCGCGCAAAGACCGCGCTCAGGATGACAGGGATTGACTTGATCGTGCTTTCGTCGATTTTGGTGGCTCGGTCGCCGAATACTCCTGATTGCACTTGACACCAATCTCCTAAGCCCCATAATTAATACGATTTAATAAAGGAGATTCCGCGTCGGGTGAAATCCGTGCCGCAGAGCGCGCCTGCGAGCTTTCCGCACCACATGCTGCGGGAGATCTACGAGCAGCCGGAGGCGCTGCGCGAGACGGTGAAGCGGCATGTGGCCGGGGACATCATCTTTCCCGATGAGCTCACCGCCATCGAGAGCGCGCTGCTGACCTTCCAGAAGATCATCATCGCGGCCAGCGGCTCCAGCCGCCATGCGGGACTGGTCGGCGAGATCCTCATCGAAGACCTCTCCGGCATCGCCGTCGATGTGGAGTACGCCAGCGAGTACGTTTACCGCTCGACGCACGCCACCGCCGACCCTATCGTGATGGTCATCACGCAGTCGGGGGAGACGGCGGACACCCTGGCGGCGCTGCGCGAGGCCATCACGCGCGGCGCGAAAACGGTCGCCCTGTGCAACGTGGCCGATTCCACGGTGACGCGCGAGGCCAACTCCACGCTGCTGACCTATACCGGGCAAGAAGTCGCGGTACCGGCGACGAAGAGTTTCACGGCGCAACTGGCGGTGCTCTATCTGTTCGCGCTTTTTCTGGCGCGCAAGCGCGGGCGCATGACCAGCGAGGTCATCCGCGCGCACATCCAGCACCTGCTCGATCTGCCGGAGGCGTTGCGCAAAGCCCTGCCGGGCTGGGACGCGCAAGCCAAGGAGATGGCAGAAAAGTTCGGCAAAGCTTCCACGGTGATGTATCTGGGGCGCGGCGTGCACTACGCCATCGCCCGCGAGGCGGCGCTCAAGCTGAAAGAGATCTCCTACGCCAGCGCCGAAGGGTTCCCGGCGGGCGAATTGAAGCACGGGCCCAACGCGCTGGTGGATGAGCGCGTGCCGGTGGTGGTGCTGGCCACCTGCGACCGCAATGATCCGGATTCGATGCTGCGCTACCACAAGACGCTGAGCACGATGGAAGAGATCAAGCACCGCGGCGGACAGGTGATCGCCGTCGCCAGCGAGGGCGAAGGGGCCGCCAAAGGCGCGGCCAGCCGCGTGGTCTTTGTACCACCGGCGCCGGAGCTGCTGCTGCCCATCCTGGAGATCGTTCCGCTGCAGCTGTTCGCTTATCACATGGCGGTGCTCAACGGCTGCGATGTGGACCATCCGCGCAATCTGGTGAAAGCGGTGGTGGAAGAGTAACCTCAAAGTCCATGGCCTCTGCCGAGACCGCCGCGCAGCCCGCTGTTCACCTCAAGCGCACGCTCACGCTGTGGGACCTCATCCTATACGGCGTCATCGTCATCCAGCCGGTGGCGCCGATGTCGTCGTTCGGCGTGCTGAGCAATCGCGGGCACGGGCATGTGATCACCACCATCCTCATCGCCATGGTGGCGATGCTGTTCACGGCCATCAGCTACGGGCGGATGGCGCGGGCGTATCCCAGCGCCGGCTCGGCCTTCACTTACGTCGGGCAGGAGATCAATCCTGCGCTCGGCTACGTGACGGGATGGAGCATGGTGATGGATTACATGCTGAACCCGATGATCTGCATCATCTGGTGCAGCCAGCAGGCGCATGCGTTCGCGCCGGCAGTTCCGTATTGGGGATGGGCGGTATTTTTCGGAGTGGTCTTCACCGCGCTCAACATCCAGGGCGTGAAGACTTCGGCGCGGGTGAATGCCGGGCTGGCGGCGGCGATGGGCGTGGTGATCGCCATATTTTTCGTGGCCGCGGCGAGGTATATCTTCGGGAATCCGCACGGCCAGAGCGGGTTCTTCGCGCGGCCGTTCTACGACCCGCAGATGTGGGACTTTCGCGCGGTCTTCAACGGCGCCTCCATCGCGGTGCTGACCTACATCGGCTTCGACGGCATCTCGACACTCTCGGAAGAGGCGGAGGATCCGCGGCGCAATATCCTTCTGGCCACCGTGCTCACCTGCGTGGCCATCGGCGTGTTGGCGGCGCTGGAAGTTTACGCAGCGCAGCTCATCTGGCCGGCCTCGGAGCCGTTCCCGGTGGAGGATACAGCTTTTGTCTCGGTGGCGCAGCGAGCATGGGCGCCGCTGTTCGGCATCGTCGGGCTCACGCTGGTAGTGGCGAATTTCGGCTCGGGCATGGGCGCGCAACTGGGCGCGGCGCGCCTGCTCTACGGCATGGGACGCAGCAGCGCGCTACCCAAAGCATTCTTCGGCGCGCTCGAACCGAAGCACCACATTCCACGCAACAACGTGGTTTTTGTCGGGCTCATCGCGCTGGCGGGAGCGTTCCTGGTGAGCTTCGGAATCTTCAGTTACGGGCTGGGCGCGGAGATGCTGAACTTCGGGGCGCTGATCGCGTTCATGGGCGTGAATCTGGCGGCGTTCCTCCGCTACTTCGTGCGCGGCGAGAAAAAGACGGCAGCGAATTTCTTTCCGCCGCTGGCCGGGTTTGTCATCTGCCTGTGGCTTTGGCTCAACCTGAGCACGCCGGCCAAGATCGCAGGCGCAGTGTGGATGGCGGTGGGAATCGCCTTCGGCGCGTGGAAGACGCGCGGCTTCCGCGGCAACCTGATCCAATTCGAGATCCCGGCGGAGGGTGAATGAAAAACGTTGGATTTGCGATGCTCTTGCTTTTATCCGCCGCTGCGATAGCCCAGCAGGCGGCGCCAGTGGGGCCGGCTCCGGCTGAGATGCTGGCAAAGCTGGGATATCCGCCCACGGCGCGGCTGCTCATCATCCACGCCGACGACCTGGGCATGGCGCACTCCATCGACCGCGCCAGCTTCGAGGCGCTGGAGAAGGGCTGGATCACTTCGGCGAGCGCGATGGTGCCATGTCCGTGGTTTCCTGAGGTCGCCACCTGGGCCAAGGCGCATCCGGATGCGGACCTCGGGCTGCACCTGACGCTCGACAGCGAGTGGACGGGCGAGCGCTGGGGACCGTTGGCGCCGAGGGACAAAGTCGCAAGCCTGCTGGATGCCGACGGTTATTTCCCGGATGATCCTGATAAGCTGCACGCCAAGGCTGACGAGGCCGAACTGGAGCTGCGCACGCAGATCGCGCGCGCCCGCGCTGCCGGCGTGACGCCGACGCATCTTGATTCGCACATGCTCGCGCTCATCTCCAGGCCGGAGCTGTTTCAGCTGTACGACAAGCTGGGGCGCGAGTATCAGCTGCCCATCCGCATGGTGCAGGAGGGCGAGCAGAACATCCCAGAAGGTGCGATGAAAGACCGTATCGTGATCCGGCGCGTCATCACTATGAGCCCGGGCATCTCCGGGAAAGACTGGGTGGATTGGTACAAGAAAGAGCTGACACCGCTCGAGCCCGGGCTGTACGAGATGGTGATCCACCTGGCCTACGACGATGCCGAGATGCAAGGCGTGTCGGCGGACCATCCCGACTGGGGGGCGGCCTGGCGGCAATCGGATTTCGACATGGTGCGCAGCGAGGAGTTCCAAAGATTTCTGCGCGAGCAGGGGTTCGTTCTGGTGAGCTTCGGGCAACTGGCGAAAGCGTTGGCCAAATCTTCCGGGCGCTAGTGCTTCGCGCCGGCAGCCTGGGCGGCGAAGCGGGCAGCACCCCATAAGGGCGCATCTTCGTTGAGCACCACATGCAGCGGCACGCGCGAAAGCACCTGAGCGAAGCGGCCCTTATCGGCAAAGGAGCGGGCAAAGCTGCCGTCGCGCAGTTTGGGAAGGATTTTAGTGGCGATCCCGCCGGCGACATAGACTCCACCCAGGGCCAGAGTGCGCAGCGCGAGATTGCCGGCCTCAGAGGCATAGGCCTGGGTCCACATATCCAGCGTCTGCACGCAGACGTCGCAGGCGCCGGCAAGGGCCTGCTGCGTGATCTGCTTCGCTGCGTCGCTGCCGTTCTGCTCGAAGGCGCCATGGCGCACGCGGGCATCGAGAAATTCGTGGATCAGGCGAAAACCGCCGCCGGAAAGTATCTCTTCCGCGCACACGCGCGGCAGACGCGTCTTGAGATGGCGCAGCAGTTCGATCTCGCGCTCGGTGCGCGGGGCGAAATCGGCCTCGCCGCCCTCGGTAGGAATGGCGCGATAGTGGCGGCCGTCCCAGAACAAGATCGCTTCTCCCAGGCCAGTGCCGGCGGAGATGAGCGCCTGGGTCTTGTGCGGCTCAGCTGAGCCCTGATTGAGATTCAGGAAGTCCTGAGAGGAAAGAAAAGGGACGCTGAAGGCGGCCGCCTCCACGTCATTGATCAACAGGACCTCTCTCACATGCAGGTGGGCGGCCAGCTTGCGGGCTTCGAGCGCCCAGGGAACGTAGGTCCCGTGCAGCGTGCCGTGCACTACGGCGCCGGCGCCGCCAAAGCCGGCGACGCGAATCTTTTCCTTCCCCAGCGCTCCGTTCTGCTCCGCCACATACTGCAGAAACAGCTTGAGCAGCGATTCAAAGGGGAGATGCGCGTATTCCCTCGTGGGATAACGGTGACTGGCCAGCAGCTTGAGCGATTTGCCGCTCCGGCTGAAAAGCGCGAGATTGCACTTGGTGCCGCCGAGATCGCCGGCCAGGATCATTGTGTCTTCCGCGGAGGCGCAGCCGCTACTTCCGACGGCGCAACGTTCCATCCGCTGACCTCCAGCGTCGGTTCTTTGCCTTCGGCATCGGCTGTCTCGAATGTGCCGCTGATCTGACGGCGCTCGCCGGGAAGGAGCGAGAAATAGTTGTCGTCCCAGAAGATGGGCAGCACGTCGTCGCCGTTCGTTCCGCGCGTGAGGCGCAGCTTGACCATGAAAGCCACTGCCGGGCCCGGGTTGCGGACTTCAACGTGGATCCTGCTCTGGCCCCCGCTGCTCTCCTGCTGCTGGCGGGCCTCGAGCCTGACCCTCGGCAGTTGATTCAATCCAGTGAGGTCGGCGAAGGCGGATTGCGGCGTATAGACCGTATCGTCGCGCTTGGGCCAGTCGAGGACATCGGACTTGGTGGAAAGCCAGTAGAAGTTCTCACTCACGAGCTTTCCGGAAGAGTCGCGCAGCTCGAGGCGCAGAAAATAGGCCGGGCCCGGGTTCGCTACTTTTTTTAACGCAAAGGCCCTGCTGCTGCTGTCGGTGGGCAGATCGAGCGTGGTTTCCTGTCTGGCCAGGAGCTTCGCATCCAGACTGTAGATCTGCGCCGCTACCTTCATCGCCGCCAGGGGATGCTGAAAGCCGTTGATTACGGTGACCGTGTCGTTGTCGTAGGAGTACTGCACGTGCGCCTGTTCGCAGGCCTTCTTGGTGCCGAAATATCCGCCTGCAGGGACCAGGTAGTAGTCGTAGAGATGCCAGATGATAGAGGGCCAGCCATTGTTCAGCATCCACTGGATCACGCCGGTCGAGTCATATTTGTTGCGCGCGTAGGCTTCGAACATGGCGCGCTCGCCTTCATAGGCCATGGCTTCAGACTTGCGCAGGAAATCCGTGAGATCGGCCGGCTTGCCGTAGCGCTGGTCCATGCCGTTGTTGAAGATCTTGATAGTGGTGAAGCGCTCGCCGCCAGCGTGGTAGCTCCAATATTCGTCGCGCGGCCAGAGATGATCAGCGGGGATGAAACGCTTCAAGCTCTCCAGCGGTGGAATGGCGGGCCCGGGACTGGTCTCGGTATTGAAGCCGAAGGCGCCGCCGGCCTGGGTATCAGTCAGCCAGTAGTTCGGCGGAACGTAATCGTACGGACCGCTCATCTTCACCCCTGATTCGCCGGTGACGCTGGTGGGGGTTTGCGAGTCGGAAGAGATCGCCGGATTGGGCCAGTGCTCGTCTTGCAGGATCTTTACATACATCTTTTCAACGTCTTCGGGGGGAGGATTGTCGCTGCCGTAGTGCCAAACCATGACGCTGGGGTGATTGCGCAGTCGATGGACCTGATCCACGAGCGAAGTGCCGGCGATCTTGTAGGTCTCCGCACTCCAGTTTCCCCACTTCTCCCACATATCGCAGCAGCACCAGCCGGGCATCAGCAATATGCCCATTTCATCGGCCAGGTCATAGAACTCGTCGCGCTCGAGCTTACCTTCCATGCGGATGGTGTTGAGCCCCATGTGCCGGGTGTATTCCATTTCAGTCTTCAGCCGTTTCGGTGACCAGCGCAGGAGCATGTCAGAAGTCCACCCGCCGCCGCGCACCAGAATGTTCTTTCCATTCACTTTGAATAGACGGTTGTTCTTGGCGGTGAGCTCAGAGGTCATCTCGCGCACGCCAAAGCGGAAATGCGCAGAGTCGGACACCTGGCCGCCACTTTCAAACCAGAGCCGCGCGCTGTAAAGATTCGGTTTGCCCATCTGATAAGGCCACCAGAGACGCGGATTCGTCAGCTCGAGCTGCGGATACTTTTCTGGCGTGAAGCTGACCAGCTTCTCCTCGCCGGCAGCCAGCTGCACGCTCTGACGAAGCTTGAGGCCTTCGATGTCGACTTGCAGGGCTCCATTCACAGCGCGGTCAGAGACATTTTTCAGCAGCACGCTCACGGTCAGCGAAGCAGCGGTGTAGTTCTTTTCCAGCTTGCTGGCGACGAAGGGCTGGCGCAGCGCGACCGGGCCCGTGTTGGTGAGGTACACGTCTTTCCAAAGCCCCATGTCCTTGTCGGGAGGCGTCGGATTCCAATCGACCCAGGTGATAGCCAGGTCGCTCTTATCCGGAGCAAAGCTTTCGACTGCGAGAGCGTTGAGGGCGCCCGGCCGCGCCACTTTGCTGATATTGAACTCGAAGATGCGAAATGTCCCGGCGACATCAGCGGCATCGGCGATCTTGTGCCCATTCACCCAGACGTTGGCACGGTAATTCACGCCATCAAGATGCAGCCATATCTCCTTATCCTTCTGTGCGGCGGGCAACTGAAATTCGGTGCGATACCACCAGGAGCATTTGAAGGGGCTGCCCTCAGGCATCGGCTGATTGGCAAAAAACACTTCGCTCGAATAGTTCATGCCCGGCAGCGACTTCAGATTCATGCCGTAGTAGGGATCTGGGAAGGTCTTGTCGGCGACCAGGGCTGCCACCACAGTGGAAGGTACTTCGGCACGATGCCACTTCTGCGCCACAAATCCGGGTTTGGAGATCTCCTCACCCGCCGCCTTGGCGTCGCAGGAGGATTGCAGCTCCCAGTTCTTGTGAAGCTGCACCTTCTCGCCGGCGAATCCACCGGCGGCTGCAGCCGGGTGCTCAGCCGAGCTGGGGACTGCTGATATGGCGAGAAGTGAAGAAAGAATGAGGCCGGGGAATCTGCGGCGGCTGCTGAGCATGGTTTTTCGGCGCGCTCCTCCAACGCGGCACGCGGGCGGATTATATTAAATCGGTTTAATTAAGTACAGGGATTAATGTGGCGCAGCCAGCAGGTCGGCATCAGGCGGCTCTTCTTCGCCCAGATGCCGGCGCTGCTCGTCGCGGCGCTCGGCCATCAGCTGGTTCGAGGCCCTGAGTTCGCTCTGGCCTTCCGTAGTCCGGCCCAGGCGCATAAGCACCTGCCCTCTCACGTAGTGGACGCTGGCGTTGCCGGAGTCGAGCTTGGCGGCGCCATCGAGCGCTGCCAGCGCTTCTGGGAACTTGCCCTGGCGCTCATAGACCCGCGCCAGGCCAAAGTAAGAACTGGCGAGGGTGGGATCTCTTTTTAGCGCCTCGCGAAAATTGCTCTCCGCCTCCGCATTCTGATGGAGCTGCGCGTAGATCGTGCCCAGTTGGTCATAGTTGTAAGCCACGTCTGGCTCAAGGGCGATGTCCTTCTCAAATTCGGTCTTGGCAGTCTCAAAATCCTGCATGCGGAGATAGGCCATGCCCAGATTGAAATGAACGAAAGGAAGCCGGGGATCGCCTTCAGCCGCGCGCTCAAACTCGGCGATCGCCTTCTTGTAATCCTCGCCGTTCAGGTAGGCCTTGCCCATGAGCAGATGCAAGGTCGGGGAATCCTGGCCGATTTCCACCAAACGGCCGAGAGCTTGCTCCTCCAACCGAGGCAGCGCGGCTTTGTGGGCAGCGACTCCCAGCACGTACAAGTAGCTGAGGTTGTTGGATTGTTCATCCCACAAAGGCTGCAGCGTTTGCGCCGCCTCAGGGTAGCGCTTGCTGAAGAAGTAGCAGAGACCCAGCAGATAGCGCGCCTGCGAAAAGCCGGGCTGCTCCCGCAGCACCGATTCGAAGGCTGGAATGGCCTCGCGGAAATCATTCTGCCTGTAATAGGCCAGCCCTATATTCAGGCGGATGCCTGCCACCTGCGGCGCCAGCTTCGCGGCCTTGCGAAGGTTGTTGAGCGCCAGTGCCCACTGCTGCCGCCGCATGCAGATCGTCCCCAGGTTCGCGTAGGCGCCGGCCGATTGCGGATCGAGCGCCAGGACTTTGCGGAAATCCTGCTCCGCCCGCTCCAGATCGCCACTGTTGAGCGCAGCTTCACCCTCATTGAACAGTTTCTCGATAAAGGTTGCTGGCGCCTTCGGCGATCTCGGTTGCGCAGTCTGGGCCGAGCTTGTTGCCGGGCCGTTGGCGAGCAGCACAGCCAATGCGACAGCGACGAAAGCGGGCCGGTTTGCCATCCCAAGGCTAGTCTCTACGCCGGGCCGGCGAAGTTCAAGCCGGCGGGGCGTCTTTCCGGGAAATTTGTGCTTGACAGAGACATGCACCAGAGGCAGTATTAATTCGTTTTAATTTGCGTTTAACGTGTTTCTCATGTCACTTCTACCCCGCCGGAGCCGATCATGAAAAGACTGCTGCTTCTGTTTTGTCTCTTTGTGCTGATGGTGTGGAGCGCGGCCCCAGCTGCGCTTGCGCAAGATACCGGCAACATCAGCGGCACGGTCCACGACGCGAGCGGCGCCGTGGTGCCGGGGGCTGAGGTACAGCTCAGCAGTTCGGCCGGCGGCCTGACGCGCACCACCACCAGCAACGACAGCGGCGACTATCTGCTGCCGGCGCTGCCCGGCGGCACGTACGCGCTCACCGTCACCGCCAAAGGATTCCAGCCGTACGAGGTGAAAGACTTCATCCTGCGCGTGGCCCAGAAGGCGCGCGTCGATGTCACCTTGAAAGTCGGCACTGCCACCACCAAAGTCGAGGTGCGGGGCGAGAGTGTGGCCCAGGTGGAGACACAATCTTCGGACCTCTCCGGGACCGTCACCGGCAGCCAGATCACCCAGCTTCAGCTCAATGGGAGAAACTTCACGCAGCTGGCATCGCTCATCCCCGGCGTCACCAACCAATCGGGCGCCGACGAGCCCGGCACCGGTTTGGCCACGGTCGCCTATAGCGTCAACGGCGGCCGCACCGAATACAACAGCTGGCAGATCGATGGCGGCAGCAACGTGGATGACGGCAGCAACACCACGCTGATCACCTATCCCAGCCTGGAATCGATCGCTGAAGTCAAAGTCCTCACCTCGAATTACGGCGCCCAGTATGGAAGAAACGGCTCGGGCACCATAGAGGTGGAGACCAAATCCGGCACCAGCAGCTTCCACGGCAACCTGTACGAGTTTGTGCGCAATGATGCGTTCAACGCGCGCAACTACTTTCTGGATACAGTCCCCTCCTATAAGAAAAACGATTTTGGCTACACCATCGGCGGTCCCATCTACATTCCCGGCCACTACAACAAGGACAAGACCAAGACATTCTTCTTCTTTTCAGAGGAGTGGCGCAAAGATGTAGTGCCCGGCGCCAACTTCAACGTTCCCGTACCCTCCCTCGCTGAGCGTGGCTGTACCTCAGCCACGCCCGGCTGTGTAGGCAACTTCGGAAACTTCAGTGACATGTGCCCCAATGTCTCTTCCGGCGCTCCGAGTTTCAGCGACTGCCCCATAGACCCCAATACCGGGACGTATTTCCCCGGCAATCTGGTCCCGGTGGATCCGCTGGCCAAGCCGCTCATGGGCATGATCCCGCTGCCCACCGGTGGCGTGCCGGGAGCAGAGATCTTTCAGGCCGCGCCCTCGCAGCCAACAAACTGGCGCGAAGAACTGGTCCGCATTGACCACAACTTCAATAGCAAAGTGCATGGGGCCTTCCGCTTCATCCATGATTCATGGGATACGGTCACGCCCAATCCCACCTGGACGAACGGCGGCAGCTACCCCACCATCACCAATGACCTGATCTCGCCCGGCGTCGGCCTGGTGGCGCGTCTCACGGTGGCCTTTTCACCCACTTTGCTGAACGAATTCGTTTTCAGCTACTCCACCAACCACATCACCTTCCAGAACAATGGCGCGTGGCAGCGTCCCCCAGGATACAACGTCGGCCTGTTCCAGAATGGGTTTGGCGGCGGCAAGCTGCCGGGCATTGAAATGGATGGCGGCGCCTTTGGCGGCATCGCCCAGGACGCAGGCTACGTTCCCAACGGCCCGCTGAACTCCAATCCGCAATACGAGTACCGCGACAACGTCTCCAAGATCATCGGCAAGCATAATCTGCAATTCGGCGGTTACTTCCTGGCCTCGCAGAAGAACGAGTTGCCGCAGTTCGAGCCTTCGGTGAACGGTTTCATCGATTTCAGCACCGCGTCTGCGGTTACAACGGGCAATGCCTTTGCCGACCTGCTCAACGGCAGGATCAACAGCTTTTCGCAGGGCAGCGACCAGCCCAAGTACTATCTGCGCTACAAGATCTTTGAGCCGTACTTCCAGGATGACTGGCGAGTGACGCCGCGCCTGACTCTCAATCTCGGCATCCGGCTGAGCATCTTTGGCACCACGCGCGATCGCTACCATCTCGCGTATAACTTTGACCCGCACGCCTATAGCGCCGCCACCGCCCCGCAGATCGACATCGATGGCAGCGTCACCGGCAGCGCCGGCGCGCTGATCCCGGGCAGTGGTAATCCTTTCGATGGCATCGTGCAGTGCGGCGGGCCGGGCGGGCCTTTCCCCATCCCCGGCTTCCCCAATGCCAGCGTGGGCGGCACCAGCCACGACGGCTGCATGGAAGGGCATCTCTTCAATCCGGCGCCCCGCGTCGGCTTTGCCTTCGATCCCTTCGGCGACGGCAAGACCGCCATCCGTGGCGGATACGGCATCTTCTGGGAGCACACCAACGGTAACGAAGCTACCGCCACCCAGCTGGAAGGCTCGCCTCCCCTGGTGCAGACTCCCAGCCAGTCCAATATCGTCGGTTACTCCAACGTGGGTGCAATAGGCCTGACCTTCCCCCTCACCGTGGTTTCCATTCCCAGCAAAGCGGAGTGGCCCTATGTGCAGCAGTGGCACTTCGACGTGCAGCGCGAGTTCTGGAAGAACACGGTCGCCACTGTCTCTTATGTGGGCAGCAAAGGAACCCATCTCGGGCGCCGTGTGGACCTGAACCAGCTTCCTCCCGTGCCCGCAGCTGACAACCCGTACGTCAGCGGCGAGGCCATGGGGCCGAACGACTGCACCACCGGGACTACCCCCAGCGGCGTCGTTATTCCGGGTTATGTTCCCGGAGGGATTCCGGTTCCCGGCACGCCTGGCGTCAACATGTACGTTGCCTGCGGCAACAGTGCCGATCCCTTCCGGCCATTCGTCGGCTTCGGCAGCATTCGTGCGCTGCAGAACAAAGCTTCTTCCAGCTATAACGCCCTGCAGGTGAACGTGCGGCGCAACCTGGGGCCGTTGCAGTTCACCTTTGCCTATACGTACAGCCACTCCATCGATGACTCGTCTTCCGGCGGCGATAGCAGCTTCGTGGACACCTACGATCCGCAACTCAGCCGTGGCAGCTCGAACTTTGACCAGAGACATGTTTTTAGCATCTCCTACATTTACGACCTGCCATTCTTCAAAGAGCCCGGGCTCACACACATCCTGCTCGGCGGCTGGCAATGGTCGGGGATCACAACCATCCAGACGGGTGCGCCGTTCAGCATCTATAACTCCGGCGATAACGCCGGTGTAGGCAATGGGGTGGGCAGCGTGGGCTGGGCAGATGTCGTGGGCGACACTAGCGCAGGGAGTAGCTCCTCCATCGGCGGTTGCGGGGCCAACGGCAACATCGCCTGCTTCGGGCCGCTGTTCGGGAACCCGAATGCGTTTGTGGCTCCGCAGGGGCTGACCTTCGGCGATGCCGGACGCAACAGTCTGCGCAACCCGCGCCAGACCAACTTCGACATGGCTCTGTTCAAGCGCTTCCCCATCCAGGAGAGATATTTCTTCGAGTTCCGCGCCGAAGCTTTCAACATCTTCAATCACACCCAGTTCGGCTACATCGGCGGTGACACCGGTTCGGCCGCCAACAACTCTCCAACCACCGCATTCAGCAACACGCTGGGGACGGGGCAGGGATTCTTGCGTCCCGCAGGCGCGCACGATGCCCGCATCCTGCAGCTTGGGCTGAAGTTCAACTTCTGAACCCGGGCCCGGCCGGTCACAAGTCGGCCGGGCGCTTGCGCGCCCCCTTCCACAGTGATGTACTCTGGTGAGCGATTCCGGGAGAGATTTCAATGACCAGGCGTTTAGCGTTCTTACTCTTTGCCCTTACCCTGCTCGCCGCCAGCCAGAGCAAGTCCGCGCCCGCAGGCGTCCTCGGCCCGCAGGACGTCAAAGACATTCTGCCCGCCAGCGTCTTCTTCCAGGGACAGAGCGCTCCGGTGCAGATGCGCAACAGCGGCGGCGTGCGTACTGCGCAGGGCAAGCTGATCCTCGCCGCGCTGGTGGATACCTCCGGCTATGCCAGCAACGTAGCTGAGAAATATCAGGCCTATCTGCTCACAGAAGTGGAGATCAAGATCGAAGGCAAAGCGCTGCCTCCCGGCGCTTACGGTTTTGGCTTTGTGGGCGACAAGTTCAATGTGATGGATATCGGCGGCCACGAACTGCTCAACGTTTCCGCTCACATGGATGCTGAGCTGCACCGTCCGGTCCCTTTGCGCGTGGCGCAGTCAGGCTCCGCCTATCGCCTCTACTTCGGCAAGAAGTTTGTGGAGTTTGCGCCTGCGTAGAAGCGGTTTGTCACCTGAGGGTTTCCGGTTCTTACAGGCGGCGTCGCGGGTTGCGTTGCTGCTTCTGTTGTTCCCTCTGCATCTGCGCAGCCAGCAGGCAGCCGCGCCCGTGGTCAAGGCAGGGCAGCCTTGTCCCGCGGCGATGAAGGTCCCACAGTTTGTAGATGTCACCGCCCAGAGTGGCATCCGGTTTCATCACGATTCTGCGCCGGAAAAAAAGTACATCGTCGAGAGCATGAGCGGCGGGGTCCTGCTCATCGATTACGACCGCGACGGCTGGCCTGACATTTATTTCACCAACGCCACCAGCGTCGAGGGCGCGCTGGCCGGCAAGACCGCGCGCGGCGCGCTTTATCACAACAATCACGACGGCACCTTCACCGATGTCACTGAGAAGGCGGGCGTTGCTACGCCCTGTGCCTTCGCCATGGGTGGCGCTGTCGGCGATTACAACAACGACGGCTGGCCAGACCTGTACATCACCTGCCTGGGCGGAAATGTCCTCTATCGCAACAACGGCGATGGCACCTTCACTGACGTTACCCGGCAGGCTGGTGTCGCCGATGGACGTTGGTCCACCGGCGCTGCCTTCGCCGATTACGACCACGATGGCAATCTCGACCTCATGGTCACCAACTACGTGGATTTCCATCTCACCGATCTGCCCGAGTTCGGCAGCAAGCCGACTTGCAAATTTCGCGGGCTCAGCGTGCAATGCGGCCCCCGCGGCCTCAAGGGTGCGGGTGATTCGCTCTTTCACAACAATGGCGATGGCACTTTCACCGATGTCTCCAAGCAGGCGGGAGTGAGCGACCCCTCCGGCTTTTACGGTCTGGGAGTGGCCTGGTCAGATTTTGACCGCCGCGGCGCTCAGGACATCTATGTCGCCAACGACTCCGTCCCCAACTATCTCTATCGCGAGAACAAGAACTTCACCTTCACCGACGTCGGCCTTGAATCCGGCACTGCAGTGAGTGGCGATGGTCTGGAGCAGGGAAGCATGGGCGTGGCTATCGGCGATTATCTCCACACCGGCTACCCCGCCATCTTCATCACCAATTTTGCCGATGAGTACAACACGCTCTACAAGAACAATGGCCACTATCAGTTCGAGGATGTGTCCTACCAGGCGGGCGTGGCCCTGGCTTCCGTCCCTTACGTCGGCTGGGGGACCGCTTTCGCCGATTTCGACAACGACGGCTGGCTTGACCTGTTTGTCGCGAACGGCCACGTCTATCCCCAGATCGATACGCTGCCCAGCGGCGCCCGCTACCGCCAGCCCAAGCTGCTGCACATGAACCAGCATGACGGTACTTTCTGCGATGCCAGCGCCCAGGCCGGCGCTGCCCTGATGGAACCTCGAGTCTCGCGCGGCGCCGCCTTTGGCGATCTGTTCAATGACGGACACATCGACGTGGTCGTCGAAGACCTCGACGGCGGCCCCATGGTCCTGCGCAACACCGGCGGCAGCGCCGGTCACTGGATCTCGCTCGAGCTCTCCAGCCCTTCCAAAAATCGCCTTGCCATCGGCGCTCTGGTGAAAGCGACCGCCGGCAAGCTGGTGCAGACGGAAGAGGTGCGCAGCGGTGGCAGCTATCTTTCGCAGAACGATCTCCGGGTCCACTTCGGGCTGGGCACTGCTCAGAAAGTGGATGAGATTGAGATTCGCTGGCCCTCGGGCCGCGTGGAAAAGATCGCCGGCCTTAAAGCCGATGCCTTCTACGCCATCCTCGAGGGCAGCGGCGTTGTGCCGCTGAAAAGGATTCAGCCCGCGCCGGACCAGCCGCCGCGCTGACTCTACTTTCCGTGCTCTTTCAGCGCCCGCGCCAGGCGCTCCAGGCCGCCGGCGGTCAGCTGCGGCTCGCCGCCCAGGCCGATGCGGAAGTGCTCCGGCGCCTCGAAGAATGAGCCCGGCGCCACGCTGGTGTCATATTTTGTGCGCAGCCGGGTGCAGAACTCTTCCGCGCGTCCGCGCTTCAAGCGCGGAAAGACTGTGGTGCCGTGCGGCGGAAGGAAGTATACGATCTCCTCGCGCCCCGCCAGAAAGTTCTGTAAGGCGCGGCGGTTGGCCTCCAGGATCTTCTGCGCCCGGTCGGCGAACTTCGCCAGGTTGTCGAGCGCTACCACGCTCATCCGCTCTGCCGGATGGGCGTTGGTGCCGGTGAACAGGTCGCTCAGCCGCCACATGCGGTGCGCCAGCTCCGGCTCCGCCAGCGCCCACCCGCAGCGGATTCCGCTCAGCCCGTAGCCCTTGGTCAGGCTGCTGGTTGCCATGAACTGCGTCCCCAGATGGAAAGCCGAGCGCGGCGGCTTCGCCATGGCTTCCAGATACACCTCATCCACCAGCACATGCACGCCTGCCTCGCGCGCGATCTTTCCCACTTCCTTCAGCGTGCCTTCATTTGTAAGCGCGCTGCTCGGGTTGTGCAGGTTGGTGATGACCACCAGTTTGGTGCGCTGCGAGATCTTTTTGCGGATCTCTTCCGGGTCGATGCGAAAATCTGCCGCTGCCTTTCGCGGGAAGCGCCTGATCTCTGCCCCCAGGTAACGCGCCACCGTCACCAGCAGCTCGTAGGTCGGCTCTTCGATGAGCGCCTCGTCGCCCGGTCCCAGCGTCGCTGCCATGGCCAGGTGGTTCGCCATCGAAGTGCCCATGGCCGTCACCACACACTCGGCGGGTACGCTGTTCCGCTTCGCGATCTTTTCCGTCAGCGGGGCGTAGCCGTAGCCGTTGGGCGGGTCGATCTCCAGCTGCTGCATCTGCAGCGGGAATTGGTGCATGGGGAAGCTCTGCACCCCGCTGGTCGCCAGGTTGAAGCGCGCGCCCGAGCGCAGCTTCGAGAACTCCATGTACGGCGACCGCATCCGCTGCCGCGGTACGCTCATGCCGGTTTCGTCCCTTTCCCGACTCGACCCACTGTAGCACCCGCTCAAAGCGAGTTTGAAGCATTTGAGGCTGGTTCACCCCTTCATGTTCATCCAAGCTCATCCTATTTGAGATCGCCCACCTTTCGTTTTTCTTGGCGAAGGGAACCGTTGCGCGTGCGACTCGTCAGGCTGGGGATTTTCCCCAGCACGGATTAGCGTCCTATTTTGAGCGGGACGATGTTCTGGAGCTTGGTCCACTTTTTTCCTGAACTGGAGTCCTCCGGTTGCCCTAGCCTTGCCCCCGCCTTTATGTGCAACGGCTCAAAAAAACCCCTTCGACGGGTCTGCAGTAAGTATCATCAGAAGCATATCCGCGATCTCCTCGGAATCAGCGACTTTGGCGCTGCAGTCCAGCGAAGAGTCTGGCTTCGGCTCACCCAGCAGAAAGGAGATTATTAAGATGTTGCCGGGTGGTGACCCCTTCCTCTTATACTCCGCAAGCTTGTCATAGTCTGTCTTCTTGCCGCGCGGAATCATGGCAATGATTACACTATGTCCATTCACAGTCTGCTGCTTGTGCCAGGAGTATTCTCCGGCTCGTTTCTTGGGATCTGCTTCGGGCCCGCCTGGACCGATGCTGCAGTTAATACGCAGACCGCGATCGTTCTCGATAGACCAAGCATCGACGTCCACGCTCGAATGCCGTCTGATCTTGTAGCCATCAAGCAGCCTTATGCCGCCAGGGGTTTCCTCGGGTCTGCATGTGTGACAGGTGGCTACAACCAGCAGAACCGCCGTCAATCGTCTTCTCATAATGTGCCCTAGCAAACTTCAATCAGCCACGCGGACGGGTGTCCCATCCTGCAAGTTTCACCATACAGCGGGTGCCCCATCCCGACCAAATGGAACATGATTCTGACCCAGCGAAAGAAATCCCTTGACAGATAGCAAAAAATAGGCGAATATGTCACGTTAAGGATCGGCCGGCAGAATCCTCCTGCTAAGCTCTTTCGAATCAAGATTTTGCCCGTAAAATACTGATTCCAGATATTTTGTAGGAGGTAATTGGGCACCTGACAAACCCAAGCCATATTCTGCTCCACTTTTTATGAGTTAGGGGAACAGGCTTAGAGGAAAGCAAGTAGGCCAGTGGGCAGGGCTTTGGATTGCTTCGCCGCGCTGAAGGAGGCAGTAAAGGCGTTCATGCGGACGCCTCCGCCCAAGAAAAAACCCAAGAAAAAGAAGAAGCATGAGTAATCGCAAGATCACCCGGGGCGCTGTGGTTTTCGGGCTAGTGCTACTCGCCCTGTCCGTGGGCTACGATTTCTGGCGCGGTTACCGAAACGGCGGTGGGGTATCTAGCGGGATTGCTTTTGTGATCTTTGGCTTTATCGTGCTCGGAATCATCGGCCTGATGATGTGGGGGGCGCACTCGAATAACTGAGACTCCCAGAAAACCCTAGCGTTTGCGAAAAAACGGGGTCAAAATTGGGATGGGTTTGTTAAGTGCCCAATTACCTTGCAGGACAGACCTTAGCTAAACCCTAGATTCCAAAGAACCGCAGGGGGAGGGGTATACCTAAGAATCCCCGTTCAAGATTGGCGAGGTTTCCCCAGCCAATCCCACAACAGGTAGACCGGCAGGCCGAGCAACAGGATTCCCATCCCTAGCAGGCTGTTCCTGGGCTCGGTGTAGATGGTGTTCAGCACCACCAGCCAGCACGCCGCGATGAACAGGGCCGTCGTCCACGGATGCCCGGGCATGCGGTATCCGTAAGTCTCGCCGCCGTCCTTGCGCTCGCGCCGCCGGAAGACGAAGATGGTCGTCGCCGTCAGGCCGAAGAAAAGAAAATCCATCGAGACCACGTAGCTGAGGATCTTCTCGTAGCTCCGTGAAAACGCGATCACCGCTGTCCACGCGCTCTGCACAATGATAGCGACCGTCGGCACTCGGGTACGCGCGCTCACATAGCCCACGCTGCGGAAGAACAGCCGGTCTTTCGCCATGGCAAAGTAGACGCGCGGCGCGGTCAGCACCGATTGGCTCAGAAAGCCGAGCGTCGAGATGGCGATGCCCAGCGCGATCAGCCTTGCCCCCCACGGGCCCAGCGCCAGCATCATGACCTCCGTCGCCGGCACCTGCGTGCCCGCCAGCTTCACCGGCCCGAGCGCTCGCACGCAGACGATATTCACGCCCAGGTAAAGCAGGATGACGCCAGATACGCCGATGAGCAGCGCGCGCGACAGATTCTGGCGCGGCTCTTTCACCTCGGCGGCGATGAAGTTCGCCGTCTGCCATCCGCCATAGGCGAACAGCACCGGCACCATCGCCGAGCCGAATGCGGTGAGCAAGCCGAACGACGGCGCGCGATCGAGGAACGGTCTGCCCATCGTCTGCGGCTCGCGGATGAACCAGAATCCGCATAAGATGAGCGCCGCGATGGCCGCGATCTTCAAGAGCATGAACAGGCTCTGCACCCGGCTGCCCAGCCTCACGCCCATGCAGTTGATGATGGTGAGTATCAGCAGCGCGCTAAGCGCCACCGTGCCCTGGGAGACCGCCAGTCCAGTCAAGTCAAGGAAGTAGCGGGCGAAGGTGACGGTTACGGCTGCCATGCCGCCGGTCTGGATGACCAGCAGCAGCACCCAGCCGTAAAGAAACCCCAGAGCGGGATGGTAGGCCTCACGCAGATAAGCGTACTGCCCGCCCACATGCGGGCGCTGCGCCGCCAGCTCCGCATAGATGAATGCGCCCAGCAGCGCGATGGCCCCGCCCGCAGCCCAGGCCGCCACGATGAGAAACGGGGTGTGTACACGCTGCGCCACCACATAGGGATTGATAAAGATCCCCGAGCCGATGATGCCGCCCATCACCACCATCACGGCATCGAATAGGCCGACCCGCCGTGCCAGTCTGCCCTCAGTTATCTGGGAGGCAGAGGCCGCGGCGGGTGGATGGTCAGAGATCATCGTGCCAGTTGAGGCCGACTAGAATAAGAATGTTCCTCGAGGAACACTTTTTCAGCGAGGCCGACCAGAATGGTATCGCAATTCGCCATACAGCCTATTGGCTGGGTGCATTCACCGGTAAAGGAAGTGGCGGACGACTGCTGGGGCGGGGTCGTCTCCACCATCGAGCTCGACCCTGCCCAGTTCACGCCCGCGGCTTTGCAGGGGCTCACTGAATTCAGCCACGTCGAGGTCCTTTTTCACCTGAACCGCATCGAGGCGTCCAAGGTGACGCGCGGGGCGCGGCATCCGCGCAATAGTCCTGACTGGCCTGAGTCGGGTATCTTTGCGCAGCGGGCCAAAGACCGCCCCAATCAGATCGCGGTCACGGTCTGCAGGCTCTTGAGTGTGAAAGGCATGAAGCTCACAGTCAGCGGCCTGGATGCGGTCGACGGCTCGCCGGTGATCGACCTCAAGCCTTATTTTCTGCAATTCCACCCCAGGCCGGAAGAGGTGAAGCAGCCACGATGGGTGGATGAGCTGATGCAGAACTATTTTCAGAAGAAGAAATAGCCTAGCGCGAGAATCTCTTCTCTGCCATGCGGTCTGCCGCCTGATAGGTGGGGATGCGGCTGCGCTCGGCGATGCCGAAGATCTGCAGAATGGTTTCGTAGATGCGGTCGATCTGCCTGAGAGTATGCTCGCGGCTCCAATCGAGGAGCTCGATGGCGCCGTTGATGATGCCGCCGGCGTTGGCGGCGTAATCGGGCGCGTAGAGCACACCGTTCGCGGCCAGCACATCGCCGTGGCGGTCCTCCAGCAGCTGATTGTTCGCGCCTCCGGCCACGATGAGACCTTTCAGGCGGGGCAAGGTTTCATCGTTGATGATGCCGCCCAGTGCGCAGGGCGAGAAAATGTCACAAGGCGTCTCGACGATCTCTTCAGGAGCGACGATCGCTGCGCCGCTCTCGCCGGCGTGGCGGAGGCCTTGGCCTGATCCACATCTGAAACGGTGAGCTCGCAGCCGGCATCGGAGAGCAGCCGGGCAAGATTGCGGCCAACATTGCCGCAGCCCTGC
>Ga0187777_10000721_pt1 | contig 21728 bp, 15 predicted proteins | sample 1015_Q2_SP5_10_M_FD_132416 | JGI IMG/M metagenome (GOLD analysis project Ga0187777, IMG submission 132416) | Tropical peat soil microbial communities from peatlands in Department of Meta, Colombia - 1015_Q2_SP5_10_MG | ecosystem: Environmental > Terrestrial > Soil > Wetlands > Peat | place... | reverse complement strand
GGCGTGATCATCAATCGGCCTCTGGATAAAAGTGTTTCAGATATGGTGACCGAAACGCCGCCGGATAATCTGGCCGACGTTCCGGTTTTTTTTGGCGGTCCAGTCGGCAACAACCAATTAATGTTGGCGGCTTTTGAGTGGCACAAAGGCGACGGCCTGAAATTAAATCACCACGCGACCAATGGGCTCGAAGCCATTCCCGATCCGTCTGGAAGTGGCCAGCGCATCCGCGCATTTTTGGGTTACGCGGGTTGGAGCGCCGGCCAGCTCGAAGCCGAGATGAAACAAAAAGCCTGGATCGTGCAAAAACCGAGTCGCGCAGCGTTGAAATTCGATCGGCTGTCGCGCCTGTGGTTCGACATCATGAATAAACTCGGCCCGTGGTATCGCATGCTTGCTGCCGCGCCCGACGATCCGTCGCTGAACTGAGTGACCAGTGATCTGTGACAAATGATCAGATCAACCCAGATAGCGTTTCTTGCTTGTCACTGGTCACTGATCACTTATCACTTCCTGAGTGATCATTGGCGTTCCCAAGGAAATTAAGGAACAGGAGCAGCGGGTCGGGTTGCTGCCGTCGGCGGCGGACCAGTTGAAAAGGCGGGGCCATTCCGTAGTGGTGCAAAAGAACGCAGGCGTCGGCTCCGGTTACTCGGATGACGAATATAAAAACGCCGGCGCTGAGATCGTCGATTCCGCTGAGGAGGTCTTTAGACGCGGAGAGATGATTGTAAAAGTGAAGGAACCGTTGTCGGCCGAATTTCCGCTTTTGCGCAAGGGCCAGATTCTTTTCACTTATCTTCACCTGGCCGCGAGCAAACCACTTACCGAAGCGTTGCTCAAATCTGGAGTAATCGGAATCGCTTACGAAACAATCCAGGTCAATAACCGTCTGCCGTTGCTCGAACCGATGAGCGAGGTCGCCGGAAGAATGTCAGTGGTGATGGGTGCGAACTTTTTAGCGAAACATAACGGCGGCAGCGGCGTGTTACTCGGCGGTGTGCCGGGGGTGTTGCCCGGCAGTGTTGTCGTTATTGGTGGAGGAACATCCGGAGTAAACGCGTTGCGAATGGCGAAAGGTCTGGGCGCGGACGTAACGATTCTCGACATCGATGTCGAGCGATTGCGTTTTCTCGATCTGGTGATGGAGGACTTGCACACTCTGTATTCCAGCGAGGCCAATCTCGATTATCTCATGCCCGATTGTGATCTGCTGATCGGCGCGGTGTTGTTGCCGGGAGCAAAAGCGCCAAAGCTGATCACTCGCGCGATGTTGCGAAAAATGAAACGCGGCAGTGTGTTCGTTGATATAGCAATAGACCAGGGCGGTTGCGCGGAGACTTCTCGGCCGACCACGCACGTCAATCCGGTTTACGTCGAAGAAGGAGTGACACACTATTGCGTGGCCAACATGCCGGCGGCCTACGCACGCACTTCGACGCAGGCGCTCACCAACGTGACTTATCGTTATGTCCAGTTGCTGGCAGACTGTGGGGCAAGAGAAGCGTGTTTGAAGCAACCGGCGCTTACTGGAGGCATTAACACTCTTAACGGAAAGCTGACCTGCCAGGCTGTAGCCGAAGCCCACGGTTTGAAATACGAACCGCCTTTTTAGGCGCTAATCGTGACGACCGCGGAGCGCGCTTGCTCCGAATCACGATTAACCGAAAGTCGTGTTTATGAAAAAATACATCTGCCTTCTTGCCGGCGCCGCCTTGCTCGCGGCTTGCGAACAAAAAACTGAAACTGCCGCCCCCGCATCGAGTCCAGCGAGTTCCCCGGAAGCCACCATAGAAACAAGCACGCCCCCTCCAACAACAGGGTCTGGCGATAACACGATGGCGACCCCCACGCCGACTCCCTAAATAAATACAGGCGGCGTCCGTCAAACTTTTGTACGAAGAGATATATCTGCCTTTTAATGGGAGCCGCGTTGCTCGCAGGGTGTGAGCAAAAGGAAACGACGGTCACAAATCCGCCGTCGGAAAAGAAAGACACTACAATTATCAAGGAGTCGCCAGCGCCGGCCACCAAGACCGAGACCAGGACGGACATTAATATTAAGACGTCGCCTTCGCCCTGACTCGAAGAAGTCTGAACATTCACAGAGTCTTTCGTTCGCATTAGTGGACGAAAGACTTTTGCTGTACTGCATTCCTGGTGATGTGGATCGGCGATTAGGTAGGGGCGGTTACGCTCCCGCTAGTGCATTCAGAATGTTCCCGCTTTTGGATTGCCGCGGAGCGGCGGAATTCACTGAACCGCCCGAGCTGGATTTGCGTTGCGGGCGATTGAGGTCAATCGCCCCTGCCTAATTGGCTGCACAGCTGTTTTCGGTTAGATAACGCAGCATCAGCTCAAACCGACCTTTCACGTTTTCCAAAAGCCGACGATTGACGTCGACAGCCGACTTCGATCGGATCAGAAAGCAGGGCCAGGTAGAACGAGGAAAGTTTGTTGTCCTGAGCTTTCTCCGGACCGGCGGCAACGCATTCCGGGCAGGCTTTGTCACCTCCCGCGCAATTGGCGGGGCGGTCGTCCGTAATCGCGTCCGACGTCGTCTGCGCGAAATCGTTCGCAGGCATCAGCACGAAATTGTTGGCGGCCCATTGGTCGTAACCATCGCGCGCCGGAACGCAGCCGCTGCGAGTTACGAACAGCTGGAAGGTGAGTGGTTGCGTCTGGCCAGACGCGCTTCTATTCTAAGCGCCTGATGCGCGGACTCATTCGCATTTGTATTAGAGCCTACCAATTGACCCTTTCGCCGTTGATGGTCGCCATCGGCGGACCTGGCTCTGGATGCCGGTTTCAGCCGACTTGTTCGGAATACTTTTTGCAGGCGGTCGAGTTGCACGGGACTGTGCGCGGAATTTTTTTGGGATTGAAACGAATCGCTCGATGTCATCCCTGGGGCGGCTCCGGAGAAGATCATGTTCCGCGGGTTGTCGATCATACCTGCCGGGCTGTCGCGGTGCGGAAGCGAGCCAGGCGTTGCGCGTGATTCGAAATCCCCAGAAACTTTATGGACCGAACCGCGTGGATTGTAGTTACACTTTGCGTCATTGGATTAGTGGCGTGGGAATGGTGGACCATCAAGAATGCTCCACCGCGTCCGGTTGCAGTCGCTGCTCCAACTCCAGCGCCGGCGATTAGCCCCAGCGCGCCGCCGCCGCTTCTCGCCTCACCCAATGCCGCCGCCACTCCTCCGACCGAAGCAGCTCCCGCGTTTGCAGAGAAAACGGAAGTGCTGCGCAACGATGACGTTGAGCTTCACCTGACCAATCGCGGTGGCGGGATCAGCGAAGCGGTCCTATTGAACCATATCGGCCAGGGCGATCAACGCGTCGTTCTCAATTCGAAAGACCAGGTGCCGATTGGTGCGATCGTCGATCAACCAGCTTCGCCGAAGTTGGAAGAGTTTACCCTAGTTCGCGAACCAGACGGCGGAGTCCGGTGTGAACGAAACGCGAATAACATCGTGATTCGAAAGAAGTTCTTCTTCCCGGCGAGCAAGGAGAAGAAAGACACCTTTCTTGCCGAGATGGATGTGGACTTTGTGAACGGCGGGGCGCAACCGTATTCGGACCCCGGCTATTTTGTCGCGCTGGGGGCTGCCGCGCCAATTCATCCCAAAGATTACTCTTATTACACGCGGCTCGTTTGGTGTATCGACGGCAGGGCCAAAGGGGTCGACGTGAATCGGTTCGGCGGCGGCGGTGGATTGTTTGGAATTGGATCCCATGCCCCCCAACCATTCTATCAACAGGACTTAAGCAATGTCGAATGGGCTGCGGTGAGTGATCAGTTTTTCACCACATTGATCGCGCCGCTTGCCACCAAAGGGAACGGGGTTTGGGGCCATCGTTTTGATATTTCGCCGGAACAAAAAATGTTCGGAATCACCGGCGCGCTGCGAATGCCGGGCTTCCAGTTGCCGCCGGGCCAGACTTACAGCGCTCGCTTCGAAATTTGGGCCGGGCCGAAAATTTACCATCGCCTGGCCCGTCTCGACCACAACGAGGCCGAGATCATGGACTTTGGAATGTTCAAGATCGTGAGCCAGTTCTTACTCAATTTCCTCAACTGGTTGCACGGTTTCTTGGGGTCCTACGGGTGGTCGATCCTTGCGCTTACTGCCGTAGTGAAAGTCGTGCTTTGGCCGTTGCAAAATAAGGCGAACCTCTCCATGCGCCGCATGTCCCTGCTTAATCCGAAAGTTCAGGAGTTGCGCGAAAAGTACAAAGACGATCCCACGCGGATGAATCAGGAGGTGATGAAGCTTTACAAGGATTACGGGATCAATCCTGTCGGCGGCTGTTTGCCAATGATGATTCAGATCCCGATCTTTTTTGGATTGTTTAAAATGCTCGGTCAGGCGGTCGAGCTGCGGAACTCGTCATTCCTTTGGGTGAAAGACTTGTCTCAACCGGACACGGTGGCGCATCTGTTCGGCGTGCCGATCAACGTGATCCCGTTGTGCATGGCTGCGACGCAAATCTGGTTGATGGCAATGACTCCAAAGACGGGCGACCCGACTCAACGCCGGGTGATGATGTTCACGCCCCTGATCTTTTTGTTTATCTGCTACAATTTTGCCGCGGCTCTGGCATTGTATTACACCACACAGAATCTTTTCAGCATCGTGCAATTCTATTACAACAAACGGCAACCGATACCGACCCTCGAGAAGGTTGCGCCGGCCGGGAAACGCAAATGATGACGCCGAAGGAATTACTCGACACCATTCTCGGCTTTCTTGGATTTGTCGTCGAAATCGAAGAATCGCAAAACGAGGCCGGTAATCTTGTCCTGCAAATTTACAGCGAGGAAAGCCGGCGCTTGATTGGCCGGGACGGGGAAACACTCGAAGCCGTCCAGTTTTTGCTGAACCGCCTGCTCCAGGCCCGGGACAAGGACGCTCCGAAAGTAGTCGTCGATTGTGAAATGTACCGATCGATGCGCGAAGACCGCATCGTGCAGCGAGTACGCACTCTGGCGGAGCGGGTCCGCGCGACCGGAAAGTCACTTCAACTGGAACCGATGAACTCTTACGAGCGTCGAATTGTGCACAACGCCTTCAAGGACGATCCGGATATTGCGACCTGGAGTCCGTCCGATTCCGCGCGCATCAAGCAGATCACGTTGCTGAAACGCCAGCCAAAAAGAGAAAACGCGCAAAAAGAAGCTGCTCAAAAAGAATAACAGGTGTATCGAGCTCTCCCAGCTCGATTAAAAACGCGATCCGGAGAGCGCGTTCCACCTGATAGGCTTGTCCCACAATGGCCCAGCGAATAGATCGTTGTCCGATAATAGCGTAGCGCTTCGCAACCTGATCACATGTCACTTTCCCTCGGTTTCCCAAACCGAGTCGCCGGCTTCCTAGGTGCACTCGCTTTGCTCGGCACCTCCCGCCGTAAAGTTCGCTCCCGCGAACCGCACACGTCACTTCCCTTCAGCCTTCGAAGCGCGCGGCCTCTTTGGTCACGCCGGATTTCACTTCCGGACGCCAGCGAAATTTTTTCAGAATCGGATTTGGTTTCCCTTCGACCGCGTCCGCAATGATCTCTCCCAGGACCGGAGCGAACTTAAATCCGTGACCGCAATCTCCTGTGGCAACGATCAGGTTGGGACGCTTCGGGTCCGGCGCGATCCAGAAGTCGCCATCGTTTGTGTCGCAATACATGCAGATCCGCGTGTAGACGATCGGGGCGTCAGCGAGCGAGGGAATGGTCGATCGTAAAAACGCGCGCAAATCGCGTTCTTCACTGGCTGTCACGACGCGCTCCCTGGAATCTGGAGACATTTCACGCCCGTTGCCATGGTTCGCGATCTTCACAATTCCCTGGTTCAGCGGGAATCCGTAATAGCCCGTTGTTGAAATGTCCGCGCCAAAAAAAGGAAAGCGCTCGGGCCGGAACAATTCTGGCTGGGCCGGCTTCAAATGGAAAACCGGATGTCCTGTAGCGCGAAGAGATTCGTTTGTGTCTGGCAGCAGATCGGGCGTCCACGCGCCTGCCGCTATCACAACCGCGTCGCCACGAATACGGTTTCCATCTTCGAGGAGAACTCCTTTGACACAGTTATTGTTGTCGTCGAGTCCGGTGACCTTTGCACTTTCGCGCAATTCAACGTCGAGGGTCTTCGCGTATTCAATCAAAGTTCCGACGACATGGCCGCTTTCTGCGTAGCCGGCTTTCGGATCGAAGAAGCCGTCGTGGAACCGGTCCGGAGCAAACGCCGGAAAACGTTGATGGAACGTGTTTGAATTGAATGGCTCGAATTGATGTCCGTGCTTTTTGAGCATTCTCGCGCTTTCATACTCGAAGTCGCCCGGTCGCATCGGATGCTTGCAAACGAACAGCACCCCGGTTTCGTGATACAGCTCGGTCCCGAACTTCCTGTTCCACTCCCGCCAAATCGGGATGCAACGATCCGCCAGCGCAGTGTAATCGTCGTCCGGACCATAAGCGGCGCGAACGGCTTTGCTTATATCGGTCGAAGCGGCGAGGGGATGGGGCAGGGGGCCGGGGTCGATCAGGGTGACTTTGTGTCCCCGATTTTTTAATTCGATCGCGGAAGTAACCCCGTTAATCCCTGCGCCAACAACGATTACCGTCACACCGTGAATTCGAAAATGATTTTGCCACTGCGTTTGGATTGCATCGCATTTGCGACGGCGGCGCGCGCATCGTCAATCGCGTATCTCTTCTCCACTTTCGGCTTCAAAAGGCCGCGCCTGGCCATATCGAAGAGTGGATTAAATGCCGCCATCCGCTCGGCCATCGTGGCATTGTCGTACCAATGATTGATCCAAATTCCGCGAAAGCGGAGGTCTTTGAAAATCAGAAGGCCGGTGGGGATTTTTAACGGCTGCAAGCTCATCGCGCCAAAACTGACCAGCGTTCCGCCGAAAGCGAGACAGTTGGATAATCGCAACGCGCTATCGCCACCCACGGAATTCAAGCCAAGGCGAATCGTGGCGCCGCTGGTCGCCGACTTCACTTCCTCGCGAAAGGTGCCAGTCCGGCTCGGACTTTCGCTTTCAACAAGCACGACGTCTCCGCCTTCCCGCCGCAATTCGTCGATCAAGTCCGGACGCCGTACCACATTCACTGTTTTGAACGCGAGCTCGCGCGCGATTTGAATCACCGCGCGCCCAACCGCCGAATTCGCCGCGTTTTGAATCACCCAATCGCCTCGGCCAAGATCGACATAATCGTGCAATAATCGCCAGGCGGTCATCGGGTTGATTTTCAACATTGCGGCTGAGACGGGATCGATTTCCGGTGGGACGACGACCAGGTCTTTGGCTTTGACCGCGACTGCTTCACGCCAGGTCCCGATGTTGTGCGGCAAGATTACCAGCGCTCCTTTTTTGATGCTCGAAACATTCGCGCCGATTTCGATCACGATGCCGGCGCCTTCAAATCCGGGAACTGCGGGCACCTCGCGACGCGCGGGATATTTTCCCTCGATCGCGTTGATATCGGCAGGATTCACCGGAGCGGCGCGCATTTGCACTACGACTTCGTCCGCGGCCGGACTGGGCCAGGGCTCGCTTTTAATTTGCAGGACATCCGTCGGATTTCCGTGCGTTTCGTAAACGACGACTTTAGTAGTCTTGTTCATTCCATGAATTCGGCGTCGAATCCTACACTAATTTTTGCCAAGCGTCCGCGATATTGCGAGACGTCGCGCGAGCCGCAGAGCTTGATAGTTAGGCTAAATTAGTTTTCGCTGAAACTGTGCCAACGCCCCAGCCTGCCACGACCAATCTGCAAACCGGCGCGCGAATCGCGATGGTCGGTCTTGTCATTAATGTCTTGCTGGCCGCGATTAAAATTGCCGCTGGCCTGTTAGGCAACGCATACGTTTTGATCGCCGACGGCATTGAATCGGCGCTGGATGTGGGTGGTTCAATAATTATTTGGGGCGCGCTAAAATTCGCGGCCCGTCCGCCGGATGCGACGCATCCTTACGGTCACGGAAAAGCGGAGCCGTTTGCTGCCATCGTTGTGTCTGTGGGCGTGCTCGCGGCCGCGCTCGGTCTTGCCATATCCAGCGTGCACGAGTTGTTTCTGCCACGCCACGCGCCCGCGCCCTACACTTTGATCGTTTTGATTGTGGCGGTGGTGATCAAGGAGGCAATGTATCGCCATGTCGTTCGCATAGGCCGGAACGCGGAAAGCACTGCGATTCAAACCGACGCCTGGCATCATCGAACGGACGCCATGACTTCGATCGCCGCGTTCATTGGAATTTCAGTTGCGTTGATCGGCGGCGAGGCCTGGCAAAGCGCGGATGATTGGGCAGCACTGTTTGCATGTGGGTTGATTGGCGCAAACGGTTATCGCCTGCTTCGCCCCGCGCTCTACGAGATTCTCGATACTGCGCCGGGTGGCGAGATTGTCGACAGGGTTTGCGATGCGGCCCGCACCGTTCCGGGCGTCGTCGAAATTGAAAAGCACATCGTTCGCAAAATGGGACTCAGTTTTTATGTCGACCTTCACGTGAAAGTGAACGGCGAGATCTCGGTCCGGCAGGGGCATGACATTGCCCACGAGGTGAAACGCGCGATTCGAGAGAGTGATCGGCGCATTGTCGACGTTCTCGTCCACATCGAACCAGCGCAATAAAGCGGAAATCCCAGATTTCCGATCATATCTTTTCAACTCAAGTGTCTTCGTTATAGGCGAATCGATAAGGCCAATGTTCGAAGCATTTCACCAATCCAGCGCGGACCGGATTCTCTAATAAGTACATCCATTTTTCTTGGATCGATTCATCGGATCGGAGCAATCGATCGAAACAACCGGGTTGCCATTGCCACTCGGCAGTTGTAGGGCAAGCGCCCCGCTTGCCGTCTTTGGTCATTTCTTCACGCATCCAGCGTTTTAGTGCGCCAGAGAAATTTCCAAGATCAGCATCGCGATTCTCGGTCGGTGCAACGATTGCATGGAGATGATCGGGCATGAGAACGGCAGCAAGGACTTCCCAGGTTCTAAGTTTCGAAGCAGCGATCCTGAATGCACTGAATGCATGATCGTTCGCGAGCACGCGTTTCCGGTCAGCTACGCAGATCGTGACGAAGTAAACGACCTCTTTATCGTGCGGTAGCCAGACGGGAATGCGCGGGGGGTGCGCCATGACTCAATATTGGCGCGTAACGTGCGTTGACGGCAAGCGTCAATCTCTCTACTTCCCGTACATATTGGGGAAGCCATCGGACAGGCGATAATTGTAAAATGGGCAAGCGGAGCGCTTGCCCTACAAGTTTTTCACCAGCGCAAGTAGTGCGTCGGTCAAGCTCGCGCGAATTTGGGAAATTCGTTGTCCGAATCGCAAAAGTGGGCGAATCGAGCCAGGATGTCTTAATAAATAGGAGACCAAACGTCCATAACGCGTCTGCTGCCTTTCGATGTCGAACAAAACATCGGGCGGCGCCGGAAATGGATCGTTGGGCGTATCGGTGATCGCGCGTAATGAAAGTAACGGCATGCCGTGCGCTTTGCAGATATCGAGAATCGCACCCGTTTCCATGTCGACCGCGGCCGCGCTGGACGCGCGAGCAATTTCATTTCGCTGGGAAATCGAATCGACGATTGATGACGAACTGAAAAGTCTTGTCGCAGCGGCTCTACGGTCGCGCAGAATCTCTTTCGCCAATCCCAGCAAATTCGGGTCGGAAAAATTCTCAGCCAGAATCAGATCGCCAATCTGCAAGGAGTCGCTGACTGCACCCGCGAACCCGGAGGTGATTACAAACTCGGGCCGCGCCTTGTGAAGAAGGAGTTCAAGGCGTTCGTTACAATCTTTACGACCGACTCCGGTGTGCACAACAGCGACATCGCGATTGCCGATTTGTCCAAAGAGCAAGCCGTCGACACGCTCAACTTGCCGTAGTTGGCGGACCAAATCGGAACTCTCAGTGGGCAGCGCAAACGTGATTCCAATCATTGCCCAGCGGCGATACGCACCTGGAGAATGGTTTTCTCCGACGCGCCTGGTTCGGCAACTGCCGCTGGAACGGAGGCGCCGAGTTTCTTAAGTCGGTCGCGAAATTCGTTCAATCGCGCGGTTGGAATCTCGGCAAAAATCAAGATGCCATTTTCATTATTCAGATTTTTGGTCGCCGAGCCCCCGGATTGACTCGCCGCGGCGATCACCTTGTTGGCTATTTCGTCGCGTTCCGTAGTGGGCGCGTTGAATGTGATTTCCTCGATGCCCAGGGTTGGAGTCGGCAAAGCTGCCGCTGCGGTTTGAGAAAGACTTTGGGCCAACTCGGTCCGGTTCTCTTCCGTCCTTTCGCGCGCGCGCTGCCTGTTCTTCATGAAAAAGATCGCGTAAATTCCAAACGTGACGTTGGCGGTAACCAGAACGATAAAAAAGGTCATAATCCGTCGGGCCAGCACGGCCCCGCGCTCGGACGCCGACGTGACATCGCCGACGCCCACAACCTCGCGGGAGTCGCCGCTCATGTTCGCATGAATCTGGCGCGCCACCGCCAGCTCGCGTCGCGCTTCCGGATCGGACATAAAGCGCTGGTCCAGGTCTGCTCGCTCGTCAGGCGGCAATCTGCCGTCGAGATAATCGAAAAGCTTGTCCGGATTCATTGACTGGTTGGAGAAAGCGTGGCTCGACAGGCGTGTCCGCGCAATCGGCAACTTGCGTATAAGTGGCTAAAACTGCCCTGATTTGCGCTTTCCCCTCGTGCGGTCGAGTAAATCCGTCGTGAGCGAATCTGCTCAGGGTAGCATCAAGCCTGGGAATTGGCGTCGCCGAACGTTAATCGCGGTCGGGTTTTTCTGCGCCCTGGTGCTGGTCTTTCATCGGCCGCTCTTATTATATATCGGTCGCCAGGTCGCCCTTCATTACGCTGCGAAGGAGAACCTGAAAATCGAATTTCGCCTCGAGGGCGGCGTTTTCACAAATCTCACTATCCGGAATCTGCACGCAGTCCCGACCGGACCGAGCGACGTGGAGTCGATTGACATCGAGTTTGCGCGCTTTGATTACGGGTTGTTTGCGTTACTGCGACATGGAATCTCCAAGGCGATTCTAAACGTCGAGTTGAAATCGGCGCGGATCGTGTTGAATCCGGCCAAGGCGCCCTTGCCGCCGCGTCCGCCGAACCCGAAGAACAAAATCGAGCTGCCGGATATTTTCCCCGAACAAATTCATGTCGCCGACGCAACGTTGATTGTTCGGAATCGGCCGTTCGACTTCGTTGCCGAACATGCCGACTTGGATTTGGATCCACGACAGCCCGGCGAGATCAAGGTTGCCAAATTACAGCTGGTTGGCGGGCAGACCTGGTTGAACCTGGCCGCAGGCGCAACTTACGCCAACCGCAGCCTGACCTTGCGCAATCTTGTTCTCGGCGACAATGAGCAGTTTCGTTCAATCAACTTCGACGCGTCACAGATCGACGCTCGCAGACTCGGCATCAATTTCGATTACCGGGTCACGGACGGAAATATCACGGGTGCGATGATGCTTCGCGAATCGCAGGATTCGCTGCAAACCGACGTCAGGATTCGTTCCGAAAACGTGCCGATGGCAGCGATCAATAAGTTTGCCGCGTTGCCCGAAGACTGGTTGCGCGGTTCAATCGAAAAGTTCGACGTCGATGTCAGCGGATTGCTCAAATCGCCCGCGACCTGGAGCGGAAACCTGACTGCGATCATCAGGGATTTTCGGCAAGAGCAAACCGCCTTCGATCGCGGGGAGTTTCAGGTTATGGCAAAGAACGGGAGCGCCAGCTTGCAGTCGGCGGAGATCAAACAGGGCAAAAACGATCTTCGTATTAAGGGATCGGCCGAACTCCCGCGTGACATTCGCGATTTGGGCCGAGCTCCTGCGACCTTCGAACTCACGGCGATGGTGCCGGACTTGGACGAAGTGACGGCCGCTATGCCGCAGAAGATCAGCGGGTCGGCGCAGCTAGACGGCAAGATGAACATTCGCGGTGCAACGCTCGACGGCGATTTCACCCTGGCCGCGCCGTCGATTGAATTTCAAAACGCGCACTGTGCAAACCTGAACGCGACGATCAAGTTCTCGAAAAAAATTCCGCCCGCCAATCTCAACAAACCCTGGTTCGATAATCTGGTCTCGGATTCAACCTTCGCCATCTCGAACGTGCGCTTTCGCGATTACGTCGCTGATTCGGTGGAAGGCTCGCTCCACGGCCAGGATGATCTGATGACGTTCGATCGGCTGGTTGTTAAACGAAAAGAAAACGAGTTCACGGTCAGTGGCGATTATCGTTTGCCAAAAGACCTGGCGAAGGTTTCTGACCAACCGGCGAAGGTCGACATCTCCTTAAACGTTCCGCAACTGGCTGACTATTGGGTTTCAGATTCGTCCGATAAAATCTCCGGACCTTTGCAGGGAACTGGCCGCATCGAATGGGAAAATGGAATCGCCAACGGCCAATTGTCGGTCGTCGGCGCGAATCTTCACATGCGCGACCTGGTATTCACTCAAATCGACGGCCAGGTGCAGGTCTGGAACGACATCGTCTACTTGAACGACCTCAGCGCAAAGTTGAACGACCGGGATTTTTTCAGTCTCAACGGAACTTTCGATCTTAGGGGCTCGCATCATTACAGCGGAATGTGCCGGGCGAGCATTTCGGACTTATCGAAACTGCGTCCGTTGCTCCGTACGTTTGGAAATCAAAACGATCTGGGCGGTTCGCTGGCAATGGAGTGGGAGGGAAGCGGCGATGTCGAGGGGTTCAAGAAAACGGGTCAGCTTAAGCTTTCGCTGGATAACGGCCGCTACGGTAATGCCCGTTCGTTACAGGCCAACGTGAACGCGACTTACTCGCCGGAGGGTTTCGACATCCCAACGATCTTTTTTCGCAGCGATAAACTTTATTTCCAGGCGATCGCTCACGCCCAGGGCGAAACGCTCGAGGTGAGCAAGATCGAGCTGGACCAGGACCAGGCGAAGTATGCCGGCGGCTATGCTTCGATCCCGTTCGTCTGGAAGAATCTTGGCACTGACTCGGCGGTGCTTCCGTCCAATGGAAAAGTGAGCGCGACGTTTCAATCCGCAAACCTCGACATCAGGAAGCTTTTTCAGGACGTCGGACTCACGCCCGCTGCGTCCGGATCTTTGAACGTTAAATTCGATGCGAACGGAACCCTGGCCGATCCGAACGCACGGCTCGATGTGCAAATGCGCCAGGTGAGGAGCCTGAGGTTCGAGAAGTTTGAACCGGCTTCGGTGGATCTGACCGCGCAAACCAAGGGTAAAGAACTGGCGGTTACGGGGAAACTGCAGCAGGCGAAAATTCAACCGCTGGAGGTGGCCGCAAACTTTCCTTTCGATGTTTCGAAGATCGCGCAGCTGGGAAGACTGCCGGACGATACTCCGATGAACGCGAACCTGCGCTTGCCGCGCAGTTCGGTAAACTTTTTGCGGCAGTTCATCCCGGGCGTTCAAGAACTCGACGGCGATGCCGCCCTGGAGCTGAGTGTTCGCGGCACAATCGCCAAGCCGGTTTTTACCGGCAGTGGCGACATGACAGTCAACGTCGCACGAATGACGGATCCAACTATTGCTGCGGTCCAGAATTTCAAGGCGCGTCTAAGCTTCGCCAATGACGCGCTCACGATCGAGCAATGTCGGGGCGAACTTTCCGGCGGACGTTTTACCATTGCCGGCGGCGTGAGGTTTCCCACCTTGCGCAACGCCGATCTGAACTTGCAGTTGAAGGCCGAAAGCGCACTGATCGCGCGAAATGATACTGTGACGGCGCGCACGGACGCCGACATCAAAGTGGCCGGTCCATTCTTGAGCGCGAACGTGACTGGCACGGTCGCGTTGACCAACAGTCAGCTCCTGAAAAACCTTGACCTCATGCCGATTGGGCTGCCGGGTCGGCCGGCGCCGCAGCCGCCGCAGTCACGACCGCAATTCTCGATTCCAAAGCCGCCGCTGCGCGATTGGAAATTCGATGTGGCGATTAAAACCAAAGACCCGTTCCTGATCCGCGGCAATCTTGCGAATGGCAAAGCGATCGGCAATCTGCGTTTGACCGGCACGGGGCTGCAGCCGGGGTTGGATGGCTATGTGCGGCTCGAAAACGTGGACGCTACGCTCCCGTTCAGCCGTCTCGAGATCTCATCCGGGTATCTTTACTTCGATCCATCCGATCCCCTCAATCCGAAGATTGATATGCACGGCCGATCGGTGATCCGCGATTACACAATCAACGTTTACATCTACGGAACGTCCCTCGCCCCGCAGGCGATTTTCACCAGCGAGCCGCCACTGCCCCAGGAAGAGATCATTTCTTTGCTTGCAACCGGAGCAACCCGGGAGGAATTAACCGGCAACAACAACGTGCTGGCCGGACGCGCCGCGATGTTGCTCGTCCAGCAGCTTTACCGAAAAGTTTTTAAGAATGGGCAGGGGACACAAAGCAGTTCCGTCTTCGATAGGTTAGATTTGGACGTCGGCACGGTCGATCCCCGAACAGGCCAGCAACAGGTGATTGCGCGTTTCAAGGTGAACGACCAATTTGTGTTGCTCGGCGATGTCGGGGTAGGCGGCGATTACCGCGGCATGGTGAAATATCTGATTCGGTTCCGGTGATGTGTCGCTTATCCTTTGCTTTTTTCATCGCGGTTGCCGCTCCGTTGGGAGCGCAAACCGCTCTCGACGTTCCGCGGGCGGAGCAAAAACAGGAGCAGCAGAATGCAGTCGCCAAAGTGCAGGAGAAACGGGCCCAGGCGACCACGAATGTCGAGTTCATCGGCCAGCAAGCGTTCAAGGAAAAGGACTTGCGCACTGCGGTCAAAGAACAGCTGGCGACGATCGATCAATTCGGCCTGACTCCCGCGCGGGCGGACGATCTCGCGTTCTTCATTGAACTTTTCTATCGCAAGCACGGTTACACCAAAGCGACCGTTCGCTACAAGATCGCGGGCCGGGATAGTCTCCGGCTCGAGATCACTGAAGGCGCGTTGATGGCGCTCGGGCCAATCACGTTTGCCGGTAACGCGCACGAATCGGAAAAAAAGCTGTTTGAATTTGTCGTCGGTCCTACCCGCCAGCGTTACTCGAAGTTGCAACGCACTTTGCCTTTCGTGGCGTCAGATATTCAGGAGGGCGCGGAATTGGTTCAACGTTTTTATGTCGCGGAAGGATTTCTCGACGCCGTCGTCGATCAGCCGCGTTATACCTTTAATAACGAGCTGGGCCGCGTCGATGTTACGATTCCGATTCGCGAAGGCCGCCAGTATTTCTTTGGTGACGTTTCATTTGGAGGACAGACGATTTATGGGCCGGACGCGCTCCGCGGACAGCTCCAGGATTTGTTGAATCAGCCCTACACCGAAGCGCGCGTAGCCGACATTCCGCGGCGGCTTCAGGCATATTTTAAATCCCGCGGATACTATGAAGTAAAAGTGCAGGCGACACCCAGGCCGGAAAGCGCGATAGCCGGGCGCATTCCTGTGCAGGTCGCTGTTTCGCCCGGCGTTCTTTATCATTTTAGCGGCGAAGTTTTTGTAAACGGGCTGACGCGGTTGCATCCGAGTTTCGTTCAAAAGCGCTTCACGAAATTACAAGGCCAGACTTACAGCCCGGAAGTTCTCGATGACAGATTCCGCACGTTGATGAAGACCGGCCTGTTCAACGTGTTGAAAATTGAGCCCACTCCAATCGCCGACGAAGATGCCCTTTTGTTAAACATCTCGGCCGAGGAAGCGAAGAGCAAGGAGTTCGGCTTTTCGATTGGCTACGGCACATTCGAAGGCGCAATTGTGGGCGCACAATTTCGTGAGCGCGATCTGTTTGGTTACGGACGGCCGATCACGATATCGGCCGAAGTTTCCCAACGCAGCTACAAGGGCGAATTCGTTTACGAAGACCCGTTCCTTTTCGACACTGACATTTATTTCAGGAACCGCCTGGCCGCATTCACGTTTGATTACGACGGTTATTCAAAATTCGAGGTCGGCGACCGGGTGGAGTTGAGGCGAAAATTCACCAAACAATATGAAGCCGGCTTGGTCTTCGCCGCTCGTCACGTTGAAATCACCGACGCGTCGATTGCCAACCGTTTTCTTGGGCCCACGGTTTACTGGGCGAACTCACTCGGATTTACTCAAACACTGGACTTGCGCGAAAGTCCGCTGGTTGAGCCGCGCGGTTTTGCCTTCAACAACACATTCGATGTTGCGTCGACCGCGTTTGGGAGTCAGATCCAGCTGATTCGAGGAACCGGAGGTGCCTCTTATTTTCTGCCGTTCGGCCCGAAGTCATTAACACCTGGCGTAGCCGAGGACGAAACGCTGCCGCCGTTGCGGCGGTGGCTACAGCAATCCTCGATCGCGTTTGGCGCGCGAATTGGCGCGGTTCACTCTCTGAACCATTCCGGTCCGGATGAGGAGACGACGCTGCCAATCGACGAGCGTTTCTTCAACGGCGGCGCGACCACTGTCCGCAGTTTTGGCGAACGCGATCTTGGCCCGCTCGATCCGAAGGGGAATCCGATCGGTGGCGAGTTTTATACCATCTTCAATGTCGAGTACACCTTTCCGATTTACGGCGAACTCCAGGGTGCAACGTTCTTCGATGCCGGAAACCTTCTGCCGACGTCAGAAGATCCCAGCCTCGACGACATGCGCTACGCTCTCGGCCTCGGTTTGCGCTACAAATTGCCGATCGGCCCAATCCGCCTCGATTATGGATTCAATCCTGACCCTCAGAAGGACGAAGACTTTGGCGCATTTCATCTTAGCTTCGGCTTCGCGTTTTAAGAGAGCCCGCTAAAGACGCTAATTATTCGTGTGATTTCGCGTAATTCGCGGGAAGATTTATGATTCGCGGGCACATTCTGCTTCTGTAACAAATGCAAGATCGATCACAGCTCGGCGACACGCCGCCGGAAGTTTTTCGAGACCAACTCCATCAGCTGGTCGATTGGATCGCGGATTTTCGCGAAGGCCTCGGTAACCTGCCGGTGGCCCCGAATGACAAGCCAGGCGCGATCCGCGCGGGATTGCCGTCCGCGCCTCCCGAACAAGCCGAGTCGTTCGATAAAATCCTCGCCGACATCAATCACCTAATCGTTCCGGGCATGGTGCATTGGAGCCATCCGATGTTTCTTGGGTATTTCGGCTGGACACAAACAGGGCCGGGAATTCTGGGCGAGCTCGCAAGTGCGCCGTTGAACGTGAACGCAATGACGTGGCGCACTTGCCCGGCAGCCACGGAATTGGAGACGCTGGTCGTCGATTGGTTGCGGCAGTGGATGAAGTTGCCGAAAGAATTTGGCGGAGTTGTTTACGACACAGCGTCGGTCGGAATCATGCACGCGCTTGCGGTTGCTCGCGAAGAAGTCGCGCCATCGACCAGAAAGCTTGGTCTCACCGGCAGAAATCTTCCACGCTTTCGTATTTACACTTCGGATCAGGCGCACAGCTCGGCCGAAAAGGCGGCGATCGCGCTCGGCCTTGGCGAAGAAAATGTCCAACGCATTCCGAGCGATGCCGAGTTTCGGATGGATGTGCCCGCTTTGCGCTCGATGATTGAGCGCGATCTCAAGGATAAATATAAGCCTCTCGCCGCAATCGCGACTGTCGGCACAACTTCCACCGCGAGTATCGATCCGGTCGCGGACATTGCGAAGATTTGTCGTGAACACAAAATGTGGCTGCACGTCGACGGCGCCTACGGCGGCGGGTTCGCCATTCTTCCCGAATACGAATGGATCACCAAGGGTTGGAGCGACGCGGATTCAATCGTAATCAATCCGCATAAGACGCTCTTCGTTCCGCTCGATTTCAGCATTCTCTTTGTCCGCGATCTGGAGCGGCTTCGCCGCGTGTTTACGCTCGTCCCTGAATATCTGCGGGGCGACACGATCGAGGCCGAAAAGAATTACATGGACTACGGCATTCAGCTCGGCCGCCGTTTCCGCGCCTTGAAAGCATGGATAATCTGGCGCTCGCTCGGTCGCGCGGGGATGGTAGCGCGATTACGCGAGCAGATGCGTCTCACTAATCTGCTTGTCGATTGGATCAGGGCCGACGAACGATTTGAAATTGCGGCGCCGGTTGTGATGCCGGTCGTTTGTTTTCGATTCGTCGGAACTGTAGCCGGCGTCGGTGACGCCGGTCCGGGATCAGCGATCCCGGCTACAAGATTTGATCAAGTTAATTCCGAAATTGTCGAGCGGATCAATGCCTCCGGCCGCGCTTACCTCACTCAGACAAAATTGTGTGGGCAAACCGTCATGCGAATTGGCTTCGGTAACGTTCTTACAACCGAAGAACATTTGCGCGCCGCGTGGGAATTAATTCAAGAAATGGCGGAAGAGATCTTGGAGGGACGCGCTCCGTCGCGTCCCTGAAATTTGGAGGGACAGGCTCCGTCCTGTCCCACTAATATAAACGAATCCCCCCAGACCATGAACGACGGACGTCGTCATCCTCCACACTTCCCGCCTGTCGAACGACACAACACACCCATTATTTTGTTCATAACAGTGTGCACAAAGGATCGAAGACACGTTTTGGCAACTCAGCGGATCCAAGAACTGCTTTGCGTCGCTTGGAAAACGCGCCCGTCATGGCTTGTTGGACGTTATGTGATCATGCCCGATCACATTCATCTGTTCTGCGCTCCGGCTGATCTAGTCCCGCCGCCATTAGAACCATGGGTACGTTTTTGGAAATCATATGTTTCGAATCATTGGAATGACTCCGCGCAGCGGCCAATTTGGCAGCGTCACTGTTGGGATACCCAACTTCGAAAAGGCGAGAGCTACGAGGCGAAGTGGGACTATGTCCTGGAGAATCCAGTCCGCGCCGGGTTGGTGAAGCGGTCGGAGGATTGGCCCTACCAAGGAGAATTAAACATTTTGGATTGGTAGATTGCTAGTGGGACGCGACGGAGCGCGTCCCTCCAGGTGGCGTCCCTCCATAAAACCACTTGGCGCAGGCTCTCGAAGTCGTAAATTGCCCGCCCATCCATGATCAAAATCCTCCGTAAACATCGTAACTGGCTCATGATCGTCATCGCCGTCCTGGCCCTGCCGTTCTGTCTCTACTTCGTCAAAAGCGACACCAGTCTGATCCGCTCCGATTCCTTCGCCGAGATGTACGGTCACAAAATCACCCTGATCCAGGCCCGCCGGGTCGCGGGTCTTTATCAACTCGCCAAGTTTCTCGGATTGTCCGATCTCATCGATGGTTTGACTCCCATCCAGGCAAGCGAGGACCAGAAGGTGACCTCGTTCATTGTCAATCTGACGGTTCTTCGCCACGAGGCCCAGCGCCTTGGGGTTGAGCCGTCGGAGTCGGAGATCGTCGATGCGGTAAAGAACTTTCCTGCCCTTCAAGGCAAGTCCGGTTTGGACGCCGCCAAGTACGACCAGGTAGAAAAGGAAGTTCTGCCCTCGCTCGGATTTACCGACGAACAATTACGCGAGATCGCGCGCGATGAACTCTGCCTGAAACGAATCAAGGACCTGGTGAGCTCGGCTGTCACGCTCCCCGAAAGCGAGAGCAGGTCCAATTACGACCTGCTCTACGGCAAGAATTTCGTCACAGTTGTTCGGGTAAAAACAACGGATTTGCTTAATCAGGTCCAGGTAAAAGACGACGACATCAAAAAGTTTTACGACGCCCACAAGGCCGATTTCAAGACCGAGGAGAAGCGAAAAGTCGAATTGGTCCATCTGGCGCTGACCGACGAACAGAAAAAATTGAAAGACAAGGAGCGGATCGATGCTCTTCAGAAATTGGCTGATCGCGCCAACGATTTCTCGCAAGCGCTGCTGGAAAAGGGAGCAGATTTCCACCAGGTGGCGGCGAAGTTTCAGTTGCCGGTCGAAACCACCGGCGAATTCACGGGCTCGGCGCCGGATCCGAAGCTCAACGGTGACGCCCAGTTAAGCCGGGCTGCATTCGGATTGACTCAACAGGAACCGAACAGCGATCCAATTCAGGGGGCGGACGGTTTTGTGATCATGCATCTGGCAGGAACTGTTGATTCCCGTCCACTTACGCTCGACGAGGCGAAGCCAAAAATTGTCGACGCAATCAAAAACGGTCAGGCCCGTGAAATGGCGCAGGCCAAAGGTCGAAAGGCAGCGGAGACATTGCGCAATGGATTGAAGGCGGGCCAGCCACTTGGATTTACTTTGGAACAAGCCGGCGTGAAAGCCGAGAAAGTCGAGCCGTTCGCCATTGGCGACGATCTCGAGCCAAAGAATCCCGACCAAAAGAAAAACGAACCGCAGGGCATGATCCTCATCAAAAATCTGACCGGAGACCTTTCGCCCGGTGAAGTCAGTGATTTCACTCCCTGGGTTGATGGCGGTCTGATTGTGATCATGGACAAACGCGAGGCGCCCGACCCCGCACAGTATCAGCAGGCAAAGGCAAACTTCGCGGAGCGTTATCTCGCGACCGCGCGCGAGTGGGTTTTCACGGAGTGGTTGCGCGATCGTCAGCGGGAATCCGGTCTGCAATACGCTCGAGGTTAGTCGACAGGATTAACAAGATTAATTCTGATTTTCTGGTTCGGGTTTCGTAGAAATCGGGCGAATCTTGTCTAGACTTTCTCCGGAATGCCGAGCCGCGACGAAATCTTCGACGACGCCAATGGCGACCTGGCCATCGGTGAGTTGGAAGCCGCCATCGAAAAGTACCGCCATTGCGTCGATCTCGATCCGGACTTTTTCGACGGCTGGCATGCGCTGGGGATGGCGCTGATGAAAGTTGGCCGCTTCGACGAGGCGGTCGAGGCCGGCAAAAAAGCGGTCGAGCTTAAACCGAACGACCAGATTGGCTGGACGAGTCTGTCACTCTTCTACAATCGTGCCGGCAACATCAAGGAAGCCGAGGCCGCCGGCACCAAGGCAAAAATAATCTCCTGGGGCGGAAAAATCGCGAAAGAATAGAAATACCTCGCACAGAGTCCACAAAGGGCGCGACGGCTCACGACTTTAAATTCGGCTCGCGTTCCGTTGTTACCTTTGTGCCCGTTGTGTGAGCCAGTCCTCACCAAATGTCTCCGGGGCGGCAGAGTTGCGAAAGAAATAAAACATCTCGCACAAAGTCCGCAAAAGGGCACGACGGTTCAGAACTTTAAATTGGGGTTCGTGTTCCGTTGTTACCTTTGTACCCGTCGTGTGAGCCAATCGCTCACCAAATGTCCGCGCGTTTGTCGGCGGGTCGCACCATGGGCGATCCGTCCGGAACATTGAACGCCTTTGCGAATTCCGGCAGGTCCGACAGCGGGCCGTCCACCCGGAAATGTCCTGGTGAATGCGGGTCGGTGTTTAACCGAAGCTTTTGGTCTTCGTCGCGAATCTTTTGTCGCCAGATTCCTGCGAAGGCGAGAAAGAACCGTTGTTCCGGCGTGAAGCCGTCGATCTTCTTGTTTCGCTCTTCCGGATGTTTATCGAGCGCTTTCTGGAGCGCGGCGTAAGCGAGTTTTACTCCGCCGATGTCCGCAATGTTTTCACCCTGGGTCAGCTCGCCGTTGACGTGCAATCCCGGCAGCGGTTCGTACGCATTATATTGATCGACCACCGCCTGGCGCCGTTTCTCGTAAGCATCCGCCGATTCCTTCGTCCACCAATCGGTCAGATTTCCGAGTTTATCGTACTTTCGGCCCTGATCGTCGAAGCCGTGGGTCATTTCGTGGCCGATCACGCATCCGATTCCGCCGTAATTCACGGCGTCATCCGCGTC